>Ga0306926_10007070_pt1 | contig 12147 bp, 12 predicted proteins | sample flu12Cox44000178_FD_203759 | JGI IMG/M metagenome (GOLD analysis project Ga0306926, IMG submission 203759) | Lab enrichment of tropical soil microbial communities from Luquillo Experimental Forest, Puerto Rico - flux8day.12C.oxic.44.000.178 (v2)... | ecosystem: Environmental > Terrestrial >... | reverse complement strand
TCAGGCGCTCGACGACTATATCAAAGCCGCGGGCAAGAAACCCGGCGAATTTCTGTTCATAACGCTGCGACACTGTCTCAGCCCAACCGTGCCAGCGACTGCCCTGTCTCGGCTTTTTGTCCTTGGCACCCATCGGCCTGCCACTGCCGTTTCGACGACCACCCTTCGACATTGGTTATTGCGTGCCAAAATTCAGAATAATCACAGACTATCATAGGCTGGCGCCCCATAGCCGCTGCGCACCTGAAAACACTGCCCCGGCGCGGCAAAGACAATGACCGCAACCGGCTCAACCCGCAGCGCGCCCCACGGCAAAGGCGGCGGTGACGGCGGCGAAGCGGGAATTCCCGTTTCGCTCTTCGGCGGCGGTGTAGCGGATTTATCCGCGGATTCGTTCGAAACATCAGGATTTGCGCGGCTCTCAGAGGCCATGTCGCAGTCATGTTGCACCGGCTCGCCGTCAATCTGCGCCGAATTGCGCTTCTTGACGACGACCGGCGGTTGTGGCCGCGGCGTGATCTCGCTCACGTGGGTTGGCTCGCCTTGTTCATATTCCTTCAACACGCGGTCGACCGCATGGACGACGACCGCCGGAGAGCCCAATTTCGATTTTCGGCCGAGCAGCCGACAAGCAGTTTCATGCGCGCAAGCCAGCACGACGGCGTCAAGCCATTTGTTATACTCTTCTCGGTAATTTCCGCCTCCCGTTCCCGCGCTTCCTTGTATTCCTGAATGGCTTCGGCTTTCACTTCTTCGATCGACCGGCCATCAAAAGTCACCGCTGGCGGATGCTCTATCGGTAACACAGATTTTGCAGCATAAATTTGCTCTCTACTTGGCCAAATCTTACCACGAAATGTATCTCGCAGAAATTCTAGGCTGTCGCCCTCGAATTTTACCGGAATAAGACCTGCGTGAGCTTGCTCGGCCTCGAGGAACGAGTTATGAGGCCGCAAATCTTTGCTGCAACGGTCTGCCGGCTCCCGTTCGCTTGCCACCCCGCGGCACCTTTGAATTTCCCGCCTAAACTCTGATTTCAATCAAATAATCATCAGAGCCGCCGGCTGCAAAGGGCGACGGTGGTAGTTCACCGACAACAAAGCTGGCCGAAGCCGCGCCCCTACTGCTAATACCTTTCGCATCATCCCCTCGTCTCGGCCCTATATCATAGGTGCGGATTGCGGGTCCAGCGAGCGCCATATCAGTGCCAGCTACGAGCCGACCACTTGCGGACCGGGCTCACCAAGCGTCTCAGCCGAAACTGCGGCTCCGACCCTCCACGGACACTATGTTGCGCGGTGAATTCACTGTACAGCGCATCATAACGGCCGACGATCGCCGCCAAGTCGTAGAAGCGAACAATCCGGTCACGAGCCTTGGCACCCATAGATCGGCGCGCCTCGGGTCCGATGGAAATCAACTCGTTCCAGGCCGCCGCCAGTGCTTCTGCATTGCGCGGCGACACAACTGTGCCCGTCGGGCCGAGAATGACACCCGAATCGCCACAGTCGGTTGCGACGCACGGGACGCCGCACGACATCGCCTCGATCAGCACATTAGGAAAGCCTTCGCCAAAGGACGACAGCGTCGCGATGTCGAGGGCTGAATAGACCCGCGCCATGTCATTGCGCGCGCCAAGCAATCTCAAATGCTGGAATATCCCGTATGCCTCGATCATCTCGCTTAGGGGCCGGTTCGACGAATCAACGCCTGACCCAATGAGCACAAAGACCGCCTCAGGGCGGATTACGGCTAGTTTTGCTGCGGCAGCGAGAAAATTGGCATGGTCCTTCATCGGGTCGTAACGGGCGGGCAGCCCGATCGCCACGGCATGGTCGGATATTCCGAGCTCCTGGCGCAGGTTCACGCGCGCCTCTCCATCGAACTGAAAGGCATTCGTATCGCAGCCATTCGGGATGTGCGCCCATCGGCGCGGCCGATATCCGAGTTGCTCGTGGAAGCGCTGTCCGGCTAACGAATTGACGATGACGACGTCGGGACGGGTCGAGAACCAGATCAATAGCTTTCTGACGATGTCGGTCTCGAGCGCCTCGGTGCAGCGAATATTCCAGAAGAGGGCGCAAGGCGGCGCCAGCCTCTGCACAAGCGAGCCGAGGAGATCCGCGTGATAAAGCCAAGTCTGCAAGATGTCGGGTCCCACTTGGCGCAGGACACGGGTCAGACCCATTATTGCGCGCAGATCCGCGACGCCAGGGCGCATATCGAGGGTGTGCAGCTCGATGCCGGCACTCACCAGCGCCGGACCCACTATTCCCGGCCCAGTCATACTTACCACGACTGAGCGGTGGCGCTCGCGGTCGATGCCTGTCACCAGACGCGCGAGCATTCGCTCGGCCCCTCCGGTTTCGAGGCCGGTAATCAGATGGACAATGGTGGCCATTGCGGCGCCGCGGCGGTCAAATGGTCGCGGTGGTGACGTGGCGTCGTGCCATCTCGGCCAATCCGTTCTGCAGCGGCACGAAGGAAAAGTCAGGGAAGGCGGCGCGGCAACTCGTCGTGTCGAACGCGCGGTAGCCGTTGTGCGGCATCGGGCCGGTGCGCGGCATCTCCTCGATTGGCACCGGCCAATTCGAAATTCGAAGCACCATCTCGGCAATCTCGCGAAAGCTTGTGACCGTGCCTGTCGCGATGTTCAGCGCTCCGACGGAGCGGCGGTAGATGACGCAGGCGGCGAGCTCGGCGACATCATAGATGGAAACGTGATCACGTCTTTCCTCGCCCTTCCCGAACGGCTTGATTGGTTCCCTCGACCGGGCCAGCCGCCAAAAGCGGTTCGGTCCAAACCCGTTGTGCGGGTCCGCCGCGCCATAAATCAGGGTCGGGCGTAGAATTGCGAGCGGTGCCTTTTTTTCGCTCGTGAACATGATTTCCCGTGCGAGATGCATCACTCCGTGGAGTGATTCGGGGGCTTTCACAGACGCTTCGGATAGCGGGGCCGCGGAATCGGCATATACCGCGTCGGAGCTGATATTGACGACGAACGCCAGCGGCTCTGCCGCCGCTGCCCTGAGCATCGCTGCCACCATGATGATATTGTCTCGCAGCATCTCTGCGTTGCGGCAGGGAGCCAAAGCCGAAACCGCGACAAGCACATCCCCGGGGCGCAACCGCGCGGCGAGTCTGTCGACGCCATCTGCCGCCAGGAGGTCGACGTCGCGGCGAGTGAGGCGTAAGACCAGAACTCGGTCCCGTTCCAACCGGCACGCGATCGCATTGCCGACAAATCCACCCGCACCCATGACGACCGCGCGCTTAGGCATAACCGGACGATCATTTCCGTGCACTAGCATGGCTGTGCCAGGCTCGGCTGGCCCGAGCGGCGGCATCCCGAGGGCGTGATATTCAAACCCCGCTGCCGCGGCTTCCCCGCCGTTTAATAGACGGTATGGATCGATCAACACCCGTCCGGTCATGAGCCGTGCAAGATCGGCGATCTGCAGCTCGCGATATTGCAGCCATGGCGTCGTGAGCACGAGTGCGTCCGCGCCCTCGGCGCAGGCCAGCGGCTCGGAACAGCCAGTAGCATAGGTGACGATCGCGGCCGGAACGACCGGATCGTGCACGCGGAGATCCATGCGCCGCAGTCGCCCGAGAAGGGCGAGCGCGGGCGAATTTTTCGTCGAGTGGGTATGTTCCTTATAAGCCAGCCCCAGCACCCCGATCCGCGCCGTCGGATTTGAGTTCACCACCCGCTCTTGTAGCACGCCCCAGCACCAATCGCGCCGGCGACGCGAGTTTGCGATCCAGGCATTCACGACGCCGACATCGGTGCCCCTCTCTCCCGCGAGATTGAGCACCGTACGCAGATCGCGCTCGAGGTTGCCGCCGGCTATGCCGAGCCCGGGGCTGAGATAGCTGTACTGACCGACGCGCCGATCGAGGCGCAGGGCCGGGACGATTTCGGCCCAGTCGGCGCCGATCGATTCGGAAAGCTCGGCGAGGACGTTGGCGACGGTAACGGAGGCAACGAAACAGAAATTGATGCTGATCTTTGCGAGCTCGGCGCTCTCGTAGCGCATCGGCAGGATAGGACAGCCGAACGCGTCGAGGATTTCGCGGTATCGGGGCGGTAGTGGCTTTTCCGGGTCTGCGCAGCCCACGATAAAGCGCTCGGGATTGAGCGCCCGCTCGACCGCACGCCCAAAGATCAAGGTCTCGACTTGATAGAACAGCCGACTGTGCGGCTCACTTGAAATGCTACGAGTAAAACCCGGCGGCACTTGGCAAAGGACGACGAGAATCGCGTCGTCGCGCAAATGACGCGAGATGCCGTCGACCAGAGCAGCAATCGGAACGAGATCGCTCTCCCCCGCGTCATTCGTCGGTACATCGGCGGCGATGTACACAACATCGCAGGCCGAGACGTCGCTTGATGTGTTGCTGAAACGAATACGATCTCGGTTCGCCACCAGCAATCGGTCGAGATCGGGTTCGAGAATCGAGAGATCCTGGCGATCGAGGCGGCGTACCACGCCGTCATAGCCGACAACGCTAAACCCTTTCGCCGCCGTGGCAATTGCGGAGATGATGCCGAGATGCGTCATCCCAGCGAAACTGACGACGGTCGCGTCCATCAGCTGTTGGGTTGGTGTCGCCAAGAGAGCGCGCGCGATGGCATCCGTCCCTATCGCCGAACGTCGATGCTGGCGTCAAGGCAGTTAACGAGTTTAGCGTCCCTGGCGAGCAGTTCCGCTGGTTCGTCGATTGCCACATTGGATGAGTTGCGCTATGTGCGGTGATGTTTGGTCGCAACTGCCCGGTACCCTCACCCGTGACCGAACATGTGGCGCAGTTTTTCGAAGCGATCGGGCGCATTTCGAGGGAAATCGATACCGCTGCGATCGACCGATTAGCGCACGAGCTCGCGGCGCTGCGCGAGCGCCATGGTCGGCTGTTTTTGCTGGGTGTCGGCGGAAGCGCTGGCAATTGCAGTCATGCCGTCAATGACTTCCGCAAGCTCTGCGCCGTCGAGGCACGACAGCAGCAAGAACAGCAAAGCCATCGGACCAGAGAAGCCACCAAGCAGAGGCTGCTGCGCGAGGATCCCCGCGAAGCCGTGCGGCAACAAACCATCGACGAATTGCGAACCCAAGCGCTCACAATCGAGAGCAGGATACGCCTCACCGAAATCCGCCTGGCTAGAGAAAATCGTACCCTCGGAGAGGGTCTCTCGCGGCTCGAAGAAACCTATCGAAGCCGGCGCGCCGCATTGGAGAGCGAGTTCGAGCCGGCTCGGGGCAAATACGAGAGCGAACTGCGCAGACTCTGCAAGGAGCTAGCCGTCCTGGATGCAAAGAGGGGCGATCTCGAAAACAACCAAAACTCGCGGAGCGACCGGCAATGCGGCGGATCAGGTGATAGAGAGGTAAGCTCGACGGCGTTGGGCGTAGTCGATCAAGACCCCGTCCAGATACCGCGCCCGGTGCCCCGGATGAGGTGGCCCCAGCTCATCCGGTTCTATCATCGATCCTTTGGGAGATTGCCGGCAACCACGCGCTGGCACCCGTATCATACGACGTTACGGCCAGTGCTGGCTGCCCTCCGAACCGCCTCCGAGACGGCCGAACTGCTGGTCGTATCGTCGGGTGGCCCGTTTGGTGCGCTATTGTCGCGTGAATTTCCCGGGCGAGACCTGGCGGTTACGCAGGGCATGCTCGCTTCGGAATTGTATCGGCAAGTCTCTTGCAGCGCAGCTAAGTTTGATCTGCGTTTGTGCGACCTGGCAGTCGACGATCTGGTCAATTTTCGAGATCTGCTCGGTAAAGTCCGTCCTTTTATGAAGGATCACGGCCGGATCATCGTTTTTCACGATAACCTCGCGGGGCGCTCGCTCGACGAGCAGACATTCGAGTTCACGAGGGGGTTGTTCCCGCTTATTGGCCGGTCGCGGATCAGCTTCACCGGCTCCTACATCGGTGCGCTGATTATTCGCGGGTTCGCAAGCCGGCTTACGCGACACAATCTCGCCCGCCTTGAGAGCAATATCGCGTTTGCGGCGACCCTCGCTCTTTGCGCGCCGTTGGCTCGGTTTGCCTCCAGGATAGAAGAACGTCAAAACCCGCGCCGTTTCCCGGCTCACTGCACGAGCATGAACAATCGAGATCGACCTCCCTTGACGAGCAGCACTCTGCACCACCTCAGGATGCGATCGGTATGTGCGGGATCAGCGGTTTTCTAATCGCCGGCCCGTCGCCGCCGACTGCTGAGCTAGAGGCGCGGCTGTGGGCGATGATCGCGACATTGCGCCACCGCGGGCCCGACGACGAGGGGGTGTGGACAGACGGACAAGCGGGTCTTGCACATGCTCGCTTGTCGATTATCGATCTCTCCCCCGCCGCCCACCAGCCGATGGCGAGCGCCGATGGCGCGGTCTGGATCAGCTACAACGGCGAAGTCTACAATTTTGCGGAGATCCGCCAGAAGCTCGAGGGGCTGGGCTACCCGTTCCGTAGCCGTAGCGACACCGAGGTCATCGTCAACGGCTGGCATGCCTGGGGGCCGAGGATCTTTTCTCGGCTGCGCGGGATGTTCGCGTTGGCAATCTGGGACCAGCGATCGCGACGACTGATCCTCGCGAGAGATCGCCTCGGAAAAAAGCCGCTCTACTACACCAAGACTGCGGCGGCGCTGCTGTTTGGCTCGGAGATCAAGGCAGTGCTCGCCTGGCCGGGTGTGCCGCGCATTGCGAACTTGCCGGCAATCGATAGCTATCTGAGCCTGGGCTACGTACCGGCGCCCGACACCGCGTTTGCCGGCATCCATAAGCTCCCCGCGGCTCACTATCTCGTTGCCGAGACGCGGCCCGATGGGAGTTTCGCCGAATTCGAGCTCATCCGCTATTGGCATCTTCCGGAACCGGCTGCGACGCGAAAGAAATGGCGGGTTTCCGAGCTGCAGGAGGAGTTGATCGCACGGCTGGAGGAAGCGGTACGCCTGCGATTGATCTCGGACGTGCCGCTCGGCGCGTTTCTGTCGGGCGGTGTCGATTCCTCGGCGATTCTTGCGATGACGGCGCGTGTCGGGAGCGGGACGGTCAAGACCTTCTCGATCGGCTTTTCTGAGCAAGAATATGACGAGACCCGCTATGCCCGAATGGTCGCCGAGCGCTACGCCACCGATCACCGGGAGTTGGTCGTCGAACCCGATGCCCTCGCTGTGCTGCCTGGTCTCGTCTGGCATTATGGGGAACCTTTTGCCGATCCCTCCGCGGTGCCGACCTATTACGTCGCGCAGCTGGCACGGCGAGAGGTGACGGTCGCACTCAACGGCGACGGCGGAGACGAGTGCTTTCTCGGATATAGCCGCTACAAGGCGATGCGCTACGTCTCCTGGTTCGACCAGATGCCCGGTCGCAGCGGCGCGGAATTCGAGCGGTTGCTCGGCTTAGCACCGCCGACATTACAACGCCAGTTCAAAATCCCTCGGATCCGCGGGATTTTGCGCGCTTCGAGACAACATCCGGGCCGGCGCTACGCGCAGACCTTGGCTCCGTTTACCGATGAGGACAAACAGGATTGCTACACCGGGTCGATGCGAGAGCTGCTGGGGCGCTCCGCGCTCGAGCTTCTCGATCCCTATTTCGACGAGGTCGAGGGCCTCGTAGCCGGGCGCGCCGACATCCACACTTACTTGCCCGATGACCTTATGGTGAAGGTCGATGTCGCCAGCATGGCCCATGGCCTCGAAGCACGCTCGCCGCTGCTCGATCCATGTCCTACTCGAATGGGCGGTATCGATCCGCGAGAGCATCAAGATGGCGCACGGCGTGACGAAAGCGCTGTTCAAATCGGCGATGCGACCCTACCTGCCGGCGAGGTTGCTTTATCGCCGGAAAATGGGGTTCAGCTGCCCGGTCGATCACTGGTTCCGAGGCGAGCTCAAAGAGCTCGCCTACGACACGCTGCTTTCGCAACTAGCGCGGGATCGGGGCCTTTTCCGACCGGACTACCTCCGCCGTCTGCTCGACGAACATTGCAGCTCGACTGCCGACCATCACACCCGGCTCTGGGCGCTCTTGATGCTCGAGTTGTGGTTCTGCGTGTGGCTCGATGCGCCGGCGGAAACCGAGATCCTTCGTCCCGCTGCTTGACAAATCACTTCGTGGCTACTGCACGATCGCGGGAACCAGCCAGCTAATCGTCCTGTTATCGGCTCACGAGGCTGCGCAGTATCGGGAAGTCGAGGCGCGCTACCTACGATCCGTATTACGGCATGTCTGCCAGCCGCGGCACCTTCTGCATAGGCATCGGCAAGTGCATTACAGAGGCGATTACCGCCGGGATCAGGATGACCTTGGATAATTACGACCCGTTGCGGCACAGCCGGGTGTCCTCTTCGTAATTTTTTGCGGGTCACAGGGATTGTCCAAGTCGGCAGCGAACAATCCGAAGTCGCATCTGGTGCCCCTGAGATGCTAACGAGGAGAGACGATCAGATGGAAGCCTACCGCATCAAGCGCTTTGGCAGCGTTGACAGGATCGTATTGCGATCGAGCGAGGGCCCGCGGCCCGGGCCCAAGGAAATCCTGATGCGGGTGCGCGCGAGCGCGCTCAACTACCGAGACCTGATGGTCCTCAAAGGCAGCGGTCGGGTCCGACGAAGATCAGCGTCGTGCTACTGTCCGACGGCGCGGGCGAGGTCGCGCCAATCGGCGAAGGCGTTACGCGGGCCAAAATTGGCGATCGGATTGCCGGCTGCTTTCATCCGCGTTGGTTTGGCGGACCGATCAAGTCCGAGTATCTGACCGATCGAATTGGCGCCAATCCCGACGGGGTGCTGGCGGAATACGCAGTCTTCAACGAAGAGGCGGTCGTCGCTCTGCCAAACCATCTCTCCTTCGAGGGAGCCGCGACATTGCCGTGCGCGGCGGTGACAGCATGGGTCGCATTAACGGGTCATTGCCGAGTTACCGCTGGAGACACGGTGATTCTGCTTTCCAATGCAAGCAAATGGCGTTACATTACCATTTCGGCAGCGGGGCAAACTTCGGCAGTTATAGGGTCGATCGCGTCGATTTTCATACGAGGGATATTGAATACCCCGTGTACTGTTGAGTGCTTTTACCCCGCCGAACACACCAGGCATACGAGCCTAGTTTTTCGCGGCTTTTTCGAGGATACCCGATGGCTTGCATACTCGTGACCGGTGGCGCGGGGTTCTTAGGCTCGCATCTGGTGGATGCGTTAGTGCGGGACGGGCACGCGGTGCGCGTACTCGACGATCTTTCGAGCGGAAAGCGTGAAAATCTCCCGCACCAAATCGAGTTCATCTGCTCAGACATCACCGATCCGGCTGCTATCGAACGAGCGTTCGATAGCATAGACGCCTGCTTTCATCTGGCCGCGATCGCATCGGTCGCGCGTTCGAGCAGCGAGTGGCGGCGAACGCACGAGGTCAATCTCACCGGCACGATAAACATTTTCGAACAAGCGCGCAGGCTACGCGATCGTCAGGAAGTCCCGGTCGTCTACGCTTCGACGGCGGCTGTCTACGGTGATTGCAACAGTGTTCCGATAAGCGAGCAGGATCCGGCGGCGCCACTGAGCGCCTATGGGGCCGACAAGCATGCTTGCGAGCTCCATGCGCGGATCGCTGGTTCGGTTCATGGCATACCGACGGTCGGTTTGCGCTTTTTCAACTTATATGGTCCGCGACAGGACCCAAACTCACCCTATTCCGGAGTTATTGCGATATTTGCTGACAAATTAGCTCGTGGAGAACCTGTGGAGATTTTTGGCGACGGCCAGCAGGTGCGCGACTTTACCTATGTTGGCGATGCTGTTTTCGCCCTCGGTCAGGCGCTGCGGGCTGCGAGCACCAGCGCCTCCATATTTAACGTCTGCACCGGTAAGGGGACCACGGTCGAGGCGCTGGCGAAGAAGATCGCTGCGTTATATCGCACCGAGCTCGTCGCGTATCAGCGGCCGGCGCGATCGGCCGAAGTGAGGGTTTCCATCGGAGATCCGCGTCGAGCCGCTGAACGGCTCGGTTTCAAGGCCACGACTGGGCTAGCTGAGGGGCTCGCGGCCACGCTCAAAAAGCCTGGATCCCGCCCGGACCTCAGATCGCGGGCCGTTGCCTAAACTTTGCTGCTGATGGGATTGCCGACCCCGGCAGACTACAAGAGCTCAGCTATTGCAGAGCATTGCCGCGGCTAACCTACGTAAACGCGCCAAAGGGCCATCAAAGACATACAGGCAAAACTAGGCATCCGCTAGTTCGGCAAGATTGTGCAGCTCTCGCAAGCCTGCGGCGATCAGCCGGCCGCGCTGTGCGCCGCGGCGGTCGCCGGGAAGACCGCCGGTAGCGCCGGGCCGGACAGCGCAACGCCGGCAGCCGCGCCGGCCAGGTCGCGGCTAGAGCCGCGCGTCCATGAGGCGGAGGTCGGTGCAGTCCGACCGGCATCTAAAGGCCGTGCGCTATCCGGATGGGAGCCGCGCGAACGATTTATGATGCGCCGCGAACTTTCGACCTAAAAACCGCAGTTCGCTGGGGTTTGGAAGGAGGGAAGGAGTTGATTTAATTGGCTGTGTCGGATTTGAATTTGCCTCAGACGGTCTTGAAACGCCCGTCAGGTATTCTACCGTGCGTTATAGCGCCCTAAGAGCGTCCCGCGCGGTGCGCCAAATCGATGAGAGAACGGCGGAATCAGGCGGTCGCGCCGTTGACTCCTCCACCCAGAGCGGTAGTGTTGCTGCGGTAGCTTTCACCTGCTGGCCGCTCGAATTTAGAGGAGCCTGAATGCAAGGCGACGTGCGCTCGGTGGAGCCATCCTTTTCGCTGCACTGGCCGTGCGATCCCGATCTCAGCCCGCTGTTCTGGCTACCCGAGCGGCGTGGGCGGCACAGCGCGGTGTGGGGGCATGTACCGTTCGCGCACTGGCTGATGTGCGGCGCGGCCGAGGGTGATGGTCGAGTTGGGGACGTATAACGGCGTTTCCTATACCGCGTTCTGCCAAGCCGTTTTTCGTGAGCAGCTGGGGACGCACTGCCTTGCCGTCGATACCTGGGCGGGCGATGCGCAGGCGTCGTGTTACGATGAGACCGTCTATGAGGACTTTCGTGCCTTTCATGATGAGCGTTACGCTGCCTTTTCGATGCTGTTGCGGTGCACATTCGACGAGGCGTTGCTGCATTTCGGGGATGGATCGGTCGATCTCCTCAATTTCGATGGCCTCCATACGTATGACGCCGTGTGCCATGATTTGGACATATGGCTGCCGAAAATATCGCAGCATGGCTTACTCTGTTTCACGACACCAACGTCCGTTGGTCCGGCTTTGGCGTTTGGCAGCTGTGGCGCGAGTTGAAGGAGAAGTACCCGCATTTCGAGTTCCACCACTGTCATGGGCTGGGCGTAATCGCGGTCGGCAGTGCTGCGCCGCAGCCCGTGGCTGAGCTCTGCAGGATCGACAGCATGCCTGAGGGTCCGCGTTGCGCAACCGCATCGCACTGATCGGAAAGCGTTGGATGTTCAATGCCGGCGACTCCCTCCCGGACCTTGCGACCACGGGACAGGACGCGGCCCGACCGATCCCGAGCCGGCCGGTGCCGTTCCCGATGACTGGCAACGCGCGCACCCCGTCATTCATGGCGGTAAGTACCGGCTGACTGGCAATTTCCCCGATATCTATAGCTTGGTTCGCGCCGCCGATCCGGACGGGATAGGGCTGCGGATCGACCTGTGTTGCGGGTTTTGCAAGCCGCCGGGGGTCATCGGCTTCGATAATTTAGAGGGCATCGCCACCCAAGTGGTCAATGGCGCGAACGCCCCCGACGTTTTCATGGATCTCAACTGCGATCCGCTGCCGCTGCCGTGACAGCACCGGCAGTGACGTGCCGGCGTCGCACTTCCTTGAGCTCTCAGCCTTCGACCATGTCATCTCCGAATCATACCGGGTGCTGAAACCCGATGGGCACTTCATCTTTGCCGTTCCCTATGCCAACTCTGCCGACGGCATGTACCCTGGACATTTAATCTTTCTAACTAATCTTTCTAAGCGAAGAATTTTTTCATCACAAAGCACTCTTTAATAAGCTGTTTCGCATCCTACACGAGTGCAAAATGTTCCCGGAATATGAACATTAACGGGAGCAATTAAAACATTATTTCCGTTTGAAATTGCAC
>Ga0306926_10007067_pt1 | contig 12147 bp, 11 predicted proteins | sample flu12Cox44000178_FD_203759 | JGI IMG/M metagenome (GOLD analysis project Ga0306926, IMG submission 203759) | Lab enrichment of tropical soil microbial communities from Luquillo Experimental Forest, Puerto Rico - flux8day.12C.oxic.44.000.178 (v2)... | ecosystem: Environmental > Terrestrial >... | reverse complement strand
ATGGTCCGCGCGCTGTCCGGTGAAAAGCAGATCCCCCTCATTGCGATTGATGGCCCGCAGCTATATTCAAAATGGCTGGGGGATTCCGAGCGAGCTTTGCGTGAAGTTTTCAAAAAAGCGCGGCGGGCTGCTCCTTGCATCCTGTTCTTCGACACGATCGATGCTCTCGCGCCAAGATTCGCCGCCGATCAGTTCGCCACCGATGTCTACCAGCGCATTCTGAGCCAGCTCCTCCGCGAAATCGACAACTTGCGCGATGTCAAGGGCGTGATCCTACTCGCCGCAACAGACCGTCCCGAGCGAATCGAGCCGGCTCTCTTGCGGAGCGGCCGCTTCGACTATATACTGCCGCTCGCCAAACCCGATGCGGGCGAACGTGTGGCCATCATGCGGCTTTGCTGCGGTCGCGTGCCGCTGGCGTCCGATGTCGACTTCCAGGAACTGGCCGGCCAGATGGAAGGGCTCACAGGCGCGGATATCGAAAGCCTGTGCAAGAAAGCAACGCTTTCGGCGATTGTCGAGTTTCAGCAAGGCGCGCGCATCGCGCCCCTCAAAGTCACGCGAAGCGATTTCCTGGCGGTTCTTGCTTCGGATCGTGGCAGCCCCAAGCACCTGAAAACAACGAACGAGTTCGGCATCAGCGCCGGAAATTTGCGCATCAATGGATTCACCAATACCAAGTGAAGAGGTTTGATATGGGCTACACAGAGCTTACCGTTTGGACGCGCGGCATCATTATGGATAAAGAAGGCCGCGACATTGTCAATTCCGTCTCCGCCTCCGCGCGGCTTGAGGGCAAGTACGCTCAGGCGATGGAGAACTATGTCGACAATCCGGATCGTACCAACGCTCCTACGCGCAAGTACTGCCGGGTAAGCGATACGGTTCTCGAGAATGAACTCACCTACGAAAACGAGCATCCCAACATCGTGGTGCTGGTGGAAGGCACGATGGTCAAGGGCTGGGACTATATGCGCGGAATGCCTCCTGGCGGGACGCTGATCATCAACACGCAGTACACGCCGGACTACATGCTTCGCTTTGTGCCAGGTGTCGAACGGCTGGCGCAACTGGTCTGCGTCGATGCCGCCAAGCTCGCAGACCACAAATGGCTCTACTACCGCCTCGGACAGCTTGGTCTTGACCGCCTTTCGACGGAAGGCGCCGCTGAACGCAGCAAAGCCATCGCGCCTGACATCGCCGCTCCGCTGATTGCGGCGGTGGTCAAGAGCACGGGCATCGTCAAACGCGAGACGATTGAGCCCATGATCGCAAACAAAAAAGCTTTCGAAATGGCGCTGAATGAATTGCACATCCTGCCACTGAAACCGGTGGCGGCCTAGGAAAGGACCCCCATGTCGACCAAAGGCACACACATCCCGGAGTGGCTCACGGTACCGTTTGCCGGCATCACGCCTGCACCTTCGCAAGAAAAGGGCCAGGACCTATTTCCCACCGGTAACTGGCGTTCCATCCGCCCCGTCTACCGAGACAAGTTGCCCCCTTGCAACAACGCCTGCGGGACCAACGAAAAAATCCAGGGCTATCTCGACCTCGTGAAACGCGGGAAATATCTGGACGCCTACGCACTAATTAAAGAAGACATGCCGTTCCCGTCCGTCACCGGCCGCGTCTGCTATCACCCTTGCGAACAGGCCTGCAACCGCGGACAGTACGATGAGGCCATCTCCATCCGCGCGGTCGAGCGCTTTCTTGGCGATCTCGGGCAGGCTCTGCCGCGCGACGTAGTCAAAGCTGGTACTCCCAACGGCAAAAAGATCGCTGTTGTCGGATCGGGTCCCGCGGGACACAGCGCCGCGTACCAGCTTGCGCGCCTCGGCTACAAAGTGACGATTTTTGAAAAGTCGCCGAAGGCGGGCGGTTTGAATCGCGGCGGTATCCCGGATTGGGTGCTCCCCCAGGACGTGCTTGACCGCGAGATCGAGCGTCTCGTCGAACTCGGAATCACGATCAAAACAAACAGCGAAGTGGGAAGAGACGTCGGCTGGGACGACCTGAAAAAGAACTACGATGCCTGTGTCCTCGCGGTAGGCCTCACGGAGCCCAACAGCGTGCGCGCCGAAGGTGAGAATAAGGATGGCGTTCTTTACGGACTTCCCTTCCTGCGCGACATCGGGATGGCTACCTCGAAGGTGAAACTGGGTCCGCGCGTTGCCGTAATCGGCGGAGGAAACACGGCCATCGACTGCGCCCGCGAAGCCCTGCGCCAAGGCGCGGTCGAAGTCACCATGATTACCGTGGAGGCCAACCCGCAAGAGATGCCCTGCGTTCCTGAGGATCTCCACGACATGCTCGAAGAAGGCGTGGAACTGATGCACGGCCGGGCAATGACCGCCGTGCTCGGCAACGGCAAGGTCGAAGCCTTACAGCTCTTCCCGGCAAAGTTCTCGGGGGCAATCAACGCTTCGCCGATCACCATCAATCGAGAAGCCGCGGCCGAGCGGTTCGCGGTCGACAATGTCATCATCGCGATCGGACAGCACGCGTCTCTCGCCTGGCTGCCCGCCGAGTTCAAGTCCGAGCGTGGCAGCATCAAGATCGATCGCTTCGGACGCCTCGGCGACACGAACTTCTTTGCTGCCGGCGACATCGTACAGTTGGGCTCGGGTCAGCCGCTGATGGTCGTGAATGCGGTCGGCGACGGCAAGCGGGTAGCCTTCAATCTCGACAAGGTCATGCGTGGCGAGCCGCTCGAGCCGCGGAAAATCGCCGTCGACGTGCTCATGGATTTGAACCGCATGAACATGACGTACTTCCCGCACTTCCCTCGCGTCAAGCAAACGCTGCTGCCGCCCGTGAGCCGGCGCAGAACGCAAGAAGAAGTGATCCAGGGATTCACCGAAGAGCAGGCGGTCGAGGAGGCTTACCGCTGCTTCAGCTGCGGCACTTGCAACGCCTGCGACAACTGCTACCTGGTCTGCCCGGAACCGTGCATCGCGCGTCCGGCGCGTTCGAATGGCCTCTATAAGATACTGGTGGAGTACTGCAAGGGCTGCCGCGTGTGCATCGAGGAGTGCCCGACGGGTTGCCTCGAAGGCGTTCCCGAACTCGACTTCGATACGGGCGTCGTACGCATGGACACCGCCTTCGCGATCACGCCTGGGCTGCACGGACGACAGGCGCAGGAACTCTTGAATACGGCAAACAAGCCGGCAAAACAGATCTAGGATGGGAGCGAAACTATGGCAACGGTTACCGAAACCAAAAAGAAGGCGGTCCGGATCAACGGTTGCGTCGCAGCCGCTCAGGCCGCCAAGTACGCCGACGTGGATGTGATCACTGCCTATCCCATCCGCCCTTACACGGCGACGATGATGGCGCTCGCCCAGATGGTCGCGAACGGAGAACTCGACGCCGAGTACATCGTGGCCGACAGCGAGCATTCGCAATTGAGCATTGCGCACGGCGCTTCATCGAGCGGCGCTCGCGTGTTCACCGGCAGCTCGGGCGTTGGCGTGCAGTTTGCCTACGAGCTCTATTCCCCGATCTCCGGCAGCCGCATGCCGGTACAGATGATGATCGCGGATCGCACGCTCGATCCCCCGGGCGACTTCGGCTCCGAGCACACCGACGCGCTCTCGACCCGCGACATGGGATGGCTGATGGGCTGGTCCTGCGACGCTCAAGAAGCCTTCGACAATCATTTGATGGCCTACCGCATCGGCGAAGACCCACGCGTGTTGCTGCCGCAGATGGTCTGCCAGGATGGCTTCTTCGTTTCGCACATTACAACAGACGTCGAATTGCCCGATCCGGGCCAAGTCAGGGAATTTCTGCCGCCCTACAAGCATCCCTACCCGCTCGATCCGCGGCACCCTGTATCGCACGGCCCGCAGATTATGCCGGAACAGGGCCCGCCGCTGCAGCTCGAGCGTGCGCGCGCCATGGAAGGTTCCATGCCCGTCATGGAAGAGATCCACGACGAATTCGCAAGAATCTTCGGACGGCGGTACGATCCCTGGCTTGAGGAATACATGACCGACGGTGCCGATATTGTGTTTTTCCTGCAAGGTGGACACGCGGTCACGGCTCGTTTCGCGATTCAGCACATGCGTGAGCAGGGTGTTAAGGTCGGTATGGTTCGGTTGCGGACGATCAGGCCCTACCCCACCGATCGCGTGAACGAGGTTCTCAGTAAGTTCAAGGTGGTCGGCGTGATCGAAACGAACATGGGTCTCGGCAGCGTCAGCAGCGGCGGTTCGCTTTATGCTGAGGCCTGCGCGGCTCTCTATGAAAGTCCGAAGCGTCCGCTCGTGCTCTCCTTCATGGCCGGAATGGGCGGCGAGGCGATTGTGCTCAAGGAATTCTACTGGATGGCCGAGAAGATGACCGACGCGCAGAAGCGCGGGAAAATCGAAAAACGCACGCATTGGGTGGGGTTCGAAGAGTAGTAGAGTATTGGTTACGACGAAAACGGAGATTTTCTACCGAGAGCATTGTATGAGGAGGAACGGAAATGCCAACGATTGAAGTTGAGAGGCAGCTGCTGCCAATTCTGGACAGCCCCAACCAGGGGGCGCGTTTTTACAACCCTGATTTGCCTGCTTCCGAGCCGTTTGTGCCCGGCCACCGCACCTGCGCCGGCTGCGGGCCCTCCATCCAATACCGGATGACCAGCAAGGCGTCGGGCGACAACACGATCCTGGTCGGACCGACGGGTTGCATGTATGTCGCAAACAGTTCCTATTTGTGCACGCCCTACAACGTGCCGTGGGCGCACACGCAGATTGGCAGCTCGGGCAGCTTCACTGCCGGCGTCGCCGCTGCCTATGAAGCCATGATCCGCAAGGGCAAGTGGAAGGGCGCCTTCCCGAACATTATTTGCGAAGCGGGCGACGGCAGTGCGTCCGACATTGGACTGGGCTCGATTTCAGGCGCCCTCTATCGCAATCACGACTGTCTGATTATCTGCTACGACAACGAGCAGTACGCGAACACCGGTATCCAGGCTTCGTCGCGCACCCCCTATGGCGGCATGACGACCTTCTCTCCTCCCGGGCCAAAGGTTCCCGAGGCGAAAAAGCTATTCCCCAAGGAGCTCGCGCGCATGATGGCTGCCGGCCATCCGCACTGCTACGTAGCAACGGCGAGCGTCGGCTACCCGATCGACTTGATGAACAAGGTGAGGAAAGGGCTCAACCACAAAGGCGCCTCGTTCCTGATGGTCTACACGCCCTGCCAGAAGGGCTTCGTCTACGAGACGCCGCGTTCGATCGATCTCGGCCGGCTGGTCGTTGAATGCGGACTCTACCCCGTCTGGGAATGGCATCCCGAGAAGCGCGAGTACGACTACAGTTTCCGGCCGCAGAGCATGCGCCCGGTTTCCGAATACTTGAAGCTGCAAGGACGCTTCGGCCACCTGCATGCCGAGCACATCGCCACCTTGCAGCAGTTTGCCAACCAGCAATGGCAGATGATGGGCGTGCAGTTGCCCGAGGCCCTGATTCGGGCCGCAGATGCGAAAAACCAAGTGAACATGGCCGCGGCGGCAGAAGCGGAGGCTGTAGCGCACACCCTATGAGCACAAACACACCAAACGTAAAGGACGCAATGTCCGCTAACGTCGCGCCTGCCGCGGCATCCGGGCAGGAAAGCTACATCGTCGCTGAGGGTAAGAAGCGCGGTGCGACTCGAGAGGTACGCCCGGAAGCGGCTTTTAATCGTTACTACACCGTCGTGCGCGTGCATGCGGGTGAAGCACTGCTCACCGATAACTGGCACACCACGGAGGTGTTTGATCACCTGCGCAACAATTTCGAGGGAATCACTTTCGCCATGCGCACTCTCGAGGCTTGGGGCGCAATGATCGAGAACGACCAGCGCGCCTACTACACCGCGGGTGGCCGTGTCTGGGTCCTCGATCTCGAGCCGTGCGAAGGCAAAAAGCCGCGTCTGCCCGGAACGGCTGCCAGCAAGGGGTAGCATACGGTTGAGCCGCATTCTGCTCATCGACGATACGCCGGAGATCGCCGAGCTGCTGACCTTTGCGCTCCGTGATCGCGGCCATGAGGTCTTTGCGGAAGGATTCACCGATTCCGTCAACGACTTGATTCGGGACCACCGCGCCGACGCCCTGGTCCTCGACTGCACCACCTTTGACATGAGCGAATCGCTGTTCGATATCGTGCGCCACAGCCCCGATCACGCCGAGCTTCCTGTCGTCATCATCAGTGACACGCCAGAGAAGGCGGATGCCAGCCTGGGGTCCCGTAACGCCCAAAACGTATTGCTGATCCCTAAGCCTTTCAGCGGTTCGCAGGTCGCGAGGGCTCTCGACGATCTGCTTGGATGAACCTTGCCCATGTGGAGCATGGACCAGTGGCAATACGTTGAGCGCGAGGTTGTTACCGACCCTAAAGGCACGCAGTGGACTGTCGCGCTGATGGATGTCCTCGGGCAAGAAGGCGATCCCGACATTCCGAACAGGTTGCTCGAACTTCAATATTCTTCCGGCCGCTATTTCACAGTCATCTATTCCGCGGGCGGAGCACTACAGCGGGAGCGCGGTTACGCCACGTTGCCAGAGGCTACGCGCGCATTCGAAGACTTGCGCATTGCCGTCATCGATGGCAGCGTTGATCCGTCACAACCCGTATTTCGTCAGGATCTGGAAGACTAAACGCCGACTCCTAGCGCCCAGGATTCAGGTCTCTCATTACGACGTTGAGCACCTGCCCGGTCAGTCGCGCGTCACGCTCGGAAACCGGCGTCTCGGGGCCGCTTTCGCGATTGTCCCGGTACTTCCGGGCAACCGCCGGCAGCCGGGCGCACCCACCACGAATCAGTCCCACCTTCTCTGCGACAGCGAGCCGCGTCTCGAACGGCCAATCGGCAATCTTCCCAGCGGGCGCGCCGGAGCGAGCCAGTTCATTCGGGCCTCGGTGTTCGAGCGCGTCGGTCACGAGGGCTTCTAGGATCCCGCAAGAAGTGCGCATCGCCAGTTCGTAGTTCCCTTCCTCGAAGACACGGCGGCTGTCGGTGTAAGCCTGCTCGACGATAGAACGTAGATCGACGTTGTGAACAAAATCAAAGCGGCGAGGTGCGGCCTCCGCCGACCGAGAGAGGACGGGAGGTTCATCCTTCCGCGAGAGCGAGACAACCGCTTGCTCAAGAACAAGCAGCAGTCGCGCGATGATTTCCTCGGGCAGCGCACCTTCGAGCGCCTCGCCCATCTCTGATCGCAACAGGAACGCTTCGCTAAACTTCCGGGCAAGCCAGTGAGCCTTGCTGCCGCCCGACAATTGATTGATCGTAATGCCACATTGTTCCTGCCATGCGCGAGTCGCGGCAATCAGCGAACCATTAGACGGATCCCTGGCCAACGCATCGCCTAGTTGCCGCCCGCGGCCCTTCAGGTCATTGAGACGCGAAAGGTAAGTATCGATCTGTGCTCGGAGACTTTCATTCATCGACGTGCTGCTCGGCAGGGCAGTCGACCAGGCCACGGAAATTGACCCCGTACGAACTGGCAAAAGCGGCCGGCAACCTCCCGACCACGCTTGTATTCTTATCAGAGATAGATGAGACGAGCCTCAAAGGCAGCGGCGATTCGGGCCTTGACAGCCTTTCCGGAGGATGCTAGATTCCGTGCCGCCGCAAAGTGGTTCGCTCATCGGACCAGTTTAACACGGTTCCTTGATTCGACCGCTCGGCGAGCTTGAAAGCGGCTTGCTGCTAAATGGGTAGAGCACAGCTTGTCGCCGATGCTTGCATCCTGCGGCACCGGTTCGGGGATCATTCGCCAAAACCAGGGGAAGTTTACGCACCTTCCAGTGCTGGTGTTCGATTGCTTCAGGAGCGAAATCGATTCAGGGAGTGGATGATCTCCGGTTTGGTCCGGTTCTGCAAAACCATGGAAGCCGATCTCGGCCATCGATTTAGCCGGCGGTGGACGGAGACTTGATCGGCGCCGGGCACTCTTCCAGGGGGAGTCGCGCGGCAATTTGGGGACTGGTTTTGCCGTTCCGTAAGAGTGCAACTGGTCATCATGGAGGTTGTCTATGGCTGAATCCGCAGCTACCCTGATCCACCCGTCTCGAATTGTCAATCGCTGGGCCCAGTTGGTTGCCGGCATCTTTGCGATGATGGCTGTCGCCAATTTGCAATATGCCTGGACCCTATTCACCAAGCCCATTCAGACGCATCTGCACGTCTCGCTCACCGCCGTGCAGTGGACCTTTGCCCTTTTCATCGCACTAGAAACCTGGCTCGTGCCCTTTGAAGGCTACCTGGTAGATCGCCTCGGACCACGGATCATGCTTGGCTTCGGCGCCGTCGCGGTCGCGCTCGGCTGGATCATGTCGGGACGTGCTGAGACGTTAGGAAGCCTGTACCTCTGGTACGCAGTGGGCGGCATTGGTGCGGGCATCGTCTACGGCGGAACCATCGGCAACGCGCTGAAGTGGTTCCCGGACCACCGAGGCCTTGCTGTCGGTCTCACCGCTGGCGCGTACGGCATCGGGACCGCTTTAACCGTCGCGCCGATCGATAAAATGATTCGGGCATCCGGCTATCAGCACACTTTTGTCGTGTGGGGAATCATCCAAGGGTTTGTGGTCATGGCCGCGGCGCTTTTCCTGGCCAAGCCGCCAGTAGGATGGGTACCACAAGGCTGGAAGCAGAAGGAAGCCGCCATCAAAGCCCGCGGCGTGACTATTTCGGCGGTCGACATGACGCCGTGGCAGATGCTGCGCCAAGGCTCGTTTTATGTGGTGTACGTGATGATGACGATGCTGGCCTTTGGAGGCATTGTTGTCACGGCGCAGTTAAGTCCGATGGCGGTTTCTTACCACGTCGATAAGGTTGTCGTTGCGTGGGGCCTAACGGCGCTAGTGCTGGCGATCGAGATAGATCGCATCCTCAACGGATTGACGCGTCCGTTCTGGGGGTGGGTGTCGGACCACATTGGCCGTGAAAACGCCATCTTCATCTCCTTCATGCTGGAAGCGGCGGCCGTTTACGCGCTGCTCAGACTGATCAGCCATCCCATCTGGTTCATCGCCCTTTCCGGCCTGTGTTTCTTTGCCTGGGGCAACATTTATTCGCTGTTCCCGTCGATCACAGCCGATCTGTACGGGAGGAAATGGGCCACCACCAACTACGGAATTGTTTACACCGCGAAGGGTTTGGCGACGCTCTTTGCTGCTCCTGGGGCTGCATGGTTGTTCGAAAAGACCGGATCGTGGACCAAGGTCTTCTGGGCCATGATCATCTGCGACGTCATTGCCGCTTTTATGTCCTTGCTGTGGCTGAAACCTCTCGCCGCTCGAACGGTAAGGTCGGCGGAGAGCACGGTTCCTGTGGTCAGCGTGACCGAGCCCATAAAGGCATCCTAGCCGCCCTCTCCTGGCTCGAAGCTTTTGGGGTGGGACTTTGGGCTTGTTTTGCACAAGATTCCGCGCGAAAGAGCCCGGAGTCCCACAAAGCAGCGACCTCGCAACTTGATGCAACGAAATTTCGCGAGGAACCGCATGTACCGGCACGCGCCCGCCCAGCAGGGGTTCTAATATTTCTTCTGCGACGAGAGCGCAACGGACGCTTCAGAAGTCAGGAGCAAAAAGGTGAAGGTCTCCTCGAGGTAAAGGCGAACGGCAGCGTCGGTGTGGCTCAAATAGCCGATCGAAAGATCCTCACCGATGTGCAGCTCGAAATCGCCACCGCGTGTCGTCAGCACAAAAGCTCCATCAATTGCGGGCGCCCAAAAGATCTTGTCGTCGACGAGCCGCTTGACGTGTTCCAAGACGGGATATCCGTGATCACTGGTTTCGGAAAGTGCCGTATAGGCTTCGGCACCCAGCAGCGCAGCGTAAGGACCGTTGACGCCGACGAGCCGCAACTGGCTCAGCCCCTGCGCGATGGCATTCGGATATTCACGTACATCCGCAGGAAGAGACATCTTCGGATTGCTGGTCCCTTCGCGAATGCCAACGACTCCCGCTTCGGGAAAGCCCTCAAATACGGCGGCATCTTCGGCGAAAGCGATCTGCCGCGCCGCGTCCTTCGCCGGCTGCCAATCGGAATCGTTGGCTCCGCGCTCGACATCGTCGATGGCAGCGCGGCTTAACTCAAACGGAACACGCAATTCGACTAAGGCTTTCACCTCCCTTTGTCTAGCGAAGACTCCCTCGCGCGCCGTGGGAATCGATCGTAAGTGACCGGTGCCGACAGCAGACAAAGCAGACCCCGACGGCCCCTTCACGTCGACGACTCTTCGCCCCGCAAGGTAACGCTTAAAGGTACGACTAATCTCCTCTTCGATCTGGGCCCACGACGCATCAGATATGGGGGCAATCTCACGGTGCAGGTTATTCATACAGCAGATCTCCTTTTAGTGAACCGATGCCGAGCGAGCCATCGTTGTTTGAGGCGGTCGATTTAGTAGAGTCCGGTGCTGTAAATTTTCCTGAGGACGCGTCAGCGGTTCCGTTGTCCTCACCGACAGCGTCCAAGAACGTCGCGGACGGCGCAAAAAAGAGGTTTCCCGTCAGGGCGCGGCTGAAGTCGAGCAAACGGTCGTAATTGCCTGGTGGCCGGCCGACAAACATGTTTTCCAGCATCTGCTCGGTTGTGCGCGGCGAGTGGCTGTAGCCGATGAAATAGGTGCCAAACTCGCCGTGTCCCACGCGCCCAAACGGCATGTTGTCACGCAATATCTTCATCTCCTTTCCATCTTCGACGATCGTCGTCAGTGCGCTATGCGCCGACGTGGGTTTCACGGAATCGTCTAACTCGATATCGGATAGCTTTTTGCGACCGATGATGCGCTCCTGGGTTTCCGTAGACAGCGCGTTCCAGGCATCCAGATTGTGAACGTATTTCTGCACGATGACATAACTGCCGCCGGTAAATGCGGGGTCTTCGTCGCCGACAAGGACGGCTTTGATGGCCTCCTCGCCTCTCGGATTCTCGGTCCCGTCGACAAATCCAAGAAGATCGCGGTCGTCGAAATAACGGAATCCATGAACTTCGTCGATGTGCGAAACGGCGCTTCCGATGCGCGCCATAATGTGCGTGGCCAGTTCGAAGCATAAGTCCATCCGCTTCGCGCGAATATGAAAAAATAGGTCACCCGGCGTAGAAACAGCGTGCCGCTCGCCGGCGCGAATCTCTCGAAAGGGGTGGAGTTCCGCTGGGCGAGGCGGGCCAAATAGTTGATCCCAGGCATCGGACCCAAACCCCATCACGCACGAAAGGCCGCCTTCGAGGTCGCGAAAGTCCACCGCTCGAAATACAGCGCCAAGGTCTGCGCAGAACGATCGGATGATGTCACGTTTGTCGGGCCCGGAGTTGATTTTTAAGACCAGGAAGATCGCGGCGCGAGTTAGCGGGGCAGAAACGGGCTGCGCTATGAAACGTATGGAATTTGCGGAGTTGGACGCGCTCATGGTCGTTGAATCCATTCCGTGAGACGGCGATATCGTAGCACAGCAGCAACCGCTGACCGACGGCCAGTCTGCGATTACCATGTCCACGCACAGCAATCGACATGCCGTAGAGCCCTTCGACGAATCGACTTGCGAGAAATATCAGCAGCACTGCGGCTTGCGACGGCAGTCTCAGCGCTCCTAGGGCGCGACATTGCTTCGCTCATTGGCATCCGATAAGTTGTGACAGCGCAAGACGACGGGAGGAGTCATGGAGAAACCAATTGTGGGGATTCATCATGTCACGGCGATTGCTTCCGATCCACAGCGCAATCTAGATTTTTACACACAGGTCTTGGGCCTTCGCTTGGTCAAGAGAACCGTAAATTTTGATGATCCTGGAACATACCACTTCTATTTTGCGAACGAAGTCGGCACGCCGGGAACGATTCTAACCTTCTTCCCTTGGCCGGGGGCTGCGCGCGGCCGCATTGGCGTGGGTCAAGTCACCGTCACGTCGTTCAGCGTTCCGGAGGGTTCCCTGAAATATTGGGAAGAACACTTGATCCAAGCTGGCGCATCCGTTGAGAAATCGGCCAAACGTCTCGGAGAAGAGGTACTCGCAGTCGCTGATCGTGACGGACTCAAGATCGAACTGATTGCGAGTCCCTGGACACGCGAAACGCACCCCTGGTCCGGCTCCGCGATTCCCGCTCAACATGCCGTGCATGGATTCCATTCGGTCACGCTATCCGAACAGGGA
>Ga0306926_10007064_pt1 | contig 12152 bp, 7 predicted proteins | sample flu12Cox44000178_FD_203759 | JGI IMG/M metagenome (GOLD analysis project Ga0306926, IMG submission 203759) | Lab enrichment of tropical soil microbial communities from Luquillo Experimental Forest, Puerto Rico - flux8day.12C.oxic.44.000.178 (v2)... | ecosystem: Environmental > Terrestrial > Soil... | reverse complement strand
CGATGCGCAAAACTGGTCCGGTAGCGAGTATATGAGTTTCTGGGACTTGCTGATCACAAAAAAGTGTCAGGTCGTTTGTCTCAATGAGTTCTGGCAATTTAGCGATAGTTGCGTCTTCCATTACATTGCCGGACTGAAGACCGGGAAAAAGCTTTTGGATCATGTCGGCAACTACATGCTGCTTGATGGTGCGCGAAAGATAGTCCTAGCTGCGGTGAGGCGCTTGGAAGACTATGGGTTTGATGTTCCCAACCTGCATGAGGCCCTAAAGGAGCTCAAAACCTTCACATCGCTCGGATAATCAGTCCTGAATGTCCCGCTTAAATACACATCGCCTTGTGATCCTCTTTGCAGAAGACAATCAAGCGGTTCGGAGGCCGCCCCCGCCTAATTCGGAGTTGTCCACATGTGCGTCCAAAACCGCGTAGAATGTTTCATACATGAATACATCCTTCGGCGGAAATGCCACGAGTCCCGATTGTCACGGCACGGTTAAATCGACAGTTTCGTTTACGATGGACGCGTTTCGCTGTCCGAACGGTCGCTTTGAGCTTAAAGATGAATGTCATCGCTAGACGCGACTTCATCAAGCTTGGCTTCTGTGGTGCCTTGAGCTGTGCGGAGGCGGGCCGATCCTTCGGGTCTAGCTCGGAAGAGATCTTCACCGATCGCACCGAACACGCCGGCATCGACTTCTTACATTTCAACGGTATGGCTGGCAGCCGCTATTACCCCGAAGTTATGGGCCCCGGAGTCGCTCTTTTCGACTACGACAATGACGGCGACCTCGACATTTTCTTCGTCCAAGGTGCCTTACTCGACCCGAACCAGGACCCCCAGCACACTGTATTCCCTCCCCGCATGCCCTTGCGCGGCAAGCTCTACCGCAATGACTCGATCCGTAACCCTGACGGCTCGGTCGCCCTCAAGTTCACCGATGTCACCGAGCAAAGTGGCCTCCGCGCCTTCGGCTACGGAATGGGCGTCGCCGCCGGCGACTTTAACAACGACGGCTGGGTCGATCTCTACATCACCAATTTCGGCCACAATCAACTGTGGCGCAACAACGGCGATGGCACCTTCACCGATGTCACTTCGCAGAGCGGCACCGACGTATTCGGGTGGAGCAGCAGTGCCTCCTTCGTCGATTTTGACCGCGATGGCTGGCTCGATCTCTTCGTCTGCAACTATGTGGATTTCCGCTTTACTGACCTGAAAACCTGCCTCGCCCCGAGCGGCGCGATCGATTATTGCAGTCCGTTGGCCATCAAACCCCTCCCCAATCGCCTGTTTCGCAATCGGCGTGACGGTACTTTCGAGGATGTATCGCTGCGTTCGGGAATCGGCCGCGAGTTTTACGGGGCCTTGGGCGTGGTGTGCGCCGACTTCAACGGGGATGGGTGGCCCGACATTTTTGTCACCAACGATTTGCGTCCCAACCAACTCTGGATCAATCAGCATGATGGCACCTTCAAGGACGAGGCCCTGACCCTCGGTTGTGCTCTGAATCGCGATGGCGGCCCTCATTCCAGCATGGGGATCGATGCGGGCGACCTTTTTGGCCGCAGCCAAGAAGATGTGGTGATCACCAATCTGGCCGGCCAATACGCCTATATCTACGGCAACGGCAAAGACGGATTCGAGGATCGCTCCTATGAAACCGGCATCGCGGTGGCCACTCGCCGCTACACCGGCTTCGGTGTCGCCATGCTCGACTACGACAATGACGGCCAGCTCGACCTGCTGATGAACAATGGGGCCGTTACCCTGATCGAAGAACAAGCGCGGAAAGGCAGCCCGTATCCGCTCGCGCAATCCAAACTCTTGTTTCATAACAATGGAGACGGCACCTTCAGCAACGTGACCGATCGTGCAGGCGCGGCTTTTTCCGCGATGGAAGTGGGTCGCGGCGCCGCCTTCGGCGACATGGATAACGATGGGGACATTGACGTTGTGTTGGTGAATAACAGCGGCCCCGCGCGGCTGCTCATTAACAATGTGGGTCACCAGAAACCCTGGATCGGCTTCCGCATGGTCGGCGAGAAGGTTCTTCGCGACATGTATGGCACGCGCGTCGCGGTCTTCCGCAGAAACGCTCCAACGCTCTGGAGGCGCGTTCATAGCGATGGCAGTTACTGTTCCTCGAGCGATCCGAGGGTCCTCTTCGGATTGGGGAATGCTCCGGAAATCACCAAGGTTCAAGCGCACTGGGTCAGCGGGCGTGTGGAAGAATGGACCGGGCTGCCGGCGGGCAAGTACACCACTCTGCGCGAGGGTAGTGGCACCACCAAGTCCATGCCATGAACAGCATTTCGCACATGAGGCTGATTTTTCTGGTTGTCGTAAGCGCTGTACTCCTCGCTACGGACTTTTCGTTGCTGGCCGAGGCACCGCAAACCGCGCAAGCAACCGATCAACATCCCAAGCTGCGGGAGATTCCAGAACCCGATCTAAGCAACACTGGCCCGTCGATTGAAAAGCAGATTGAAGCCGCACAAAACGCGCTGCCGCGGCTACTTGCCGAGCCGGATGCTTCGCCGGCGCAACGTGGTGACGCCTTCGGCAGACTAGGCCAGATCTATCAAGCTTATGGTTTCGATGATGCGGCCCGCGCCGCTTACAGCAACGCGACAATGCTGGCGCCCGAATCGTATAAGTGGCACTACTATTTCGGTTACCTCAAACAAAGAATCGGCGATGAGTCGGCTCTGGAATCGTACGAACTGGCGCACAAGCTCCGCCCGAAGGATCGCTGCATTCTCTTGCGCCTGGGAAATCTGGAACTCGCCAATGGCGATTGGGATGTCGCCAAATCATGGTTCGTGAAATCCATGGATCCTCCGTCTGCGGCAGCTTTGCTCGGCCTGGGGAAGGTGGCTTTGGCTAAACATGATTATTCGGCAGCCCTCAAATACTTCAAGGACGCTCTCGTGCTCGAGCCTCAGGCTTCTAGTCTTCATTATCAACTGGCCATGACCTATCGCGCCCTTGGTGACACGGCCCAAATGCAGCGGGAGATGGCGGCGCGCGGCGATAAAGATCCAACAATTAGCGATCCCTTGCTCACTGAAATCGAGTTGCTCAAACAGGGGAAAGTCGCTCTGCTCGAACGAGCGAGCAAGGCCATGAACGAAGGCCGCTACGGTGACGCCGCCTCCGCCTATCGCGACATGCTTTTCATCGACCCCAACGACGCCATTGCGTACCGTTATCTCGGCGTCGCCCTCGCGAAATCTGGAAAGCGTGCCGAAGCCCTCGAAAATTATCAGCACGCCCTGCAGCTGAATCCCAACACCGCCGCGGTTCACTACAGCATGGGCGTCTTATTTATCCAGGAAGGAAAGCCAAACGCGGCCATCGAGCATTTTCGTCAAGCCAGTCTGCTGGATCCCGGACTCGTGGCCGCACACTTCCAACTGGCCAATCTGCTGATGCGCAAAGGCGAAAACCGGGAAGCCGCGAGGGAATACGGGTTGGTCGTCGATACGGCCCCGCAGAATGCGTTCGCGCGCCTGATGCAGCCTATGGCGCTGATTCACGCTGGCGACTACTCGCAAGCTCGGCGGATCCTGGAGCAGGCCACTGCCGCGTTTCCGAGCGATCCGGATATTACGAATGTCCTGGCGCGCTTGCTCGCCGCTGCCCCAGACACCGCTCTGCGCGACCCGCAGCGCGCGCTGCACATGGTGCAATCCCTGGTACAACATGAGCAAGGCGACTCTTTCGAAGTCGGCGTGACGCTGGCTATGGCCCTGGCTGCGGTCGGCCGCTTTCGGGAAGCCGGTTATTACCAAAAAGCTCTCATTCAACAACTGGAGAGCTCCGGAGAATCGGACCTAGCGAGCCGGCTGCGTCCGAACCTGGACTTATACAATCATCAAAAAGCCTGTACGCTGCCGTGGGCCCAGGATGATCCGATCTTTTTTCCCACCCCTGGCAACCTGGAAGTTTCCACCGCCAACGAATAACAACCGCAAGCCAAGCGGTTCGCCTTCACGCTCGTCTTTGCCGCGCCTTCTCTCAATGGGTACACCAACATGCCCGGTATCTTTATCCAATCAACATTGACCAGGCGAGGCGGCGCGAAGCACGTGCACGAATTTGTTGGCAATCCGGAAGGTATGCTCAAGGTCTCGGTAAGCCGCAGGCGAGAGCGGTAACTTGAGAAGCGCCACTCCAAGTTACCGGGAAGGACTTAACGGGACCTGGCCAAAATTTCCCGATTTCTTACAGATCGCCTGGGTCGCTCTTTGCATCCAATGCACCACTTGGCAGGAGGATTCCGATGAGTGCGACGTCCAATATACAAACCAACGTCCCCGAAAATCTTCGCGGCACTACTCAAGCCAACTCGGAAGACCCGCTTCTACCGGCACGAGAGCGGAGGCGGAGGCCCCGGCGCTGACAGGTAGTGCTCTGGATGAATACGCGACTGACCTGAAAAAGATCTTAGGCGAAAACGTTCTGCGCGTGATCCGCGAAGTGACGGGCGAGGCCGGACCCATGGCTAGTCGTTTCGATACGATGACAGCTGCCCGCTCAAGGTAGGTCCTTCCATGAGAAGGCCGGTCCGGGTCAATAATGAATAGCTCTCCCCCTGGTTTCTTGATTTCCCCCCGGCCAAGCCGTGTCTGTCGCCACCCACAGCGCAATCGCGGAGGCTCGTAGACGCGCGACCCATGCCAAACAGGCTGAGGCTTTGCCTCCACTGCGTACGCCACATCTACTCAGCGCCGTTTCAGGCTATCCAGAAAAGGTGAAGTCACAATTGATTAGTTCGCGCATACTCATCTGCGCTATTTTTTCCAATTATTCTACGGGGCCTCGCGCCTCTTCGCAGTTAAAGTCGGCAGTACTCTCATCACGACTCTTATCGGTGGTCCAATCCTGGGAGCAGTGACGGCAGTAACAATTCCACGAGTCGGACGGGTTAGCTGTCATCTACTCGATTCTCGGCCAAGCCAACTGTCACGATTCGTAGCGCAGCAAAACATGATCGCATGTTGTTGTAATCGTTTGATCCTGATAGTCGACTCCTTACCGGAACTGTTGAGGTTTATCGACGCGAGTTCAATTCGGAGTGCATCTTTGTGAGCTCTAGGAGTTCCTTGTTTTTCATCTTGACTTAAGCGGCACGGCGGAGCAGCATTCGAACCGCGTTTCGGTGGTCTTGCCCATTGCAGTTACCTGGCCCTCAGGTTGCCCTGTGTCAACGATACGAACTTCAGTGAGTAATCACTGGCGCGCTAGATAATTCTCCCGCCCCTGTCAACCCACATTCGATTCAAGAAAAAGGAGTATGACACTATGCCTATGAACCAATGCAGTAAAGCTTTCGACCGCTTTCTCAGAAAGTCCGTGTGGTTTGTCCCGCTCATCTTGCTGTTGGTAACCGCCACCGGCGCTAGCGGACAGGTGTCTCCGAGGTGTCAGAGGATTTACAATCCTACGCAAAATCCATCCGGTACGATTCATGCTTCATCCGGGGCACAAATGGCTTGCTTTGGTCCACAACTCCCCGCCTCAGCACGCTCGTCGCTCAAGCTCCCTACCCGGACTTCTGCAACTTCCGGCTCGGGCAAAGGTCAGGGCTTTAGTTCCACGAACGTGGATGCCGGAAATCTGGCTGAAGACCAGACCAATGGGACGCAGGCGTACGGGCAATCCGAGACTTCGATTGCCGCTGCCGGTAACTACGTAGTGGAAGCCTGGAACGACGCCACCGGCTTCTTCGCGCCCTCCTGTTCCCCGAACTTCAAAGACCAGTTGACCGGCTTCGGTTTCTCCAGTGACGGGGGCAAGACATTCACGGACCTGGGGGGCTTGCCTAATGTCAATTGCCTTAACTCTGCGTTTCAAGGTGATCCGAGTGTAGAGGTCTACCAAACTGGTGGAAACACTTACTTCTATGTGTCCAGCCTCTTTTTCGACGCTATCAGTGAATCTGAGGAGAAAGCCATGGACGTCTGCCGGGTAGTCACGGGCTCTTCTGTCAGCCTGAATTGTGACCCCAACCCGATCATTATCGCCGCCCCCGGAACCTTCGGGTTCGACGACAAGGATTTTCTGTCCATCGACGCGGCACGAGGCCTGCTTTACGCTACTTTCACTGATTTCTCCTTTCCAGTGCCCGTCGACGCTATCTCGCTCTCCGTCTGCGATATTGGCAACGGGGCGTTCGGTGGGACTCCGGCCAAGCCTGTGTGCAATTCGACAGGCCCTGCAACAACCCCCCACTATATGGTCATAGCGATCTCGCCCCTCACCAGTTGCGCAGAGATCGAAGGAGCTTACCCGGCGGTGGACCCATCGACGGGAGACGTGTACGTAGCTTACGAATTCAACTGGGCAACGAACCTTTTTGGCTGTCCATTACAGGTGCAGGAGCAGCTGGCCTACGTGCAAGCGTCGAGCTGTATCGTGTTGACGACTAGTCCCAGCCCCTGTTCACTCCCAACCGGCACAGGCCCAACCCGCACGACTGCTGTCGACATTACATCGATGGACGGGGCCTTCATTCCGGGTTACAGCCGCTTCCCCATGAATGATTTCCCTCGCATCGCAGTTAGCCCCGCGAGCGGAACGGTAAGCATTGTCTGGAACGATGCCCGCGCCAATCCCTCGGGGGACATTCTGCTCCAGAGTTTCGACCTCGGGACGCTTACCTCGATCCAGGCCGCCCCGGTGAAACTCAACAACGACACGACGGGAACCGGCGCATTCCACTTCCTGCCGGCTTTGCGGAACGTGGACGCTAACGGCAACCTGAACGTCTCCTGGTATGATCGCCGGCTGGATCCGAGTACAGCGCTAACGGATGTCTACGCAGCCCTCGATGTGAGTCCGAGGACCACGGGCACACCGAAGTCCAATACTCGGGTGACCAACATCTCCTCCAACTGGCTCGTCGTTAACTCGGATATCAATCCCAACTTCGGTGACTATACCGACAACTACATCGCGATCGCAGCTAGCAAGAAGGGCAGCGTTGCTACAATCTTTGCGGCTTGGTCGGATGGACGCATTAACGTTCCTCAACCCTTCTGTGCGACCCAGGGGTTGTGAAGTTGCCGGGTGAACTACCGGAGCCCGCTGGAACCAAGTAGGACCACCGTGCCGGGCGTCCTATCCCTGGGACGCCATGCACGGTGGACAGCGAGGAAAGGCAAACGCGCTGTCCACCTGCCGCGCAGCAAGGTCGTCGTGCAAAGCGCAGCACCGGATCGAAGTATACTTGCAAGATTTTGCAAGGCTAAATTCGTTCGCGAAGTGCCTTACGATTCGGACCCGACTCGCTCGAACCGAACGACCGGAATCAATCTGCGCGATCTTGACAGACGCGCATACCGGATGACCACGGCGCCGAGTAGAGAGCAGCGGGACGCAGCTCCGTACACATTGCGAATCGTGCTTCATCAATGATCTGAATAAGCCTGAAGCGAGTTTGGAAAGGGGGGGCCTGCACTATCTACATGTATGGCCCGAGTGCGGACCGACTCTTTGGCGTTGTGCAGCCGTTCTAAAGAAGTTTCGCGCTCCCGCTGGTTCGTGCGTCATAAAGCGTTACGGCAAACCCGGAGCGAAGCGAGAGCGAGTTGAAATAGGCGGCGACACACAAGCCAAATGAGCCTGGTGCCTAGCTTTCCGATTTCCGGGACTTTGTAGATCAGGCTAAGCCCGGCCCGCCCGGATTAGTTCACAAACGCGGTTGATTGACCGGATAATTTCCCTCTTTTGACGCTGGCGTTCGGGTGCAACCAGACTGTCCAAGAGCTGGTCCTCGATGTAGACGCCACCTTCCGTAAATCGTTCCGATTTCGGATTAGCCGGGTCTTGCATCTCGCGGCAACGTGCAGCTATTTTTTCCAGTGTGGTCCGCCCTCCAGACTCTTCTGGCCATTCCGTCAGCTGTCTGCAGACTAGAGCCGAGGAGCTTGGATGAATTATCGCAGTGAGCTGCGTTTCTCCCACTTCCAGAACCTCTCTCGGTAAGCCATACATTTTCCCATCGTCTCCGGGTACGGCAGGGAAAGGGAACTTGTCTCGCGAATAGACCAAGGGCCACTTCGTAACGAATACACTCGTCCCTGAGCTGCAGTTATAAGCAAGGTAGCCGAAGCGACTTCGGTATTCCGCGGTCGGAATATCCGAGTAATGGAAGCCTTGTTCCCGCCGGTTCGCAAGAACAGCTGTTCCGTTTGATTGCAAACGACGGTCGCATCCTGCATATTTGTCTAGAAACATATAAAACGGTTGGCCGGGTAAGTTCGCAGGCAGGTGTTTATACCAGCTGTGCGCTGCCGAAACGAACTCAGCAAATTCGCTTTTTTGTTGTGTGCTTGGCAACGGGACGCCTGAAAGGAGATTCAAGTACTCGCCGAGCGAAGCGCGAGCTTCGCCTTCCTCAGGATTCCTTTACGGGTCTCGACCAAGGCTCGTCTCCTCGAATCCTACGGTGAAGTTGCTTCCACCAACCATGTATTCGATTTTTGACCACTAACCATAATTCTTTCTCCGAACTCCCTCTTCCACTACCAAGGGAGGCAGGGCGCTCAATCAATTAGGCGATAGGCTTTCGCCTACCACAGGACCTACCGGGCTACCCTGCATGCGAGCTGACGGCACAGGCTGCTCTGCTTCCCGCAGCTTCCAATACAGCCGCACCGCCAATTTTCGTGCGATGGCTACTTTCGCCACTGAACTGCCGCGGCGAAACTTCAATCGTTGATAGTCCCGTCGCAATTCCGGATCCAGCCGGGAGGCCGTCTGGGCGGCTTCGACCAGCAAGCAGCGCATCATCGGGTTGCCTTGTTTGCTGATGGCACCCAATCGTTGCCGACCAGCAGAGCTGTCTTCGCTGGGGTTCAGCCCCAGATAACTCACTAGCTTTTTGCTGTTCGCAAAGCGGCTCACCGGCCCGATGGTCAACACAAACGCTAATGCGGTCACCGGCCCCACGCCCATCTGCTGCATCAAACAGACCGCTGCCGGATGGCTTTCCGCTGCTTGCACTACCGCCTCATCCAACTTGGCGATCCACGGATCGAACTGATCGAGCAGCTGCAGCAGTTCTTCCCGTCGGAGGCTAGCCCAAGGGTCGAGCACCAGGCCTTTCAGTTCCTTTCGGCCAACCTTGGCCCACAGCTTTTTCCTCCGGCAAAGGCCTTGCCCCATCGCCAACGCGTGCAGCTGGTTCATCACCGAAGTACGAAAGCGAACCAGCTTGTGCCGATGCCGCAGCATTTGCCGCAGATCCCGCTGCGCCGGCGAGGGTACCCAGATGCGGGGAAAACGATCCGTCAACAGCAGATCCAGAATATGTAGGGCATCGCGCGAGTCCGTCTTTTGCTTCCGCACCATGGCGGCACGGATCTCCGCCGCGTCTCCAATCCACAGTTCGTGATGGTGTTCTCGCAGCACCCTCTCGAACCATGGAGCATCGCAGGTGGCTTCCATCCCGATTCGGGCCGGACTTGGAAGCGTGGCATAAAACGTCTTGGCTTCTCCGTTCTCATGTTCCAGCCGGCGCTCGACAACCTCGCCGGTTGCGGGATCCAGCATGGCTATTTGCTGGAAGCGTGAATGGAAATCGCATCCTATAATAAGCATCACTCGGCTCCTTTCCTCCGAGCCTTGGTCGATTCACCTTCGCCAAGTCTACTCGGTCGAGGGGAGCCGACGACGTTATCTAATCAATTAACGAGGTTATCTCCAACTAGCATGTCAAATTTCGCCAAAAGCCATCCGAAGTTCACCGAAAAGTCACCTCAGGTGCATTGAGATCGCTCGAGCGCCACGGGAAACTGTCTGGGAACTTCAGAACTTGAAATCGTGCCTCGGGAGCACTGGACTTCCCAGTCGGTTTCACTGCCCGGGTGCAGGGGTCGTCATGCGAACTCCATTGCAGATGCCGTCGAACTCCCGCAGAAGGACCTCGCGCGTAGAAGCGCCGGCGGTTCGGGTGTATTGGAGTTCCGGCGGAAAGAATGATGTCTTGCGCGTTCGGAATCTGAGCTTGGGAGGAATGTTTGTTGAGGCACGCAAACCACAACCTGTTGGTGCTACTGCGCAGATTGATTTTCTTGTGGACGAAGGACAGATCAGAACCAAGGCCGTAGTGCGTCACGTCAAGGCCGCTACTGGCATGGGGTTAGAATTTATTGCCGTTGCTCATGAAGATAGGCCTCGTCTGGCGGCTCTTCTGAACAGACTTCGTGCTTTGACGCAGTCTCAGCATAACGCGCCTGATTAACGCCGTTCAGGCAATTGTGTGCTACGGAACCAAGTCTCTGGGTTAACCCTACGCCCCCTCGTACAACCAGAGAAAAAGCAATAGGCCACGAAAATCGAGGACGACAAACCAGGACCTAGTGACTTTTTTCGAGCCATTCAAGCGGGCGCGGTCGGAAATTAAGTTCGTTTCGGGCCTTCGTGTTTGAAGCGCCACGCAGGCGGGTCGCGTAATAGACGCCGTCGGCGCCAGAGGTTGCTAGAGCTTCTGGCTCGCTGATTTGAAACGGTTCCTGCGCACCGCAAGCGCGTGCGAACGCTGGCAGCCATACGCATTGCTGGCTTGGGTAGTCGTCTACGATGTTACAGGCGCCGGGGGCACATTCGAGCGCCGAAACCGTAGCGGATGCAGCGTCGTCGATGTGGACGAAACTCCACACGCCCTGACCAGCCCCGATGATAGGCACCTGCTGCCGGCGAACCTGCTCGCCCATATCACCGGCGTTCGTATACCAGGTGCCCGGACCGTAAAAGAATCCGTAACGCATCGCAACGCAGTCTATTTCCGAGGCCCGAAAAGCTGTCGATTCGAGTTCAACGTAGGTGCGAGCGCCGGCGGCGACGCCGGGTGAAGCATCAACAGCTAGGGGCGACGATTCGTCAGCCAACCCTGGACCGGGCGCATACCAGAATCCCGAAGACTGCAGGACGTAGCGGCGCACACCGCTCTCGCGCATGCCTGCAAGAAGGTTGACGTTTCCTTCCTTGCGGACCCGGCTATCGCGTTCCGCTGCGGCCTTCATCTCCGCCGGAGTGTAATGCCGGGGCAACGAGGTCAGCTCATTAATCACGGCATCGGGACGAACCTGCGCAATAGCGGCCCGGACCGAGGCCGCATCGAGAGCATCGCCGGTCAAAGCCTCGACGCCCATCTCGGCAAGGATGCGCGTCGATTCCGCCGAACGCACCAAACAAAATACGCTGTGACCATTTTGTTTTAAACCGCGAATCAATGGGCGGCCGATAGCCCCAGTCGCGCCCGCCAGTAGGACCCTCATCTCGAACCTCCCGCGACAGGGGAGCATAACATTCTTGGACTCCAGTCCTAATTAACGGAAACCAGAAATGCAGGTACTGGGAGGTACATTTCCGATTTGCGGACTTCCCGAGACTTAATGACAACTTTACGAACGTTGACTTGGTTGCTCGGAATTGATTAATCTCGCTCGCGTTTGTTGGGTTTCGATTGCGAGGTCCTATGGTAAAGGTGAGCGTGTTCTATCCAAATCGCCCTGGAAACCATTTTGATATGTCGTACTACTGCTCAAAACATATTCCGATGGTCCAGAGACTCCTTGGGCCAGCTCTCAAGAACGTTGCTGTTGAAGAAGGAATTGCCGGCATGGCCGCTGGTTCGCCTGCGCCTTATCTCGCGTTGGGTCACCTCTATTTCGAGTCTGTGGAGGCGTTTCAGCGAGCATGGGCACCCCATGCAGCCGAAATTGTCGGCGATGTTCCAAACTACACGAATTCAGCGCCAACGATTCAGGTCAGCATCGTAAAAATCTAGCTCCGCCTACCGGAACGTACTCTCCGATTTCGCGACTTCCCAGCTACTATTTCCGAGTTGCCCGTTGTAGGAGTTTGTGCGATTCGATTCACAGAAAGCGACATATCAGTACTCGTCGCTCGAAAAATCGTGTGCTGCTTTATAAAGGACAGACCGCCTCGCGACGGTCTGTCAAGAATAGTGCTGTTCACGATGCGGATGCGGCCTTATTCTTTTGAACCGCAGTCGCGGCTTTCCGGATCACATCTAGCACGAAGTCAGGCTGGGACAACATCGGTACGTGGCTGCTATCGGTCTCAAAGATCGTTGCTCCCATACGCTTCGCGACGAAACGCTCCAACTCGGGCTGGAT
>Ga0306926_10007063_pt1 | contig 12153 bp, 12 predicted proteins | sample flu12Cox44000178_FD_203759 | JGI IMG/M metagenome (GOLD analysis project Ga0306926, IMG submission 203759) | Lab enrichment of tropical soil microbial communities from Luquillo Experimental Forest, Puerto Rico - flux8day.12C.oxic.44.000.178 (v2)... | ecosystem: Environmental > Terrestrial >... | reverse complement strand
TCAGTTCGGATTGCAGTCTGCAACTCGACTGCATGAAGCCGGAATCGCTAGTAATGGCGTATCAGATCGACGCCGTGAATACGTTCCCGGGCCTTGTACACACCGCCCGTCACATCACGAAAGTGAGTTGTACTAGAAGTCGCCACGCTAACCGCAAGGAGGCAGGCGCCCAAGGTATGACTCATGATTGGGGTGAAGTCGTAACAAGGTAGCCGTAGGAGAACCTGCGGCTGGATCACCTCCTTTCTAAATACAGCGAAACCTAGTGCGCTATGGTGTGCGCAGGATTGGTTTCCACGCGAGCGGCAGCTCTCACGGGCTTGCCGGTCGCTAGACTCAAGTTACTCAGCGAACAGATTCTGGTAGATCGCTTCCAGTTGGCACAAAGAGCGAAAAATTATATGGACGAAAGGGCCGCGTGATTCACGCGGCCCTTTTTTTTGTGCCACTCCGCAAAACAAACACAGGACCGGACGCGGGATTGCCACAGGAGCGGATTGGGAGTAGGCTCTCACGAAGTCAGGTAGGCCCAGTCGTGGATGCGGGAAGTATTGGTGGTACGCACCTAAGGCTCGGGCATGCGGCAGGGGACCGGGGTTGCGCAGGCCATGAGCCTCACCATGGGGGAGAGTGCCATGTCGATTACCGCACAGCACAAAGAGTTGTTTGGCCGCCTGTATCACAGCATCTGGAATGAGCGAAGATTCGAGTTCATCGAGAAGGTGATTGCACCGACGCACGCGCTGGGAGATCCGACGGTATCGGGAGGCGGAGTAGGCCCGAAGGCCTACCGGCGGCAGGTGGAGCGATTTTTGACCGGGTTGCCGGACCTGAAATGCCACATTGATGACACGGTAAGCGAGGGAGACAAGTTCGTGGTGTCATGGACGATCACCGGAACGCACCAAGGGGATTTTCTGGGCGTGCCGGCGACGAACCGGAGGGTGTCGTTCAGCGGAATAACGATCAACCAGGTCGCGGAAGGCAAGGTAATCGAATCGACGGTGATCTGGGACGGCTTGGGACTGCTGGAGCAGTTCGGAATCCGGCTACCGGTAAGGTACGAAATGCTGGCCGTGTCGGGGATGTAGGAAAAAAACCTGTTCGCCAGGGCAGGCTTGATGGATTCGCTACCAAAGAAACACGTATTGCTTGTGGCTATAGAGGGCACACGTGAAAATGACGGTGCAACTTTCTTGAATGCACCCGGGTTGCATGTCTAGTGGTAATCCCGAAAAACTTGTCCTCAAAGGAGTGTAACCGGTATGAAGATTTCAAAGACCATGCTCGGAATCGTGCTCGGTGCGGCGCTCGTGGGCGGCGGACTCGCGGTGGCGCAAAAGCCGGTGGAAGACATTAGCGGAAAGAAGCACCCCAATCTTGCGGCGGCGCAACGGTTGTCGATGCAGGCGTGGGAGAAGATCGGCGCGGCGCAGCAGGCGAACGAATGGGATATGCAAGGACACGCCGCGAAAGCGAAGGATTTATTGGATGAGGTGAACAAGGAGCTGAAGCTGGCCGCGGAAGCTGCGAACAAAAACCATAAGTAAACCGTAGGTAATCGTTTGAATTTTGGAACCGCCCCGATACGGAGACGTATCGGGGTTTCTTTTTGGGAACACCGTTGCCCCGCGAATGAGAAAAGATACGATAGCGGGGAATGCTTGCGGGCGGCGCTAAAGCCCCGCGTCTACGGACGCCAAGCACGGAGCAGGCCCGTGCACCAAGATGGAAGCCTAACGCGTCCAATACAGGGACACATTTAAGGCTGCCACAAGGTGCATGGGAAATGGCGTACATGAGATGGTTTCAATACCTCTTGGTTGTGGGAACGATCGCTGCGTTGGCGTCCGGGCATGCAGCGGCCCAGGTGCAGGGAGATCCGGCGGATGCGAATCGGGTGACGATTTATGTGAGCGACTTTGAGCTGTTTTCTTCGGCGACAGGGAGGCCAGCGCCGGAAACGAACACGGCCGATGGTACGGCCCACAACAGAAACCGGGAACCGATTTATCAGAATACGGAGCCGACGACGGTACAGGCGCGGCGGATGATGGACGCGTTCGCGAACACGTTGGTGGAGTTGTTGCAAAAAAAAGGATACCCGGCGAGCCGCTCGACAGGGAACCCGGGAACAAGTGGGCTGCAGTTGCGTGGGGTGTTCGCAGAGGCGGACGAGAAGAACCGGATACGGCGAGCGATACTAGGTGGAGGATCCACGAACCCGAAATTCATTTTATACGTGGCGACATTTAACCTTGCGCATCAGGACCAGCCGTTGTATGTGCCGGCACCGGTGCAGTCACCGGACTCCCATTTTGGGCCGGTGATCACGATGAATGCGTACGTGCCGATGGTGAAGTTTGATGTGGATAAGGCGCCGGTCGGGGAGGACGTGCGAAAGATCTGCCAGGAGATTGTGGACCAGTTGACGACGCTGCTGGTGACCAACCCGAACGCGGTCCCGAAGTAGTGTGGCGGGAGCCTGGCGGGCGGATGTTATAATGGATAGAAGCGGTTACTTGGGGGGAGCCCGATTGCAACCCGTGGCTCGGGGGAAGCGTCGAATGGTCACGGGGTAAAGCAGAAGCAAAATGAGTTTCAAGGCGAAAACGGTGCGGAGCACGACCAGGGTATTGGCATGCACCTTGGCGGTGCTGTTCCTGCTGTTTTTCGCGCAAGTGGCGACGCACAGCCACCGAAACGGGCAAAACGACGCGAGCTGCCAGGTTTGCCACGGGGCGCACCTCACCCTCGCGCCGGCCGTGAGCACATTGGATGTGCAGGCGCTCATCGCGTTTGAAACGGTTCGGCCAAACAAGGTCGCGTTTCATCAAGAGTTTCTCCTCCACGATTACGCCTCTCGCGCCCCACCTATCGTAGTCCTCTAGTTCCCGAAAACCGAAAGAACCGAGCCGCGCGTCCAGCCAGCGAAGGGACGCGCTACCGCCGTATTCTTCGGCGGTCCTTACTGAACCACGAATCGGTTAGCCGCTCCCCAAGGGATCGGAGGAACAAATGCGAAAGGTATTTCGAGAGATTGCGGTATTGATAATTGGTTTTTTGGTGGTGATGTGTGCCGCGTATGGGCAAGTAGGGAATTCCGGATCCGTTGAGGGGACCGTGAAAGATTCGTCAGGAGGAGCCATCCCCGGAGCGAGCGTGGAGATCCGTTACGGGGTGAGCGGATTTAGCCGGACGACGACGACCGGGCCGGATGGAACCTTCCGGTTCACGAATGTGCCGTTCAATCCGTACCACCTGACGGTGACGGCAGAGGGATTCAAGGCGTTCGCACAAGACGTGGAGGTACGGTCAGCCGTGGCGGTGTCGCTAGAAGTAGCGATGCAGGTGGGCAGCCAGGCCACGACCGTGACGGTGGAGTCGAGCGGCGGGGGCCTGGTGGAGAATGACTCGACGTTTCACACGGATGTAGATCGGGGATTGTTCAACAACGTACCGCTGGAGAGCAGTTCGTCATCGGTGAGTTCGCTGGTGACGCTAACGACGCCGGGAGTAGCGGCGGATTCGAACGGACTGTTTCACGGGCTGGGGGACCACGCCCAAAACTCGTTTTCGGTGGATGGCCAACCGATCACGGATCAGCAGAGCAAAGTGTTTTCGAACCAGATTCCGTCGGATTCGATTCAATCGCTGGAAGTCATATCGGGAGCGCCGCCAGCGGAATTCGGGGATAAGACGAGCCTGGTGATCAAGGTGACCACGCGGACCGGCTTGGGAGCGAGTCCCTCGCATGGGAATTTCACAGCCTCCTATGGGAGCTTTGGAACGCCCCTGTTTGCAGGGGATTTCGCGATGGGCAGCGATAAGTGGGGAAACTTTATCGCGGCGAGCGGGCTCCAGACGGGGCGATTTTTGGATCCACCGGAAACAAACATATTTCACGCCAAAGGGAACGAAGAAAATGTATTTGATCGCGTAGATTACAGATTTTCAACGAACAATTCGATCCAGTTGAACCTGGGGTACACGCGGTCGTGGTTTCAGACCCCAAATTCCTACGATGCGCAGTTCGCGACCGGGTGGTCGGAGCCTTGCACGGCTGGAGTGACGGTATCGTGCGGCGGGTTGGGGCCGAACGGCGAGTTGGTGGGGCCGCAGGACCAGCGCGCGAAGATCGGAACGTTCAACATAGCACCGACATACGTTCATGTGATCGGGACGAGGGCGGTGTGGACGATCGGCGCGTTCGTGAGACAGGACCAATTCAATTACTACCCGAGCAGCGACCCCTTTGCGGACTTCACGCCAGGTTTGCAGAGCGACAGCGTAGCGCAACAGAGGCGTTTGACGAACGTAGGGGAGCGCTCGGATCTTTCGTACGTACGAGGAATCCACAATATCAAGGCGGGCATAACGTTTGAACAAACGCTTTTGACGGAGCACGATTCCTTCGCGATCGTGGATCCGGGACTGTTGCCCTCGTTGGTGGACGCGAGTGGCGCGCCATGCCAAGTGAATGGAGTGAACCTGGCGGCGCCGTGTACGACGCTCGCGCCCATCGATCTGACGGAGGGGGGGAAGTATTACTTCTGGCCGGGACATACCGACGTGAAAGAGTTGTCGATGTATGTGCAGGACACCATCAGCTGGCGAAACTGGTCGTTCAACCTGGGAATTCGTGGAGACGTTTACAGCGGGCTTACGCATGCGACGCAGGCAGAACCTCGCTTGGGCGTGGCGTACAACATCAAGTCGACAAATACGGTTTTGCGGGCATCGTACGCGAGGACGCTGGAGACGCCGTTCAACGAGAACCTGGTATTGTCGAGTACGGGTTGCAATGACGCGGTGGTGAACGCGCTGCAGGCGGCGTTGCAAGGCTACCCGTGCACCACGAATCCGTTAAGTCCGGGATGGCGGAACGAGTTCCACGCGGGATTCCAGCAAGCCTTCGGGAACCATCTGATGATCGAAGGCGAGTACATGTGGAAGTATACGCACTTGGCGTATGACTTCAGCGTATTTGGGAATACACCGATAACGTTTCCCATCGAATGGGATCGCTCGAAGATTCCCGGATACATGTTGCGGGCCACGGTGCCGATCTACCACGGGTTTTCGGCGTATTTCGTGGCCTCGAGCGTAGCGGCGCGTTTCTTCCAACCCCAGGTGAGTGGGATCGGAGTCACGCCAGCGGGACAGGGTGGAACGGGCGTATTTCGAATCGACCACGACGAAGTCTTCAACCAAACGACGCACATCCAATATCAGCCATGGAAGCGCTTGCCGTGGGTCGGGTTCAACTGGCGGTATGACAGCGGATTGGTGGCGGGTGCGGTGCCTTTTGCCACGAGTGCGAATCCCGCGGATCCCGGATTTATCGTGGACCTGACGGGATTGACGGCGGACCAACAGATTCAGGCGCGGTTGTTCTGCGGTGCGGCCAAGCCCACGTACACGGCGCCGCTGACGAGTTGCCCGGGAAATTTGTACGGGTCGACGCTGGTGCAGATTCCAAAGCCGGGAACGGAGAACGACGATCACAACCCGCCGCGGATCCAGCCGCGGAACTTGTTTGATATCGCCGTGGGCGACGATGATTTGTTCCACGGAGACCGGTATAAATGGAGTTTGCGGTTCACGGTCATCAATCTGACGAACAAGACGGCGCTGTACAATTTTTTGTCGACGTTTAGCGGGACGCATTACGTGACGGCGCGGACCGAGGCGGTGGAGTTGGGATTTCATTTCTAAGGGCGACCGCGAGCGTCTGCGGGGCGGCGGTAGCCTACCCCTGGCGTTCGCTCCGAGCCAGTAGCCGGCGGTACATTTCGATGTAGCGTGCCCTGTAGCGCCGGGAATTTGGTACTCTTTGCCGGGAGCATGCCCTCATGACGAGCCCGGCGGTCGTGCGCAACATTTCAGATACGGCGTTGTGGGCTGCGTATTTCCGGGCGGAGGAGACAAAGCGGCCGGATGCGCTGTTTCGCGATCCTTATGCGGAAAAATTAGCGGGCGGGAAGGGCGAAGAAATCGCGCGGACCATTCCCGAGGGACAAGCGCATTCGTGGGCATGGGTGGCGCGAACGTACCTTTGTGATGAGCTGATTCGCAAAGAGATTGCGAACGGCGCGGACTTGATTGTGAATTGCGCCGCAGGTTTGGATGCACGGCCGTATCGAATGGAGTTGCCCGCGGCGTTGCGCTGGGTGGAACTCGACCTACCGGAAATCCTTGCGTACAAAACCGAACGATTGGCGGGGGAAAAGCCGCGGTGCGAGCTGCAGCGCGTGGAAGTGAATCTGGCGGATAGTGCGGGGAGGCGCAGGGTGTGGGCCGAAGTGGGCGCGAAAGGAAAACGGGGAATTGTGCTGACGGAAGGATTGCTGATTTACCTCGCTCCGGAGGAGGTGGCGGCGTTTGCGGGAGACTTGGCGGGTGTCACATCGTTCGAGCGATGGATATTGGATATTGCTTCTCCGGGACTGCTGCGCATGATGCAGAAAAGCGCTGGGAAATTGCTGGAAAAGGTGGGCGCTCCGTTCCGATTCGGACCCGGGGAAGGGCCGGATTTTTTCCTCCCGCATGGTTGGAAACCGGTCGAGGTGCACGGGCTGCTCAAAACGGCGGCGAAGTTTGGGCGGCCGCCATTCGTTTTGCGCATGCTGGCAAAGTTTCCGGAGTCGAAGGGGCCGCAGGGGAACCGGCCGTGGTCTGGCGTGTGTTTGTTGGAGAAGAAGGGATAGGCGGCGATGAGTTCAGCGAAAGGGAATGCGGCAGGGAACAAAGTGCGTATTGGAATCGATCTGGGAGGAACGAAGATCGAATTTGTGGCGCTCGAGCGCGACGGGCGCGAACTGCACCGGCATCGCCTAGCCACACCGCGGGGAGACTACGAAGGGACGGTGCGGGCGATCGCGGATGGCGCGAGGGAAATCGAACGACAGTTGGGCCGGGAAGCGACGGTGGGAGTGGGAATTCCGGGCACGATTTCGGGAATCACGCACACGGTGAAGAATGCGAATTCCACATGGCTGAACGGGAAGCCGTTCGACCGCGATTTGTGCCGGGCGCTGGACCGGGAAGTGCGATGCGCGAACGACGCGAATTGCCTGGCGGTCTCGGAAGCGACCGACGGCGCGGGAGTGGGGAAGCATCTGGTGTTCGCGGTGATTTTGGGTACCGGATGCGGCGGGGGCGTGGCGGTGGACGGGCGAGTACACAGCGGCCGGAATGGAGTGGCCGGGGAGTGGGGCCACACGGTGCTGCCGTGGATGAGACCGGAGGAATATCCGGGGCCGCCGTGCTACTGCGGATTGCGAGGATGCATTGAGACGTGGATTTCGGGTACGGGTTTGGAGATGGATTACCAACGGGCGACGAAGGTAAAGTTGCGGGGCAAGGAAATCATTGCAAAGTGTGAGGCGGGAGAAGCGCAGGCAGTGGCGGCGGCGCAAAGGTATGAGGACCGGCTGACGCGAAGCTTGTCGCAATTGGTAAATATATTGGATCCGGATGTGATTGTGCTGGGCGGGGGAGTGTCACAGGTGCCGCGGCTGTTTCAGAATGTGCCGCAACGATTGAAGGAATATGTGTTTGGGAGGGAGGCGGACACGCCGATAGCGGTAGCGAAGCATGGAGATGCGAGCGGAGTGAGGGGCGCGGCTTGGTTGTGGCCGCTCGAATAAAGAGAGGCAGGCAAGGAAGGAGTTGCGTTTGCGGCATGGCCTGAAAAAAGAAACACCCCCAGCGCGAGGCCGAGGGCGTTCCCGGGCGGAGAAGGTCGCTTAGGCGGACAGCCGCGCGCGGGCAAAGGCGACAAAAGCGAGCACGAGTACACCGCAGACCATCAGCGCCAGGGTGGAAGGCTTGGGAGTTTGAATGAGAAACTCCTGCTCCTGTCCGGCAAGGCTGAGAGGGCCGACGTTGGTAATGATTTCGAACGAATAGGGGTTGATGTTAGCGGTGCCGTTGATGACCGCATTGATGGCCGAGTTGGCCAAGCCTGGTGCCATCCGCGTAGGTGCCAGGGTTCATGATGAAAATAGGCGGCGGGCCCGGGGGTGTTGCCACCGTGCACCTGGGCCCGCGGCGTCTCGCGAGGACCTGGCAAATCAGGCTTTGCCGCCGGCGGCCTTAGACATTTGCGCCATCCAGGCAGCGGCACGGCGTTCCATTTCTGCGGGAGCGACGTCTTCGACGTGTTGGGCGAGACCCCATGTGTGGCCGAAAGGGTCGCGGACTTTGGCATAGCGGTCCCCCCAGAACTGATCCTGGAGAGGCTGCTCGACCTTGCAGCCGGCTTTGACAGCGCGATCGTACAGGGCGTCGACGTTGTCGGAGTAGACGTGCAACGCGGAACAGGTGTGCGTGGAGGTGGGGGCGCTGGTCATGCCGGGGAACTCATCGCTCAGCATGAGGCGGGAATCGCCGATTTGCAGTTCGGCATGGCCGATGGTGCCGCCTGGTCCAGCCATGCGCATGACTTCATTAGCGTGGAAGACTTCCTTGTAGAACTCGATGGCCCGAGCAGCACCTTTGCAGACGATGGACGGGGTGATGGAGTGGAATCCTTCGGGAATGGGTCGGACAGCAGACATAGTTCCTCCTGACAGAGTTTGGGTTATTCGTCGCAGTGGGTAAAGGAAAGGGGCAGGGACTCAAAAGACTGCGCTGCGCACGGACCTTCTTGATACCCCCGTGGAGTGGCGGCGTCAAGCAAAGAGTTTCAAAAAATGAAAACAGGCAGTCGCGCCGGAAGAAGCAGAGCGGATATACGCGTTGAAGGTTTCTAGGGAAACGCGAGAAGCGCAGAAATGACCGTGCCGGGGCCTTGGCGTGGGGGGACAGCAGGAGTTTGCGAAAAAACGGGATTGCGTTGTGACCGAGGGGATGGCGAAGGACATCGAAGGTTTCGCGATCGCTGCGGAGCAGCGAGACTGGAATTTTGGAGTGGAAGCGATGCGATACGACTTTTTGGTAGGAACCTACGAAACCGAACGCCTGAAGGTGTTGAGCGTATGGAGCGAATTCCGGGAAGAGGACATGGAGGTGCGGCCGCGCGTGGGAGATGCACGAGGGCGAAGCGTGCGGGAGCAGATGGTGCACCAATGTGTCAGCGAAGATTTGTGGTTTCGGACGATGCTCAGAATCGATGTGGGCGCACCGCCGTTGCCGAACAGTGAGACACGGGGTGAATTTATCCGGCGGTATGCGGAAGACAGCGGGAAGAGGTTGGCGGAATTGAAAGCGAAGCCAGACGTATGGTGGGAGAGCGAGACGACATTTTTCGATGTGAAGCGGTCGATGGCATGGGTGATGGTGCGGCGGATTGCGCACACGTCGCACCACCGCGGACAGCAGATGGCGATGCTGCGGATGTTGGGTCGGGATTTGCACAGCAATTATGGACCGACGGCGGACACGGGAGGGTTGATGCAGAGTCACGCGCCGACGATTTATGCGTATGACGGTCTGGATCCTTTGTTGGCGGACCTGCAGAGCGGGCGCGGGAAGAGGGCGCTGCCGGGAGGAGCAGGGAAAGCGGTGACGGAGAGGCCCGATTAGAAAGGAGCACAGACGAGGGTGCCTGGGGCGCGCAGACTAGTATTCGCGGTAGAGATCGGGAAATTCTCTGCGGAAGGCAGAGAGCTTGGGGAGATCGTTGATGACGATGTAGGGGTCGTTGGGATGGTGCTTCACATAGTCCTGATGATAGTTTTCGGCGGGATAGAATTCGGCGAGCGGGGCGACCTGGGTGACGATTTTTTGTGAGTAGATTTTGGCAGCGTTGAGCTGGGCGATGTAGGCTTCCGCGATTTTCTTTTGTTCCGGGCTGTTGTAGAAAACGGCGGAGCGGTATTGGGGACCCCAGTCGGGGCCTTGTTTATCGAGTTCGGTCGGATTGTGAGCGACGGAAAAGAAAATCATGAGGATTTGGCCGTAAGTGATTTGCGAAGGATCGAAAATCACACGGACGCTTTCGGCGTGACCGGTGCTTCCCGTGCTCACGGTCTTGTAGTTCGCCGCGCCGGCGGAACCGCCGGCGTAGCCGGAGGTGGCAGAGAGCACACCTCGGGTGTGTTCGAAGACGGCCTGCACGCCCCAGAAGCAGCCGCCGGAAAGAACGGCAGTTTCCTGACCGTGGGAAGAGGCGACAGGATTATCCATCGCGGGGCGCGGAAACGCGTTGTTGGCGCGCGAAGCAGCGCGGGGCGATGCAGCCACCGCTAGGAAAACGGAAAGAAAAATAGCGAGGTATGACAGGCGGGCAGGCTCTCTCACGACGTAAACCCCAAGCCGGGTTGGCAACACAAACCGCGAATCATAATATTGGATGCGCTAGGAGAGGACAAGGATAAAGACGGGTAGCAGAGTGAGAAAGCAAAAGATCGGGAGAAGTAACAGCGTAAAGGGCTTTGCTCAAATGTGCAGCGTCGCAGCCGGGTGGGTAGGCGCGTTCTAGTGTTGCGGCCAGAACTTTGAAGAACCATGAAAACACCGATTTTATTTGCGGATCGTGTTGATTGGGAACAGAAGCAAACGTTACTGAAACCTGAGACCAGTACTCAAGCTACCGGTTGGCCCGCACCAGGCGTTCGTTTCGCCGGGGGGGGGTGATAGTATTTCGTTGCGCCGCAAATGAGATACCGGTTCGTGCTCATACTTGTAGGGAGCCTGTTCGGGAGCAGTATTTCCACTCCGCTCACCCATTTTCGACCATTCAAAAAATCTCAACTGCCTGAATCTTTCTTCCAATGCTTATGTCGTGAAAGCAAAGGCCACCCCGAAAAGGCAGTCTGCATCCAGAACTTCAACAAAAGTGGTTCAGTCTGGGCTGGAGACGCTAACAACGACGGCGTGGATGAGTTCATCGTCGATGCCGGGGACCTCCCAGGCACGGAGGGACCTTCCTGGGAACTGATTCAACTGCGAGGCAAAAATTGGGTGTCACTCGCGTGCCTGGAGCCAGACGAAGGCTGCGAGCCGTTGTGGAACAGCCTTCACGCGCGATTCGACATTTTGCCTTTAGCTCGTGACGGCTATCATGATCTCCGTATCGAAGTCGATCGTTGCTTGAAGTGGGATGGTCATCATTATGTCGACTATGACGATAGCGATTACCATGGGCTCAACCAAGTTTGGTTCGACGCCAAGGATAGTCGAGAAGCCGAGCTGTTCTGGAAGATCCGGTATTCGGGCGAGGACGTAATCCAGTTTCAGCCGTTATGGTTCCCCGTTTCCGAGGAAGAATTTAGCCGCCCTTTACGGCATTATCTGGGACTGCCCGTGAGAGTGATTGAGTTTCCGAAGCTACCTTGTGAGTCTCTACGGGATCCAGTGCAAGGCCTCAATTGGGTGAGTTTTTGTAGAGCCGGGGTGTGGGGCGTGCGAGGCGATCACGCTTTCCTTCTCGTTCCTCGACCCTCCTACCTCGGAGCTGTGCGCTTGGAGTTGCGTGGCGACTCGCTCTATATCTATGGCGAGGTCGACGAAGATGCTGACGCCCGGCCAATTACCTATGATCGGCGTACTGGAGAGCTCCGCTATCAGCGCGAGGACCCCTAGGGCCGCATTGCTGGCGAATCACCGGCGTCGTTGCCTACCGAATCTGCCCTATCACCCCATTCTCTATATCGCTCGGGCAGCAAAGTGCAGGCCTTCGACAGTCCGTTGGCGTCGGAACCTCAGGCTCGAAAAGAAGGGTTGTTGCGTTTGTGGGTCGGAGAAAGCGCGACCATGAAGAGTAAAGAAAGCAAAAATGGAGTGAAACAAAACCGCAAGCCGGGCGAACAGAGCGAGCGCATGAGCGAGTACTCAGCTGGAGGGAGCGAATCAGCGAAAAGAACGAGTTCGTAATATATAACTATAATGGACGAAGATGATGGAAGAGGATGCTAAGAAAGACTTTGCGTTTCATTTTTGAAACGGGGGGCGGGGCCGATGTTATTGTGAATGCCTGTTAATGTACGCGGCGAATCGCTGGGCTATTTTCATTCAGTTATGGGAGCCAACCTCTTGAATATCGAAAAGCAACCGAGTAGCAACGATTCAGTAACAATTTATAAAGCCACAGGGAAAGTCAGCTTGGAAACGGTGAACGAATTCATTCAACGGATGAGACCGGAGCCGGCGCAACATCTGGTGTTGGATATGAGCGGGGTGCACTTTCTGGATTCCGCGGGAGTG
>Ga0306926_10007053_pt1 | contig 12161 bp, 14 predicted proteins | sample flu12Cox44000178_FD_203759 | JGI IMG/M metagenome (GOLD analysis project Ga0306926, IMG submission 203759) | Lab enrichment of tropical soil microbial communities from Luquillo Experimental Forest, Puerto Rico - flux8day.12C.oxic.44.000.178 (v2)... | ecosystem: Environmental > Terrestrial >... | reverse complement strand
TTTGGCGGGGCGCGACAGTTGGAATTATCGGCCTGCCCCTCGCGAGATCGTCGACCGGGTGGACGAAATCCGAGCAGTCTGCGACGACCACGGCGTGCCGCTAATCGCCGCCGCCCTTCAGTTTCCGCTTGCCCATCCGGCCGTCGCGGCAATCCTGCCCGGCCCGCGCAACGTTGAAGAGTTCGAGACCAATGCGAGGTTGCTGCATTATCCGCTCCCAACGGCGCTGTGGGCAGATTTGCGCACTGCTGGGCTTCTGCACCTCGACGCTCCGATACCGGCAGATCCCGCAGGTAGAGCTGTAACCCGAGGAGGATCGCGATGAGATTGAAGGGCACAACAATCCCTGATTTCCTGGTACAGCGCGTCGTCGGCCGCCGCGGCGCAGAGCATTGCTTCGCCGATCTGGAACCGAGCCGGACGGCGCTGGTCGTGATCGACCTGCAGCACGCCTTCATGAATGACGCCGTCGGGCACGCGGTGGTCCCCGCGGCGCGTGAGATCGTTCCTGCGGTCAACCGGCTGGCGGCGGCCGTCCGCGCCACCGGGGGCGGCGTCTTCTGGGTCAAAATGACGCACGACGAGCGCTGCCTCAAGGACTGGTCGGTCGCCTTCGAGCTCGCGACCCCGGAGATGCGCGAAAAGCGCATCGCGGCGCTCACTGAGGGTTCGCTTGGCCATGAGCTGTGGCCCGAGCTCGACGTCCGGGGGGAAGACGAGATCGTCAGGAAATACCGCTACAGTGCCTTCATGCCCGGAACATCCGAACTGCCTGACCGGCTGCGCGCTCGGGGCTTCGATACGGTGCTGATCACTGGGACGGTGACCAACGTGTGTTGCGAAAGTTCGGCACGCGATGCCAACATGACGAACTTCCGGACGATCATGGTCAGCGACGGCAACGCCGCCAACAGCCAGGAGGAGCACGACGCGTCCTTGACCGCGTTCTACAACGTCTTTGGCGACGTCATGGACACCGATATGATCATCGCCAACCTCGAACGCGGCAGGTCGGCGCGGGCAGCCTAGGGAGCAGAGGATGAAGGAGAACCGGGTCAAGCGCATCCTGCGCGAGGGCGGTCTCGCGCTCGGCACCCATGTCGGCGGTATCGCCGATCCGCAAATCGTCGAGATCATTGGGCTCGCCGGCTTCGACGCCGCCTTCATCGATATGGAGCACACCACCTACGACCTGCACGATGTGCAGCTGGCGGTCATGGCGGCGGAGCACGTCGGGATCACCCCGATTGTCCGCACCCCTGGCTTCGACCCCGCCTTCATCTTGAGGTTGCTGGACATGGGCGTACAGGGCGTGCAAGTCCCGCATGTCGGCAGCGCCAATGCCGCCCGCGCTGCGGTCAAAGCGGTGCGTTATCCGCCGCTCGGCGAGCGCGGCATGGCGGCTGGCAGCCGAGCCGCCGAATACGGCCGCATCACGCTCGTCGAGCATATGGCGCAATCCAACCGCGAGATCATCCTCGCCTGCATGATCGAGGATATGGAGGCGGTCGAGCGCATCGACGAGATCGCCGCCGTGGAAGGTGTCGACCTCCTGGCGGTCGGGCCTTCGGATTTGGCGCGCTCGCTCGGCGTCAGCGGTCAGCCCGATCATCCCCGGCTCGTCGCCGCCATCGACCGCGTGCGCGAGGGGGTGAAGAAAGGCGCCGGTGCCCGGCTCGCCCTGCCGCTCAACCACTCCGCCTTTCCGCGCAACGCGGCACAGCTCAGGGAGTTCGGCGCCGGCTACACCAATTGCGCGCCGACCCCGGAAGCCCGCCTGCTGCACTCGTTACAGACGCAGCTCGCCGAGGCCCGGAAGCTCCTCGGATAGCACTCCCGGCACGAGCCCGGTTCGCTGTTTTTGCTGTTTTTCCCGAAAATTTACAGCGGCCCGCATTGCGTTTGCCGCAGAAATCCTCGGGTTTCGGGTGATCGAGAGATAAGATAACAGCGAAACCGCCCGCTGTTTTTCATTTGTTTCCCGCTGTTTTTGGCTCTCCGACTAATCAGTCTTGACCCACCTCGAAAGAAACTGAGTACCTCCGGTCACTGCGCGGGCGCCCCCGGGTCCGCGCTTGTCGCGGCCCGAGGACAAACTCCGCGCGCAAGCATTCTCGATCGAGCTGAGCGCAACGGGCACGAGATTGCTTCGCCGCGCTCGCAATGACAAATTTGACATTACTACATTATGGCGAATTTGTCAACGAGAACTTAGGCAGTCAATCTCGCCAGCTTCGCCGCCCGATACCGGATGAACCACCACGCAACGCGGCTCGCGGTCCGTGCGAGCAGGCCGTGCGGGCTCAACCCCACCGCTTTAAAGACCAACATGACGCCGCGCGCGACGTGCTCGTCGCGGCACAGTGCATAAGCGCGCGCAGCGTAGGCGCGGCTGTAGCCACGGCGCTCGTAGGACCGAATGGCCTCGTTTGCGGCATAATAGGCATAAGCGAGCTCGTCATCCTCGGATTCAGCGATCCGGCCGGCCGCGACGCGCAGCCGCTGCCAGAACCCGATTTGTTCGCGCTCGAGGGAGCCCATCAGGTTTTTGTAAAAGAGCTTGTAATGCCGGATTTCGTCGGCCGCGATGTTCCCGCAGATTTCCTTCAATACCGGCTCCTGCGCCGCGTCGCGCAGCGCCGAGTAAAAGGAGCTGGTGCCGACTTCGACCATGCAGCGCGCAATCATCTCGCCCGAGCGCGAGCCGCGGCGCGAGACATCAAGGTCGAAATCGACCCGGTAGCCCGCCTGAAAACGGGCGAAAGCGGCTTCGAAATCGAATTCGGGGTCGGCCATCGCCGCCCAGCGCGCCAATGCCTTGCCGTGCTGAATCTCCTCCCCGCCCCAGCGGCGTGCGTCCTGCTGAAAATTGGGGTCGTCATGGAAAATTCGGCACAAGTGATGCGCGTACGCCCCACCATTGAATTCGACCAAGCTCGCGGCCTTGACGATCCTCACAATCTCCGGGTCGACTTTGCCGCGATCGAACCGATCCCACGGAATGTCGTCGAGAGCCCAGTGACCCATCGCTCTCCTACCCCGCCAGCTTTTTCTTGAGCAATTCGTTGACGAGGGTGGGATTGGCCTTGCCTTGCGTTGCGCGCATGACCTGGCCGACAAAGAAGCCGTAGAGTTTGTCACGGCCGGCGCGGTATTCTGCGACCTTTTCTGTCTGCGAGGCGAGGACGGCGTCGACCGCCGCTGCGATCGCGACCTCGTTGGTAACCTGACGCAGTCCCTTGGTGTCGACAATAACCGCGGGACCGGCGCCCGTGGCGACCATCTCGGCAAAGACGTCCTTGGCAAGGCGACCGGAAATCGTGCCGTCGGCAATAAGGTCGATCAGCGCGCCCAATCTCTCGGCCGAGACCGGTGAAGCCTCGATGCCGACGCCGAGCCGGTTCAGCACACCGAACAGATCGCCCATGACCCAGTTCGCGGCGGTCTTCGGGTCATGGCCTTGGGCCACGCGCTCGAAGAACAGCGCGGTCTCCCGCTCGGCGACAAGCACCGCGGCATCCTCCGGCGATAAACCAAGGTCCCGCACAAACCGCGCCTTCTTTGCATCGGGCAGTTCGGGAAGCTCGGCCCGCAGCTGCATCACCCACTCGCGGTCGAGGATCAGCGGCAGAAGATCGGGGTCGGGAAAATAGCGATAATCGTGCGCTTCCTCCTTTGAGCGCATCGGCCGAGTGACGCCGCGGCCGGAGTCGAACTGCCGCGTCTCCTGCACGATCGTGCCGCCATCTTCCAGAATCTCGACCTGACGACGCGCCTCGTATTCGATCGCTTGCATCACAAAGCGGATCGAATTGAGGTTCTTGATCTCGCTGCGCGTGCCGTAGGGGTCGCCGGTGCGGCGCACCGAAACGTTACAGTCGCAGCGCAGCGAGCCCTCCTCCATATTGCCGTCGCAGGTGCCGAGATAGCGCAGGATCGAGCGTAATTTGCGCAGATATATCCCGGCCTCCTCGGCGCTCCTGAGGTCGGGCTCGGAGACGATCTCCATAAGCGCGACACCGGCGCGGTTGAGATCGACATAGGTCTGGGTCGGGTGCTGGTCGTGCAGGCTCTTCCCGGCATCTTGCTCGAGATGCAGCCGGGTGATGCCGATTTCGCGTGTCTTGCCGTCTGGCATGTCGAGAACGACTTTGCCGCAACCGACGACTGGCTGCTGATATTGCGAGATCTGATAGCCGGCGGGCAGGTCTGGGTAGAAATAGTTCTTGCGCTCGAAAATGCTTTCGCGCTCGATCTTGGCATTGAGGCCCAGCCCCGTCCTGACTGCCTGCTCGACGCAGACCCGGTTGATGACGGGCAGCATGCCGGGGAAAGCAGCATCAACCGTTGAGACCTGTGTGTTCGGCTCGGCGCCGAAATCGGTCGCCGCGCCGGAGAACAACTTGGCGCGCGAGATAACCTGGGCATGGACCTCGAGCCCGATCACCGTTTCCCACGCCCCGGTGCGCCCTTCGATCATTCCCTACCGCCTGCAAATAGGAAGCCCCTCCCCGCCCATTGGGGGGAGAGGGAGGGGCCCACACCGACGGTGTGGGAGGGTGAGGTGGGAATTTGCGATTGGGTCGAGCGACAGGCCCCTCACCCTACCCTCTCCCCCCAATTTCGGGGGGAGAGGGGGAAAAGCGCGGATCATTCGCGGCCTCCCGCGACAAAGCTCGGCACGCGCCGGAATTGGGCAGCGCGCTCCAACACCTCGCCGACGCGCAACACCGTCTCCTCGTCAAAGGCGCGGCCGGTGATCTGCAGCCCGAGCGGCAGGCCGTCGGTGGAGAGTCCGGCCGGAATGGAAATCGCCGGAATTCCGGCGAGGTTGGCCGGTACCGTGAAGACGTCGTTCAGATACATCGCGACGGGGTCCTCGGTTTTCTCGCCGATCGCGAAAGCGGCAGACGGCGCGGTCGGGGTCAAAATGCATTCAACTTTCTCGAACGCCGTCGCGAAGTCGCGCATGACCAATGTCCGCACGCGCTGCGCCTTCAGGTAATAGGCGTCGTAATACCCCGCCGAAAGCACATAGGTGCCGATCAGCACGCGACGGCGGACTTCGGCGCCGAACCCGGCGGCTCGGGTCAGCTCGTACATCTCGTCGAGAGTACTGCCTTCGACCCTGAGGCCGAAGCGCACGCCGTCGTAACGCGCCAGGTTTGAAGAGGCTTCGGCGGGCGCGATGATGTAGTAAGCCGGCAGCGCGTATTTGGTCATTGGCAAGCTTACGTCGACCAGCTCCGCCCCGGCCGAGCGCAGCCACTCGGCTCCCTGCTGCCACAACGTCTCGATCTCCGCCGGCATGCCGTCGACGCGGTATTCCTTTGGGATTCCGACACGCAGCCCACGAATGTCGCCGGTCAGCGCTGCTTCGAAATCTGGCACCGGGACGGGCGCCGACGTCGAATCCTTCGGGTCGTGGCCAGCCATTGCACGCAGCATGATCGCGGCATCACGCGCGGTCCTGGCCATCGGCCCGGGGTGGTCGAGCGAGGAGGCGTAGGCGATGACACCCCAGCGCGAGCAGCGGCCGTAGGTCGGCTTTAGGCCGACAATGCCGCAAAAGCTCGCGGGTTGCCGAATCGAGCCGCCGGTATCGGTGCCGGTCGCGGCGAGCGCCGCGCGCGCAGCAACCGCGGCGGCTGACCCGCCCGACGAGCCGCCGGGGACCCGCGGGCGGTTGTCTTCCATCTGGCTCTGAATTTGGGGGCGCCACGGGTTCTCGACCGGGCCGTAGAAACTCGTCGTGTTCGACGAACCCATCGCGAATTCGTCGAGATTAGTCTTGCCCAGCATGACCGCGCCGGCCTGCCACAACCTGTTGGTGACGGTCGATTCGTAGGGCGGATTGAACCCATCGAGGATGTGCGATGCGGCCGTCGTCAGCTCGCCCTTCGTGCAGTAGAGGTCCTTGACAGCGATCGGGATGCCGTCGAGCGGCAGTCCCTCACCGCGCGCGAGCCGCCGATCCGCGGCTTCGGCCATCTCAAGCCCACGCTCGGGCGTCGCAGTGATATACGCGTTGAGGGGTTTGGCCTCTTCGACAGCATCGTTGTAGGCGAGTGCAAGCTCGCGCGCGGAGAACGACTTGCCCGCGAGCCCATCGCGGGCTTCGGCAAGACTCAGTCGAAGTAGCGAGGCGTCGCTCACTCCACGACCTTCGGGACGACGAAGAAACCGCGAGCCGTACGCGGGGCGTTGAGGAGAATATCCTCGCGGCAAGCACCGTCGGTGACGACGTCCTCGCGCATCGGCAAGGATCTCGCCACGGCGCTCGTCATTGGTGGCACGTCCGATGTGTCGACCTCGTTCAGCTGCTCGACCCAGGTCAAGATGCTCGACAGCTCGTCCGCCAAGGGTTCGAGTTCAACGTCGGTAAGCTTGATCCGCGCCAGGGCGGCAATGTGCGCCACCGCAGTCTTGTCCAGCGCCATGATTTCACCACCCTCCGAAGGAGCAATCAAAACGGGCTATCATCGCTTATGATCCTAGCCAATCCCGCCGATCTGCGCGAGGTGGCGCCGCCCGGTAGGCGGCTGATGGGCCTTGATATCGGGACCAAGACGATCGGCCTCGCCTTGTCGGATACCCGCCGGGTCATTGCGACACCACTCGAGACGATACGGCGCCGCCGCTTCCGCGAAGACGCCGCCCGACTGATTGCCCTGATCGACGCTCGGGAAGTCGGCGGCCTCGTCATCGGGCTGCCATTGACGCTCGCCGGGGCCGATGGCCCGCGCACCCAGTCAGTGCGCCAGTTTGCGAGAAACCTCGTCACGCTGCGCGATCTCCCGGTTGTCTTGTGGGACGAGCGGCTCTCGACCGCCGCAGTTACCCGTGAGATGATCGCAGCCGACCTCACCCGCAAGCGCCGCGCCGAGATCGTGGACCGGGTAGCGGCCGCGTACATCCTGCAAGGCTGCCTCGATTACCTGACCCGCCCAGCGTGACCGGAGCGCAGCCCTAAGAACCGAATCCATGCGTTGACCCCCGGATGCGCCAGCGCCCATCGGCCAAGCTGCTGATTTTGGACCCTTCCGGAAGGCGCCTGCTCTTCCGCTTCGTTTTCAACAACCGGGTGCTCGCAGGCCAGGATTACTGGGCTACACCGGCGGCGGGGTCGAGGATGGTGAAACCTTTGAGGAAGCTGCTATCCGCGAGCTCCGCGAAGAGACCGGCATTCGCGTGACAGATACCGGCGCGGAGGTGGCCCGCCGGAAGCTCATGCTGCAATTGCCGAACGGCGAACTTGTGATCGCAGACGAACGGTACTTCCTCGTGAGATCCGAGAACGCAACTTTGTCCGGTGAGGGCTGGACCGTCGAGGAGAGGGAGGTCACAGCCGCCTCTAAGTAGTGGTCGCAGCACGGATTGGCGCAGACTTCCGAGACCTTCTGGCCCGAGAACTTGCCGGAAATGCTGAGAGCCGCCACGGCCCGATGAAGCTCGCGATGGCCGTCGGCAGTGGATAGTCGTTATAATCGGGACAGCAGGTTCATTCTCCGCGAGGCCGCAGATGAGCGACACGATAGACCTCGAAGGTATCCGCCGCCAGCTGGCACTGACGATCCACGCGCACTGGAAGCTCTTTCTCGCGCAAGGCATCCTGATGATAGTGCTCGGCTTTTTGGCTGTCGCCGAGCCAAATATCGCTACTGTAGCGGTGGCGATATTTGTCGGATGGCTGTTTTTCATCGGCGGCATTTTTCGGGCGGCGTCGGTCTGGCATTCCCGGCATGCGCCGGGCTTCGCGTGGTCGATGTTGACCGCGATTCTGTCAATCGTGCTCGGCCTGATATTGATCCTTCGTCCCTTGCCGGGTGTGCTGACCCTGACGATGGTGCTTATCATCTTCTTCATCGTCGAGGGGATTGTCTCGATTCTTGCCGCGATCCAGCATCGCAATCACCTCCGCAGCTGGGGTTGGGTGCTGTTCAGCGGCATCATCGACCTATTGCTAGCTTTCCTGATCTGGGACGGCTGGCCGAGCTCGGCCGAATGGGCGATTGGCCTCTTGGTCGGCATCAACATGCTGTTCTTCGGCCTGTCGCTCGTAATGACCGCGCTCGCCGCGCGCCAGATGGGCGATCAGCTGCCGTAATTGAGGTTAGGGCGTTTTCAGCGGCTGCGGCGGTTGCGAACGGTCCTCTTGCGAACCGCCGGGGGCCGTCCGCGCCAGCGAGGTGATGCCGGCGATGCCTCCCAAGTTCATGCTGTCCACGGCACTGCTCGGTACGATTATCGTGCTGCCTCGTTCCTTGACGCTTTCGTACAGCATGTTCATACCGCGCAGGTGCAGCGCGGCAGGGTTGTCGGCGTAGGTCTGGGCTGCCTCAGCGAATTTATGTGCGATTTCCGCCTCGGCGGCGCTCAGGATGACCCGAGCGTGACGCTCGCGTTCGGCTTGCGCTTCGCGGCTCATCGCGTCCTGCAGCGGCGCCGGGATGGTGACGTCGCGTATCTCCACGGATCTTGCATGGATGCCCCAATCCGACGTCTTCGCATCGATCGTCGCGCGCAATCGATCGTCGAGCTTCTGACGGTCAGAAAGCAGCGTGGCAAGATCGGCCGCGCCGATCACATCGCGCAGCGAGGTCTGCGCCGCCCAGGAAATCGCCTCACTATAATCAGCCACCTCGAGCGCGGCGCGCCGCACGTCGGTGACGATCCAAAATATGATCGCATCGACGTCGACCGGCACAGTGTCCTTGGTCAAGGTTTGCTCGGCGAGGAACTGGGTAGTGCGAACGCGTGTGTCGATCACCGCAGCGATGCTGTCGACGACCGGGATTATCCAAAACAAGCCCGGGCCTCGGACCGAGAGGAACTTCCCGGCTCGCAATACCACTGCCTGCTCCCACTGGCGGGCCAACCTCAGCGCGGCGAGGACAATTGCCGCAAGCGCGACCAGTAGGGCTCCCGGGACGAGAAGCCGGCCAAAGGCAATAAAGAGAGCGCCCACGACGGAGAGAACGACAGCAATCGCGAGTGAAATCGGATTAGGGGTCATGATTCAGGTAATCCCGTTGACGTCCGGGGCCACTGGTGCTGGCAAAACTTGCCAATGGCTAGCGAATCGAGCTTAAGAGAAACCATGCTCAGCCGCCCAAAAACGCCATCGTAATCCGGAACCGAGATAGCATCGGCAGCACATATGGTGTTGGGTTGACTCCTCGCTGTCAGACCTATCGATGCTGACGCTCGACTGACGCGCGTCTGGCCGCTCCTTGCCCGTCCGGGCCGTTCCACCTATAGTCCGGGGCTCATGCAGGAGGTTGCCGGCAACCGTCCCTTTCCGCACCGCCATCTGCTCGGCATCGAGGGCCTGTCGCCCGAGGACATCAGCTATGTCATCGACTTGGCTGACGGCTATGTCGAGCTCAGCCGGCAGGCCGAGAAGAAACGCTCGCTGCTGCGCGGCCGCACGATCATCAACTGCTTTTTCGAGAATTCGACGCGCACGCGCACCTCGTTCGAGGTCGCCGGCAAACGGCTCGGCGGCGATGTGATCAACATGTCGGTCGCGGCGAGCTCGATGCACAAGGGCGAGACCTTGATCGACACGGCGATGACATTGAACGCAATGCATCCCGATGTGCTGATTGTCCGCCACCCCGAATCGGGCGCGGTGCAGCTGCTCTCCGAGAAGCTCGACTGCGCCGTGATCAATGCCGGCGACGGTAACCACGAGCACCCGACGCAGGCGCTGCTCGACGCATTGACGATCCGGCGCCGCAAGGGCCGCCTCGGCGGCCTCGCCGTCGCGATTTGCGGGGACATCCTGCACAGCCGCGTCGCACGCTCGAACATCGCGCTCTTGAACACGATGGGCGCGCGCGTGCGCGTCGTCGCGCCGCTCACCCTGCTGCCGGCCGAAATCGAGCGGCTCGGCGTCGATGTCTTCCACGACATGGCGGCCGGGCTGGCTGACGCCGACATCGTCATGATGCTGCGGCTGCAGAGCGAGCGGATGCACGGCGCGTTCATCCCGTCGACGCGCGAATACTTTCATTTTTTCGGGCTCGACTACGACAAGCTGCGCGCGGCCAAGCCGGACGCGCTGATCATGCATCCGGGGCCGATGAACCGGGGCGTCGAGATCGGCAGCGAAGTCGCTGACGACATCAACCGCAGCCTGATCCGCCAGCAGGTCGAGATGGGGGTTGCCGTCCGCATGGCCTGCCTGGAGATTCTGATGCGGGATCTCGGCAATGGACCGCCCTTGCCGTGAATCGCTTGCTGTTCCGGCGGGCGCGGTTGCTCGATGCGGAGCGCGGGCTCGACGTGGTTGGCGATTTATTGGTCGAAGGCGATCGGATTGCCGCGGTTGGCGGCGATGTGTTCGCCATTGCGCGCGAAGCGGAGATCGTGAGCGCCGAGGGGCTCTGCCTCGCGCCGGGGCTTGTCGATATGCGCGTGCAATTGCGCGAGCCCGGCGCCGAGCACATGGAATCGATCGAGACCGCCGGGCAGGCCGCCGCCGCGGGTGGGGTCACGACGATGGTCGCGCTGCCGAATACCGACCCGCCGGTCGACGATGTCTCCGTCGTCGAGTTCCTCGCTCGGCGCGCGCGCGAGGCCAAACTTGCCAAGATCCACACCTACGCCGCCGCAACCAAGGGGCTCCTTGGCCGCGATCTGACCGAGATGGGTCTGCTCGCCGCCAACGGCGCGCTCGGTTTCACCGACGGTGTGCAGGCGGTCTCCGACGCGCTCGTCATGCGGCGTGTCCTCGCCTACGCCCGCACCTTCGATTTGCTGGTGATCCAGCATCCGGAGGAGCCGAGCCTTGCGGGAGCCGGTGAGGTGAGCGAAGGGGAGACCGCGACCAGGCTCGGCTTGCCCGGCATCACGCCCGCGGCCGAAGTGATCATGATCGAGCGCGATCTGCGGCTCGTCGAGATCACTGGCGCCCGCTATCACGTCGCTCATGTCTCGACCGCTGCGGGGATCGAGGCGATTCGCCGCGCCAAGGCGCAGGGGCTGCCGGTCACTTGCGATACCGCCCCGCCCTATTTTGCGCTGAATGAGACAGCGATTGGCGATTATCGGACCTTCACCAAGCTTTCCCCACCGCTGCGCGGCGAGTGGGACCGGCGGGCGGTCGTCGAGGGGTTGCGCGACGGCACGATCGATGTAATCGCCAGCGATCATGCGCCGTGGGGCCAGGATTCCAAGCGTCTGCCGTTCAGTTCGGCCGCATACGGCATCGTTGGGCTCGAGACACTGTTGCCGCTCTCCCTCGAACTCTATCACAATGGCCATTTGGGGTTGCTCGAAGTGATCCGGCGGCTGACCTGGAATCCCGCGCGGATTCTCGGTTTACCGGTTGGCCGGCTGGCGCCGGGGGCGCCTGCCGATTTGCTGGTTTTCGACCCGGATTTGTCGTGGCGCATCTGCACCGATGATTTCCGCTCGAAATCGAAGAACGCCCCGTTCGACGGACGCCCGGTCCAGGGTCGCGTGCGGCGCACGCTCGTCGACGGCCGCACGATTTTCCAGGGCGAGGGCTGAGTGACGCTCACTGCCATCGGCGTTCTCGGCTATCTGCTTGGCTCGATACCCTTTGGTTTGCTGCTGACCCGGCTCGCCGGCCGCGGCGATATCCGGCAGACCGGGTCGGGCAATATCGGTGCCACCAACGTATTGCGCACCGGCAGCAAGACGCTTGCGGCGCTGACGGTGCTGCTCGACGTAGGGAAAGGGTTGGCTGCAGTCATGATCGCGCGGCAGTGGGGCCCCGAAGCCGGACTGGTCGCTGCCAGCTGCGCGGTCCTTGGCCATATGTTCCCAGTCTGGCTGGGCTTTCACGGCGGCAAAGGTGTCGCGACCGCGCTCGGAGTCTTGTTTCCCCTCGCTTGGCCGGTGGCGCTCGTCGCGGCACTGCTATGGGTCGCTGCTGCTGTCGTGTTCCATTATTCGTCACTGGCAGCGCTGGTCGGCGCGGCGGCCGGCGCCATGCTTGCGCCGTTTGTGGCCGACGGGACGACGGCGCTGGTGATCGCCGGTATCGCTCTGTTAATCATCCTGCGGCACCATGGCAACATCCGACGCCTGATTGCGGGCACGGAGAGCCGAATATCGCTCAAAAAGAGCTGAGGCAGGCCCTGGCTGCACGCGAACTCGACCCGCAAGAGCGTCTCGACTGGTTGCGG
>Ga0306926_10007052_pt1 | contig 12162 bp, 10 predicted proteins | sample flu12Cox44000178_FD_203759 | JGI IMG/M metagenome (GOLD analysis project Ga0306926, IMG submission 203759) | Lab enrichment of tropical soil microbial communities from Luquillo Experimental Forest, Puerto Rico - flux8day.12C.oxic.44.000.178 (v2)... | ecosystem: Environmental > Terrestrial >... | reverse complement strand
CTTCGAATGCCGCGGCGAGCTGCTCGTGCAGAACGGACAGACGCTTGGGCGACACCACGTTGCGGAACACGAGGTAGCCGTCCTTTGCAAACGTCTGTTTCAGTTGTTCGAGGTTCCCAAGCAGGTTCGGCCGCTCTGCGGCAACTTCGGCCGCCTTCCGGACCGATTGGCTTACATTCGACATGTATCGCTCCAGCTGTTTGCCGGGCCGGTTGCAACCATCGGGCCGGTCGCTGTGCGAAACCCTTAAATCGCTCTCCTTCAGTGGGTTCCGTTAACAGAAATTGGAAGGGGGCCGCGAACGGGCGCTCCGGCAAACCTCGCGGGCCAAAAAGTCACCTGAGAGGTAGATTTTAGTTTTGGGTTTGCCGAGCAGAGGACGCAACCAGCTCTTCGCTTGGGATGGCTTCGGCGAACAAGGCGTTCAGTTGCTCCATCCGGCTGACCCCCACGAGCGTCACTGAAACGCCGTCCAAATCACGGACGAACTCAAGGGCCAGGCGCGCCAGAGAAATCCCCCGATCGAGCGCTTGCTGCCTGTACGCCTTGAGTTGTTCGCCCTTCGTCGCGGCCTCTTCATCGGAGTCGCAGTAGTCGCGAAGATTCACTTCAGACGCTTTCTTGACGAGCGCGCCGTTGGCCAGCACTTCACGCGCGATCACGGCAACGCCGCGCACCCGTGCAGGCGACAACGCGGCCATCGCGCGCCGCTCCAGTAGGCTAATGGAGATCTGGAGCGAGGAAACACCTGGATGCTCGAGCGCGACGAGCGCCGAATCGAGATCGTCGCACGAAACGCCGTAATATCGGATCTTGCCTTCCTGCTTCATGCGTTCGAGTGTCTCAACCCAATCCCCGCTTTGGACGATCGCGCTCGGAGGGCTGTGCAGCTGAAATAGATCGAGGTGATCGGTCGCCAGACGCCGCAGACTGCCCTCAATCGATCGACGCAAGTGCACAGGAGAGAAATCCTGAGCAAGCTCGCCACGAACGACATTCGGCACTTGCTGCCGCGAGAGGCCCACGAGGCCGATGATCGGCCGCAACAAGGGTTTCAATGGAGCAAGAAATCGTCGTTGAGCGGGCAACAGGAAGCCGGCCTTACTCGCGAGCACGATGCGATCGCGTCGACGACGGAATGTGCGTCCGAGCAGACGCTCGCTTTCACCTTGGCTATAAATGTCCGCCGTGTCGAAGAAGTTGATCCCTCGGTCGAACGAGGTTGCGAGCAAGTTTACAAAATCGTTCGGATTCTGTTTGAAGATGCCGCCGATGCGCGCACATCCCAGTCCGAACGGAGACACCTGGAGATCGGTGCGGCCAAAACGTGGACGCGGAGTATCAGCGCTGTCGGATCCCAATCAGGAGCACCTAGACAATGCTATCCTCTGTACAAACTTGCAGTCAGAGATATTGTCTCACAGTGAGAATGGCGTCGTCGTCATCGGAAGCGGTCCGGCCGGAGCCGCAGCGACCCTGGCGCTAATCGACCAAGGTGTGAATGTCACGCTCGTCGAAGCGGGACGTCCAAAGAGTGCCTTGGGCCTCACGGCGCGCGTCGCCGGCATCACGATGGCTCGGATCCATCGACCGTTGAACCCGCGCCAAGACGGCGTCACGATCACTGGTGATGCCGGAACGGTACTGTACGAAGATGTGGCCCCAGGCGGTCTCACGAACCACTGGAGCTGCGCAGTGCCTCGTTTCTCGAGTGACGATTTCGAAGACTCGCGCCGCGCCGGAGAAAAGTTCGCGTGGCCCGTGGACTATGTCGACCTGGTTCCCTGGTATGACTGGGTTGAGCCGAAGCTGTGCATTTCAGGATGCGAGAGGGACGCGCCGCAGCTGCCCGCAGGCAAAGTCACCGACGCGCGAATGTTGGCGTCCACATGGCGACGAATTGCGGACGATGCCGAAGCGGTTGGTCAGGGCGTGGTACCTGTTCCGTACACGTATGGCGCGCGGACGACGCTGACGCTCAGCGGAACGGTGTTCAACTCGTTTGTTCGCTTGATAAAGCCCGCGAGACGATCGCGCCATTTGAAGATTCGCTTTGGTGCGCGGGCCATTCAATTGGAATGGTCGGGAGCGGCCAAGCGCGTCGTGGCGGTTCTTGTACAGGACGTTCAAACGAACAGCACAACGCGGATTCCCTGTCGTGCGGTCGTGCTCGCGGCCGGCGCGATCAATACGACCAAGATTCTGCTCCAATCGACTCCGCTGGATTTTCCCGAGGGCCTGGGGAACACGCACGGCGTACTCGGTCGATATCTGCACGATCATCCGCTAGGAAAACTGATCGTTCAGCTCGAATCGCCGCTCGCGTTTCTGCCGGCCGCGTACGTCACGCGCCTCCCGCTCAATCGATCGACGCCGCTGTATGCCGCGGCGTGTTTGCAATGGTCCGGCGCGGCTCGCCTCATGCGAAGTGTTCTCAATGGGCGCCCGGGCGAGTCGCAGTCTTGTGGATTCAGCGTGTTCGGCACTATGGCGCCGGCGGAGAGCAATTTTGTTCAGCTCGATGGCGATCGAACGGCCTCGGACGGATCGCCAGCCGTGAAGCTCCACATCACCTACCCATCGGAGTCGTCCACGACTCTGGTCGCGGCTCGCGACCGGCTGATCGAACTTCTCGACGGAGCCGGCCTGAAACCGCGGACCGAACTATGGCTCATCGATGCAGTCGGAAGCGCGATTCACTACGCGGGCACGTGCCGAATGCATAAATCTCCACATTTCGGAATGCTCGATGGCTGGAACCGGCTGCATGCAGTGCCGAATGTGGTGGTCGCCGACTCGTCGGCGTTCACTACCGGTCCCGAGAAAAACCCGGTGTTGACCGCCATGGCGCTCGCCGCACGCGCAAGTCACCGGCTCGCAGAAGACCTCCGGGCCGACGCCGTCTGATCACGAAACTGCCGCTGCGACCGACGGATCGCGCGCCAATCGCTTGCGAAGCGCCGCCGACGGTTTTTCGACCAGCTGGTGAATCGTCAGCGAGAACGCGAACGCGCACGCCAACGCGAGCAACGCCATCTCGTATGGCCGGAGCAGTGGCAGCCAGGTTTGCAGAGCGATCAGCACAATTTGATGGGAGAGGTAGAGGGTAAAAGAGAGAACGCCGACAAACGCGACCGCCTTGGCGTTGAGCATCCGAAACGGGAACCAATGCGGGAAGCGAATCGCCGCGATGAACACGGGCGTGAGCGCGAGGCCCTGCACCGAGTAGCGAATCGTCTCGCGAAACCAGGGCGCCCGAAAGACGAACGTGAACAGCAAGAGTGCAAGGCTGGCCGGTAGAATTCCCCACTTCCACACCCGCTCGCTCCCCATAGGCCGATCTATTACAGGGTTCAGGCCCATCGCCAGCGCACAGCCAAAGAGGATCGAGTCGAACCGGGTATCGCTCGCAAGATACGTTCGATCCTCCGGCACGCTAAACCACAGCACGAGCACGCAGCGCCACACACACACGACCGCGCACAACGCCCAATACGTCCTGGCCTGACCGCGATAAGACAGAAAGCGGTTGAGAGTCAGGAACAGGAACGGAAATATCAGGTAGAAATGCTCTTCGACCGCGAGTGACCAATAGGGCACCGTGCCGGCGGCAGCGCCACTGCTACCGAACGCGATGAACCAGTAGTTCGAGAAATGAAGCACCTGCGCCAGCACGGCTCCCGGCTGAAGCTCACCTGGCAGCACGTGCGTCAACGTAAGGATGCAGGCCAGTGCGAGGATCACATAGAAAGGCGGGAGAATCCGTAGCACTCTGCGGATATAGAAGAAGCGTACGTTCACGCGGCCGGTGGTCTCATGCTCGACGCGCATCAGCGTTGTGATGAGGAATCCGGACAGGAAGAAGAACACAGTCACGCCGAAGCCGCCCGGCACGGCGAGGATCGTACCCGCTCCGGAATGTGCGAGGAACACGATGAGAAAACTCACCGCGCGCAGACCGTCGAGCGATGGAATGTGCAGAGACGCGGGGCGCGGCCGAGCGACCCTGCGCTCAGCTGCGACCACTGCCGGCACCGCTGCGGCATCGGCCGCCAATCCGTACGCACCCATAGTCACGAACTACGAGCTCGCGTGATCCAGGACGCCGGCAGCGTGACCGGTGGGTGACGCGAGGATCTTCGCATACAACTTCGCCGTGTCCTCGGCAAGCCGCTCCGACGTGAAATCCCGCTCCACCCTGCGCCGGCCGTACTCGCCCATCTGCGCGCAAAGCTCGGGATTCCGCAGGAGCGTTCGCAGATTCGCCGTGAGGCCCACGCCGTCGCCGACCGCGGATAACAGTCCGCTCTTCCCGTGTTCGACAATCTCAGGAACACCACCGCTGTCGAGCGCCAGGACCGGCTTCTTCATGGCCATCGCTTCAGCAAACACCAACCCGAACGGCTCCATCATGGACGGCAGCGCGAACACGTCACACGCCGCCATCAGCGCAGGCATGTCGGCACGGTGGCCCGTGAAGATCACGTTCTCCGAAACATCGAGCTCCTGCGTGAGCGCTTTCAGCTCCTCTGTAAAGCTCGTCCGCATCGCCTGCCGATCGTCTCGACCGGCCACGAGAAGACGAACGCCGGGAAACTCGTCGCGAATTGCCGCCATCGCCCGGATCACATCGTCCTGGCCTTTGCCGCGAAACAGGCGCGCGACGCACGCGATAACCGGCGCGCCTTCCGAAATCCCGAACTCGCGGCGAATCGGACCGCCGTCGCGCGCGTGGTCCCAACGTGCCAGGTCGATGGCGTTCAGCAACGTGTGGATCTTGTGCCGTGGGTAACCGTTGTCGACCAGCGATTGGGCGACGAATTCGGAGACGGCCGCGATCCCGTCGACGCTTGCCATGGACCAACGAAGTCCACGGCCCATCCACTCCGCGAACCGGAGATGCGCGTGGATCATGGACTTCGCACCGGACAACTTCCCGAGCAGGGCGCACCACACGGCGTCACGCGGCCGGTCGGTAGAATGGATGACCCGGATATTGTGCTTCCTGACGTAGCGTGCGAGACCGGCCGAGCCGGTCAGCGTGAACAGACTGCCCCAGATCCCAGCCGTTTTGGCAATACCGGAACGCTCGGACAGCGAAGGTCCGAAGTTGAACGGCTTGAGGCGGAGGTCCGGAATTGTCTCCAAGACGTCGAGCGCCGGGGTCCGCGCGCTTGGATGGTCGGCCGAATAAGCGACGTGCACGTCGAACCTGGAGCGATCCAGGCTCCGCATGATCAACGTATGGACGAAGGTATCTGCGCCCGGAAACTCGGCGGAACTAATGAAGAGCACGCCTGTCTTCTGAATGGTAGCCAACGTTCGAGAATGTCCGGGCCGCAAGATCCCTGCCGGGATGCTAATCGGGAACCCCCCGCCAATACCGACTATTAGACGAAAAGTTCGCCGGGAAGCAGCCTTTTGTCCGCGCCCGTCAACGGTCGTTTTCAAATCTGTCATCTGGAAAGTGCCAGGGACGGCAGTCTTGAAAAGATGTTGGGAAAATCGCGCTAATAGGCATCGTCGAGAGACGGAACGCATCGTGCTGACCCAGTAGGCGGCATCGAAGCGTCTTGCCGGAAATGGTTGTCTCTCGAGAAATGAATCGTAAGTGGACGGGCTCGATGCGTGAGCCGCGTCTCGATATTGTGGGCGTGACGAGCAAAACCCTGACGACGACGTGGCCCCGGCCTGGAGGAAAGGAGTCCGCTGACGCCCTTGTCCTCGACGCGCAGTTCCGGCAATCGCTCGCCGTCATGCGAAGCTTATCTCGATCCGGAATCAAAGTCGGTGCCGTGGCGTGCAAGTCGGAGGCGCGATGGGCGCCGGCCCTGAAATCACGCTGGTGTCAGCAACAGTCGATCGTCCCGGACTTGGAGGGCAACTCCAAGGCATTCGGCGACGCGGTCCTCGCTCTGCTTGACGAGCAACCGGCCCGCCTGATTGTTCCCAGTCACGATGGCACGATTGAAACGTTGCGGGCGCGGCGTGCGGAGATCGAACGCCGCACGTTTTTCCCGCTGGCGTCCGAGGCGGCACTCGACATCGCCGTCAGCAAGCCACGGGCCCTCGCCCTCGCCACCGAGCTCGGCATCGCGGTTCCCAGGAGCGTGGTCGTCACGAAGTTGAGCGACGTTCGCGCGGCGATCAACGAAGTGGGATGTCCGGCCGTGATCAAGCCCGTGCGATCGTGGGGTGAGATGGATGGTGTGGGCTGGCGACAGGGTGCCGAATCTGCGATGACACTTGACGAGGCCGTCGGGCTCGTAGACAAGATGCTCGGCTTCGGGTTGCACGCAGTGGTGCAGGAATGGCTGCCCGGCCGCCGGGACGCGGTGAGCCTGTTTTGCACGTCCGGACGAATCTGGGCTCGATTTGCACAAACGTCTCATCGGGAATTTCCTCCGCTCGGCGGATCGTCGGTGTTGTGCGAAAGCATTCCGTTGCTTGACGACCTCGTTCAGCCGGCTGAGGCCCTCGTCCGCGCGGCGGACCTCGATGGCTGTTCGATGGTCGAATTCCGGCGCGATCGGGCAGGACGGCCAGTCCTGATGGAGATCAACGCGCGACTCGCCGGTTCGGTTGGCCTCGCGATCTCGGCAGGCGTCGACTTCCCGAGGTATCTGTACGACTGGGCCGTTGGGAAACAGATCGAGGAAACGACACACTATGCCATCGGCCGGAGGGCGCGCTGGATCTCCGGCGACGTGTGGTACCTGAAAGACGTTATGACGGGCCCTGGCCGAACCGATACACCGACACTTGGCCTGGCCATCGGCACATTCTTCGCGGACTTTGTCAGGCGACCGGGCGCCCTGGACGGCTTCGCGCTGTCTGACCCGCTGCCGACCCTATACGAATTGCAGCAGGGCCTTGTGCACCCGGTACTCCGCCGCACGTACCGTTCGGGCATCGGGTTGTTCAACGGAATTTTGAGAGGATCGCATGAGCCGAAGCAGAGTTGATGTGGCGATTGTCGGCGCGGGCCCCAACGGCCTGTCGCTGGCGTCGTACCTGTCGGATAGCGGCGTCGAGCGCCGGATCTTTGGTTTTCCGATGCGCGCATGGCGCGAGATGCCGCCGGGCATGAACCTGAAGTCGTTCGGGTTCGCTACGAGCATCCCCTGCCTGCGTCCACACTATACATTCCCGGAATACTGTCGCGCGCGAGGGCTCGAGGACTTCGAGCCCATTTCGTTCACGACGTTCTCCGAGTACGGCGAGTGGTTTCAAAAGGAGCTCGTTCCCGATGTCGAGACCACGCTCGTGTCACGCATCGACCGCCAGGGCGACGGCTTCGAGGTGACGCTCGATTCCGGCGAACTATTCCTGGCGCGTCGAGTCATTGTTGCCGCGGGCCTGAGTTACTTCACGCGAACCCCCGAGTTGCTCAAGGCGCTTCCCGCGGGTTTGGTGACGCACGGTTCGGACACGTCGAAGTACCTCGCGAAGAATCAGTACCGAGGAAAAAACGTCGCGGTCGTCGGGGCCGGTCAGACGGCGCTCGAAGCGGCGGCGCTGCTCCATGAAGGCGGGGCGCGCGTCCAGATCCTGGCGCGACGCGACGTATGGTGGAGCGATCCGTTCTCGGAACGCACGCTCAAAGACAAGTTGCTGAATCCAAACACGGTCGTGGGTCCGGGGCGGAAGAACTGGGTGCTCCAGCACCTGCCCTGGCTCCCGTACTACCTCCCGACCGAGCGCCGCGTCAAGCTGGCGAAGACGTATCTGGGCCCGCTCGGCGCCTGGTGGCTGCGCCCGCGCGTCGACGGGAAGATTCCAATCGAGCGCCAGATCACCTTGCTGTCCGCGACGATCGAGAATAACCAGGTGGCCCTTCGGTTCCGGGCCGGCCAGGATGAAAAGCTGATTCGCGTCGATCACATCATCTCAGCCACCGGCTACGAGGCGGACGTCGATCGGCTTCCGTTTATGAGTCCCAAGCTGGCCGCGGACGTCAAGCGAATCGAGCGTGCGCCGGAACTCTCGCCGTCATTCGAGTCGACGTCGGTGCCGGGCCTCTACTTCGTGGGTCCCGTGGCGTCGTTCAGTTTCGGGCCGCTTGTTCGATTTGTCGCGGGCGCGCAGTTCACCGTGCCGCGGGTCTCGCGACATATCGTTCGCAGCGTGAAGCGGGGCGAAGCAGAATCGCCAGCCCGAGTTGCCGGTGCGAAGGTGTCGACGACCCAGTAGCACGCACAGGCTTTCAGCGAGGGCGCGGGACGAGGTCCCGCGCCCAGATGCAGCATCAGCCCCCAAGAATCCCCAGCCCGCGGCACCACGCACCCACGCCAAGAACCCGGCACGAGCCACCAAGCACCCGACGAGTGCAGCGCTGCACGATGGGGCAGGCACGTGGCGTACCTGAACTCTGAACCCTGAACCCGTCGTGATCTAGTTTAGATACGGATAGACGTACAGCAACGCGAGCAGATAGATGAAGTTGAACACCGCGACGATGGAGACGGCGCGGAGAAAGCCGCGACGCGAGTTTACACTCAGGGCAGCGAGGATCGGGATCGAAAGCGAGGCGATCACGACCGACAACAGAACGACGTTACGCATGGAGTCGCGCTACCGGTATTCCTTGAACGGCAGCTGACAGTCGTGCTTTCGCAGGAAGTTCAGGAATCGCTTGTAGTCGCCTGCCGGCATGTTGAATAGCCGCAGGACGATCTTGTAGTTACCTCTGGCCTCCTCCAGCCCCTTGTGCACGAGCTCTCGCACGTTGTTCCGCGCAATCTCTCGATTCATGTAGAGCGGATAGACCGCCGTCCAGAACGACTCGCGATCCTCGACCAGCTTGCGATAGAGATCGGTCGCGATGGTTCGGCGCCGTTCCCGTCGCGGCGTCAACCCGCGGACATCCTGCGCGCGGATCTCGGGCGGAAGATCGTCGACGTGAATGATCGGATGCTGACCGGTTACCACGAGCCGCTCAACCAGGTTCTGCAGCTGACGCACGTTGCCCGGCCACGAGTACTCGCGAAGCGCGGCGACAGCCTCCTGCGAAATGCCGACGACCGGGCTGTCGCTGGTGCTGCCGTTGCCGTTCTGCCGGCGGCTGCCTGCCGCGTCTCCGGCGCCAGGACCGCCGATGAACCCTTGCAGGAAGAAATCGACCAGCAGCGGAATATCTTCCTTGCGGCTGCGCAGCGGCGGAACGATTACATGGATCACATTCAACCGATAGAACAGGTCCTCGCGGAACTTGCCCTGCGCAATCAGTTCGCGCAGATCGCCATTGGTCGCCGCGATGACGCGCACGTCAGACGCGCGGCCCTGGCGATCGGCGCCGACTTTCTGAATCTCGCCGGTCTCGAGAAACCGCAGCAGGAGCGCCTGCATGCGCAGCGTCATCTCGCCGATTTCATCGAGGAAAATGGTGCCGCCAACGGCCGTTTCGAACTTGCCGGCCTTGTCGCGATAGGCACCCGTGAAGCTCCCTTTGACGTGGCCGAACAGTTCGGACTCGAGGAGCGTCTCCGCGATACCGCCGCAGTTGACCGCGACAAAGACTTCGTCGGCGCGCGGGCTCGCGGCGTGAATCGCTCGCGCCACCACTTCCTTGCCCGCACCGCTCTCGCCGGTGATCAGAACCTTGGCGTCGGAGCGCGCCACCCGCTGCAGTTCGTCCTGCAGATCGAGGATCGCCTGACTTGTCCCGACCATGCGAACCGAGCCCGTGTGCTTCATCGACGGTACGCTCGTTTGACGTCGTGGCGTTTCTTCACTGGTGATCACGGCTGAGCCCTGTGCAATGCGGTTTCCAACTGCACGATCTGCCGGAAAGTTCTATATCACGTTGATTTAACGTCTGTTATGCGTTAAAGGCGACACAGGTATGAATCAGTGCGAGATCCACGATTAGTTGACTTCCGACGAATAAAGTCCGCCGAACAGCTGACTTTTGTTGACGACCGATTGTGTTTTCTAACGCGGTTCTTGGCGGTGACGCAGGCAGGATTCACGCAAAATGCGCAGAGCGAAAGTCAGCGTTCGCCGTGACAACAGTGCGCCCGGAGCGTGACTGAACCTTCGCGCGGTCGTCGCGAAACCGTGCAAGTCTGCAAAGAGACTAATGAATCGCACTGTTCCGATTGACAGGTCTGAATATTGTGACTGGCAACAATATTGTAACGTCCTCCAGCGCATGCAGCGACCGTGGTCAGCCGAACGTGTGCTCATCGTCGAACCGGATATTGAGCGTTCAGAAGAACTTCGAGAAGCCGTCGACGCGATTTCGTTTCTGACGGTCTGTCACGACTTCGTCGAGGCCCGGCGGATACTCCTCGACACGCCGCCGGACCTGCTCGTCACGAACATCTTCCTCGACGCCTACAACGGGCTGCACCTGGCGCATCTCGTGGCGTGCAATCGGCTGCCGACGAAGGTCATCGTGTATTCGATGCGTCGCGACGCGGTGCTCATGTCGGACGCGCGGGACGCAGGCGCGTTTGTCGAGACATTCAACGGCCTCGCGGAGATCCTGCCGGCCTACCTCGGGGTTGCACCGCTGCTGTTTCCAGACGCGCTCGGCGCCTCTTGATTCGCCCAAATCGCGGCTCGCTGCAGACAAAATTCAACTTATCTGCTCTGTAATTCCAAGTATTTAGTTCGCAACGGAACTGTAACGTACTCCTTGGACGTTTAATGGTTGACTTGTCAGCCGAACGCGGGTATAAATGTCTCCTCCGCGACAAGCGGCAGACTTAAGATCACCATCTTATGGAAACGGTTCAATTCGTCGGTGCAAGCGCGATCCTGCGCGAAATAGAGCAAGAGATTCTCTGTACCTCGAGCTCGGACGCCAAGGTTCTAATCACCGGGGAAAGTGGCGTCGGCAAGGAAATCGTCGCGCGATCGATCCATCAGCGGAGTCGGCGTTCGCACCTGCCCCTGGTCACGATCAATTGCTCGGGTGTTCCTGACTCGCTACTGGAATCAGAACTCTTCGGCCACGTACGCGGCAGTTTCACGGACGCGTACCGGGACCGGCGCGGGTGGCTCGAACAGGCCGACGGCGGAACAATCTTCCTGGACGAAGTCGGCGAAATGAGCCTGCGTATGCAGGCGCTCCTCCTGCGGTTCCTCGAGAACGGAGAAATCCAGCGGGTCGGCTCCGAGCGTGTGACGTCCACCGTCGACGTTCGTGTGATCGCCGCGACGAATCGCAACCTGCTCAGCCAGGTTGCCGGGAAGAACTTTCGCGAGGATCTGTATTACCGCCTCAACGTGATTCACGTCGCCATTCCCGCGCTGCGGGAGCGCAAGGACGACGTCGGTCCGCTGATGGCGCATTTCTTCCGGATGTACAGCAAGCAGTACCGTGTCACCGAGCCGACGATCTCGGACGAGGCGTGGCAGCAGCTGTATGCCTATCACTGGCCGGGTAACGTCCGCGAACTGAAAAACGTCGCCGAGCGCCTCGTCATTCGCAGCCGCACGGGCGTCATCACACCTGGGGATCTGCCGCGCGAAATCTCGGGCGTGTCCGCGCAGCCCGTCTCCGCCGCACCCGTCAAGCGCACGGCCGATCTGCTGCTCGAGCGCATGAGTATCAACGGCGAATCATTCTGGTCGGCGGTCTACGAGCCGTTCATGGCGAGGGACATCACGCGCGACGACTTGCGCGCCGTGATCAGCCGCGGGCTCGATCGGACTCGGGGAAACTACAAGGCACTGGTCGTGAGCTTCAATCTCGAACTTGACGACTACAAGCGCTTTCTGAACTTTCTAAGAAAGTATCAATGCCATATGCCGTTTCAGCAGTTCCGAGCGGCAAGGGTTCGATTGACCGACGATGCTGCTCCAACTGAAGAGCGGGTGGCTGCGAATCGCTGATCGGATGCTTCGCCTCGGCGGCATCCACCAGTGCTTGGAGTTGAGCCGACTGCACAGGCGACGCGAGATACTCGGCGCCGAAGCGGTGAGCCTCTAGTTCGTTGATGGGATCAGCGGTGCCGTCGACCACGATGGCCACTGTGTTCGCGCAGAACGCACGCGTATACGACACCAGGTGCAATCCGTTATAAGCCTTCAGGCGTAGGTTAGTAATCAGCAGATCGATGTGGCAGCCGTCGTCCAACAGGATTTGACGCGCCGTTTCGAACGTCGATCGCTGAGTCACGCTGTGTCCGGCTCCGCGAAGTCGAGCACACT
>Ga0306926_10007051_pt1 | contig 12164 bp, 10 predicted proteins | sample flu12Cox44000178_FD_203759 | JGI IMG/M metagenome (GOLD analysis project Ga0306926, IMG submission 203759) | Lab enrichment of tropical soil microbial communities from Luquillo Experimental Forest, Puerto Rico - flux8day.12C.oxic.44.000.178 (v2)... | ecosystem: Environmental > Terrestrial >... | reverse complement strand
GCCAGTTGCTCGGCAACCCGGTCCACTTCATCGATCAGGAAGCGGCCCGAAATGCGGCGGTAATCTTCAATTGCCTTGAGGATCTTTTGCTCGCTTTTGGCGCTCAAGCGGGGGAGGGTCTGAAGTTGGCCTTCCTTTGCCAGTTTTTCCACTCCCTCAACATCGCTGACGTGGAAGGCGCTCCAGATCAGTGCTATGGTCTTGGGGCCCAGGCCCTGAATCTTGAGCAGCTCGAGCATCGAGGGATTGTACTTCTGGCAAAGCTCTTGGTGGAGCTGCAGCTTGCCGGTGGAGACCAGTTCCTGGATGTTGGCGGCCATTCCCTTGCCGATACCGGGGACCGCCATGAGTTTCTTGGGTTCGCTGACCAGGCCGGCAACCTGCTCCGCCAGCCCCTCCAGGGTTTCGGCAGCGCGGCGATAAGAACGTATGCGGAAAGAGTCGTCGCCGTTGATTTCCATCATGTCGGCGGTTTCGTAGAAAACGTTGGCGATTGTCTTGTTGTCCACGGGCAAGGTCCGCACGAATTCTATCGCGGGACCTAAGAGACTGGCTCCCGCCAGAGTTGGGCAGCAAACCGATTTTTTGACAAAGAAAAAAAGCCCAGCCGACGACCGGGCACCAAGAAAAATTTTAGGAAAAACCTTCCTATTGAGCCTTTACCACATTTGCAGCCTGTGGCCCTTTTTGACCATCGACAATCTCGAACTCGACCGCGTCGCCCTCTTGCAAGCTTTTGTAACCCTCCGCAATCAAGGCACTGTAGTGTACGAATACGTCCGGGCCATCGTCACGACCGATAAAGCCGAAGCCCTTTGCATTGTTGAACCATTTTACGGTTCCTTTCAGTTTCACTTTCTGTTCCTCCCGGGAACGAACGACCCGCAGGAAAGTTCACGGGTGCCGTCGCTGAATTGCGTCAAGCAGTTTAAAGCGAGCGAGCCAGTCTCGATAGAAATGGTCTTTCGCCTGGCGCTGGCAGATCCGGGTTTCGCCGCTTCAACAGCGTGCTCAGATTGTTTAGGAAATTCGTGGTGTTGTCAATGGAGTATACACTAAAGTGTGGCTTAGTATCACGTATGGTAGTAGGACAACTGAGTTCGACATTTGTGCACCCGTAGTGAGAAACAGAGAGCCACCGAGGTAGGCTCACGACGCTCGCGGCTGCCGGTTAAGCGCTTGCGACAGCCAGAGCACTCCGGCAAGCGTCTTTCCGTCACGAATATGGCCCGACATCGCCATTTCCACTACCTCAGTCAAAGGCAGCCACAGGCAATCAATGCGCTCATCCGCTTCCGGCTTGGCCTTTCCCGCCTTCAAACCGCTCGCCAGGAAGACCGTCATCGACTCCTCCAGGAAGCCCGGGCTGGGATAAAAGTAGAGTACCCGCTTCCACTTCCGGGCCGTATACCCGGTCTCTTCACGCAGCTCTCGTTTACCGGCTGTCAGAGCGCTCTCGCCCGGATCGATCCGTCCGGCAGGAAGCTCGAGCATGTAGTCCTTTGCCGCGAAGCGATATTGCCGCTCCAGGAGCACGCGCAGCTCGGCGCCGGGATTATCGACTGCGAGAATGACCACGGAGCCGGAATGGCGGATTACTTCGCGGATGGCGGTAACCCCGTTGGGTTCGCGCACCTGGTCGCGCGTGACCTCGAAAATGGGTCCCCGGAACACCACCCGCGATGACAGTACTTCAAGCTTCGCTTGAAGGTTTCGAGGTTTCGGTTCCCGCAGCTCATGGGGCGATCGGGGAGTTCTTGGGCGTGGGACGGACATAATCGTTCCACTATAGATGGTCTGGATCGCTTGATCGCCGAAGGACTGACAAATTCAGTCTGCTATGCTGCCGCCATGGCGCGTCCTGAACGACGCATTGTTCTAACAGGTGAAAGTCCTGTCCAGGGAAGCGCCGGAGCGCCCGGTAGCAGACTGCGGTCGCGAGGAGAGATCCGAGCCGCCAGGCGGAGTGTCAAAAGCCCTTGTAAAAGAGAGGAGCAAACAAACGCGCTGCAACAATCGGTGAACCCAATAGCCTCCACAAATTATCAGCCGAAAGGTTTCGGGGAAGCCCTCCGGTGCATTGGGCCGGTGAGGAACCGGCCCGGACTAACGCTGCATCCAGCGAAGACGCGGCTGGTGGTGGGCCCTGTCCAGTACCCGGCGCAATCCACGCCGAGAAGATCATCGTTAAGCCGTGTGCCGGACGGCACGCACGGTTTGAAAGGGGATGCGATGGAAACGGGTCAGCGTCGCTGATACCGCGCCATCCTCTAGCAATGAAAAGCACGGCCAGCGATCGGCCCGGCATCGCGATCGTGGGCCCGGGTCGCCTGGGAGGCGCGCTGGCCTTGAATCTTCGCCAGGCAGGTTGGAAGCTCGAGCGTCTCGTGGTGCGATCAAGCGGCCCCGTACCCGCCGCAATCAAGAGATTCGCTGGCGAACTCAGGGCCAAAGTGGCGCGACTGGACGAGAGTGTGCCGGCCTCGGAGCTGGTGTGGATCACGGTTCCTGACGATGCCATCGCCGATGTCGCCACCATGCTGGCGATCGGTCGGAGCTGGCGCGGCAAGATGGTGTTTCATTCCAGCGGCGCTCTATCCAGCGATGTACTCGCGCCGTTACGCGAAAAGGGAGCAAGAGTAGCGTCTGTCCATCCCGGCATGACATTTGTCTCCCGGTCGATTCCCACTCTGTCGGGGGTACCATTCGCAGTCGAGGGAGATGCGCCCGCGCTCCGCCTGGCGAGGAGAATCATCCATAGCCTGGGCGGCAAGGCGTTCACCGTCCGTAAAGGGAAGAAGACCCTCTATCACGCATTCGACACCTTTGCCTCGCCGTTGTTCATTGCATTGATGGCGGCCATGGAGGAAGTTGGCACGGCCGCGGGTCTCAGGAAATCACAGCTGCGGCCAATGGCTGGTGCGTTGCTCCGGCAGACCGTGGAAAACTACCTGGAGCATGGTGCTGCTGCTGCCTTCAGTGGCCCGCTGGTTCGGGGCGATATTGCGACCATCCGCCGACACCTGGAGGCCATGCAGCAAACCCCCGTGGCGCGAGAGGCATATTTAGCATTGGCCAAGGTCGCGACCAGAGGCCTGCCGGTAAGGAATCTTGATGCCGTCAAGAGGGAATTGCATTAAGCCCTGCAAGGCCGCCGTGGACCTGCCACCGCATCGGACAGCTTTTTTAGAGGCTGGTGAAGAAGTGCCCCATGCGGTCCTTCTTGGTCTGGAGATACTTTTCCGCGTGCTCGTAGGGTTCGACTTCAGCCGACACGCGCTCCACGACCCTGATTCCTGCATTTTCCAGGGCAGCCACCTTCTCGGGATTATTGGAAATGAGCCGAACGGCGCGCACGCCGAGCTGCTTCAGCACTTCGGCAGGCAGCGTGTACTGACGGTAATCGGCGTCATAGCCAAGTTTTTCATTGGCTTCAATCGTGTCCAGGCCATTGTCCTGCAGCTGGTAGGCCTGTATCTTCGCCATCAATCCGATACCCCGGCCCTCCTGCTGCTCATAAATCAGGACTCCGGCGCCCTCATCGGCAATGGTGGAGAGAGCCAACTCGAGCTGTTGACGGCAGTCGCAGCGCATCGAAGCGAAGACATCGCCGGTAAGGCATTGCGAATGGATACGCACCAGGGGAGCCCCGGATTGCACGTCTCCCATTACCAGCGCCACCGCTTGTTCGCTGTGTGGCTCGGTCTTGCCCTCGCCGCCCAGTTCCTCAGCTGACGAACTGCTGGGGAGGGTTTTGAAGTGACCTTCGAAGCCGAAAATTCGGAATTGTCCCCAACGGGTAGGGAAATTGGCCTCGGCGACCTTGCGAATGTCAAAAACTCCCACAGTTTAATTATAAGCTGGCAGGGCTGTCGCGGTGAGCTCTAATAGACTAAGACTAGGGGCTACTGCGCGCGATGCCATCGCCCTGGGACTAAAAACAGGCGTATCAAGGAAAAACGCGGCTCGGTCGTCGCCTAAAATTTCGGGCGGCCAATGTGGCCGCCCGCTCCCTCTCCGGGACCAACCGAATCAGTGACTGTGCCCTGAGGAGTGTCCGCCTCCAGAGGGCTGTCCGCTGCTCCCCCCGGAAGAATGGCCGCCGCCGGAGTAGTGGGGCGGGGAGGAGCCAGAGTAGTGAGGCATTGCAGGGGCGTACGACAGCGCTGAATGCGCTGATGCCGAGCCGTAGCTAGCCCCTGGTCGGTAAGCAGGCGCCGGCGGCGCATACGAAGCTCGCCCTGAACTGTTGCCTGAGGAAGCAGAAGCAGCGTGCGGGGAGCTGGCATAGGCCGGCGCCGCATGATAGCTGTATCCGGAAGTTGGCACCCCGGAGGAAGCTACACCCGGGCCCGGCCTCGGATTTTCTCTTGTAGTGTCCTGCTTGGACGGAGAGGGCTGGCCGTGGTTCGACGAGGCCGGCGGATGCGGTGCCTGCGAGCCTTCGTGCACGGCAGCTGAGCTATGTCCATTGGAGCCAGCCGGAGCCTGTGCAGCCGTGGTGTAACTGTGCGGAGCCGGTCTGCCCGCGTAAGACGGCTTCGGCACGCTGTGCGACCCGGACTGCGCATTGTAGGATGACGCCGACGGAGTGGTCCCTCCACCGTTGCGCTCCTGGGGTCGCGGCCCATTGGAGGTTGTGCTCCCGCTTTCCCCAGCAGGATTGTGAACCGCCAGCGGCGCAGGCGACTGGGGAACGTTGTGGGCTTCCATAGATGGCGTCGACGTACGCGCTGGAGTCGTGGCCTGCGTCACCGCCTGGCGGTTGAAGGCTGATCGCGGAGGCACGGTATTGCTGCGTGCCGGCTGGCCGCCCATCGTTGCTCCCTTTGCGGGAGTCACATCGGCGCTCCGCATGACCGCACCTCTACCCAGCTCAGACTTCGGAACCGCCATACCGGCCTTGGCGATACTTTGCCCGCTCGCCAACGCCGACTTGGGCGCGGCGGTGACCGCTCCCGGCACCATGCGGTTCGCATACTGGGTGTTACCCATGGAGTTGCGGTAGTAGTTGTTGGTTACGTTCGTGATGTTGGTGATGTGCGTATTCGTGATATTGACATTACGAATGTAGGTTTGGCTCACGAAGCCGCCACGGTAGCCGTGGTACCAGGGATAATAAGGTTCACCCCATCCCAACGGGAACCAGCCGCATCCGCCGCCAAAGCCGAATCCAAACGAGATCCCGAAGCCCCATCCCCCACCCCCAACCCACCCCACCAGGGCGGGAGCGTAGTAAGGACGCCAGCCAACATAAACGGGTCCCGGAGCCCAGCCCCAAAAACCGCCGTAGGAGACCCAGCGGCCGTAGTGGAAGGGAGCGAAGCCCCACGGTGCGTCATCGATCCATGTCCAGCCCCAGGGAGCAATCCATGCCCAGTGCCCAAAGCGGTAAGGCGCCCAGCCCACGGGCACGCTGTTCGGAACCCAGATCGGCCCGTAAGTAGGGACAGTCTGCCATCTTCCGTAATAGTCGAGGTCCTGATACCCAATAACTCCCGGCGCCACGTAACGCGCCGCCTGCGAGCCATCGAGCCGCTTATCGCGAACCTGTGCCCAGTCCTCGAACCCGTCGGGATCGGGTGCCGCATAGGTCTGGTATTGCATGGCATTGCCGCTAAAACGCGCTTGCTCGCCGGAACCGACCTTCACGGCAGGACCGTTTCCTGTCGCCTGGCCATTACCTTTGCGGACCGTGACCCAGGTCTGGTCGTCGTTCGGCCGCACAGTAAAAACATAGACGCCGGACTTCATCACCGTGAAAGCCGTGTTGGGCGTATCGACCTCGAAGACCTCGCCCGGCTCGAGATGCAAAACCGTGAGCTCGAGGATTCCCTGGTCCAGCTCGGCCTGCACGCTGTTGTTGCTCACATTCGTCAAGGTGAGGCTGCTCTCGGAGTCCATGCGGAGGAAGGCGCTACCGACATTCAATTCGACGCGCGAGTTCTTGTCAGTCCAAACGCGGTCCGAGGTGGTGAGCGGGCGGTTCAGGCTGGCCGCAACCCAGTCGTTCACCCCTCCCGGCTGCAACGAGACGTCGCCGGAGATGTACTGAATGCGCGCCACGCGCGACGGCGGATCATTCGCCGGATTGCCGGCATTGGCTTGATCAGCGGGACTACTCGGACCCGCAGGATTGCTTGGATAGCCGATGTTCGACGGAATCCCAGCGTTCTCTCCATCCTGGGCCAACAGGCTGCCCATTGCGAAGGCGATCAACATCAATCCCAGGAGGATCCATTTTAAGCGCTGCTTCGATTTCATCTTGTGCTCCTCATGCTGCTTCACTTTCGGGCATCGGAAACCGCTTTCCGAAAGGATCACGAGCCGGCAGCCCAATCGGCTGCCTCTCGTCTAAACCCCATATCGCTCTGTGTGTTTCGTTAATTAAGACGTGCGGAATCAGCGAAGGGCAGTAAAGAATTGTGAAGAGATCGCCCCCTAAAGCAGGCAGACACACCAGAGAATGGGCGCTCGTCACATGCTTCGATGCAGGGCCGGAAGCGGCTCTGTTATGCTCATCCATTCACCGGAGGTCAAGTGTGCGATTCATGCGAATTGCGGTTGTTTTTGTACTGCTGGGAGCCGCTGCAGCACAAATATCCAATCCGCGGCGAGTCGCCATACCTGCCGAGGCAGGTGGCGGGGCGTCGGCCGTCGCACTGCCCTATACACCCAGCCTCGACCTGACCGCCATGGACCGGAGCATCGATCCCTGCGTCGATTTCTATACCTACTCCTGCGGAGGGTGGCAAAAGAAGAATCCGATTCCACCCGACCAGACCTCGTGGAGCGTTTACGGAAAGCTGTACCAGGACAATCTGGTGTACCTGCGAGGAATCCTGGAGCAGGCGGCCACCGCGAAAGATCGCGACCCGGTTACGCAGAAAATCGGCGATTTCTACGCTTCATGCATGAACGAGGCCCTGGTGGAAAAGCTGGGAGCAAGGCCCATCCAACCCGACCTGGACGCGATCGCAGGCGTGAAAGACAAAAAGCAATTGGCGGGCCTGCTTGCCCAGTTGCAGATGCAGGGTGTGGGAGCGCTGTTCGACTACGGGGCGGTGCAGGACCCGGATGACTCCGACCGCATGATTGTCGGAATCGAGCAAGGCGGATTGGGTCTGCCTGATCGCGACTACTACGTCAAGGACGATGCCAAGTCGAAGGAGACGCGCGAGCGCTACCTCGAGCACGTGCAGAAGATGTTCGAGTTGCTGGGAGATTCGCCGGAAATGGCGAAGAAAAACGCGGCCACGGTTATGCGTATCGAGACCAGCCTGGCCAAGGCTTCATTGACCCGGGTCGAGCGCCGCGATCCCTACAAGCAGAAGCACAAAATGACGGTGGCCGATCTCTATAAGGTGGCGCCCGATTTCGATTGGAATGCGTTTTTCAGCGCGTCGGGTGTACCCAAGTTCGAAATCCTCAATGTGGCGTGGCCGGACTTCTTCAAAGACGTCAATTCCCAACTCGGCTCGGAATCCCTGGCCGATTTGCAGACCTATCTGCGCTGGCACCTGGCACATTCCCGCGCTCCCTTCCTCTCCTCTGCCTTCGTCAATGAGAATTTCGATTTCTATCGCAAGTATTTGCGCGGCGCCACCGAGCTTCAGCCGCGCTGGAAACGCTGTGTGCAATACACGGATAACAACCTGGGTGAGGCTCTGGGACAAGCTTACGTGCGAGCGGCCTTCGGGCCTGACCTGAAGGCTTCGACCCTTCAGATGACCCAGCAGATCGAGGACGCGATGGCGGTGCGCATCCAGCAACTCGATTGGATGACTCCCGCCACCAAGCAGCAGGCCCTGGTGAAACTCAAGGCGATTCGCAACAAGGTGGGATATCCCGACAAGTGGCGGGACTACAGTTCGGTCACCATCGTGCTCGATGATTTCCACGGGAACAATGTTCGCGCCACCGAGTTCGAAGTGAAGCGACAGCTGGCCAAGGTCGGACAACCGGTAGACCGCAGCGAATGGGACATGACTCCTCCCACGGTGAATGCTTACTACAATCCGCAGATGAACGACATCAATTTTCCCGCGGGAGTGCTGCAGCCGCCCCTCTATGACGCCAGGATGGACGCTGCTCCCAATTATGGCAACACCGGGTCGACCATCGGACACGAGCTTACCCACGCCTTTGACGACGAGGGCCGGCAGTTCGATGCCAAGGGCAACCTGAAGGACTGGTGGACGCAGCAAGATGCCGACCAATTCGTGAAGCACGCAGACTGCGTGGTGGATCAATACGACCAGTACGTTGTGGTGGACGACATCCACATCAACTCCAAGTTGACCGAAGGAGAAGATGTGGCCGACCTTGGCGGCACGATCCTTGCCTACATGGCCTGGAAGGGGGATACCAAAGGCACCGCCCTGACCGACCGCGACGGATTGACGCCCGACCAGCGCTTTTTTATCGGGTTTGCGCAATGGGCGTGTGAAAACGAGCGTCCGGAAAACCTGCGGGTCAGCGCGCTGACCGACCCGCACTCGCCGGGGAAAGACCGCATCAATGGCGTGTTGGTGAATATGCCCGAATTCGGCCAGGCCTTCAACTGCAAGGCGGGTCAGCCGATGCTCAAGCCCGCGGCTAAAGTCTGCAAGGTCTGGTAGGAAGTCTCTGCAGTGGCTGAAAAAAGAAAGAGCGACGATGGTTCGTCGCCCTGGATGCATTAAACCGCCGATTCAATCGCGATCCGGCTCGGGAGTACGGTTTTGCGCCGATCGTTGAAGTTAGCGGCCCCGTCGAGTGAAAATCTCGCGGCAGACCGCTCCGGCTAGCCCCTCCTCCTTTTCTTAGCCTTCTTAGCCGCTTTTTTGGCCGCCTTCTTAGCGGGTTTCCGGGCTGCCTTTTTCGGCTTCCGCGCCGCCGCTTTCCTGGCTTTTGGCTTGGCGGCTTTCTGTTCGATCGGCTCACCTGCTTGCTCGCCTATACCCCTGTCCATGGGATTGGCAGCCTGTTCGCCGATTCCTCTTGCACTGCCCATTGGTGGCTGGACCATCATTTTCTCCTTGGTGATTTGTCCTACCGCGTGAATCGAATGCGCAACTGCATCGCACCATACCACGAATTAGGCGCTAATCAAGGAGATTTGTTAGGACGTCCGTTGACCGGGACGCGAGTCAGGCTGGCTGACGTTTGCCGGCGTCGCGAATTGCGGCAATTCGGGGGGCGCGGCTCCTCGGGCTGTCGAGGCTGAACGAGCGAGCATCCCCGAGTTGCTCGCGAATGAAGGCTTCTGTCCGGACGACGGTTTCGCGAAGCTTCCTGTCTGCGGGTTCGAAGGTGAACCACGCAATCGCGCCCTGCTCCGGATCGTATTCCCACAATCCGATGATCGCTCCCCGATCGACGATGGCGTTGCTGTTGAGGTCGGAGAGGCTGCCCAGCTCGCGCGCCCCTCTCTCCACCCATACCTTTCGTTTCGCGGCCGCAGCCGTGAGCAGGGCCGCCAGGTTTCGGCGGAGGAGAAACAGGGAGTCCAAGCTACTCAGCAATGCGTAAGCAGGCTTGGGGGGAACTTTAAAACGGTGGAACAGTTCGCGACCGTCCGTAGACATCATTCGGTCGCTGCCGGCTTCGGCCGGAACCAGGCCGAGCGCAGCGATGGCGGCCCGGGCGGTCTTCGCACCTAGTCCCGAAAACCATCGGAATTCGGACAAGGTTGCCGGTCCTATCCAGCGAAAGTAACGGGACGCCAGCTCACTGTAAGACCCGGCGGCCGAAATTCGATATGTGCTCAGTGGATTGGGTTCCCAGATCGCATAACGATAGCGTTGCTGGTCGAGCCGCCCGTTGAGCGGAATTCGGCGAATCTGCCCTGATGCCTGCAGGCCGCCCAGGGCCAAAGGCAGGGTCGTGGTCATGCCCTTCTTGGCGCCCTCTGCGCCCAGGTTGCGCGCCGCCTTTCCCGTCGCCTCGCGAATCTCCTCGGTTGTTAGCGGGCCTTTGTCGAGAACCCCCAGCACCGCCGAACGGAGCTCAACGATCTCCTTGTCGGTCACGCCAAGCTTTTTGGCCACAGCCATGTCGCCGCGGGAAAACTCCTCGCCGACGCGAAGCCCGAGGGCGAAGTCATCGGCAGGCAATACATAGGTGCAACCTCGTGCCGAGGGAAGTTCGTGGATTTCACGATTGGCGATAGCGGCGTCCACGGCTTCGCGCGATGATCCGGCGCGAGAGAAAAAACTGAGATAGGGGCCCGAGCCAGCCACGGACCGCGCCCATCCGGTGCGCTTCAACACCTCGGCGGGTGAGGTTCCGGAGAGCCAGCCGTCCAGGCCCTGGCGGTGGAACCACCAGGCACGCAGTGTGGCGTCGTCCATAGGCGAATAGCATAGCCCCGACCGGATTTAAGCGCCATTGGCAACCGCCCGAATGGCGCGGAATTCCGGCAGGGGAATCTCTATGGCTGTGGACGGAGAGTTTGTCTTCACAAACCAGGGCCCGGTTCGCGCAGGATGTGAACCTCCCGGACAGCTTTGGCTGCTTCGCCTCCCTGCCAGGCGCCCAGATTGTCTCCACGCAAGCATCAAGTTGCCTGTGGGCAACGAGGGAACCGGCTCCCCGTGTCATGCTTGGGACAGTTCAGCGCCGCTAGTCAATGACTTCGGTTGTGAACAGGCTGATTTTTGACTTGTAGAGGCTGTCGAGTCGTTGGCAACATCGTCATTTCGCATCCTGATCGTAGACGACTACGAGCCGTGGCGGCGCGTCATCTCCTGGCTCCTGCGGGGATACCCCGAATGGGAAATCGTAGGTGAAGCTGCGGACGGGATGGAAGCCGTCCGGAAAGCCGAAGAGTTGCAACCGGATGTGATCTTGCTGGACATCGGGCTTCCCAAGCTCCACGGCATCGAGGTTGCCAACTCAGTCCGCAGAATTGTTCCCCAGGCGAAAATGTTGTTTGTGAGCGTCAACCTCTGTCCGGAGGTTGTGCAAGGAGCCTTGAAGACCGGAGCCCACGGCTATATCGTGAAATCGGACGCCGCAAAAGAACTCCTGGATGCGATGCGGGCTGTCTTGAGCGGCCGGCGGTTCGTGGGCGCTCGGTTCGCGGAGCACGACTTCGTCAACTCTCGCAACAATTGAGATACTTCTCCCCGCCCAAGCGAACATCCCCGAGCAGGGTCCCAGAATCGCATTCCCGGTCAATTTGACTTGCTGGCCAAGTCGCTTCGATAATCGGCGCCGGCACCCTACAGGTACGAGAAATGACTGCCTCTGATCTAACCGCATTGGTGAGGAAGCTAAGGCCACCGTTCCTGGAAGAGCTGGCCCAGTCGGAAATGAGCGCAGTCCTCGCCGCCGCGCAGCAGCGTCGGTTCCTGGCAAACTCTGTCATCACCAACCAGGGAGAACCCGCGACCCACACTTTTTTGGTTCTCACTGGCCGTGCCCGATCCTTTTTCCTGACCGACGCCGGACAGAAAATTTACATTCATTGGTATCCGCCGGGGGAGATGTTCGCCGGTATGGCCCTGGTATCGCGACCCTCGGTCTACCTGGTGAGCACGGAAGCCGTAAAGAACAGCCACACCCTGGTATGGGACCGGCCAAGCATACGACGCCTGGCTGCACGTTATCCGAAGTTGATGGATAACGCCCTGCTGATCGCATCGAACTACCTGAATGTTGCTATCGCCACGCAAGTTTCCCTGAGTAGCCATACGGCCCGGCAACGGTTGGCGGTCGTGCTGGTCAACTTGGCAAGCGGAATTGGCCATGCGGTTTCAGGAGGCATCGAGCTTTCGGTGCGCAATGAGGAGTTGGCCGCCGCTGCCAACATTACGCCCTTTACCGCCAGCCGAATCATTAGTCAGTGGGAACGCGACGCCATGGTAAGGAAGAGCCGGGGTAAGGTCCTGGTAACCTCGCCCGAACAGCTGTTGCTCCAGGAGGTCTGACGCGGCGCAGGAAGCGTGAAAAGGCAAAAAGACCTCAAAACGTTGACACTGACGGCTTACGGGTTGCGGATCGCTCGTGGCTGGACCGGCGTTAGCCGCCAGCGACAGGGGGGCTTCCCGCAGCCGCCTTGGCAATGTCGGGTATTGCGCTGAATTTCGGATGGAGCGCCGCGATCGCGGCCACTAGTACATCGTCCAGATAGTCATTTATATTATCGGGATTTTGCGCTACAGTGGGAGTCATGCCCA
>Ga0306926_10007050_pt1 | contig 12164 bp, 13 predicted proteins | sample flu12Cox44000178_FD_203759 | JGI IMG/M metagenome (GOLD analysis project Ga0306926, IMG submission 203759) | Lab enrichment of tropical soil microbial communities from Luquillo Experimental Forest, Puerto Rico - flux8day.12C.oxic.44.000.178 (v2)... | ecosystem: Environmental > Terrestrial >... | reverse complement strand
ACAACGGAGGCCGTCCCTCCCAAGGTAAGCAAGGCCATTCGAGTGCCTTGGTTGGCCCGCTTGCCCAAGTTTCGTTCGCAAAAGAGCAAGACCTCAATCTGGAAACGTCCGGTCTCTCGGCGCCGCAGAGGTTAGTTCGACCGAACGGATACGGCTCCTTGCCTGGCTTCGAGCTGCCGGCACGAACGAACAATCATGAAAATCATCCCACCCAGAATCGACGCAACGCTGAAGAGCATAAAGAGGACGCTCCAGGAAAAACCCGCGCTGATTCCGCTCACACCAGATGCACCGGCAACATTCGAAGGCTCCTTGCAGCCGGGACATGCCATCAGAGAAGATGCGAAATTCATCCACAAAAGGCCAAGCAATGTAACCAATCGGAGCATAAACAGAGCTTCATTTATTTCCCGCTCGCACGCAAGCGGCTTCCTAGTCCGCAAAAATCACGCGTTTTGTAAAGCAGCGAGTTTATTGCGGACTAGAGAATATACAGAATAGTAAACAGAAAGACCCAAACGATATCGACGAAGTGCCAATACAGGCCGGTACAGTCAAGAAAACCGTGCTGCACCGGGGTGACTTTCCCTGCAAGCGCCCTCACCAATGAAACGAGAAGCAGGATAACGCCGATCAGAACGTGCAAACCATGAAATCCGGTCAGGACGAAAAAGCAGGAGCCCATGATCCCAGCAGTGTTGAACCAGAAGCCCTCATCGTGAAGTTTGGCCCACTCAAGGGCTTGGTTCGTCAAGAATGCGGCGCCAAGCAGAATCGTTAGCAACAGGAGAGATTTGCCTCCCTTGCCTCTCTTAATCAGTCCACTCTCGGCAAAGTGAAGGGTGAAGCTGCTCGAGATAAGACAGATGGTCGCCACGATCGTTTTGACCATCGTTTCGACGTTCTTCAGCGCCTCAGGCATCTCCCACCCTCCGCCGGCTCCACCTCGCAACACCATATAACCCCCGATAAGGCCAGCGAAGAGCATCGCTTCTGAGGCGAGGAACGTTAACATTCCAAAACGAACAATGTCAGGACCCTCCTTGTGAACTGTCGTGGCGGGAGCGTGCATGGCTAAATCTTTTGATATATTGAGAGTTTCCAAAGGATTACGATGATGCAGAGCGCGATAGCAAAAATCATTATCGCAATGAGGAGGCGTCGATTTTTCTTACGAAGATTTTCATCCATTAGGATCGAGTGAAAACGAGTGCCGCCAGTGTGATCGGCAAATAGAGAATAGAAGCCATAAACAACCGTCGAGCAGCATGCTCCGTTCCGGCAATAGCGAATCGAAATGACATCCAGATAAAATATCCTCCGGTTACAACCGCGACAGGAAGGTACCAAAGAGTCGTGATCCGAAGTACCGCAGGAAGCAGACTAACTGACGTCAAGCCCATCGTATAGATCAACGCCTGACGTCCGGTCACTCGACAGTCCGGATCGGAGCCGGTCAGCATAACAAAACCAGCTTGCTTGTAATCCTCGCGGTAGAGCCACGAGATCGCAAGAAAGTGAGGCATCTGCCAAAGAAACAAAATTGCAAACAGGATCCAGCTTTCAAAATCCGCGTGTCCGCGCGCCGCAGTCCAACCGATAACAGGAGGAAGAGCGCCCGGGATCGCTCCGACAATTGTGTTTAGCGTGGTGATCCTTTTAAGTGGCGTGTATACAAACACATAGGTTCCAATTGTGATCACGCAGAGAATGGCAGAATAGAAATTAATTGCGAAACTCAGCCACAAAATCCCCCCGACCGAACAGAAGATTCCGATCATCAACGCCTCATCCACTGTCATGCGACGTCCGGGCAGCGGGCGATTGCGTGTTCTTCGCATCCTGGCATCCAGTTCGACCTCAAAGACCTGATTCAAAGCCGCAGATCCAGAAGCGGCGAGAGCTGTAGCGCAAAGTGCCTGCGCAAAATAGAGCAAATTGATGGGACCGCGGCAACCAAGGAGAAAGCCCACAGCCGTGGTGATCAGCACCATGAACGTGATTCTTGCTTTGCACAGCTCCGAGACGTCCGAAACCCAACGTCGAGGGTGAGGCCCGTTGCCGTCGGGATATCTGGTCAGTCGCATCTTATGGGTAACTGCGCTCACGCCTGTGCAATCTCTTTTTGTCTCGCGGTCGAGCGGGTTGCCGAACCGGCACTTCGAGCAATCATGGCAGACAGCGTGACGCTGAGCAACACTCCAGTCATCAGAGTCAGCGCGCCAACAAACACGTGTGCCGTTGCAACGTCAGCAGCTTTGTTACTCCAGACGGTCCATGCCCCCAGGCCAATCTGGCTGAGCACGAGAACTACCCAAAAACCGGCAGCCAATCGGATTCGGCTCGCGAGTTCGCGGTGCCGGATCATGCGTACGGCGACGGAATGAAGCGCTATGGCGATTATTATGGCCCAAATTCGGTGGACATACTGCAAAAGAACGAGACCGGCGGAAATCGGGGGCTGAGCGTTCCTTGATACGCGGATTTCATTGATTGCGGCGATGGAGCCAGTATCAAGCGGTGGCAAGATCCCGCCATAAGCCGTGGGAAAGTCCGGAATGGACAGACCAGTATGCGAATGGCGCATCGAGGCACCCAAGGCCAGTTGAACGAAGACCATAATGGTTATCCCGATTGTCCACGCCCTCAGGCGACGAACGGCGTCCACGTCTGCCGCAGCTCTAATTTGCATCCAGAATCTGGAAGTAACGAGCGCGATCGCTGCTGTAAGACAGAAAAAACTCTGCGCGAGGCATCCATGAAATAGTCCCAGCAGAGCGTTGTGCTCGGTAACGCGCAAACCGCCCAGAATGCCTTGAACAATCACCGCGAAAACGGCGATCCCAGCCAACCACTTCACCCAGCGCCTCTGCTCGACTACAAAGGTGATCCCGCAGAGGACAATCGTCAGCATGCCCACACCACTCGCAATAAGGCGATGGGTATGTTCAAAAAAGACTCCACCCACCCAGCGCGAAACCGGGAAAAGGAACATGCTGTATCCAAAGCTATTCGGCCAGTCGGGAACGGCTAACCCGGCTTCGTGACTCGTAACCAGGCCGCCACTGCAGATCAGAACAAGAACACTACAAGCAACAAGGAAGGCGAACCAGTGCAGGAGCCGATTTGGAAGAGCGGAGGTTCCCATCGCACCTAATGCGCGGCGAGCCTGACGGTGTCAGGAGCGGGTTGATTTTGAGGCAGATAGTCCTCTTCCATTCCGGGCACGCTGTACTCGTACGGTCCGTGGTAGATCGTTGGGACCGTCTCAAAATTTCCGTGTGGCGCCGGCCAAGGAACGGTCCACTCCAGGGTCGTGGATTTCCAAGGATTCATCGGCGCCTTCTCCCCCCTGAACATACTATAGAAGAAGTTGATTAAGAAAGGGATTGTCGATAAACCCAGGGCAAACGCACTGAGCGTTATAAAGACGTTAACAGGCTGCTGACTGCGAAGATGATCGTATTGAGTAGGATCGGCGATTCGGCGCATCATCCCGTTCAACCCAAGATTATGCATCGGGTAAAACGTGCAGTTAAAGAAGATAAACGCCAGAACGAAATGGATCTTGCCCCAGGTTTCGTTCATCATCCGTCCGAACATTTTCGGATACCAAAAATAAATCGCCCCGAAGACGCCGAACAAGCTGCCTCCGAACAACACGTAGTGAATGTGCGCCACGATGAAGTAGGTGTGATGGATAAACAGATCGACTGGAGTAGCGGCCATGAAGATTCCGCTCAATCCGCCAATCACAAACATCGAAACGAAAGCGAGCGCGAAGCACATCGCAGTCGTGTACTTGATGGAGCCGCCCCAGACTGTTCCCATCCAGTTGAAGGTTTTAATGGCTGATGGGACGGCGATGACCATCGTCGAAAATGAGAAGGTCGCGGAGAGCAGCAGATTCATACCGCTGACAAACATGTGGTGCCCCCAAACGATGAAACCGAGGACACCAATGGCGACCATGGCGAAAACCATCGCCTTATACCCGAAGATTGGCTTTCGCGAGTTGACGGAAATGATTTCCGATACCAGACCCATGGCCGGCAAGATCATGATGTAGACTTCCGGATGGCCAAAAAACCAGAATAAGTGCTGCCAGAGCAAAGGCTGTCCGTAGTTGCTCGCAGAGAAAAAGCTGGTGCCGAAATTCAGGTCACAAAAGAGCATCGCTGCGGCCGCAGAAAGAACCGGGACCGCCAGGAGCAAGAGGAAGGCTGTGATAAACAATGCCCAGATTGGAAGCGGCAACCGGAACATTTTCATGCCGGGCGCTCGCATATTGATAATGGTCGTAATGTAATTTGCGGCACCCGCAATGGACGCCAGGCCGTTCACAAAAAGACCGACGCACCAGCAACTTTGGCCTAATTGGGTCCCGTTGTATTGGGCGTGGGAAGACAACGGGGCGTAGGAAGTCCAACCCGAGGCAGGGAATCCGGTTGGTGCGAAGAAGCTCGATAACAGGATAAAACCGGAAAAAAGAAAGAGCCAGAAAGAGAGCGCGTTAAAAAACGGAAATGCCATGTCCGGCGCCCCAATCTTGAGCGGAATGAGAAAGTTGCCAAACACTCCAATCAGGAAGGGCATGATCACGAGAAAGACCATCACCGTCGCGTGCATCGTAAAAAGCGCGTTGTATCCTCCAGGTTGAAACGCGCCGTTAGAGGTTACAAGCCAGCTTGGAAGAAAGGAGCCGATAATTGGAACGGGAACCCCGGGGAAGGCCAACTGGTAACGAACACCCATGGCGAGCAAACCGCCCACAAGCAGAAAGAACATGCTTGCGAACAGGTATTGCAGCGCAATCATCTTGTGGTCTTCCGACCAGATGTATTTTCGGAAAAAGCTTAGCTCAGCATGATGGCCATGTGACGACTCAACTTCTGACGCCTCGGGGTGAGCTATTGTTTGTGACATGTGTTCTCCTGGAATTATTTGCTTCGCGCGGGCGTATTTCCAGCAGCGGTAATGGCAGCAGCCGATTTCTCCTTATACCACTTGTCGAAATCTTCCTGACTTACAACTTCGATTTGCGCCTTCATGTTGTAATGACCCGAGCCACAAAGCTGATTACAAGCCAGTTGATAGGACCCGAGTTGGGTAGGTGTGAACCAGAGCCAATCGATGGTGCGGCCAGGAACGATGTCCTGGTAAACGCGAAATTGCGGTACGTAAAACGCGTGGATTACATCCCTGGAATTAAGTCGCACGCGGACCGGTTTGTTGATTGGAAGTTCCAAGATGCCGGACTGAAAATTGTCTTTAGTCGCCGTGTCATTCGGGTCATTTCCGAACGGGTTGTTATTCCCAATCAGTTTGACATCCGATTGGCCGAGATTGCCGTCGGCGCCAGGATACTGAAAGCTGAATCCAAACTGGTAGGCCAGCACGCCTACTTCCATGGTATCCGGCGGAGAAGGGGCATGAAGAACATCCCACCACAGGTGATTGCTATAGCCCCATAGCCCGATAAAAATCGCGGTCGGTATCGCGGTCCAGACTAGTTCCAGGCGATTATTACCGTGACTGTAGGTAGCTCTAATCCCTTTCCTGCTTCGGTATTTAATTAAAAAATAGACGTAGACAACCTGGGTCAATACGAAGACTCCGCCCGTCAGGTAATAAATAAAGTAAGTAAGTTGATCGATGTCTTTGCCGCCTTTGCTTGCGACTTCCGGCATCCACCACAGATCCGACGTGCGAACCGCGGCATGGGCGCAAGCCCCGCTCGCGATCAATGCGAGAGTAACTATTGCCGAGAGGGCAAGACTTGTTCGCGACGACTGCTTTGACATAACTTAGTTCACCTCAACTCTGGTGCAGCGCTCCCGGGGGCAACCCAAGCTCGTATTTCTAATCCTTTAATCATAATGCCGTGGCGGGTCGTTGTCATGATCATTACCTTCAGCCTTTTGTCGGGGGCTGAGCGGGTGCCGGCGCCGGCGGAGCAGACTGATCCTGCCCGCCACTCGCGGGTTTCGACTGGCCCGACGGTGGACTTCCTCCCGCAGCCGCACCGGCCAAATCCTTAGGCGGGATTTTTTGCAATTCGGCCCAAGTCCACTGTTCTTTGCGATCTTTAATCTCGTTCCGGACCTGCTTTACCATATCGGCGGTCACAGGTGATCCGCTATTCCCCCAATCCGATCGAACGTAGGTCAGAATCGACGCAAGCTGTTGATCCGTGTACTGGCCCTCCCAGGGTTGCATCGCATTGTTGAATGGCTGGCCTTTCACCGTCACGGGACCCTGCAACCCTTTCAGAACGATCGCTATCGTATGATTGAGCGCGGGACCCAACAGAATTTCTGATCCAGCAAGAGGGGGATATTGCCCGGGTAACCCTTGACCATTCGCCTGGTGACAGGTGATGCAATTGGCCGAAAAAAGCGCCTTTCCAACGACTTTGGGATCCGCAGCAACCGCGCCGCCGGCCCCCACAACTCCGAACTTGGGCTCGTAATCAAACACGTCGGGCTTGAAACCACCGCTAAAAGAAAAGAGATACCCTCCCGCCCAAAAAAATCCCAAACCAATCACGACGACGAGCCATGGGGGGATCGGTGCTGAACCAATCGCGGGAGCACTGGACTCTCCCCCCAAACGGTCGACTTCTTCCTGAGAACCCGGGGCCATATCTCCAATAGGATCTTCTCTGGGATTAGAGCTCATTCATTCCGCCGGTTTAGGCGCCTCAGGCAGTGCATAATTCCTCTTCAGGGAAAGCAGGTATGCCACAATCGCTTTCCCATCTTCCGTCGGGACGATCTCATATCCGTCAGGCGGAGCGCCAGGTCCATTCAACTTGAGCGCGTCTGCGGAAATTTGTCCGAGAACTCTCTGCTCCCTGAATAAATATCGAAACGACGGCATCACCGATGCAGGGTGTAAAGATTGCGGGTCATAAAGCAGCCGGTAGTACCATTGTGGATCCGACTGACGCACGCCAACATTGGTGAGATCTGCACCGAGCCGGGCATTGCCGAGGAAAACTTGCCGATCAAACATGTAATCTCTGGCAACAGTTCGGCGTTCACCCCAACCCCGCTCGATATCGGAACCTTCGTTTCGATCGCGCACAAATTGGGTATGGCAATACACGCAACCGTTCGCCGCAAAAACTCTCGCACCCTGGTCGGCCGTCCCTGGATTTCCCTGCGGCGCAACGGCACCGGTGTTTGGGTCTTTATTCGGCTGCAGGCCGGCGAACGTGATGTACGGATAAGCCACCAAGCCTAGCCACGAGGCCCCGAACAAGGCGAATACACCGAAAAACAACTTGGCGAACTTGTTCACGCGACGGTCACCTCCGGCGTTCTCTCCACTGAAGTCTCGGGAACATGCGAACGCCATCGAACACGCCCGGGTAGCAAAAATATCAGTGCCACCGCAACCGCGAACGCGAAATTAGCCACGATAATGATGAGAGCGCCAAGCGATTGAAGCATAAGAAATGGCTTCAAAAGATCGCTGATCGAATCCATCGAGACTTTGGCATCTTCTAAACCGAATCCCTGAATCAGCCCGCCGATCGTGAGAACGACCCAGAGCAGCGTGAGACCGGCGACGCTCATCCAGAAATGGAAATTAGCGATGCCCGCAAAGATAATAGGTCGATTCAGGAGCTGAGGCACAAGATAGTAAATCGCTCCAAAAAGGATCAGACTGCAGAAACCATAGAGGAAGAGATGGTTTTGACCCAGGGTAACCAGCGTGAACTGCGTGACCTGACTTATTGTCCGTAGCGAATTAGCCGCCGCCTCAAACCCATAAACAGTGAATATCATCGCCCCAAATGTCACAAAGCGAAACACCAGACTCGATCTTACAGCCTCGACAGCCGATCTCGTCGTCATGTGAAAATTCGCCGCAACCGCGAGCACTGGAATAAGAGCCAGGACGTTGGCAACGATTGCGGTCGTCACCATCCAAGCCGGAAATGGCCCTCCAATAAACACGGTCAGGCCGCCGAAGGCCGCACATGCAATCCACGCCCAAAAACCAAGCAGCGCCAATTTTCGGCTATAGATCGGTTTTTCTACCAACTTGGGGATGATGTAGTAGACCACTGCAAGAGCAAGCGGCGCGAGCCATAGGCCAAAAAGACCCTTCTCAAACCATGCATGGATCGCCCCCTGCGAGACGCCGGGTGCCGGTCCGATCGAGCTTTGCGGCAGGTTCAAAAGAATATTTGCGGTCGGGAAGCTCCACGCAAAACAGAGCAGCGCGGCAAAAATATACCACTCGGAGATAAAAACCGAATCGGGTGCGCGATTCCAAATCACCAGGACCGCCCAGATTCCGAAAAATAGAAACGCCAGCAGGAGCAGAAAAGCGGCCTGAAACGGAAAGTCCAGGAGTTCCCGGCCGTTACCACCTGCACCCAGTATCGAAAGGATGCCGGCACCAACTCCTATGTTCCAGGTAACCGCCGAGAGCACGGGAAGATAAACGGTCGGGTAAGCGGTATTGCTTAGCCGCGAAAGCAACCAGATCGCCACACCAATTCCCGCGGAGGACAACCAGCCATACACGAAGGCGCACTGGAAAGCAGGAAATACCCTGCCAAAAGTCAGCCACGGCAGATCAGAAAGCACCACCAGCGAGCCGGGGCGATGACACTGGGTGGAAGCCAAAAGCCCAAGACAGGAGGAGACCAGCAGCCAAAAAACGGCCGAAGCAATAAAGATCAAGACAGGCGCGCGAACCACTCGCTCGATAGCCCCCGGATCCGGGCGCTGAATCGCAGGACTGTCTAGGGGAATCGGTTCTAATTTGGCAGGTTGATTCATCAGTCTCCGGAATTTCAGGAATTTGTCCGACTCTGCTGCTCGGCTGCAGATTTAGCACCTGCGGCCGGCACCGGACTTGTGCCTGGTGATGGACTTGCGGCCGGTGGCGGGGGCGCAATGGGTCCTGCAGCGTGCGGACGAGTGGTTTGCAACTCGGTCAAGACCAGATTCATCGCCTGGTCAATGGGAATACCCACAACACCCTTGGCTTTATCCACCCAGCGATATCCGGTGAGAATCCTGTCGTTCTCTGCGTTGAGATCGGCCAGATTTTTCAGGCGTTGTTCCTTGCGAGCTTCATCATAGGTCTGTACGTGCCCACGCTGTAGGACGAGCAATGGTACGAATCCAACGAACAAAAGAATCATCACCAGGCTGGTGATAACCATCAAGATCGATACGCGATTCTTTTGCTTCATTTTTTTTCGCTTCAATTGCTCAATCGCAGCGATTCGGCAAGCCGGGGGTCGCGTGCGGGAAAGAGGCAAGCTGTGCCCAGGCGCCGCAGAAAGAGAAACGCCAACGGGCAGCCGATCGCCAGGAGGGAAAGAAAATCCAGAAAATCAATTTGGAATCCGCGCGGATGAACGAAAGGCAGGACGGTGACATAAGTGTCAAGGATGTGCATGCCAAGAACCCAGTAAGAGATCGCAACGAGAAATTTCGGACTGCGTTTCGTGAACTGGAAGAGGAGATAGAGGAACGGGATAAAGAAGCGGCCGATGACCAGGAAGGTGTTGAGAACATTCCAGGATTCGATGTTCCTTCGCACGAACCATTCCGTTTCTTCAGGGATATTCGCGTACCAGATCAACATGTATTGAGAAAAACCTATGTAGCCCCAGAAAATGGAGAAAACGAACAGGAGCTTGCCCATAATGTGGTAGTGCTCTTCGTTCACGAACCGAAGGTAGCCGGCATTTCGCAGCGCGTTTACGACGATGATGATTAGCGCCATTCCCGCGCCGCCAGCCCCTGCAAAAATGAAAACACCCCACATGGTAGAGGCCCAGCGATAATCCGGAGAGGAAAACCAATCGAAGGCCAGGAGAGTCGTGCAGGCAGCAAAGACGAGAATACTCGGGAAAGAGACGCCACGCATCTGTATAGACCACCTGGGATCGCCATCGCCATCCTGACGAACCGATGTGCGTCGGAAGTACTGGGAGGCGAGGCCGAAAAACGCGAAGTAGAGAACTGCTCGTATCCAGAAGAACGGAAGCACCAGGGAGCCGAAATGCAGCTCGAAATAACCGAGCTTATCTCTCAAATGGGGATCGACCACCGGACTATCCTTCGCCGCAATCCAGTCCCAGATATCCTTGCGGAAGATAAAGAGTGGAACAAAGAACAGGATCATCCAGGGCAGCAGACTCGCCAGATTCTCCATTTGCCGCCGAACCACGATACCCCAGCCTGAATCTGTCGCATGGTGTATCAATATCCAAAAGAAGCATCCGACCAGGATCGTAAAAAAATAGAGGAAGGCGAACAGCCAGGAGAACGCGAATTGCTTCCTCAAATCGCTGCCCGCTGGTGCCGCAAACCCGATGGCCAACGTAATCAAAAGCGCTACCGCCCCGACCGAGAGGAGGGCAAGGAGAATCCTGCTTACGTTTCGGCCATCAAAGGTTTCGGGTTTTGGAACTCTGAGTTGATCGTGACTCATCTGAGGTTATCGCATCGTCGTTTGCTGGGCCTGAGGCGGTTGCTGCTCCGGGGCCGGCGTGGGCTGACTCTCCGTTTTCAGCTGGGCTTCCAGAACCGCCCGTTGATCGGGAGGAACGTCTTCAAGACGCGCATTCTGGCTCTTCTGAAGCGCCCGCATATAGGCTATGATCGCCCAGCGATCCTTCACGGTTACCTTGTCGCCATAGGCCATCATCGTGTTAAATCCGTGGGTGATAGTGTTGAAGATCTGTCCATCGGCCATCTGCCGATATTTATCCTGGTGGTAGTTGGCGATGCCGAGCAGACCGTATTTGGAAGTTATCCCGTTTCCTTGACCGGTCGCCCCGTGGCAGACGGCGCAGTCGATCGTAAAGACCTTTCGCCCACGCTCCAAGAGCTCCGGGGTAACGGGCAGCGGCATGCCAGTCCCCCACTGATCACCCATCTTTCCCGTATTCATGTAATCGGTTCCTGCCGAAAACTCTCCAAGCGGTGAACTGATGTCGTCTTTGGATACGTCCGAGTTTTGCGTCGGATGCCCCGGGATGTCGTATCCCATCGGAATCGCTCCATCGACTGGAGGACGGGCTCCCCGACCATCGGAAAAGAACGAGCTCGGTTTCTGAAACTTCATTTTGCTCTGACGCTTCATATCGCCGAAAAACTCGATAGCCGGCACTTGCCGGCGTTCTCCCTGAAAGCCAAGCAAGGCCATCACTACGCAAGTCAACAAAGCAAAGCCGATCAGGAAATTCTTAATCATTCTGGTAAAGCAGGGTGACGCTTTGACCGCCGATCTCTTCAAGGAATTCTCGAGTGGCTACCTCAGAAAATTTTGGATCCGTAGATTCTATTGCCAGGAAAAAGGCATCGTTTGTAACGCGTTTAAACGGCTCATAGTCAAACAGAGGATGGTGCAAACGAGGTAAGCGATTCATCACGAACACACCAAAAAAAGCTGTGAAAGCTGAGAGCAAAATCGTCAGCTCGAACATGATCGGGAAGAACGGCGGAACGGTGAAAAAGTTGACCGGCTTCCCGTGAACGATCAGCGGATACAAGAAGGAGGAAGGAATATACTCCAGCAGCACGGCGGTCGCAAAACCGGTAAAACCTCCGCAAAAAATGATATAACCGAGCGTCGATTTTCCAAGGCCCATTGCCTTATTCATTCCGTGAATCGGAAACGGAGAATGGACATCCCAGAATTTGTACCCCTTGTCGCGCACCTTTTCGGCTGCCTCGAAGAGCGCAGCCGCGTTGGGAAACTCGGCGATCATGCCAAAGACTGATTTATCCACAGCTGCGGCGCTCATACATGAGCCTCCTTTCGTGATTCACTCTCCGGATCCGTTCGCGGACGATAGTGCGGATCAGCTTCCGGCAGGACGCTTTTCACCTCGGACATCGCAACCATCGGGAGAAACCGGATGAAGAGGAGAAACAATGTAACAAAAATTCCGATTGTTCCGATGAACGTGAATATATCGACCCAGGTCGGATAATACATCCGCCAACTGGATGGTAAAAAATCGCGGGACAGGGAAATCACAAATATCACAAAGCGTTCAAACCACATCCCGGCATTCGCGCACATTGCACAGAAATAAACGATTGCCCAGTTGCGGCGGAAAGCGCGCACCCACATGAGCTGCGGGGCAATCACGTTGCAGTAGAACATTGTCCAGGAAA
>Ga0306926_10007042_pt1 | contig 12173 bp, 11 predicted proteins | sample flu12Cox44000178_FD_203759 | JGI IMG/M metagenome (GOLD analysis project Ga0306926, IMG submission 203759) | Lab enrichment of tropical soil microbial communities from Luquillo Experimental Forest, Puerto Rico - flux8day.12C.oxic.44.000.178 (v2)... | ecosystem: Environmental > Terrestrial >... | reverse complement strand
CCCGGAACGGCTTCCGTTTCTGCACGCACTGGAAGACGGATTAGGCGGCACGTCTAGCGGCTATCCTCGTGTCGTCACGCTGCCTCGGCCATGACGGAGGGTAGGTTCGTGGCCTGGTAAGCATCATCCGGGGGTTCGAATTCTTCACCCAGAACAATTTTTTAGGGCCTCGCTTACTTAATGACTTGACAACACGAGCGAACCGCTAGGATCGGCGAGGGACAGAATCTGCTATGCCCTACGATCCCCTCGAAGGGCAGGCCGCGTGATGTTTGATGTAAGCTGCTATTGCGCCAACAAACTACCGCAGGTGAATCGGAGGTAAGGAGCGACTTTCCGTTCCGTGGAGCCGGTGACGACCGATGGTGACGCGTCTACGGGTGTTGGAGAGGTTTCCCGGCTAACGGCGAGTTATACAGTGTCCGCGGTTGCGCGGCGCCCTGCTCCAGTACCTCGATCGACCCCGTCGCCACGCTAATTCCTGGTGCTGTTGATCTCGCCCAAGTACAGCACGTGCCACTGCACCACGCGGCCCCGGCGACCCCCGTGTTCTCGACAACGCTCCAGTAGCGATGCTGCTGGCCATCCTTCCGGCGTTCCTTGTAGCGCAAGAACATGATGGCCGCGCATGATCGGCATGCTCGCCACCTTGAGAATAGACTTCCTTGGCGCTCCAGCCCATTTCGCCGATTTTCAGCCGCACCGCCGCTTGCAGCCCAATCATTTGTTCCCTCAACATTGTTTGACGGCAGGTCGAATCGGGCGAAGTTGGGCTAGGGTAGCCGGCGAGGTCCCCATCGTTGTCGTTTCTGCAATCTCGCCTGCCCGCGCGCTTTTAGCGATCCCATTCCGGTCGTCGGTCGCTTCCGCAGGCCTTCCGGGGCGGCGAGGTTCGTGGTGGGACCGATCTTTTAAGCCACCTGGGCAATTCGTGTAGGACCGTTACGTCGCACCTGCATCGACAATCCGGGCAATCGGATTGTCGGTGATCACCTGATCGGTGGGCTCTGCTGCGCTCGGAGCTTTGCGATCGACACCTCGGGCTTGTTTGCTTGGCGAGCGATTTGGCTCAAACTCGCGCGATCTTTAGAAGGGACGGGGGAATGGCGAGAACCCTTCAAGCGCTGGCGCTGGCCCGTCACGACGCTCCCCCGTTGCCGGCAGCTGCCGCTCTCGCCGCCCTCGGCATCGTCTACGGGGATATCGGCACCAGCCCGCTCTACGCGCTCAAGCAAGCCGCGGTGGCCGGCGGAACACTGTCATCCGAAACCGTGATCGGCATCGTGTCGCTGATCTTGTGGACGCTGATCCTGATTGTTTCGTTCAAATACGCGATCCTGATCATGCGCGCCGACAATCACGGGGAAGGTGGCATCGTCGCGCTCTTGGCGCTTCTCGATGTCCGCCACGCGCCGGGCAAGAGCTGGCGCGCGTCCCTTCTGATCGTCGGGTTAATCGGCGCAGCGCTGCTTTACGGGGACGGTGTTATCACCCCGGCGATCTCGGTATTGAGCGCAATCGAGGGCTTGAAGCTCGACGCCCCGCGGCTGGCCCCGATGGTCGTGCCGATCAGCCTCGCAATCCTCGCCGGCCTGTTTCTGGTCCAACGCAAAGGGACGGCATTTATTGCCAATATCTTTGGTCCGGTGATGCTGCTGTGGTTCATCGCCATTGGCTTGCTCGGACTGCGCGGCATCGCCCGCACTCCCGAGATTCTCGGGGCGCTGAGCCCGCATCACGCTTTGGCCTACCTCACTCAGGCGCCGCCGGGAGTTTCGTTCACCGTGCTCGGTGCGGTCTTCCTCGCGGTTACCGGCGGAGAGGCGATGTATGCGGATATGGGCCATTTTGGCCCTCTGCCCATTCGCCTCGGTTGGTTCGGCGTCGTCTTGCCCGGTCTGCTGCTCAATTACTTCGGTCAGGGGGCATTGCTGCTCTCCGAGCCCCGCGCCGTCGAGAACCCGTTCTATCTGCTCGCGCCCAGATGGGCGCACTATCCGATGGTGGGGTTTGCGACCGTGGCAACGATCATCGCCTCCCAGGCCATTATCTCTGGTGCTTATTCTCTGACCCAGCAGTCGATCCAACTCGGCTTTCTCCCCCGGATGCGCGTTCTACACACCGCCAGCCAGGCGAAGGGGCAGATTTACATTCCGATCGTCAACTGGCTCTTGGCCGCCGGCACGCTTGGAGCGGTTATCACATTCGGATCCGCCGACGCTCTCGGCGGCGCTTACGGCATCGCCGTCTCGATGCTGATGGCGGTGACCACGGTGCTGGCGGGGCTCGTCGCGCTGCATTGGGGCTTCAGCCCGCTCGTCGTAGCCGCCGTCAACGGCTTCTTCTTCGTCGTCGACCTGGTATTTGTCGCGGCCAACGCTACGAAGCTCCTGGAAGGTGGCTGGTTCCCATTGCTGCTGGCAGGGGTCGTCGCATTTCTGATGCTGACCTGGCGAACGGGATACCTGCTCCTCGAGCAACAGCGCTCCAGACTGCGTCAGCGGGAGGACGATTTCGTCGAATGGGTCTTGGCAAACCCGCCGATCCGCCTGCCGGGAGCGGCTGCTATCTTCAGCGCAGCAAGCTCCGGGATCCCACTCGCGCTGACACACCACCTGCGGCACAATCGCGTCCTGCACGAGCGCGTGCTGCTGATCAACATCGTCAGCTCCGACGCGCCGCGTATCAATCCGGACCAGCGGGTGAGGCTCGTCCCGGTCGGTGCCGGAATTACTCGAGTTATCCTGCAGTTCGGATTTATGGAACACCCCAATGTGATGGACGGGCTGAAGCTCGCTTGCCGCAATCCTGGGCTGCGCGACATCGATCCCGAGGAGATCACCTATTATTTTCGACGGGTGATGGTCATCCCGAGCGGCAAGGTGCCGGGAATGGCCGTGTGGCGGGAACGGCTTTTCGCCGCAATGCACCTCAACGCCAATCTCCCCGCCGCCTATTTCGGGGTGCCGACGGCCCAGGTCGTCGAGGTCGGTCTCGAGGTCGAGATCTGACCTCCGAGCCCGGACCGCCGCCGCTGGCCGAGAAGAGGCTGTAGCGGCGGCGATCCCGGCTTTCGGTGCAGAGTGGAAGGATTCCGATCAGGCCGATGGGAACAGCGCGAAGCACTTGTTCGAGTTGAACAGATAGGATTCGACATAGTCGATGATCTCGGGCTTGCGGCCGAGTGCGTCCATCGCGCCTGCGAGACAGACCCAGTTCAAGAATTCCTGCTGGCCGGCGTCCTCGATCTGCGCCGTGGTGAGGTTGCGCCACCGCGCGAAATTACCCGAGGCGAGTTCGTCGAACCGGGCCCGGTCGCTCACGACATCCGGGTAGATCCAGTGATGCTTCGCCGTCAGAAACGCGTGCGACCAGCTCGACGAGGCGATGAGCGCAACCCGCCAGGGGCTGTCGGCAAGCGCGAGCCCGACGGCCGCACCGACATCAAAGCAGCGCGACGGGTTAGGCCCGGGCGGGTCGACCGCGTTAGGATCGGCGCCGCCTGTCAGATGCGCGCTCGAACCGCGCTTGGCGATGACCGAGGAGCCGTAGCAATTGACGTGAAACGGCACCACCGGATAGCGGAAGCCGCGCCGATCGTAGTCGAGGTAAAGAATCGTGTTTATGAAGGCGTGGGGCAGCCCAAGCTCGTGGCGCAGCACGTAGGCGTAGCTGACGTCGAAATCGGCCTTAATCAGCTCAGCCGCGATATGGCAGCCGGCAGCGCGGTGCCCGTCGACGCGAACGACCTTCTCCGGAGCCTCGCCCCAGACATTGCCCTGCTCGCTGCGGCCGGGGCGGCCGAATGGGCGGCAGTCGATTGCGTCAAGGGCAAAGACACAAAATGACGGGACGCCGTCCTCGCGGAAGTTCTCGTACTGGTCGTCGCCCCAGATCAGCACGAAATCGGGCGCAAATGCATCAAGCGCCTCGCGCGCCTTGCGAAAGCCCGCGACGAGGCGGCGGCGATGCTCGGCCGCAGCCTTGCCGTCCTGATTCGCAGCCAGCTCCTGTCGCAACGGCTCGGGCCAGCGCGCCGGCTCTTTCATTTCCTCCGGCACGCGTTCGCTCTTCAAGGTGCGGGTAAGAAACGAGCTCATATAAGCGTCGGGCAGCATCAATCCAGGGAAGTGTGTGACACCGATACCGAGAATTTCGCCCATCGCGGCCTCCCTCTGCGTAGAACGGCCACAGTGCGGCCGCACGAAGATTATAGCAGATCGATGCCTCGGATTCAGCCGCTCTTGGTCTACCAGCTGATCGTCAGCTTGCCGTCGCGCATCTCATAGCTTTGCAATCGGCTGAGAAAACTCATCCCGAGCAGCGAGATGTTGAGGTTCTCGAGCACCGCCGCCGGCACATCGTAGATTGACAGCTGGCCGATCCGGATTTCGCGAAGCGTCACCGACGCCATCCGGGCGAAACCGTTGGCGGTGCTGACTCGGTTGTTGAACACCAGCTCGCCGGAGGCGATGCCGGCGGTGCGCGCATCCGCGGGTGTCAAGGTGACCAGGCTGGCGCCGGTGTCGACGAGCAACCGCACCGAGGCGCCGTTGACCGCAGCGTCGATGACGACGTGGCCCTGCTCGTTTGCGGGATAGACGAGTGTATTTACCGCCGGGCCCAGCTCGGGGACGCGCACAGTTGGCTCGGATTTCGAAGCGCGGTGTTGGAGAACTTCCGGACCAACCCTGACGATGCCAGCACATAGAAGGGCTATGCCGCAGCATGACAATACCCAACGCAGCGCCCAGCTGATCACGCCGCCATCCCGGTAACCACCTTTGGCCGCCAGTCACACTCACTCACGCACTGTGCGTGAGATTACTTAAGGTTTGCTGAAGCCCACTCGGGCGCGAAAACTGTTGGCGGCGGAACCTCGAACGCAACCAGCTCAATCGTTATTTCCGGGAAAGCGGAAATCCATTTGCACTACCGGCCGGCCGATCCTCGGTCGTCGCTCCGCCGAACGCGGAATGACGATTTCTCGCTGCGGGTCGTCGGGATAACTGGACGAGCTCCAACGTCGCGTCGGTATCCGTCCGTCCGCAAAAGCATCGGCCTCTGGTCCCCAGGAAAGCCAACCATCGCGCCTGGTCCGGGCGAACATCTCAAGGTAGGGGCCTTCACACAGGGCCTCGATGCGCTGGTATATGTCGTCTGGTTTCCTGCTGTGTTCTCGTCGGGGCGAGACGATCAGCTTAGAGACGTTTGCCTGACGACGATGCGGGTGCCCGCGCGTTGCAAGAAGGCATGGCTCGGGATTTGCGCGCGTCCAGAAGCCAAGCCCGGTGAAAAAGCTGCGCTCGTCATATATCAGTCGGGGGACAGATTTATTGAGCTTTACCCAATAAAATCCAACAGTTTTATATGCAAATCCCCAAGCGCGGATCACATCGAATGCCTTTTCGAGTAAAGGATCTGTCGCCCACAAAAACAGCACACAATCATCCGCCGCCCACTCCCCGACCGGCAGCTCTTTGATTTCGGTGAGAGACATGCAGTCGTAGTGGGCCTCCGGACTCCGACCCTTGCCCTTCCTCGAATAGGTAGCAAACGTCCAGGGTGGGTCGGCATAGATCACCCTGTAATACTTTGGCACGGGCGAGTTCACTTAACGGTCCTCCGAGACGAGACCTTTTGCATGGTCGAGTGTGACGCCCGCGTGTTCAACCGACGCCAATAGTGCATTGAGCCTCTGTCTAAAATATTGGTTGACTACCTCGACTGCTTCGGTCACCGGGGCGCCGAAATGACCGTCTAAATCTTCGCGGGTTAATGCCCAAGGCGAGCCGACTGAGCAGGTACCATAATAAAAGATTATACGAGCTTCCGCCATGCCTACGTCTAACCCACGCTTCTCCCCGCAGGATTTAAGAAGCATCTGAATACACCGAAGATCCCGTAGCATCGACCGCTTCTTACCTTAGTCGTGGTATCCGAAACCTCGCTTGCATTCATATCACCCGAGCTTTCGGTCTCTGTCATCGAACACCAAGAGATCCACTTGTAGTACCCGTTCATAAGCGTCTTGCAGGTAGGAGAGCACGCTTCCCGAAGCTGTGGCATCACCGTCCGCCAGTCGTTCAGCCGCCGCAGACACCCGGAAGTCCGGCTCGGACCAGACCGTGAGATGCGGAGACTTCTTCAGTGCTGCTACGAAGGCTTCTTCAATAATCGCGCCATGGCGCTTATAGGCCGAACTGACGATGCTCGTGATCCGGCCGTAACGAGTCTCCACTACCGGATCGGTCACGAACTCCTTGGCCTCTAGTCGGTGGATCGTGGCGTCGACCTCAGCGAATACCGGCAGGAGATGGGTGAATTCGTTAATGCCCTCGGTCTGCTCCGCGCTTTGCATCCCACATGGTCGCGGCCCTAGGGCGAGCGGTCAACGGATATTCGGCTTGATCAGCTTTCCTCGCTAGAGCTCTCTTCGGGGGCCTCTTCGGTCTCGATCCGATAGTTTCCTTTGAGCCAGCGACCGAGATCGATGCGAGCGCAGCGTGCCGAGCAGAAAGGCCGGTTTAGGGGTGTCGGCGGCTTGCCGCAGATCGGGCAGGGCCGTGCAAAAATCGCTCGGTTGGTCTTCATCGCAGGCCGATATAGTCAGAGCGGAGCGATTTGAAAGCCGACCCGATCCAGCTTTGAATTGGCGTCGAGCGCGATCTCGCGCCCGAATCGCCGTTCGAACCCGCGCACCCCCTAATTGTACCACCCTGTTCTCAGACCTCGGGGTCCCGCAATCCTTCGCACCCCGCAGCTCGGGCGAGCCTGTCACCCTCTTGCCTCCCCGAAGGATCCGCCCACATCGCAGAACAGATAATTGCTAATTATTTGTTTAGCATCAGATGACCGCAACGACTTCCCTGCCGGTTCCCTGCCAAGCCTTCGATTGTTGTCTAACGTCGTGCTCAAGTCTTTGATCAAACGCGATTTTTTGGTATGCGAGGAGCTCGAAAAAAATTTTTTCCCTGAGTTTTCCCGCGCGGCAGGGAAAGATGGAGGCGGCGCTACCCGCCGCCTCCGCCCAAACCTGTTGTCGCTATCGGCTCTGTGGATCACTGCGGCGCAAGCGGTCAATCGCGATGCTTCATCCCAGCGATCTGAAACCGGATGCGATCGAGGCCGGGATCGGCCTCGATGGCGATCTCTCGGCCGAATCGCTCTTCGAGCGCACGTAGCGCCGCGGCCGCCCCGCCGGCCAGCACCGCGGCGACATCCGGATTAACCGTTAAACGCCATCTACGCCCCGGCTGAGCTCGCGCCTCTTGGCGCAGCGCGCGCAGCGCCTGATGCGCCACCGCGACGGCTGTCTTGACAAGGCGGCCGTCGGGATGGGGCTCGAGCAATGCCTCCGCGAGTGGACGCCCGCGGCGCGGTCGCACCAGCTCGAGATGGCCGAGCCGGGTCCAGCCGAGGATTTGCGGGCACGCCGGGTCAGAGGCCAGCGCGTCGGCGAGCGCGTCACGGAGCCGCTCGCGCAATCTGCGATCCTCCAAGCCGACAAAATCGATGACGATCCCGCCGCCAAGGTTTCGCAACCGGATCTGTCGGGCAATGGCATCGACAGCGAGGAGATTGACCGCGAGCCCGGTGCGCTCGGGTGACCCTGTCTCCGGGCTTCCGCTGTCGACGTCGATCAGCACGGCGGCATGGGTTGTTTCGATATGAACCGAACCGCCGTCGGCAAGCGCGATCGTGTCCGCCAACGCCCAATCGAATAGCCCATCGAGCTCGACCGGCCATTCGGCTTCTGGTTTGCGCTGCACCGCGCTGTCTGGGAAAACTGTGCAGAGTTCCGGGACAATTGCAGGATCGTCGACGACAATCCGGTCCGGTGCCACGGCCAGTGCGGCGGCTAGCCCCGCAGCGAATGACCGGGGAGGATCGAGCCGGGCAGGCGGGGAGAGCATCGCGGCTCGGCCGAGAATGTCCTGCAGACGCCTGCTCAGCTCCGTGACTTCGGTGATCAAGGTGTCGATTGGGGCGGGCTGAAGGAGCCTCAGCCCCGCTGCGTGGCCTCCCACAACGTCGGAAAGCCCAGCGCGCTCCACCGGCGAGAGGCTCTCGCCGCCGCGGATCCCCGGTCGTCCCAACATCAGCTCGACGAGCCTGCCACGCAGCGCCACGCCCGTCGTGAGCCGCGCCGCCTTGCCACCCTGCGCCTCGCGGCGAATTTGGACGATGACGCGCTCGCCTTCGTCGAGCCGCCGGCCGCGTGGCAGGATCTCGCTGGCGGGTAGAAAGGCCAGGCGATCGCCGCCGATATCAACGAGCGTCGCGCCCAGCGCCGGCAGCAGGCGGCGTACGCGGCCGAGATGAATGCTGCCGATCTCGCTGCGGTCTCCACGCTCAATGAACAACTCGGCCGCAACGCCGTCCTCGAGCAGCGCAGCGCGCCACTCGCCGGGAGCGGCGGCGATCAGCAATTCCCAGGGCAAGGCGGTCGGTAGCCGCGGCCGGCGAGCAGCTGAGCCGTCTCGAAGAGCGGCAGTCCGACCACATTCGAATACGATCCGCTGACCCAGCGGATGAGCGCCGCCGCCCGGCCCTGGATCGCATAGCCGCCGGCCTTGCCGCGCCATTCGTCACTGCACAGATAGGCGGCAATCTCGGCCTCGCTCAGGCGCTTGAAGGCGACTTGACTGTCCACCCGGCGCAATATCAGGCGGTCGTCGGGGCCCGCCAGCGCGATACCGCCATGGACGCGATGGCGGCGCCCGGACAACAGCGTCAGGCATGATCGCGCGGTGGACGGATCAGCGGGTTTCGGCAGGATGCGGCGGCCACAGGCGACGACCGTGTCGGCGGCAAGGACAAAGGCGCCGGGATGGCGTGGCATGACCGCCCGCGCCTTCTCCTCGGCAAGGCGCATCGCGTGGGCTGGCGGCATCTCGCCGGGCCTCGGCACTTCGTCGATACCGGCGGGATCGATCCGGTCGGGTTCGAGCCCGATCTGCCGGAGCAGGTCGAGCCGGCGCGGCGAGGCGGAAGCAAGTACGAGCAGCGGCGGCGTCGCCACAGCGTCATCCCCGTAAATGCAACACGCATATCAGCGTGAATAGCCGTCGGGCGGTGTCGTGGTCGACGTCGACCTTGTCGGCAAGCCGCTCCATCAGCAGCGTCGATCCCTCGTCGTGCAGCGCTCGCCTTCCTACGTCGATCGCCTCGATCTGCGTTAGATTCGACCGGCGGATAGCCTGATAATAGCTTTCGCAAATAATGAAATAGTCGCGGACGACACCGCGAAACGGGGCGAGCGGCAGGAGGATCGTCTCGCTCGCGCCGCTCGCCGGCGATCGAACGTCGATGCTCAGCCGGTTCTCTTCGATGGCCAGGTGCAGATGAAAGGGCCCGTCGAGTCCGGAGGCCGGAGCAAAATGGTTCTCCTTCAGCAAGTCGAGTATCGCGACCGCTCGTTCATCCTCGATATCGGGGCTGCGGCGGACCACCGTGTGCTCGTCGAGTGTGATCTCGGCGATCCGCCACCCGCCTCGGGCATTGCCCGTAGCCATCGATTCACACCTTGTGCGGCAGCCGGATCGCGAGCGACAGCGCGTGCGCCTCCAGCCCTTCCGCCTGAGCGAGATGGATTGCTGCGGGCGCCAGCGCCGCCAGGCTCGAGGCGTCACAGCGGACGAGCGAGCTGCGTTTTAGGAAGTCGAGGACGCCGAGCGCGGAAGCGAACCGCGCGCTGCGTGCCGTCGGCAGGACGTGGTTGGGCCCAGCGATGTAGTCGCCGATGGCTTCGGGGGTATGTCGGCCGAGAAAGATAGCACCGGCATGGCAAACCCGCTGGGCCAATGCATCGGCCTCGTCCAGTGCCAGCTCGAGGTGCTCCGGAGCGATCCGGTCTATCAACACCACCGCCTCTTCCCAGTCGGCGACGAGCAGGATCGCACCATGCGTCTGCCAGCTTCCCCGCGCGATCTGCGCCCGCGGCAATCGCGCCAAATGCCGCTTGATCGCTGTCTCGACCTCGGCCGCAAAGCCTGGATCGTCGGTGATCAGGATCGCTTGCGCCGCGCTGTCGTGCTCTGCTTGCGACAGCAGATCGGCGGCGATCCAACCCGGGTCGTTGCCGCGGTCGGCGACGACGAGAATTTCGGATGGACCGGCGATCATGTCGATCCCGACGCGACCGAAGACGCGTCGCTTGGCAGCGGCGACGTATGCATTCCCCGGCCCGACAATCTTGTCGACCGGCGCGATCGTCGCCGTGCCGAAGGCGAGTGCGGCGATCGCCTGCGCGCCGCCGACCCGGTATATCTCGTCGATCCCGACCAACTCGGCGGCGGCGAGAACCAGCGGGTTGAGGCCGCCGCCCGGCGCCGGCACAGTCATCACCAATCGTTCGACGCCGGCCACTTTGGCCGGAATCGCATTCATCAGCACCGATGACGGGTAGGCGGCGGTACCGCCGGGAACGTAGAGCCCGGCAGCAGCGATGGGCCGCCAGCGGTTGGCCAGCCGCACACCTAGCGCGTCGACATAATCGATCGTCGGCGGCAGTTGACGGCGATGAAAGCTCTCGATCCGCTCGGCGGCGAGGCGTAACGCGGCGACCGTTTCGGGCGGGGCCGATGCGGCCCCGTCGGCAACCTCGCGGCGTGTCAGCCGCAGACCGGAAACCGCGAGCGCTACGCCGTCGAAGCGGTTTGTATAGTCGATCAGCGCGGCGTCGCCGCGTTGTGCCACATCCTCGATGATCGCGGCGACTGCCGCATCGACGTCAGCGGCAGTTTCTCGCTTGGCGTCGAGCAGCCGCTGGAAAGCCGTTTCGAAACCGGCGTCGCGAGTTGCCAGCCTAACCGGCATCGGACCTTCCCAAGAGGGCTGCCGGCCCGTGACTTCGCGTTTGATGACGCTGCTGACCGATCGCCATGCGAAAGCGCTCGATCCAACCGCCGACCTCTTCCGGACGCGTCTTTAGCGCCGGTCGGTTGACGATCAGGCGAGAGCTCACCTCGGCTATCTGCTCGATCTCGATCAGCCCGTTCGCCTTGAGCGTGGTCCCCGTCTGAACCAGATCGACGATGTGATGGCAGAGACCGAGGTGCGGGGCGAGCTCGATCGCGCCGTTGAGCTTGATGCATTCTGCCTGGACGCCGCGCGCGGCGAAATGGCGCCGGGTGATCTCCGGGTATTTGGTGGCCACGCGGATGTGGCTGGCGCGCTCGACATCCTCCCGCGCGACCCAATCCGCCGTCGCCGCGACTGCGATATGGCAATGTCCGACGTCGAGGTCGAGCGGAGCGTAGATCTCCGAATAGTCGAATTCCATCAGCACGTCATTGCCGGCGATGCCGAGCTGGGCGGAGCCAAAGGCGACAAAGGTGGCGACGTCAAAGCTGCGCACCCGGATCAGATCGAGCGCAGGTTCGTTGGTCGTGAAGCGAAGCTGGCGCGAACCGGGATCCTCAAAGGCGGGCTCCGGGATTATCCGGAGGCGGCGCAACAGCGGCATCACCTCGCCGAGGATCCGGCCGTTTGGCAGCGCCAAGATCAATGGTTTGGGGGTGTGGGTCGGATTGGCAATGGCGCTCACACCCGCTCATCCACATCATGGGAGGGTTGCCATGGGGTCGGCCAGGGCTCGCCGAGATCCTGCGCATGGCAGAGGATGCGGTTGACGTCGAGCCGTATCGTAGCCCCCCCGGAGAATTCGAGCAGGATCGCCTCCCGATCGTCGTCGAGCGCGGGCCGAATCGCCAGCAACGACAAGATTCGCTCGTCCTCGCTGCGGCGAAAGCCGTGATAAGACACCGCGGCGACCGTGCCAAAGGTGATGCCGCACAAGGTGCGCTGGTAGCCAGCCTCACCATGCGCCGAGCGCGCCGCCCGCTCCCAGCGAAACCGATTGGCGACCATCAAAAACGTAAGATCCTTCTGCACGAAGGCGAGGTCCCGGACGGCAACGAGCGCGTCTTGCAGGCACGCCGAGATCACCGCGAGGTCGTCGGCATCCTCGGCGCGCAGCTTGAACTCGGCACTGCTGTCGTCAGGCGGCATCGCGTATCCGCTCGATCCGTGCGCCGCACGCGGCGAGCTTTTCCTCAAGACGCTCGTAGCCGCGGTCGAGGTGGTAGACCCGGTTGATCACCGTCTCGCCCGCCGCGACGAGACCGGCGACGATCAGCGATACCGAGGCGCGCAGATCGGTCGCCATC
>Ga0306926_10007041_pt1 | contig 12173 bp, 7 predicted proteins | sample flu12Cox44000178_FD_203759 | JGI IMG/M metagenome (GOLD analysis project Ga0306926, IMG submission 203759) | Lab enrichment of tropical soil microbial communities from Luquillo Experimental Forest, Puerto Rico - flux8day.12C.oxic.44.000.178 (v2)... | ecosystem: Environmental > Terrestrial > Soil... | reverse complement strand
CAGAGCTAAGGAGAATCTTCCAACAGGCTGTGAAGTCACGCCCTGAGGCGGGAGTTGTCGCGTCGTGTCCCAGATACAATCGAGTCGCGATGCTGCTTTACTACATCACCGATCGCAACGGGTTCGATGCCTCTGAACCCGAACGTAGGGTTGCGCTGCTGAAGCGAATAGGTGAGGCGGCGCGGGCTGGAGTCGATTACATTCAGCTCCGCGAGAAGGACCTCGGCATCGTTGATCTCGAGCTCCTGGCTCGCGAAGCGTTGCACGTAATTCGCGAGAATTGGCCGAAAACGAAACTGCTCATCAACACACACACCGACACAGCTATGGCAATTGGGGCCGATGGCGTGCACTTGCCAGCGGGATCGCCACCTGCGTCAACGGTGCGCGCGGTGTGGTTCGACCACTCAAGGCGCTCGCCAGTGATTGGAGCATCGGCGCACAGCGTGGCCGACGTTCGGCTTGCTGAAGCCGACGGGGCGGACTTCGCGATGCTGGCTCCAATCTTCGAGAAGACCGGAACCTCGGTTAAGGGAATCGGTCTCGAAGTACTACGCAAGGCGTGCGCTGAGTCGCGCCTCCCGGTGCTTGCTCTTGGTGGCGTAAATCTCATGAACGCACGAGCGTGCCTGGACGCCGGTGCCGCGGGAATTGCGGCTATCCGCCTGTTTCAGCAGGGCGAGATGGCCGAGACAGTAGAGCGGCTACGGCAGCTCGTCGAAGCAAGGCTATAACACTAGAACGACACTTCGTCCGTCTGGCCGACAAGCACGCAGTAGCGGTTGGGATCGGCGATACCAAATTCGCCCTTGGCCATACATGGCGGATATTCGATCGGCCCGACCTTGATGCCGTCCGCAGCCACAGGTGATCTCGATATGCGACAAGATCGGAAGCGTACAAGTTAAGAATCACATCTCTCACGCCCCCGGCTTCATCGCTCCCTGCCAACGACTGACCATCAGGTAAGCCTTACCGCTGTCCAGCCAGGCCCACAGCAACCGCCCTTCACTCTCCAGCTTGTTTCGCATCACGAACCCGAGACGACGATAAAACCCGATCGAACGCGCAACCTCAACCCGCATAATCGGAACCAATCCGCGCAAGCATCCGAGGCTCGTACACCCCGGTTTGCGCTACCGTTAGTCCGTCACCTCACTGGCCACCTTGCGCAGGACCAGATTCACCAGTGAAAGCACAATCGCACCGATAAATGCCGCGAGGAATCCACTCACCGTGAAGTTCGGCGCCAGCAGCTTGGATGCCAGCATCAGCATAAGGGCGTTCACGACCCACCAGAAGATGCCCAGTGTGATCAAGGTAAGCGGCAACGTGACCAGCTTAACCAGCATGCCGAGGGTAGCGTTAATCAGGCCGATCACTACGGCAGCGATCAAGGCCGCTTTGAAGCCTTCGACGTGAAATCCGGGCACGACGTAGGAAACGATGATCAGCGCGATCGCACTCAATAGCCAACTCAACAGCAGACGCATCGATTGCCTCCTCAAATGAATGACAGCAGCGTGTTGCCTGATGATACCTGACGGCCGACGCGGTCACCACGTTCTACGCGGCTGCCTTGAACACTCTCATCATTTCGACGTATAACCCTATGGCCAGCTATGAAACCCTTTCTGCGTGTTTTTCTCGTCCCGCCGTTGCTCATTTTCGCCCTTAGGCTGATCGCCCAACAAGGTGAGTCACCTCTGCCCGAACTGCCAGCGGACGTCGCGAAAGAGGCAACCCTGTGGATGCTGCTGGCAGACAAGACGCCTGCAGGTCAGGACGCCGTCTGGACGACGGCGAGCGGTGACGTCGTGGAATTCTTCCAGTTCAACGATCGTGGCCGCGGTCCGAAGACGTATTCGACCTATCGCTTCGGAGATCGCGGCATTGTCTCGTATGAAGAGACGCATGGCGTTGACTACATGAAGAACCAGATCAACGAGAGCTTCAGCATCAAAGACGGCACCGCGACGTGGAAGAACCAGGCTGAGGACGGCTATGAGAGCGGCGTCAGCGGCCGTTTTTTCGTCGGACTCGACGCCGGACCTGCAAGCAGTTTTCAACTCGCACAGGCCTTGCTGAAGAACGGCAACAAACTGCCGCTGTTGCCGGGGGGCGAAGCCGAATTGACCAAGCTCAAGACAGTTTCAGTTGAGGCGAATAGCAAGAAGGTCAATGCGACGCTCTATCAGATCACCGGGCTCAACTTCAGCCCTACCTATCTGTGGCTTGACGATCAGGACAACGGTTTCGCGGCGGTGCAGGGCTGGTCAGGCCTGATTCGCGCCGGTTTCGAGAGCACGTTTGGGACTTTGTACAACACGCAGGAGGAGATCCAGTCGGCGCGCGCAGCCACTTTGGCCAAGCAACTGATTCATCACCCGGCTGGAGACCTGGTGTTCAAAAACGTCACAGTGTTCGACTCGGCGGCCGCAAAGAACATTCCGGCACAGCGTGTAACGGTGCGCGACCAGAAGATCGATAGTGTCGAGGCGGAAACCGGCCAGCCCACAGCCGCAGGAGCGCAGGTGATCGATGGCAGCGGGAAGGTACTGCTTCCCGGCCTGTGGGACATGCATCAGCACCTCTTTCCCGACAATGCGTTTCTCGACGTGGCCGCGGGAATCACGACGGCACGCGACCTAGGCAACTCCATTGACGAACTCAGCCGACTGAGGAAGCACATCGAGAACGGCGAACAGGTGGGACCGCGCATCGTAATGGCCGGATTCATCGATGGCCCAGGGCCTTTTGAGGGTCCGATCAAGGTGCTGGCGGCAACTCCGGAGGAAGCGCGCGAGCGGGTCGATCATTACGCTGACCTGGGTTACGTGCAGATCAAGATTTACAGCTCAGTGAAGCCCGAGCTGGTTCCGGTCATTGTTGAGGAAGCACACAAGCGCCGACTGCGCGTCAGTGGGCACGTGCCGTCAGGCATGATCGCCGAACAGTTCATCCGCGACGGCGCCGACGAAATCCAGCACATGAATTTCATCCTCCTCAATTTCTGGCCGGAGGTGAAGGAGACACGCACGCCGGCACGCTTTACTGAGCCGGGCAAGCGCGCAGCCGGGCTGGACCTTAATTCGGAGCAAGTAAACCAGTTCATCGCGCTGCTGAAGCAGCACCACACAGTCATCGATCCTACGATGACGATCTGGGAGGTCACGTACACGGATCGGCCGGGAAAAATTGGCAGGGAAGATGAATATATGTTCGACCGGCTGCCGTTACAGGTGCAGCGTAACTCGAAAGCCGCCGGCCAAGCGCTTCCAGCGCCTGATGCCGCCACCGATCAGCTTTATCGTGCGTCGTACGCCAACTTTGTTCGCATGTTGAAGAAGCTCTACGACAACAGGATCACCATTGTGGCGGGAACGGACCTGCCTTTAGGTTACTCGCTAGATCGCGAACTCGAGATTTACGAGCAGGCTGGCATTCCTGCTCCGGAAGTGCTGCGCATGGCGACTTTGACGGCGGCGCAGGTTATGAAACGCGACGGTGAGCTCGGCTCCATTGTGCCCGGCAAGCTTGCCGACTTGGTTCTGGTCAATGGCAACCCCGCGGCGAACATCAGCGACATTCGCAAGATTGATACGGTCGTGAAGGGTGGAGCGGTAATGTATCCCGCCGAGTTGTATCCGGCGGTGGGGATTCGGGCCCAATAACGCCCAAGGTTAGCGGACAAAGCGAGGCCGCCAACCCTTCGACTGGCAGGCTCTGGGGACCCGACACCAAGCTTCAATTCGTGGCGTTTGGGATAATGGGGGCGAGGAAATCTGCCTTTATGTCCAGCGCAATGGCGCAGTTCGATAAAGCGAAATACCTCAGTCTCGAAACGTTCCGCAAAACCGGAGCAGGCGTGCGCACGCCAGTATGGTTTGCACGCGATCCCGCGTCAAGTGACAATCTGACGAGGTTCTACGTTTACACTCTCCCCGACTCCGGCAAAGTTAAGCGTATTCGCAACAATCCAAAGGTACGTATCGCGCCGTGCAATATGCGCGGCGACGTGCGCGGGGCGTGGCTCGACGCGCAAGCACGCATGTGCAGCGGCGATGAAGTGGATAAGGGACAGTCGCTGCTTATTCAGAAGTATGGTTTGGCCAAGCGGATTGGCGACTTCTTCAGTGGTCTTCGCGGCCGCACGCAAGCCATTCTCGCGATCGAAATCAGCTAGGTTCGCGACGCAAAAATGAAGGCCACCAGCCCTCGCCGGTGGCCGTAAATCCGTTGTTGGAGATCTTACTTCAAGAGCCTTCTCCGCCGCACTCCTGCGAGTCCAGCAACACCGGTACCGAGCATCAGCAACGTCGAGGACTCGGGCACAGCATTGGCGAACTGCGCCGCAAGAAGCCGATCGGCTGCTCTGGTCGGGTGCAGATCGTCCCAGAACAGATACTGGTCTTGAGTCGCGCACCGACTGAGGCCAACCAAGCACGGATCGGTGACGTCGGTGAAGCCGAACTCTCCCGGATTCGATACCACCAGATGCATAAAGCCGAAGGTATCGAAGTAAGTCACACCGTGCGGGAGACTGGCCTCTAATGCCTGGTCGAAGGCGAAGCTGAAGGCCGTCGCTGCCTGTTCACCGTGGTACGCAGGTGTTAATCCCATGTCAGGCATTCCGGGCACGAGGATATGAGTTGCGCCAACACTCTGCAGCGCGCCGACGATGGTGAGGATGTCAGCCACGCCAACAGCGACTGAGCCGCCGGTAATGAAGTCGTCCGGACCGCCCCAAACTATGAAGAGCGAGGTCGGCGCCAATGGCGCGACCGAACTAAGCGAACCCTGCACCTGCAACAGCATTCCCGGCAAGCCCACCGTACCGGGCGACGTCTGCGTACCGCCGTCGCCTGAGTCGCCGATGCCGGTCGTCGCACCGCCCCAGGCGAAGCTGGTCAGCGGAGAATGGAGTGACTTAGCCAGATATTCCACGGTGAGAGGCCCGTTGGAAAATCGGCCCATGTAGTAAGGCGGCGACAGAGGAATGGTGTGATGGGACACGAAATAGATATTGCCCAAGTCGGACAGAGAGTCGCCGTATACAAACACGTTGGAGAAGGGAGCAGCACTGGCAAACAAGGCGGTCATCAAAACTATTGCGACCAGGGCGGCGAAGAAAGCGGCGTAGCGAATTTGCATGCTGATCTCCTGAAACTGGCGTGCCTTCTCGGCGGCGGACACTGTCGTTGTCGCGGAGGTGAGCCCGCACGGCAACGATTTATCAGACGCTGATTGTGACCCGTTAAAAGCGAGGGCGTAAGGACTGCCGGCTCACCGCTTCGCGCCGCATCGCGATCGATGCGCAGAAGTATAGCGCAAGCCCGATTGCGATATGGAACGAAAAGCACCATGACTCCCGGTTATAACCCAGCGTTAACGTTTGCCAGTTATTCGTATCGTAGAGCTTGCATGGGGTCGACAGTCGACGCGCGATGCGCTGGTAAACCGGACGCGAGCGCAGCAACCGTGGCCAAAAGGAGTGTCACTCCCAGCAGCACCGCAAAGCTGATCGAGCTGCCCTGCGCCCATTGAGCCACGATACGCTTCATGACTAGGCTTAGTACGACTCCCACGACAATTCCGGTAACCACGCTGGATGCAGTGGAGAGAAACACGATGCGCAAGACGTCGTGGCGTTGCGCTCCCAGCGCCATGCGGATTCCGAACTCGTTGGTTCGTTGTGCCACAGTGTAGGATACGACGCTGTAGAGCCCTACTGCGGCCAGCGATAAAGCCAGCGCTGCGAACGCACCAAACAACATTGCCACCAGGTGCTGCTGCGACCACTCCCGCTGGGTTGTGATCCACTCTTCTAAGCTTCGAACGTCACCGATGGTTTGCTGGTCGGCGTCGACCTCGTGGATCTGCCGGCGAACGTCGTGGAGAATGCCCAACGGCGGTCCGTCGGTGCGCACGAGGACCTGCGTGAAGACGGGCATCCAGATGGTGTAGGGAATGTAGATACCCGGCTTCACCGGTTTGCCCAGTCCATCATCGAGGGCATCGCCTACTACGCCGACGACCTCCAACCAATCGTTACTCTCCGGAATCGCCAGGGTCATGGGTGGATCGGCCTTTAGGTTCGGCAAGCGAACCTGGTGTCCAACCGCATCGCCGGCAGGGAAGTACTGCTTGGCCAATGTGGCGTTGATGACCGCCAATCGCGCTCCTCGCTTGGTTTCGGAATCGTCCCACAGCCGTCCTTGCATAAGCGGAATCTGCAGCACAGGGAAATACTCGTGGCTTACGAAATTCAGGCGCGCATGCTGATCTTCCGACGACGGCTTGCCCATAATCTCGAACCTGTTGTCGGCTCCATTGGTGGGCGGAGTCCCATTCGTGGAGAGGCCCGCCATTTTCACCTGGGGCATGGCCGCGACTTTGTCCATGAGCTGGGTGAAGTACTGCGAGCGCGACCCCCAGGTCGTGTAAGAGTTGTCATGCACCGGGATTCCCACCGACATCACATGGTGCGGGTTATATCCGAGATGACTACGGTTCAGCTTGATGAATCCGGTGATGGCCGCCCCTGCGCTCGCCAGCAAGAGTAGTGTTAATGCGACCTGCCCAGCGATGAGCATGTTGTGGATGCGCTTGCCGCGCACTCCGCCCATTACCTTCTTGGTGCTTGCCTGCATCACCTGCGAGACTTCTGGACGACTGAACTGCAGGGCCGGGGAGAGTCCGAAGAAGACGCCGGTGAAAATTGCCAGACCGACACTGAAGCACAGCACGGGAAGGTTGATGCGAATCGCCGCCTCGTGCGGAAACGAGAATTGCGGCAACATGTCGGCGATGATCGCCACCAACTTGTAGGCCAGCAATATGCCAAGGAGTGCTCCGGTCAACGACAACACCAGCGATTCCGTGAGCAGTTGGCGCACGAGTCGCATGCGGCCTGCGCCCACAGCTGAGCGCACGGCAAATTCATGTTCGCGTGCCGTGCCCCGCGCCAGCAGCAGGATCGAGACGTTGCCACAGCCAATCAGCAGGAGCAACGCAACCGACCCCAGTAGCAGATAGAGCGTCGGCCCTATTTGCCTCATGAACCGGTCGTTGAAACCTTGTACTTTGACCCGAAAGCCCTCGTGAGGAAAATGCTTTGGCGTCTCTTGGGCGAACTGCCCAAACAATGATTCGAACTCCGCGTTGACGGCCGCGTGGCTGACTCCGGGCTTCAGCTTGACTTCGACGTTGTATCCCCGCGAAGGATCGGCCGTGATCTTTAGCGGCAGGTACACATCAGCATCACCCCATGAGAACCGCGGCTGTGCGATACCAACAATGGTGTAGTTCTTGTGCACCAATTGGATGGTCTTGCCAACCACATCGCGCTCGCCGTTGTAGTGCCGCTGCCAGAACTTGTAACCCAGCACCGCGACAGGCTGCGGGTCCTGTCCTTCCGGCGCATCGTCGGGAATCAGACCGCGGCCGACCAGGGCAGGCACGCCCAGTTGGTTGAAAGCATTCCCGGTGAGATACACGGCAAGTACGTCTTCGGGAACGTCAGCTCCTGTGGTCGTCAGGTTCCAGCCGTCCTGGGCAAACGCGCTCTCCACGAGCGGCAAATCGCGTATCTTCTGATATTGCGGCCCGGTAAATCCCGGCCACCAGTCTTCAGTGGTTTTGGTGGCAACGGTGAGGTGGATCATACGGTCAGATTGGGCATACGGATACGGATCGAGCACAACGGCATACACCACGCTGAAAACCGCGGTCGTCGCGCCAATTCCCAGAGCCAGCGAGAGTATGGCAACAACAGCGAATCCCGGACTTTTTCTGAGTTGGCGAAACCCGTAGCGAAGGTCCTGAAGCAAGCTCTGCATTCCTCACCTCGAGGGCGAACCGGCTGCTAGACTGCTTGCGTTTGGACGGCCAGATCGCATCTTTGGTAGGTCATTGGGGATGGAAGATTTCTGGTGTGTGAAACGTACTAATCAGGAGGTGCCGGTGTTCGATTTCGTAACATGTGTTCATCCCCGGACACGAATAACTGCCGTTTTATGACGCTTTGCCATATGTCTCTGCGGATGCGACAATCGTTGATATGCTAAAAAGCTGGTCCCTTGTACTCAGCACTCTAACCGCGTCCGTTCTCTTCCTCGGAAACCTGGCAGCTCAGCAGAGTTCGCCGTCGACCGCAAAACCTGCGAGCACCGCTCAGACCGGCTCATCTGCATCGGGTTCCACGACAAAGCCGCACACCACAACCGCCGCGAAGCCCGCAACGCCTCTGACACTCAAGACGCAGAAAGATAAGTTGAGCTACGCGATCGGCATGAACATCGGCGCCGGCATGAAGAAAGATGCAGTCGATGTCGACCCGAGCATTCTGGAACAGGGCTTGAAAGACGCGCTCACCGGAAAGAAGCCTCTGATGACCGAAGCGGAAGCACAGACCGTTATGACGGAATTCCGCACCGAGATGATCAAGAAGAAACAGGAGGAGGCGCAGCGCGTGGGCGAAGCCAACAAGCAGGCCGGACAGCAATTCCTCGCAACCAACAAAACCAAGGAAGGTGTGGTCACGCTGCCTGACGGGCTGCAATACAAGATCCTGAAAGAAGGAACGGGACCAAAACCGACTGCTACGGACACCGTGACGGTCAACTATCGCGGTACGCTGATCAACGGCACCGAGTTCGACAGCTCCTACAAGCGCAATGAGCCGCAGACTTTGGGCGTCAACCAGGTCATCAAGGGATGGACCGAAGCGCTGCAGCTGATGCCGGTTGGCTCGAAGTGGCAGCTCTTTATTCCGTCGGACCTGGCATACGGCGAACGCAGCCCGGCGTCGGAAATCGGTCCCAACTCCACCCTGATCTTCGACGTCGAGCTGCTGTCGATCCAGGATAAGAAACAGGATAAGAAACAGTAGGCTCTACGAAGCACACAAGAAGGCAAGGGCGGTTTTCGCAAACTGCTCGGCGCGATCCATGAAGATCGGGCCGTGCGAGCCGCCGGGCACAATCCAGAGCGCTGAGCTCGGGATCGCGCGGTACATCTCGACCGACATTTCGACCGGATAGAGAAAGTCGCGATCGCCCTGCACGATCAGCGTGTGCGCGCGAATTTTTGCAAGATCGGCTGGCCCGAAGTTCATGTCGTCATAGCTATCTTTGAGCGAGCGCGACCACTCCCAAAGGGCGGGAATCTGGTCGTCGCCGAGATGGTGTCGCTTGCGCATCGTCTCCCACTCTGAAGCTGGCTGATCGTCCGGAGCGGGCACCACGGCCATGACCTTGCGGGCCTGCTCGGGAAAGTACGGCGTGGCGCTGACAATCACCATCGCCTCGATGCGTTCCGGCTGCATCGTCGCCATGTGCAGCAGGATGTTGCCTCCCATGCTGACGCCAATGGCCTTGCAGCGCTCGATTTTCAAATGGTCGAGTAGGGCCAGCATATCGAGCGCGCACTGGCGGTGGGTGATGTTCGGCTGATCGTTCGTCGAGCGTCCGTGGCCGCGGGCGTCGGGGATGATGAGGCGGTAGTCGCGCTCAAAAAACTCGCGGCCAGCGTAGGCCCAATCGGCATGGCATCCGGTGCCGCCGTGAAGGAGCAGCACCGGCGGGCCCTCTCGGCGAAGCTCGTAGGGGAGGGAGATGCCGTTCACGGCGACGTCAGCTTCGGTGGGTTTCTGCGGCATCCTAACACCTCCCCGAACATTCTGCCTGAACGAAGTCAGGAGGAAGGATCCCTCTGCAAGCAAATGCGGGTCCTTCGACGATGACGGCGTAAAGACGCCCCGGGCCAAAGCCCGGATTTCTCATCGACTCCGTTACAGCACGACCGAGGTCGTGCCCTGATACAAGACTCTAGTCGATCCGCGTTGATCCATGGGAATCGGCGGTTGGTTCTGGTTTTCATGGCATGGCGCAGAGGAGATAGCTGGTCCGACTCGTCAGGAGGGCGTTCAATGCGATGCTGGGAAAAGCAGATCCCTCGCGGGCATAAGACGCCCGCTCGTGATGACAAGGTCCACAGCAGGTCATTCGGTCATTCGACTGCGCTCAGGGCAGGCTCTACTCGGCCACGCACCGTCGCGCGCACCCGGGCCCCGGAGCGCGCACGGGTTTTGTCGGTAATGGAGTGGGGGGTCGCTTCCGTGTTCAGGTTGGGAACAACCGCTTCGGATAGTCAGAAGAGATGAGCGCGCGGGTCCTCGGCGTTTACGTGGACGAGTTCGAGGGCAACATCGCGAGCTCTGGTAAGTTTTCCTCGATTAGCCTCGGCACGAGCATAGTTCCAGTTCAAATCGCTACGGCAAAATTCACCCGCCTTGGAGACCTTCCAAGCCTGGATAACTCGCGCTGCGTCGTTTAGGGCTGTGGCATCGAGCAAAGCGAAGATAGGACGATAGGACAACGTGGACATCGATCGAGAGCAACGTGAGTCGCCCCCCCATACTGCTACCAAGCGCCGAAGTCGTCGCTATCCTCACGCTTGGCCAGTTCATCAGGCACACAGCAGGTCGGCACCTTTTCAATCAATGCATAGGAAGGAACGGCATTTTTATTGCGACGCAGCCAATCGAGCCCTACTACTCCGTTCTCTGTTCTCTGAAACTTGCCAAGAGTGCAAGAAAAAGTGTAGCTCGGCTGATGGCTGATGGCTGATGAGTATTTCTATGCAAAAGGAAACGGCCCCATGCTTTCGCAATGAGGCCGTTATTTATGTCGGCGACGACCTACTCTCCCATGCACTTTCGCGCACAGTACAATCGGCCCTGCGTGGCTTGACTTCCGTGTTCGGGATGGGAACGGGTATTTCCCACGCGGTAAAATCACCGGCTTTGGTGACGTGGCCCTTCAGGGGCTCTCGGCTCCAAGCGTCGTTGACGCAGAACCTTCGACGCCGATCTTGAAAGAACTATCGCCGCTTGTTCGGTCGATTCTTCACAGCTGAATAGCATCAGGAGAACTAGTCTGGCGAAGGGTGTCGGTTTTTCGAACAACTGACACCCAGCACGCTCCTTTGTCGTGGCTGGCAATTTCTCCGGCCCCGCCCATGTTCCGCCGAGTTCTGCGGGTTATGGGAGGAGGTGACGCCAAGTAAATTTTATGGTCAAGCCGAACGGGCGATTAGTACTGGTAAGCTACATGCATTACTGCACTTTCACATCCAGCCTATCAAACACGTAGTCTTCGTGTGCCCTTCATTTCCCTTACGGGTTGGGAGATCTCATCTTGAGGAGTGCTTCACGCTTATATGCATTCAGCGTTTATCACAACCGAACTTCGCTACCCAGCCGTGCCATTGGCATGACAGCTGGAACACAAGAGGTTCGTCCATCCCGGTCCTCTCGTACTAAGGACAGGCCCTCTCAAATCTCCTACGCCCACATCAGATAGGGACCGAACTGTCTCGCGACGTTCTGAACCCAGCTCACGTACCGCTTTAATAGGCGAACAGCCTAACCCTTGGAACCTTCTACAGCTCCAGGATGCGATGAGCCGACATCGAGGTGCCAAACCGGAGCGTCGATATGAACTCTTGGCTCCGATCAGCCTGTTATCCCCGGCGTACCTTTTATCCGTTGAGCGATGGCCCTTCCATACAGAACCACCGGATCACTAAGGCCTGCTTTCGCATCTGCTCGACTTGTAGGTCTCGCAGTTAACCACGCTTATGCCTTTGCACTCGACGGCTGATTTCCAAACAGCCTGAGCGTAGCTTCGCGCGCCTCCGTTACAATTTAGGAGGCGACCGCCCCAGTCAAACTACCCGCCTCACTATGTCCCTTTCCCGGATCACGGGAATAGGTTAGAACCACAGCACTCACAGGGTGGTATCTCACCGTTGGCTCCCCCAAGCCCGAAAGCCTGGGTTCAAAGCCTCCCACCTATCCTGCGCAGCAAGAACCATAGTTCATAGTGAAGGTATAGTAAAGGTGCACGGGGTCTTTCCGTCTAGATGCGGGTAACCGGCATCTTCACCGGTACTACAAGTTCGCCGAGTCGCTCGTTAAGACAGTCGCACGATCGTTACGCCATTCGTGCAGGTCGGAACTTACCCGACAAGGAATTTCGCTACCTTAGGACCGTTATAGTTACGGCCGCCGTTCACCGGGGCTTCAGTTCGAAGCTTCGCCTTGCGGCTGACCTCTCCCTTTAACCTTCCGGCACCGGGCAGGCGTCAGCCCCTATACGTCGTTTTCG
>Ga0306926_10007040_pt1 | contig 12174 bp, 8 predicted proteins | sample flu12Cox44000178_FD_203759 | JGI IMG/M metagenome (GOLD analysis project Ga0306926, IMG submission 203759) | Lab enrichment of tropical soil microbial communities from Luquillo Experimental Forest, Puerto Rico - flux8day.12C.oxic.44.000.178 (v2)... | ecosystem: Environmental > Terrestrial > Soil... | reverse complement strand
CGCGCGGTGGAACAGCCGGAACCTACAGCAGGGCCCCACCAGCGTCCCTCGCGTATTACACAGTATTCTCTCTTAAGCCTCTTTTGATCATTGCGATGGCCGTTGATGACCGGGCAGTCAGCGGAGCCATACGGTGATTTCCGACAAAACTTACGCGATCTGCCCGGTGGCCAGCCTCAATAATTCGACCGACAATTTTCAGGTATTCAAGGCAGGGCTCGTGGAGGTCACTATATGTTCAGAAGGGAGAAGACGATCTCGGCATCAGTGAGGAGCGCCTGCTAGCCACTGATTACACCAGTGCGCGGTTGAATGCATGCTCGAAGAATCGAGGCACTCGTGCCAAGGACGAATGAAAGTCTCGTCGAGCTGACTGATTCTATTCACGGCAGCACTGCAGGTGTTTCGATTCGCAATAGTGTCGCACTCACCAGAAATCTGGTCGTTTCGACTTTCGAGTGGTTCGGCGAGTTGGGTTTGTTTTGCGTGCGGCTGCTACGTGCCGCGCTTACGCCTCCATACCAGGTCGCTGAACTCCTGCGCCAGTGCGACGAAATTGGCTCGAAATCTCTGCCTCTAGTGGCGTTGGCTGGCGCAGCGACTGGGATAGTTCTTTCTCTCCAAACGCGGGCAAGTTTGATCCAGTTCGGCGCGAAATCTCTTTTACCGTCCGTTATCGTGTTTTCCATTATCAAAGAAAGCGGTCCCGTGATCACCGCTTTGGTCGTCAGTGGTCGCGTCGGGGCGGGGATTGGCGCGGAACTCGGCTCGATGAAAGTGACCGAGCAAATCGACGCCATGGAAGCTTCCGCAGTGGATCCTTTGCACTATCTCGCTGCGACGCGTGTCCTGGCTTGCATCCTGATGCTTCCTTTGCTGACTGTAGCGTCGAACTTCAGCGGCATTCTTATGGGATGGATAGCGACCACGCTCGCGGAACCCATTTCACTCCGACTCTTCCTATTAAACGGATTCAAGGGTGCGCTCTTCAGCGATTTCGTCCCACCAATACTCAAGACTGCCGTGTTTGGTCTCATCATCGGAACCGTAGCTTGCTTTCAGGGCATGCGTACGAAAGGAGGGACGGAAGGCGTCGGCAGATCAGCCACCAGTTCTGTCGTGCTTGCGTCGCTTTTTGTAATTCTCGCAGATGTCATCCTGGTCAGATTAATCCTGACTATTTGGGGGTGAAGGGAGTTCATGGAGCAAGCGGGCGACCCCATTGTCATCGAACAGATCCACAAGTCCTTCGCCGATCAGAAGGTGTTGAATGGTATCACGCTCCGTGTCTCCGCGGGCGAAACTGTCGCGGTTCTTGGACGCAGCGGCACAGGCAAAAGCGTCCTCCTAAAGCTGATGATTCGCTTGCTCCCCAGCGATTTAGGTTCGATTTGCGTGATGGGCGAAGAAATCAACACTCTCAATGAACACGGGTTGTACGAGATCCGAAAAAAGGTGGGGTTTTTATTCCAACAAGCGGCTCTCTACGATTCACTGACCGTTCGTGAAAACGTGGCCTTTCCGCTTGCGAGACATGTGAAGCAAATGACCGCAGCCGAGCGCGACTGCCAGGTCCGCGAGTTACTCGCGAGCGTCGAAATGGATCGCCACCTGGACAAGCTGCCTTCCCAAATCTCAGGCGGCATGCAAAAACGCGTGGGGCTGGCCCGCGCTTTAGTTCTCAATCCCGAAGTTCTGCTCTTCGATGAACCAACCGCCGGGCTCGATCCGATCACCGCCAATGAAATCAGCAACCTTATCTTGGAGTTGAAAAAGAAGCGGAAGATGACCGCTCTGGTCGTTACGCACGATATTCGCGCCGCAAAACTGTTCGCCGATCGTTTGGTGTTCCTTCATGAAGGAACCGTTATTGCGGAAGGTACCTGTGCAGATTTGCAAAAGAGTCGGGACCAGTTTGTGAGGAGATTTTTGAGAGAAGATAACTCTTAAGGTGAAAGGTATGTCCAGGACATTTCGTTTAGGCGCGTTCATCGTTGTGACGCTTCTGGCTTTTGGAGCCGGGATCTTCTGGATCGGCCACATGCGATTCTTGTTCAATTCGACGTATCACCTTAATGCTGAGTTTGACAACGTTGCGGGTCTGAACGATGGCGCTGAAGTTCGTGTGGCGGGCATTCACGAAGGCACAGTCACGCGTATCCAACTTCCCCCGCACTCTACGGAAAAGGTAAAGGTTGTCATGGACATGCGGCGCGACACCGAGCAGGTCATTAAGAAGGACTCCGTCGCAGCTATCCGATCCGAAGGACTTATCGGCGATAAATATGTGGAGATCAGCGTCGGTTCGGAACAGGCCGCACGAGTGGCGAGTGGCGACACTATACAGAGTGAACCGCCGATTCAACTCTCGGACTTGGTTAAGAAGGCCGATGGGATTCTCGACTCGGCCCAGGACGCTGTGGGCAACGTGGCTGACACTACGAAGAAAATCGACGAGGGCCGCGGTACGATTGGCGCCCTGGTTAACGACCGTAGCATGTATGAGCACGCCAATGCAGCCGCCAGCGCGGCACAGGACGACGTGGAGGCTGCCAAGCACAACTTCCTGCTCCGCGGATTTTTCAATAAACGCGGGTATGAGGATCCGTCGGACCTCAAGAAACACGAGGTCTCAAAGCTGCCCGCCCGGCCACCCGTAAAGCAGTTTACTTACGAAGACAAGCAACTCTTCGACAAACGGAACGTCGCCAAAGTTAAAAAGACCAAGGGACTCGAAGAGGCGGGAAGCTATCTGGAATCTAATCCGTTTGGAGTCGCCGTGATAGCCGCTCATGCGGATCCACGCGGTGACAGCGACAAGAATCACGTGGTAGCGGAGGCGAGGGCCAAAGCGGTGCGCGACTACCTCGTGCAGACCTTCAAGCTGGAGGACGGTCGCATCAAAACGATCGCGTTTGGAAAATCACTGAACGACGACGGCAGTGGCAAAGTGGAAGTCCTCGTCTATCCTGTTGGTACCCGGGTCCCGGAGGGCGCCAGTCCCTAGTCGCTCAGCTTGCACTGCCCTTTCTTGGTCAGGCTACTTTCGTCTTTCCTGCGATCCAAAAGTCGAGTTGTGAGCTGGAGGCTCGTCCTGTTGTCATGTCTCATGCGACAGACCACTCCATACCCACCTCCCGTATATTTCTGACGAACAAATTCTAAGCGCCAGCGCCGAATGGTACCCCGGGGCATGGTTCTCAGCTGTGTCCGCTCGGTTGAAGTCTACTGCAGCGGACCACTTAAAGTCGAAAAGTAGTAATGTTGCCGATACAATGCAATTTCTTGCCGAGCTAGTACCGTTCTCGTTCACCTCCGGTAGCTTGAGGGCCGCCTGACTATGCTGAGCGGAGTGAACACGTTAACCACCAAACAAGATATCGGCCCGCGAATTGGAAGATATTTTGCCCCTAAACAGGCCTACCCAGGAAGGCTGAGGAATTTATGAACAAGATTCTCGTGGCCGATGACAATTCCAACGAAAGGAACGGTCTCTGTCGTTTGCTCGAACACGCGGGTTATGATGTCCGTTCCGCGGCCGATGGCGTAGAAGCGCTTCAAAGAGTCCGCAGTGATAATTTCGATTTAATGCTCCTAGACATTTGGATGCCACGAATGGACGGGCTAGAGCTTTTGGCGCAGCTCCCCAAAGAGTCCCGGCCGAAAGCAATGGTAATTACGGGAGACGAAGCGCCGGAAACTCTTCTGCGTTCACTCCGCGAAGAGGTCTCTGCATTTATACCCAAACCGATTCAGCCGAGCGATTTACTGCGACTCATCAAGGACACCATGGCAACCGGGTCGGGCCCCGATCCAATCAGAGTAATGTCGGCCGAACCGAACTGGGTTGTGCTCAGGTTCCCTTGCGACATGCAGACTGCGGCTCGCGTTGAAAACGTTGTCGAACAGCTGAACAAAAGTCTGCCCCTGGAGGTCCGCGAACCGGTCAGAATGGCGTTCCATGAGTTATTGATGAATGCCATCGAATGGGGCGGGCGACTAAATCCCAACGCGTTAGCACAAATCGACTGCTTGCGCACTCGCAAATTCATTATGTGTCGCATTGCGGATCCTGGCGAGGGATTTGATCCGACGAACTTGGAACGTGAAGCGATTACCGTTCGCGCCGCAGCACCGATAGCACACTGCCAAACCCGTGAGAAGAAAGGTTTGCGTCCCGGGGGGTACGGAATCCAGCTTGCCAAATCCTTGATGGATGAACTCCTCTACAACGAGGCTCACAACGAAGTTGCGATGATAAAGTACCTAAATTGAGCCTGTAGTCGCGCGCGTTTGTGGAAGTACCGCACATGCAACGAATGCCTACACCTTGAGCCACCGCGTTCGACAATGATACTCGCCACCACCGCGACTGCTTAGATCAATTACAACAGCAATGATCAGATCCCAAAACAACTATTTTGGCGCTGAATCCGTCGAAGTGTCAGCGCCTGAATGAATTGAACTATAAGGCGAGATATAATTCGCCCGACGCATGGTTGCCTCTGGGGGCTATGCTGTTGCTGGAGCTTCGAGTTGTTCCACACGTCTAGCGGATTTTTTTGCGTTAGAATACCACTCGTCAACAACGAGAGCGCGCGCCTAGGTGACTATTCGATTGTGGTTTCCTGGCGTCGAGTAGCTTCCAGTGGACCAGCAAGCTTCAACCGCTTCAGCTGGGCTTGAAGCTTCGCCCACTCTTTTGGCTTCCGTTTCATTGCATACGGTGCCTCTGAATGGCTGAAGAAATTAAGAAGCTCCGTCTCAATCTCCGGCGAAACGCCTGCGAAATTCTGTTCGGCGAGGGCGTCGAGAAGTTTCGCGTGGGTTTCATCGTTGAGTTGATATTGCCCCGGTCCCGAAGTGTCTCCGATGTCGAAATTGTCATTCGGCAAATCCAATTTACCCTCGGTCACTTCGTGAAGGAGTTTGCGGTAGCTGTCCAGAGTTGCGTTGAAGCTGGCTTCGAACATTTGCTCCGTCTCCGGCGTGGGAGTCCGCAGCTGCAAGACCTTCAGGGGACCAATCTTCGGCAGGATGCTCACGAAAGAAGCAAGAAATCTTTCGCCCCCAGTGGGCGGCTGGTAATTCTTCCCCCATCGTTTCTGATAACTCGCGCGTGAAAGATTGAAGAGAAACTTCTGCCTCGTCATGCCCGGCTGGTCGTTCATGATTTCGTCTTTCTTCAGGCTCCAGGCGACGCGCGTCGCTTTGGGGATAAGCTGGCTCACATCGTGACGGTATGAGCCGAGCACCTTGTCCTCGTCGTCGAGAACCTTCCTGAGTTCCAAGCCGTAGGTTTCCTGAAAGGCTTGTTCGAGCAGAGGGGCAGAGATGCCGAACCCGATGAAGTCGTGGTAATCGTCCGGGGCATATCGGCCGCGCGCGACTTCCAGAACATCGAACCCAAATTCCGTCTTGATGTGTGCGAGTGGGTTTTCCTCATAGGTGATCCTGTCGCCGTACCTCCTTTGCAGCTTCGCATAGAGAATCGGAACGGCTCGATTCGTGGCGATACGGTGGCCATCGTTATCGGCGGGATAGTGAGCAAGCGCGCCGAGAGCGAAAGCGTAGTCATTCAAGTCCTTCGAATCGCGCAGCAGGGCGAGGATGAAGTCTCCGCTGCGAACGTAGTGAGTCAAACCGCTGAAGAAGTGATTTCCGTGAGGGTAATAGCCGAGGTCTTGAATGATGGCGCCGCCGTAAGCGTAGCCGTGCGCTTCTTTCAGCTGCTCCGGCGTGGCCTTTGGAAAACGCTTCAGAAGCAAAGGACGGATATCCGTCTTCCACGCGCTGTCGATAATGGCTTCATGCGTGAGGACAGCGTAGCCTACGGCCGGTTCGGGCCAACCTAGAAAAAATGACAGCGCGAGCGCTAGAGCGTGCACCTTCGCGGAATTCGCCCTTATTCTTCCCACACACGATTGGCGGATTTTCGCCATTGGATTGTGATACACGCTCAAAGGCCAGATCGGAGCTGGAAAGGTTCGCTCCTCCGCACACGAGCTCAAATTGCCAACCTAGCCGTATTTTGTGAGCGCAAAGTGAGTTCCAGACTCGTTAATTGTCGTCTATATGTGATTAAGTTTCGCGGATACTGAGGGTTAGAAGCCTAGGTGAGAAAAATCGTGCGCCGGTGACTAGTGTACTGGCCGTGTAATTCTTTCTCGAAATTCACTCGGCCGGCGCAGCTCTTGGCGGTCAGGACTCGCGATGCGCCTCTCGGCCTCTCGGCACGATCAATCTGGAGCAGAAGGCTAGTCGATCATTTTCTTTCGTTGTGAACGCCCCGTTCGGCGCGCATAGTTTTGGTTCTACTGCAGAATATACGTACAACCTTTCCTCAAATTGGACCCACCGCATCGTGATTTTTAGTAGATAGCTACTTACAGATCGATAATCGTGTGTCGCTCGATCCCGGATTTGGCCCGCCTCGTCTTTCAAACAACTGATCAGAATTGCTGGGCGTTCAGGCATGTGCGCAATCCGTGGCAGTTCGTGTCAACGACCTTCCCAAAAAACTCGAAAGTGTACACGACCTCCGCTTGTGTCGCGTCACCCACTTCTCGGATCTCCTTTGCCGGATTGTTGTCCATCCGGCTCAATACCTAGCCCTTCAGATTCGACCATAGAACCTTAAGGACATGGCAAATTGTGCTCGAGCAAGACGGAAATCTGCTGTACCTTCTCGACAATACTCTTGGTCATTTCCGGCGTAAACCTAGCCCCCTTGGCAAATTTCATCGCGGCTTTGTACGCTCGCCTTGCGTTCCCAATATTACGAGTGGCTTTTTCATCTGAATCGGCGGATGCGGCCGTTTCGGCGAATGTAATCGCCAGTTCCAGCTCCGTCAGAACAAACTGAAACCTCGCGACTTCGTGGGTCCACTTCAATTCGTCGAAATCCATCGCTTATTGAGTCTCCGCTTGCGGGGCGTATGTTAACATCCGGGACTCAACGTATGTGCCCGAAAAAAAAGTCTTCAAGTCCGGACTGGTGAACTGCTACGACAAGAACCGGAGTGCGTGCTGAAAATGAAAGACTTAGGATCACGCCGGTCATTTTCATGCGCGGTGCTGCACCGCCAAAAATCCTCTCTATCCCCAATCTAAACCGGTCAGGAATTTCCGCAGCCGATTGTTTCGCCCAAGCGATCGTTCCACAAGCACTCTAGCGGTCTCTTTCCAGTGTGATCAGGATTGTGGGCGGGTTGGCTACACGCCAAAGGGGTAGATATGTTTATTGGCTGCACAGAGTTGAACCTTGGCCACCAGTTGTCCCCTCCGGTCCTGAGGACTACAATACGGTAAGGTTTTGGTCCACTACTACATTGTAGTGTATCGATCGTTTGACGGTCGGAGTGTAGCTGTGGTGTTCACCGAATGTGTGAGCATGCAGAGCTCCTTCTCCATTCAAGCGGTAATTCAATTCGGAATTGACAATGCCGTCTAAGAGAACAAAAGACTCCTCCAGTTCCAAACAGATCAGTGCGGGCTCCACATCATCCGGTGCTGGCGACTTCGTTGTTGTCGCCATCGGCGCGTCCGCTGGTGGCATTGAGGCGGTGACCGAACTCGTCAAGCATTTGCCCGCCGATACCGGAATGGGCTTTGTTCTGATCCAGCATCTCGATCCCAAGCACCAGAGCATGCTTACTGATTTGCTAGCAAAGCAAACAACCATGTCCGTCTTCGAGGTGCGGCATGGCATGAAGATTGAAGCCAATAATGTTTATGTGATCCCGCCGAATGCCACGATGTCGATTTTCGATCATGTTTTGCAATTGCAGGCGCGCGAAGAAACGCGTGGCATACCCATGCCGATCGATCATTTCATGCGCTCGCTGGCTGAGGCGAACGGCAATCGCAGCGTTGGCGTGGTGCTCTCCGGATCTGGCACGGATGGCACCCTGGGCATGGCCGAAATCCAGGCCCAAGGTGGTGTTACCTTCGCCCAGGACAATGAGTCCGCGAAATACAACAGCATGCCTCACAGCGCCATTGCTGCGGGCTGTGTTGACTATATACTCGCTCCCCGGCACATGGCGCGAGAACTCGCCCGCATTGCCAAGCTCCCATACTCCCACGCTCCCAGCACGGTTGAAACAGCGCTTTCTCCGGCAGACACGCCCGCGATGGCCACGATTTTTCAACTCCTGCGTCGCAGTACCGGTGTCGATTTCACGCATTACCGCCAGACCACCATCCGCCGACGCATTCAACGGCGCATGCTGGTACATAAGTTGGAACGTATTGAAGACTATGTCCGGTACTTACAGTCCAACACCGCCGAAATCAAGGCGCTGTACCAGGACATGCTTATCAATGTCACCAGCTTCTTCCGCAATCCGAGTGTCTTTGATGCATTGAAGAGTACGGTTTTCCCTTCGATCATGAAGCATCGCACACACGATAAAGTTTTAAGGGTCTGGACACCTGCCAGTGCTTCTGGAGAAGAAACCTACTCCATTGCCATCGCCATGCTCGAATACCTCGGTGACAAGGCATCACAGATTCCCATTCAGTTTTTTGGCACCGACGTCAGTGAAGCGTCCGTCGCCAAAGCTCGTGCCGGCACTTACCCCGAAAATATTCAAGGTGACGTTTCCACAGATCGACTGCGGCGTTTCTTCGTCAAGGTCGAAGGTGGCTTCCGCATCAGCAAGAGCATTCGCGACATGTGTATCTTCGCCCAGCACAATTTGCTCAACGATCCGCCGTTTTCTCAGATGGATCTCATCTGCTGCCGCAATCTGCTCATCTATCTCGAGCCCGTGCTGCAGAATAAAGCCATTTCTTTGTTCCACTATGCCACTCGTCCGTATGGTTTTCTTGTCCTCGGCGCCTCCGAAGGATTGGGGGCCGCGACGAGCTTGTTTAACACCGAAGACCGAGCCCACAAAATTTTCTCGAAGAAGACATCCACCGTACGCCAGGTGGTTACGTTCTCGCTGAATCGCCAGGCCGATCGCGGGGAATACGGGCCCGTACGCACGCTCATGCGCCCCCCTGAATCCACTTCCAACTATCTGGAGGCGCAAAAGGAATTTGATCGGCGGTTGGTGACGCAATACGTGCCCGCGACCGTCTTCGTGAACGACGAATTCGAAATTGTCCACACTCGCGGAAACGTCAGCCGCTACCTCAAGCTTGCCCCCGGGCGCGCCAGCCTCAGCATCCTGAAGATGGCACGCGAAAGTTTGCTAATGGAGCTGCGCAATGCCTTAGCTCGGGCCAGGAAGGACGACACGACGGTGCGGAAGCAGGGCATCGTCATAAAGAATGGGAACGGCAACGGAAACGGCGACGCCAAGTCTCAGACGGCGTACCTCATCAATCTGGAGGTCTCACCCATCCGCATGGGTCCCATGAAGGAGTTGTACTTCATGATTGTGTTTCACGAGGAAAAGGAATCCAAGCCGGCTCTGAAACCCAAGCTGAGCCGCTCCGCCCCTAAGCAGGTGGATGTGAATCACAGTCCCATCGCAAAACTCGAACAGGAGCTGGCTGCTACCAAGGAATATCTGCAGTCCGTCATCGAAACTCAGGAAGCCACGAACGAAGAGCTGCAGTCCGCCAATGAAGAGATTCTTTCAAGCAACGAAGAATTGCAAAGCACCAACGAAGAACTGGAAACTGCAAAAGAGGAGTTGCAATCGGCAAACGAAGAACTCAGCACGGTCAACGATGAGTTGCGCAATCGCAATGCCGACATTTCCACGGTTAACAACGACCTCACCAACCTGTTAGCGAGCATCAAGATTGCGGTGATAATGGTCGCGCCGGACGTGACGATACGGCGCTTCACCCCAGAAGCGCAGAAGACGCTCGGTTTGATTCCAGCGGACGTTGGGCGCCCCTTCATTAACATTAATCCGCTGATCCAGATTCCCAATCTCCACGAAATGATTCTCAAGGTCATTGGCAACGGCCAAATGATCGAGACCGAGGCGGTAAGCCGCAACGACCACCGCTACTCGCTGCGCATCCATCCCTACCGCACTTCGGAAGGCAAGACCGACGGCGCGGTAATCACTCTGGTTGATCTTTCGCCCGGCGAAGCCACCCAATCCCCGGCGGAATAGTCCCCGGTAAACACCTTAGAAAAGCGAATCGTTCGAATCGGTTCAGAATTTCCTAGTGTATGATCAGCCTGGGGGTCTATACTGGCTCCCGCCTTCAGATAGTCATGAGTTCTCGCCGCGTCAACTCCCGCCGCCCTGCGGACCTTACGGCCAACGCATCTGTCGAAGAAAGCCTAAAAACCCTTCTCGACGGGCTCAAGCCCGGCTTGGCGTACCTTTCGTCCTCCGGACAGATTGTGTATTGCAACCGCAGTTTTGCGGAGTTCTTGGGGGGCGAGGCCTGCCACGACCTCACGGGCCGAAATCTAAAGACACTGGTTTCGGCGACGGGCTGGTCCTTGCTTAGCGCCGCCTTGGAGAATGCCACAAAGGGCCCTATTGAAGGTGAGCTACGAATCGACGCCCCGAATGGCACGCGCTTTTTGCGCCTCAACATGGGTCCTTTGGAAAGGCCTGTGCTCGCCGGCGCCGAGATTCACGCGACGGCGGCGGAGACCACTGATGTTGTGAACGCCAATGCCGTCTTGCGAGAACGCGAGGATTCTCTGCGATCTTTGGCCGCCCGCATACTGAACGTTCAAGACCAGGAGCGGCGTCGAATTGCGCGCGATCTTCACGACGTCACAGGACAGGAAATTGCTGCCATCAGCATGAGTCTTGGGTCTTTGCTGAATCAATGCCAATCCTCGCGGACAGACCTCGCTAAAGACCTTTCGGATTCCATGAACCTGTTGCACAAGGTGCAGGACGAGATTCGTACGCTTTCTTACCTGCTGCACCCGCCTCTGCTTGATGAACGCGGATTGGGCTCCGCTCTGGAATGGTATGTAGATGGTTTTCGCAAGCGCTCCGGGATAGAGGTGGAACTGAAGGTCCCGGCAAACCCAGCGCGCCTGCCCGTTGAAAAGGAGATAGCCCTGTTTCGTGTGGTTCAGGAAGGACTGACCAACGTAGTGCGGCACTCCAAGAGCGCCAAGGCTGAAATTGCTCTTTCGATTACGGAAACGGAGATCGAACTTTGCATTCGCGATGAAGGCGTGGGAATAAGTCCTCACCAGCTCGCTCGCGTTCAGTCTGGAAGGACCGGCTCGGAATTTGGCGTGGGAATTCCCGGTATGCGGGAACGGCTTAGTCAACTGGGGGGCAGCTTGGAGCTGCAGGCCAAAAAATCCGGCACTCGCTTGGTTGCTCGGGTTCCCCTGGAATTTACGGAGTCGCGAGCGGGCCTCAAAGAAGCGGTTCAGTCTCTTGGCCATGAACAGAGCAAACAAGTTACAGGAGAATTGCCTGCGCACAAACGCATTTTGATCGTGGACGACCACGAGATAGTGCGTCAGGGTATCCGCACCTTACTGAACGATCAAAGACACTGGGAAATTTGTGGCGAAGCGAGCAACGGCCTTGAGGCGGTGTCCAAGGCCAAGGAACTCCATCCTGACCTCATCCTCCTTGATCTCAGCATGCCCGGCATCGGCGGGCTCACCGCCGCACAGCAGATCCGCGCCAACGGCATGGGCATAAAGATCCTTGCCTTCACCACCCACAGCTATCCTGGGCTGGAGAGTGTCATCCGGGCGGCCGGCTGCCATGGTTACGTTCAGAAGGGCCGCGCTGTCGAAGACCTGGTCAGTGGAATTCGTGCCGTGTTGCAAGGCAACACTTTCTTTCCCCCACCAGCGGTTCAGTCGGTCACTGTCTAGTCCCGCCCGGCGCGGGATGCATACCAGGCAAACGCCTCGCTCACTGAACGTCGCACCCGAGTTCCCGGAGCAAATCTTTCAGATATGCCAGATGCCAGCTTCTCTTGAAATCCGCGGTCATTCTTCAGATCGTGTTCGAGTGCCTGTGAAAAGTGCAGCGCGGTTTGATATCCTTTGAGCGCATTTTCGATATTTCGCGCTCGCCTCTCCGGATTCTCCGCGGAAAGCGCTACATCGCAGAAAACGATCGCCGTCTGCAGTTCGGTACACACAAACTCGGCTTGTTCTTCGGCTGCCTTTTGGAGTAGTCGCTCAGCACTCCGTTTGTTATCGTGCTGGAGCTTTTGGATCTTTTGTGGCTTAGGCACCATGCTTCTATCATCCGTAAT
>Ga0306926_10007032_pt1 | contig 12178 bp, 7 predicted proteins | sample flu12Cox44000178_FD_203759 | JGI IMG/M metagenome (GOLD analysis project Ga0306926, IMG submission 203759) | Lab enrichment of tropical soil microbial communities from Luquillo Experimental Forest, Puerto Rico - flux8day.12C.oxic.44.000.178 (v2)... | ecosystem: Environmental > Terrestrial > Soil... | reverse complement strand
AAGAGCGTCTTGCGATCATTTCTGGGGACGAGGTGCCACATCAGTGTTCGCTCCTTCCGCTGTCCAACATAGCGTGGAGCAGTTCAGCTTTCTGCTGGTACGCCATGTTGAGGTACTCCCGAGTCATCTGATCCTGAGGGTTGTGCTTCAAGCGAGTTTCGCATTCCAGAATAAATTCGTTGAGGGTGCGCAGATTCTGGCGGAGGGCGACGTCGACGGTCTCGTTGTCCGTCAATTGGCTGGTCGGCAGCGCACTCTCCGTATTGGTTAGCACCGCGGCGCTATTACCGAAAAAGGCGTTCTCGGAAGGGGAGGGCGACAATGGCGTGGTCGATGCGTGGGGCTCGGAGCGGGCAAGAACGGGACGGGGAGCGCGACTGCCCGGAGAGGCAGGAAGCTTGGGAGCCGGAGTAGGTTCGGAAACCGTCTGAGCCGCTTCGCGCTCGACGGTTTTGTTCGGTTCCGCAGAATTCGCTTGGCCGCCGGTAGGGGCGATGCGCGGCGGTTGCACAGGTTGCCGTGTCTGATGCTCGAAAACGTAAACGCTCCCGGCGATGAGGAAGAATCCGCCGACGACGGTAGCCAAGACGCGCGGCCGGAAGGACGAAGCAAAACCGCTCCACCAAGACGCAGGCGAAGCCGGTTCGACGACCTGGGGCTCGTGAATGACGCCTTCGGCTTCTAATTGCGCGCGGAGCGCAACCCAAACCCGCTCGGGCGGATTAACTTCAGGAGGAATGCGTTTTGCGGCCAAGGCGATAGCGGAAAAACCGGCGAAGAGCTCGCGGCAAGAGTTGCAGGCGTCGAGATGTGCGCGGGCCTCGCGAGACAGCGGACTCGTTAAGTCGTCGCCCAATACAGCTTCGAAATCCTCACACTGCATACTTGGACTCCGGACGGAGGAGCCATGGGGCGGCCCCTGCCTTGAGTACAACCAATCTTTTGACGCTTGCTGCGGCCCTCGACGTTGTTTTCATTCTAGCTTATTCCTGCGAACCTGACTGTGCTTTTGCGGACTGACGTTCCTGGCGAGCCTGTTCGCGCATTTCTTCTTGAAGCAACTCGCGCAAACGGGTCCGCGCCTTGTGCAGTTGCGATTTCGAATTTCCAACCGAGCATCCCATAATCTCGGCAATCTCGTTGTGCTCGTACCCCTGGACGTCGTGAAGGACGAAAACGGTCCGATAGCCCGGAGGCAGTTTCTCGATGGAGCGCTCAAGGTTGACCCGATCGACGGCGCCGGAAAGGCGCAGGTCCGGAGCACCCACATCGCGCTTGGGCCCACTGCTTTCGGCATCCGGCTCCAGGGTTTCTTCCAGAGAATCGGTCGGCAGGGACTTTTTGCGCAGCCGCATGAGCACGACGTTAACGGTCATGCGATGGAGCCAAGTCGAAAACGCCGATTCGCCGCGAAACGTGCCGATTTTCCGGAAAAGCTGGAGGAAAGCCTCCTGGGTTAAATCCTCGGCGTCGGCCGGATTGCTGACCATGCGCAAACAGAGTGCGTAAACGCGACGGCTATGAAGCTGGTAGAGATGCTCAAACGCAGCAGGGTCGCCCGCCTGGGCGCGGCGGATGGCCTCCGCCTCGGTCCACGCAACCGGCTCGGTTGGTCTGGTTCGGGCCAACTGTCCAATAGCGGCGCCACTGTTCTGTGCGATGCGCCGAGTCCCTCTAAGAGTTGTCCCTAGAACGGAGATCGAGGAGCACATATGCCCCTAATAGAAGGTAGTAACTCCCAATAGGTTGCATCATGCCCGTCCGCAGGGCAGGCTTTTATTGTCCCTTGAGTAAGGCCATCCGTCTATGGGCAAGATGACGGACGCGGGCGGGCGCGGGAGCGGAAAGGGAGCGGTGCAAGCTGGTCTCGAGATCCGCAAGTTGGGATTCCGGAAGGGCATGGAGGAAGCACTTAAAGAGGACCTCGGTTTCGCGGAGGCAGGTGTTGAGGTCGTAGTGAACCGAATCGAGCAAATCCCAGTCGCAATCAAGATGAAGGGCAGACTCGTCCTGAAGCTGATCGATGGCATTTCCGAAGCTGGAATCAAGGTCGCTAACCAGGTCGGAAAGCGACGAAATTTTGTGCAGAAACTGAGACTTGCGGGTCAGGAGGATTTTGCTAAAGAGGTCGCTGAGTCGAGCCGCGCGCTGGCTGCGGGAGTGCTGAAAATTGTCGGGGTCGAGAGGCAGGATGTTGGGAGCGGTCCCGAAATGTTTGGCATGCTCGAGCATGGCGAGAAGCAGGCGGCGGAGAGGAGAAGTCAGGCGGGTACAGAGCGCCGGCGCCACGCGCAGCACTTGGAGGGCTTGCGAGGGGAGGCGGTAGCGGCGCATGCCGAAAGCCTCGTCGAGATTGACGCTGAACATGCCATAGGCGGTCTCGAGGGTACGCAAGGAGTGCAGGTAGATGCGGGCTTTTTCGGCGGCGAGGGGTTTCCTCCAGTTATGAGAAACGGAACCGCCGCCGGCTAGGGCAGGCTGAGAAGACACAACCATCCTCCGGAAAAAAGAGAATTGACCGCACGAAGCAGATATTACCGTTTAATAATCTTCGAGCACCCGCCGCCTGGCGAGCCGTTCACCCGTCCGAGAACTTTGTGGCTGTTTCTTGCCCTCCTCCTCCGCCCGCCTTTATACTCCTGTTACCGAAATTTGGAAAGGAATAACTCCTGTTGCGTTTCGAGCCCTACGATCAATTCGAGCAGCGTCGGAAAAAACTCGAACAAATTCAAGCGCTTGGGTATCCGGCATTTCCACATGAGTTCCGCTGGACGGATACCCCTGCAGACCTGGTGAAGAAGTATTCAGAGGCCGCCGTCGGGGAACTGGAAGCGAAACGGGTGGATGTGCGGGTCGCGGGGCGAATGGTGGCGTACCGGCTGATGGGCAAGGCGGGTTTTGCTCACCTCCAGGGATCGGGAAAGCGGATCCAGATTTACGTACGAAAGGACGTAGTGGGTGAAAAGGGCTTCCAGCTATTTCATTTGCTGGACCTGGGCGACCACGTGGGAGTGCACGGGCACATGTTCCGGACCAAGACCGGGGAATTGTCGGTTTGGGTCGAGGAGCTGTTTTTTCTGTCCAAGGCGCTGCTGCCGCTGCCCGAGAAGTGGCATGGGCTCGCAGACGTGGAGTTGCGTTACCGGCAAAGGTATTTGGATTTGGTGGCGACGGAAAAGTCGAGGCAGGTATTTGCAACGCGGGCAAGAATCATTCGCGAGTTGCGGCAATTTTTCGACGCGCGCGGGTATATCGAAGTGGAAACACCCATGATGCACCCGATTGCGGGGGGAGCCGCGGCGCGGCCATTTGTCACGCACCACAATGCTTTGGATCTAGATCTGTACTTGCGAATCGCGCCGGAGCTTTATCTGAAGCGGTTAACGGTGGGCGGATTCGATCGCGTGTACGAAATCAACCGCAACTTCCGCAATGAGGGCATCAGCACGCAGCACAATCCCGAGTTCACGATGCTTGAGTTTTACGAGGCGTACAGCAACTATCTCGACTTGATGAAGATGAATGAGGAGTTGTTTGTGCAGCTGGCGCAAAGCATCACGGGCTCGACCAAGGTGAAGTACGGAGAAGACGATCTGGATTTCGGGCATATGGCGCGGCTGACCATGCGCGAGGCGCTGATCCAATATTGGCCGGCGGAAGCGGGTGCCGCGCCAACAATGGAAGAACTACAGGCCGCCGGCGGTCCGGCGAGCGTCGCGGTTCGCTACAACGCGTGGGCCAAGGCCAACCACGCCGAATACGCGGCAGCCCAGGGCGAACTGACAGACGGCGAGTGGACCGGGTTGTTGTTCGAGACGTATGCCGAAGCGCATTTGGTGCAGCCGACGATGCTGTACGATTTCCCCACGGATATTTCTCCGTTGTCGAAGCAAAAGCCGGACGATCCGTCGCTGACGGAGCGGTTCGAGATTTATGTCGCCGGGATGGAGATCGCCAATGGCTTTTCCGAGCTGAACGATCCGGCGGAACAAGAGCGGCGCTTCCTGTCGCAGATGGCAACGGGCGGCGAGGAAGTGCCGAAGCAGCTCGACGTCGATTACGTGCGCGCTCTTTGCCATGGCATGCCGCCGACGGCCGGGGAGGGCATCGGCATCGATCGCTTGACCATGCTGCTGACGGATTCTCATTCCATCCGCGATGTCATTTTGTTTCCTCAACTCCGCCCCGAAGCCCGACCCGAAACAAACGCTCCGGAAAGCGGAACGGCGTAAAGGACGCACCGCTCTTGAACTTCGAATGGTTCGTAGCCACCAGGTATCTGCGGTCGGCGAATCGCCCCGCGGTGCTGCGGCTGATTACGGCGTTCAGCGTGCTGGGAGTGGCGGCGGGGGTTGCGACGCTGGTGGTGGCGCTGGCGATGAACAGCGGATTTCGCGAAACGCTGCAGGACCGCTTGTTGGGAGTGACGGCGCACATTTCTCTGACACACCCTGGGCCCGCGGGCATCCCCAATTACAAAGTATTGGCCGAGAAGCTGCAGCGCACTCCGGGCGTGAAATCGGTCACGCCGGCCATCTATCAGACCGTGCTGATGTCGCTCGGGGGGCAGGCGCGGGGGGTGGTCGTCAAGGGCATCGATCCGCCACTCGAAGAGAGAAGCGATGAAGCGCTGCAAAAATTATCGGCAGGCAAGTTGGATTTTTCGACCGACGCGGAGGGTATCGACGGGCTGATAGCAGGGAAACAACTCGCGGAGGAGTGGCAGGTCCAACCCGGGGATTATGTGACCCTGACGAGTCCGCAGGGACGCTTGACGCCGTTTGGGTTGATGCCGCGGTCGCGGCGCTTTCGAATTGCGGGAATTTTCGATTCCGGGTTTTACGACTACGACGAGAATTGGAGCTTTGTGGCTCTGCCCGCGGCGCAGTCACTGGCCGGCGCGAGCGACATCGTGAATGTGCTGGAGTTTCGGCTCGATCAGCCGGAGCAGGCACCACAAATCGCGAAGGAAATCGAGCGGGAGGTGGGACCCGGGTTTTCCACAAGCACGTGGATGGAGGAGAACCGCGCGCTGTTCCGAGCGCTTCGACTAGAAAAACTGGTCACGGCGATTTTCATTGGATTAATTACCTTCGTCGCGGGCTTGAATATTTTGGTGGTGCTGTCGATGACCGTGACGGACAAGGCGCGCGACATCGCGGTGTTACTTTCGGTTGGCACGCGGCGGCACCAGGTCCGCCAGATTTTCTTGCTGCTGGGAATCGCAATCGGTGCGACCGGCACGGTTCTCGGTCTGATCGCGGGTTACACCTTCACGTGGATCGCAGGAACCTATCGGCTGATCCCGCTGGACCCGCAGGTATACGCAGTGCCGTACGTGCCGTTTCATCCGAGCCTGTTCGATGGGCTGTGGATCGCGGCGGCGGCGATGGGCATCGCGATCTTCGCAACGATATTGCCGGCGCGGGAAGCGTCTCGATTGATGCCTGTAGAGATTCTCCGATTCGAGTGAAGTGCATGGAGAAGAAAGGTGTAGAGGAGCATCGAACGGGTGTTTGGCGGGCCAGTTGCACGGAATGGGTAAAAGTGCGGCTGCCTTGGGCGGCGCACAGGGTCGACGTCTATCTTTTCCAGGAACGCAGGCACAAGTGATTGAAAGGAAGCTTGTTATAGCGCAAGGAAATGGGCGATGTTTGGCGTTAGTTTTAGCCTGGCAAGTGCAGGGCGAAAAAGGGAAAACGTTGGCCATGAGACGACGAAGGCGAGATATGCGAAGCGACTCGTGGCGCATCTTATCTAGGGGGACAGATTTCGGGGAATACAGTCGCTAGACGTGCCCTACATCCCGGTCACGGGGATGGCGGCACATCGAAAATCGGCGCAGAATCTGAAGAAAGGGGATCGCCGGGAATGAAAGCCACAGACGACACGGTCGCGAGTGAAGAAGCGATCCTCGAAGCGCGCGGATTGAAGAAGAGTTTTGGAAGCGGCGAGAAAATCTTACATGTTCTCACGGACGTAAATCTGAAATTGCGCGCCGGAGAGATGGTGGCAATCGTTGCGCCGTCCGGAGCGGGAAAAAGTACCCTTCTACATTTGCTGGCGGCGCTAGACACTCCAACAAGCGGTACAGTATACTTTTCAAATAAAGCGATAGAAATTGATGAAGACGCGGCGCTCGCGGAATTTCGCAATCGCGCCGTGGGGTTCCTCTGGCAGCGGCATCAGTTGTTGCCGGATTTTACGGCAGCAGAAAACGTGGCGATGCCACTGCTGGTACGCGGTGAGCCACATGCGAACGCGCTACGCCAAGCGCGGGAATGGCTCAAGAAAGTCGGCCTCGAAGATCGCGCCGACCACCGCGCCGGAGAGCTTTCGGGGGGCGAACAGCAGCGAGTGGCAATCGCGCGTGCTCTGATTAGCGGGCCGAGGGTGCTGCTGGCTGATGAACCCACCGGAGATCTGGACGAGCAGAACGCTTGGGCTGTGTTCGAGTTGTTGGAGCGGCTGCATCGGAGCCATCGCCTCACGTCGTTGATCGCGACGCACAACCTGGCGCTGGCGGAACGGTGCGACCGGGTCGTGGGACTGGAACACGGTGTTCTGCGGATTCACGGCGCCACCACCGCTGTGAAGGGGACCCCAGGGGGAGAAGCGAGCTAACGTGTTCGAACGATATACAGAAAAAGCGCGTCGAGTAATCTTTTTTGCCAGGTACGAGGCCAGCCAGTACGGAAGCCCTTACATTGAGACGGAGCATCTGTTGCTCGGCTTGATGCGGGAGGACAAGGCTCTGGCCAACCGCTTTTTGCGCCAGCAAGGCTCGATTGAATCGATCCGGAAGGAAATCGAAGCGCGGATTACGATTCGCGAGCGCATCTCGACTTCGGTCGAAGTGCCGCTGAGCGCGGAATGCAAGCGTATCCTTAATAGCGCCGCGGAAGAAGCCGAACGTCTCGGTCACAAACACGTCGGAACGGAGCATCTGCTGCTGGGAATTCTGCGCGAAGAGAAGTGTTTTGGCGCGGAAATTCTGATGGAGCGGGGCTTGCGCCTGTCGGTGTTGCGCGAGGAATTGTCGCGGACGAGCGGGGAGAAGAGCCCGGCGTCGCGCCCGAAAGAGACCTCGTTGCTGGCGGAATTCAGTCGCGACCTGACCCAGGCGGCTACGGAAGGTTCGCTCGATCCGCTGGTGGGACGCGAAGCAGAAGTCGAGCGCGTGATTCAGATTTTGTGCCGCCGGACGAAGAACAATCCGGTGCTCATCGGTGAGCCCGGGGTCGGCAAAACCGCTATCGTGGAAGGTTTGGCGCAGCGCATCAGTGATGGCGACGTCCCGCCGTTTCTCTCGGACAAGCGCATCCTTTCCCTGGATCTCTCTCTGATCGTTGCGGGAACCAAGTACCGCGGGCAATTCGAAGAAAGATTGAAGACCATCATGAAGGAGCTGATGGAGAGCCAAAACTCCATCGTGTTCATCGATGAGCTGCATACCCTGGTTGGCGCAGGTTCGGCGGAAGGTTCGCTCGATGCCGCCAATATTTTGAAGCCGGCGTTGTCGCGCGGCGAAATTCAGTGCATCGGCGCGACGACTCCGGGCGAATACCGCAAGTCGGTCGAGAAAGACCGCTCGCTCGAACGCCGCTTCCAGGCCGTGAAGGTGCCGGCTCCCACGGAAGAAGAAGCCATTCAAGTGATCAACGGCGTGCGCGAACGTTATGAGAAGTTCCACGCGGTCAGTTACACCGACGAAGCGCTGCGCTATTCGGTTTACCTCTCCAACCGCTATATTCCAGACCGCTTCCTGCCGGATAAGGCCATCGACCTGGTCGACGAGGCGGGCGCGCGGGTAAAACTACGCCAGGCCTCCGTGCCCGAAGAGGTCAGCGAAGTGCAAAAACGCGTGAAGTTCATCACCCATCGCATGGAATCGGCCATCGCGGCGCACGAATTCGAGAAGGCGCGCTTCTATTCGGAGGAAGAGCGCAAGGAGAAAGAGAATCTGCGGGTGCTGCGCGAGCGCTACAAGTTGGACGACGCCTCGACCGGCATCGTAACGCGCGAGGACATCGAAGAAGTGGTGTCGCGCTGGACGGGGGTTGCCGTTACGTCGATTAAGGAGGACGAGCAGCAGAAGCTTTTGCGCATTGAGCCGGAATTGCACAAGCGCGTTATCAGCCAGGACAAAGCGATCACGGCATTGGCGCGCGCCATTCGGCGCAGCCGCGCGGGACTGAAATCGCCGTCGCGTCCCGTGGGCTGCTTCTTCTTTCTTGGTCCCACCGGCGTCGGAAAAACGGAAGTGGCCCGCAGGTTGGCGGAATTCCTGTTCGGCTCGGAAAAGTCGCTGATCCGCTTCGACATGTCGGAATTCATGGAAAAGCATTCGGTTTCGAAACTGATTGGCGCCCCTCCAGGCTACGTGGGCTATGAAGAGGGCGGACAGTTGACCGAACGCGTGCGTCGCACGCCATATTCGGTTATCCTATTGGACGAAATCGAGAAGGCACATCCCGACCTGTTCAACATTCTTCTCCAGGTTTTCGAAGACGGACAGCTGACGGATGGTCTCGGGAATACCGTCGATTTCCGCAATACCATCATCATCATGACGTCCAATTTGGGTGCGCGGCATTTGCAGAAGCGCACATCCATCGGCTTCCAGGCGGGCATAGATGAAGCCAGCCTGAAGAGCATGGAAGACATGGTGCTCGGTGAAGTAAAGCGGGCGTTCAATCCGGAGTTTCTGAACCGGTTGGACGAAATCATTCTGTTCAATCCGCTGGGCGACGAGGACCTGCTGCGAATCATCGATTTGCTTGTGGGGCAATTGAACGACACGCTGATTCACCGGCAGGTGCAAGTGGTCTTGTCGCCGGAAGCGCGCCAGTGGATCTTGGATAAGACGTGCGCGGACCGGAATTATGGTGCGCGGCCGTTGCGGCGGGCGTTGCAAAAATATGTGGAAGACCCGCTGTCCGAGGCTTTGATCCAGGGAGGAATTCAGAGGCCTGCAACGTTGCAGATATACGTTGCCGGGGAAGGCCTCGCATTCCGGCCGGTGGGTGAGGCAACCCCGGTCGTCCACTAGCGAATCTGACGCAACGTGTGGCTGCAATGCGGTGAGACCGAAGTGGTCGCCGCGATGCGAAAGACGCGCGGCCAGCCCATACCGGGTCTGGCGGGAGAATAACATCTTGGGTCTGGGGGCGCGGCCTTGAGTGAATCAACGGCCGCTCAAAGCATAGTCTGTTCATCACCAGCAATGGACGCCCGGCGTGCAAGATGGCCTCGTGTCCTTGCTGTTCTGTTTTTTGCGGTCTTTTGTCTGGCCTTCGCGCCCGCCACATTTTCCTCCTCCCGGCCGGAAGACCACACCGACGCGGCGAAGACCGTAACGCTATTCCACGCTTCACTCGATAGAACGACTCTGGAAGAGCGCATCGTCGAAGCGCCGACGGCGGGACGCCAGCAGGCCGCCGAGGGCCAGCCGTTCATCGAGCGCATCGACTTTGAAGGGAATCGGCGCATCCGGCGCGATACGCTGCAGGCGCGTATTTTTTCGCGGGCCGGTGATCCGTACAACGAAGAAACACTGCGACGCGACTTCCAGGCGCTGTGGAATACGCAGTTTTTCGAAGACGTGCGGCTGGAAGTGCAAGACGGCGACAAGCCCAACGGCAAAGTCATTATCTTTATCGTCAAAGAGCGGCCGGTCATCCGCCGCATCCGTTACGAAGGCATCAAATCCATTTCGGAATCCGACATTCTGGATCGCTTCAAGGAAAGAAAAGTGGGGCTCACGGTCGAAAGCCAGTTCGATCCCACCAAAATCAAGAAAGCGGAAGTGGTGCTGAAGGAACTGCTCGGGGAGCATGGTCGACAGTTTGCCACGGTCACTCCGCAGTATGAGCGCATCGCATCGAGCAACGCGGTCATCCTGGTCTTCAAGATTGATGAAGGGCCGAAGGTCAAGGTGGGGAAGATTGCGTTCACCGGGAACCACGCTTTCAGCGACCGCAAGCTGATCCGCGCGATGCGCCACGACCGGCCGTACGCCATTCCTCTGTACTTCACCGAAATCAATGTGATGTCGAAGACCTACGATCACGACAAGCTGATCGAGGACATCGAAGTCGGCATCCGCGGCCTGTATCAGGATAACGGCTACTTCAAGGTGGTGGTGAAGGACCCGATTCTCGAAAACGTGGATACCGAAGGATGGAAATACGGCATTCCTCTCGCCGGGCGAACCACGGGCAAGGCCGTCAACATCACCATCCCGATCGAAGAAGGCGAGAAGTACTACATGGGGACACTGAAGATCGCCAGCGCCGATCCCGACAAGGCCCTTTCGCTCAAAGTGGACGCCCTCAAGAGCGTGTTCCCGTTGAAACAGGGCGATGTATTTTCGGCCGCCAAGATCCGTAAGGCGATGGAGGAATACACCAAGATTTACGGGCAGTACGGGTTTATTGACTTCGTTCCGGAACCGCAGACGGATATCGACGAGCAGGCCAAGCGGATCGACATCACGATGAAGTTCGACGAAGGCAAGCAGTATTACGTGCGGCGCATCGACTTCAGCGGGAACACCACCACACGCGACAAGGTGATTCGCCGCGAGTTGCTGATCGATGAAGGACAGCTTTTCAACAAACACGCATGGGAAGTGAGTATTCTCCGCCTGAATCAGCTCGACTACTTCGAGAAACTCGACGCTGACAAGGCTGCCGAAATCAAGCGCAACACCAAGGAAGGCACGGTCGACATTCTCCTGAAACTCAAGGAGAAAGGGAAGCAGTCGATCGGATTGCAGGGTGGGATCAGCGGTTTGGCGGGCGGATTCATTGGCTTGACGTACCAGACCAACAATTTCCTGGGACTTGGCGAGACCCTGACGATTTCCGCTTCCGTCGGACAATATCAGCGCAACATCATGTTTGGTTTCACCGAGCCGTATCTTTTCGACCGGCCGATTTCCTCGGGCTTCACGATTTTTTCCACGCTGTACAAATTCAACCAGGCGGAGCAGGCCGCGGTAGTGACCGGCCAGCCGGTCAGTATCAACCCGCAATACGTGCAGAATTACAACCAAAACAGCACGGGTTTTACGGTTTTCGCGAATTACCCGCTGAAACGCTATGCCTTTACGCGCGTCGGCCTGACCTATGGATTGACGCGCACGAACATCACGACCTACAACCAGGCGTCGGAACTGTTGTTTACGCAAATTCAATATCGCAGTATCGCCGGCCCCAGCGCGCTGAACGGCATTGTGGCCAGCACCATCACCGGAACGGTCAGTTACAACACCATCAACAATCCCGTCAACGCCACCAACGGCAAGAGCTACTTCTTCTCCACGGCATTTACGGGCGGCCCGCTCGGCGGAAACGTCAACACTCTTACCCTGACCGGCGAGTACAAGCGCTTCCATCCCATAAATCACCGACGCAATGCCATCGGGTTCCGGGTGCTCGGAGCCTGGACCACCGGGTACGGAGGGAAAGAGGTCCCGCCCTATAGCCGGTTCTACATGGGTGGAGAAAATGACATTCGCGGGTTCGACATCCGCGCGATTTCGCCGATTACCTACATTCCGAGCGTTTACAACCAGGTGGTCACCTTCTTCGACAACCACCATCTGAGCGGCGCAGGATTCCCGACACTGGGGTCGTTCACGGTGCCCCTGGTGGCGTACACCATCACCTTCCCGGGCGGCGATTTGCAGGGAGTCGGAAATCTTGAGTACCGCATTCCCATTGCCGGCCCGGTCGGTATGACCCTGTTCACCGACGTGGGTACGACGGGAATCTCGAACAAGGGCGCGTTGAAGCTGGATCCGACGGGCGTTTCGTATATCAATCAGAATTTCCCGCTTGCGAATCAGGGACAACAATTGCAGATTGCGCCGGGAACCAATTTCTATCCACGCATGTCTACCGGGATCGAGTTCAACGTAAACCTGCCGATCGTACAGGCACCGTTCCGCATTTATTGGGCCTACAACCCGCTGCGGATTCACGAGACCATCATCGCGCCCTTCGACAAGGTGAATTTGGTGAACTTGGCGCAGACCTGCCAGGCGCTGGGGCTGCTCGATCCGTTGCACCCGAGCCAGTGCGATCCATCGATCATGTATCAGATCCAGCCGGTGCTGCAGAATCCTGGCCGGCTCAACTATTTTGAACCGCGGAGCACGTTCCGCTTCACG
>Ga0306926_10007031_pt1 | contig 12178 bp, 9 predicted proteins | sample flu12Cox44000178_FD_203759 | JGI IMG/M metagenome (GOLD analysis project Ga0306926, IMG submission 203759) | Lab enrichment of tropical soil microbial communities from Luquillo Experimental Forest, Puerto Rico - flux8day.12C.oxic.44.000.178 (v2)... | ecosystem: Environmental > Terrestrial > Soil... | reverse complement strand
ATAGAGCTTCCAATTTCCCGGCAGCGAGTGCCGGTAATGGCCGAGCACCTTGAGCTTGCGGCCGTCGAACGTCGCCTCAAATTCGCGCAGAACCTCCGGCCCTAGATAATCGGCCAGTGATTCGATGTCGTCACGATAGGAGGCGAATACGACGCCGCGGTGCGCCGTGACATTGAGCTTCCTGAGCCCGTGTTCCGACTGGTTGAAGTCCTTGGGCATTCCGCCCTTGCCGCCGATGCCGCGCTTGAACGGCACGCCGATCAGATTGCCGTTCAGGTCATAGGTCCACTGGTGATAGGGGCAGATAAACTCGCTCGCGGTGCCGGACAATTCGCGGCAGAACTCGGCGGCGCGATGGGCGCAGCGGTTCTCGACCACGCTGATCGCGCCGTCCTTCGTGCGCGCGACGACGACTGGCGTCGGACCAACGTTCGAGCGGATGAAGTCGCGGGGATTGGGAATCTCGGCTTCGAGCGCGACGTAGTTCCACGTTGGGCCGTGAAAAATGCGTTCGATCTCACGCTTATAGATGGTCTCGTCCGTATAGACCCAGTCGGGAATTTCGGTGAGGTCGCCCGGCCAAACATATTGCTGCTCGAGGAGAACCGTTTTGTCGGCAGCGTTTTTGGCAGCATTGCCGCTCGTGCCATTGCTCATGCGGCGCTCCACGGTGCCTGTGCGGTGTCCGATGTGATCTGAAGTTGGTCAGTATACGTCCTTTTCTGCGAGCGCAAAGGGAGCGCAAGCGCCGGTCATTGCGTGTGTGTGTTGTGGGAATGGAGGCCGCCGGATCACCCCAGGCTTTCGTCGACGCATTCCTGGTATCTCGGACTGCTCGAAATAAATCCGCCCGAGAGGAGCGATGCGCCGAGCCGGGTAAATCCCTGGCGCGAACTCTCAGAAGTGCTGGACCAAATTCCCGCCTCGCCGTAACGCCGCAGCGCGCTCGCCAGAATCTCGGGTGCGACGTCGGGAAAGAACGGCGCGGCGATTTCGCCGAGCTTTTCTGCATCGTGTCGGCGCAGCCACCTCTGCATGCGGCGCATGGCGCGGGTCATGGCGGCAAGCGCAGCGCGATGTCGCTCGATTGCCGCGCGCGTGGTGATGAAGGTCGTGTAGGTCGTCGGCCCGCGCGCCGCGGCGGCATAGAGAATGCGGCCGGTGCCGGTTTGCAAAGCCATGGAGGGGTAGGGCTCGAAGACTTGTACGACATCGAGCGCGCCGTTGCGTACAGCATCGAAGTTCTCGACCATCGGCCGGGCCGGGGCTCGGGCGAGGCGGGATGGATCGATACCTTGCTCGCGCAAGTCATGTTGAAGGCACATCCAAGGCGTGGGCACCTCGGAAACCGCGGCGAATCGCAGCCTGGGCAAATCGCGCAGCTCAAAACTTGCGATATGGGGGCCGCCGATCAAATAGAACGGATCACGCCCGACGACCTCGCAGAAGCATACGAGCGGCGAGTTGGGTTGCAGATCATTGGCTTTCATGACCCGCATCGGTCCGCCCCAGGTCACGTCGGCCTTGCCGTCGAGGAGCGCCGACACGCCATCGCCCGGAGCGAACGAGCTGACGAGCTCCACCTCCACGCCTTCGTTGGCAAACAAGCCGAGCGCGTGGGCGGCGTAGAACGGCGCATAAAAGATGGCGCGAAAATTTTCCTTGAGCTTGATCGGCATGAAATTAATAGTACTAGCGGCACCAATCTTTGACTCGTCGCGTGTTACCTTGGACGATTCAGTGAAGACGTGGATGGCCGGGCCAAGCCCGGCCATGACGATCTTTCAGCTCGCGCTTGCCCTCCACCGTCATGCCCGGCTTTATGCCGGGCATCCACGTCTTCGTTCTGGCTTTGCAGTAAAGACGTGGATGGCCGGGCACCAGCGCGTTTACGCGCGTCTGCGACGCGCTATGCCCGGCCATGACGGCGGAAATGCTAATCCATGGAAATGCCGCTTGCTTTGATCGGTCTGGCCCATTTTTCAATTTCGCGCTCCACGAATCTTTGCAGATAGTCCGGTGATCGGCGCGCGTCGGCGGGAAGGTCGGCGCCGATCTCGCGCATGCGCAGCTTCACCGCCGGCGTATCGATGGTCGCGCGCGCGGCCGCATGCAGCTTCTCGATGGTCTCGGACGACGTGCCTTTCGGCAGGAACAAAGCAAACCAGTTCGAGGCGTCGAAATCGGTCAGCCCCTGCTCGTGCGCGGATGCCTGCTCCGGCAGGCTTAGCGAGCGATCGCGCGTGAGGATCGCAATCGCCTTGATGGCGCCGCCTGCGATCTGGGGAATGGCGATCGGCGTGTCGGGGCATTGGTAATCGATGCGCCCGGCGATCAGATCCTGCATCGCCGGCGCGGCGCCGCGGTAGGGCACGTGGGTGACGTTGATGCCGATCGCGCTGTTGAGCAGCGCGCAGGCGAGATGGCTGGCGGACCCAGCGCCGCCCGAGCCGAACTGCATGGTCACCTGCTTGGCTTTCGCATAGGCGATGAATTCCGGCAGGGTGTTCGCCGGTAGATCCTTGCGCGCGAGCAGGACCAGCGGCGTCTGTGCGATCAGCATGACCGGCGCGAAGTCGGTCGCGGCGTTGTAGAGCGGCGTTTTGTAGAACGTCTGATTGGCGGCGTGGGTGCCCATATTGCCGAGCGCGAACTGGTAACCGTCGGGCGCGGCCTTCGCCACGCGCGCGCTGCCGGTCATGCCGCCGGAGCCGCCCATGTTTTCGACGATGACCTGCTGACCGAGAAGCTCGCCCAGGCGTGGCGCGAGAATGCGTCCGACCGTGTCCGCCGGACCGCCGGCGGCGAACGGAACGACCATGGTCATGGGCCGGCTGGGCCATTCCTCGGCGAGGGTCGGGCCGATGCATGCGAGACCGGCGAGCGCAACACCCGCGCATCGGAATAGCCGCGCCATTCAATATCTCCTCTCCAAGATGATCGCGGGCGTAGAATAGCAGTTACTCAGATCGCAATCCTGTCAGCGGAGGGCCTGGAAATGCCGCATCTGACGACCGACGACAACGTCAAGCTTTACTACGAGGAAACCGGCTCGGGCGTGCCGGTCGTCTTCGCGCATGAATTTGCCGGCGATTATCGGTCGTGGGAAGCGCAGGCGCGCCATTTTTGCCGTTCGTACCGTTGCATCACCTACAACGCGCGCGGCTATCCGCCTTCCGACGTGCCGACGGATGGGGAGCGCTATTCGCAAGAACGCGCGCGCGACGATATCCGCGCCGTGCTCGACGCGTTGAAAATCGACAAGGCGCACATCGTCGGGTTTTCCATGGGCGGCTTCGCGGCGCTGCATTTCGGCTTCACCTATCCGCAGCGCGCTCGCTCGCTGGTCATCGCGGGCTGCGGCTACGGAGCGGCGTCGGACAAGCGGCGGCAATTCGCCGAGGAAGCGGAGGCGGCGGCACGGAAGTTCGAAGCGGGCATGGCAAAGGCAGCCGAAGCCTACGCGCTCGGACCAACGCGCGTGCAGTTCCAGAACAAGGACCCGCGCGGCTGGCGGCAACTGGTGGAGGAGCTGCGCGAGCACTCGAGCGAAGGTGCGGCGCATACCATGCGCGGCATCCAGAAGCGGCGCCCATCATTGTTCGATCTGGTCGACAAGATGAAGACGATCGCGGCGCCAACGCTGGTCATGACCGGCGACGAAGACTGGCCGTGCCTCGAACCTGCGCTGCTGATGAAGCGGACCATCCCGACCGCCGGCCTCGTGGTGATGCCGAATGCCGGTCACACCATAAATCTGGAGGAGCCGGATGCGTTCAATCGGCACCTCGCCGATTTCCTCCGCGCGGCCGATGCCGGGGCTTGGCCGCGTCGCGATCCACGCGCGATGACGGATGCGATATTGGGAAGGTGAGGGGCAGGTGGAGCCACGTTCTCCGTCGTCATGCCCGCGCTTGGCGCGGGCATCCACGTCTTGCAGCTTCGCAGTACAACGAAGACGTGGATGGCCGGGACAAGCCCGGCCATGACGGAGTGAGCGCGGTGCTCCGTCACTTCCTAACCCAAGAACTCCGCAATCACCGCTGCCGCCTCGCTCGCGCTGGTGACCAGAAACAAATGCCCGTCATCGATGGTCACGAGGCGCGCATCAGGAATGAGGTTCGCGAGGATGCGGCCGTTGACAACCGGCACGAGCGGATCGTCGGTGCCCGCCATGACCAAGGTCGGCTGGGCAAGAAGGCGCAGCCACGGCAGGCTGGTCCAGCCGAAGCCCGCGAGGAGCTGCAGATAATAGCCGTAATCGCTCGACCAGCGCACATGGCGCAGATGCTTGCCCACCAGCTCGGGTGAGCCGCGCAACGCCCCGCCATAGATGTCGCCGGCGACGCGCTGCATGTAATCCGCATCCTTGTAGCGGCGCGGCGTCGCCATCTTGAGCAGCACGGTGAGTTTGCCCGGCACCATCAGGTGACCGGGCGAGGTGGCCGCCAGGACGAGCCGCCGGCAGCGGTTGCCCTGCTGGAACGCAAACTGCTGCGCCAGCGCGCCGCCCCAGGACACGCCGAGCACATCGACCTGCTCGTGTCCCAGCTTGTCGAGCAGCTTCGCGCTCATCCGCGCCAAAGTCGACGGCCGATACGGCAACAGGGGCGACGGCGAGCCGCCGACGCCCGGCACGTCGAACACGATCGCCTCCGGCCCGTCGAGCGCGTCGAGAAACGGTGCGGCCAGCTCGATATTGGCGCCGATCCCGTTGAAGATGAGGAGCGGCGGGCGCACGTTGTCGCCGCGGCGCACGCCGACACGCAGCGTCTGGCCTTCGATGTCGTGCAGGTTGATCTGCATCATCGCTCCGTGACATAGCGGCCGGGCGCCGCGTCGAGCGGCGGGATCTGCGCGCTGCCCAGCGCAGCCGGCGCGCTGGTCAGATCGCCGGAGCGGGCCTTGATCCAGTCGAGCCAGTGCGGCCACCAGCTGCCGCCGTGCTTTGCCGCTTGCTCGCGCCAGGTCTCGGCGCTAGCCGCGGCCCTAGCGCCGGTCCAGAAGCATGCCTTGGGATTGCCTGGCGGATTGAGCAGGCTCTGGATGTGGCCGCTGTTGGCGAGCACGAAGGTACTGCGCTTGCCATAGAGCTTCGCCGTCTCATAGCAGCCTTGCCACGGCGTGATGTGATCGGTGAGCCCGGCGACCACATAGCTGTCGAGGTTCACGCGCCCCATGTCGAGGGGCGTGCCGCGCACCGTATGGGTTCCGGCATTAACGAACGGATTTGTCTCGATGAGGTCGAGGAAGTCGCCATGCAGCCGGGCCGGGAGCCGCGTCGTGTCGTTGTTCCAGTAGAGCACGTCGAACGCGGGCGGCGCGTTGCCGAGCAGATAGTTGTTCACCCAATAATTCCAGATCAGGTCATTCGGTCGCATCCAGGCGAACATGCGCGCCAGCTCCCGGCCTTCGACGACGCCGGCGAGCTGCGATGCGCTTTTCGCCGCGGCGATCGATTCCGGGGTGACAAACAATCCCGCCGTGGTGTCCTGCGTCGCCGTCATGTCGAGCAGGCACACGGCCACGGTGGCGCTGTGCACCTTGGTTTCGCCGCGCGCGGCAAGATGCGCAAGAAACGCCGACATGGTGATGCCACCGGAGCACGAGCCCCAGATATTGACGTCGGCGCTGCCGGTGATCTCGCGCATCACGTCCACTGCTTCCTCCAGCGCGGCGACGTAGGTGTCGATGCCGAAGTCGCGTTCGGCTGCGGTCGGATTCTTCCAGCTGATGGCGAAGGTCTGCAGGTTTCCCTTGAGGCAGTACTGAGCGATGCTTTTTTCCGGCACGAGATCGAACACGTAGAATTTGTTGATCTGCGGCGGTGCGATCAGCAGCGGCCGCGCGTGCACCTCGTCCGTCATCGGTTGGTACTGGATCAGCTCCATTACCGGCGTGCGATAGACGACAGATCCCGGCGTGGTCACGAGATTCTTTCCGACGGCAAAGCCTCTTCGGTCGACCTGTGCCGGCAGGCCGCCATTCGCCACGAGATCGCCGAAGAAATTTTCCAACCCGTGCAGAAAACTTGCGCCGCCGGTATCGACGAGTTTTTTCAGCACCGCGGGATTGCCGGCGAACGAATTGGTGGGCGCCAGCGCGTCGACGATGAGCGAGACCACGAAGCGCGCGCGCTCGGCGTCGCGCTTGTCGAGCTTGGCTTGGTCGAGGAAGCGATTGAGCGCGTTGGCCCAAGCGAGGTAGCTCTGCGCGAGCGCGCGGTAGGCGACGCTCTCCTTCCAGGCCGGGTCGGCGAAGCGGCGATCCTTGGCATCGGGGGCAAGTTCGCTCGCTCCAATTGCGATACGCCCAAGCTCCGTCAGCAAGCCGAGATACTCTTTGGTCGCCGCGATAGGATTGCTCACGATCTGTCCAGCGAGCACGCGCGCCGAATCGAGAATGTCCGCGCCGCGCACGCCAATGAGCGGATTGGCCGCCAAGGTGTGCTGCGCCGCCTGTTCGCGGATGTCAGCGTCAGCGGCGACTTGGAGTTCGTTTCCCATCTAACATGCCTTCCCGTCGGATTTGCCGATCAGCAGGCAGAGGAGCTCGGCGACGAGGGCGGGTTTTGCTTCGTCATCGATCTCCAGCGTGCAGGCAAGCTTCAGCAGCACGCGTCCGCCACGCTGCGGCTCGACCGCGACGAGGTGTGCGCGCGCCCGCACGCGCGCCCCCGCTTTGACCGGGGCGATGAAACGCACCTTGTCCAATCCGTAGTTGAGCCCGGTCGCGGCGTCGGGCGGAATTATGCCGAGCTCCATCACCATCGCGGCGACCAGCGAAAGCGTGAGATAGCCGTGCGCGATCGGCCCGCCGAACGGGCTCTCGCGCCGCGCGCGATCCACGTCGACGTGGATCCACTGGCGGTCGCCAGTGCAGGTGGCGAACGCATCGATGCGCTTCTGGTCGATTGCGACCCAGTCGGACGCACCGAACTCGCGGCCGACGAACTGCGGCGCGCTCGCCATTGAGTATTGCGGTATGGAGTGTTGTGCCATCGTCATGGTCGCCGCCTATGGCAGCCCGCGCAGATCTTTGCGCAGGATCTTTCCCACGTTCGACTTCGGAAGCGCGTCGAGGAAGCGAACCTCCTTCGGCACCTTGTAGGCGGCGAGCTGACAGCGGCAATGCGCGATCAGGTCCGCTTCGCTGAGCGTTGCGCCCGGCGCCTTCGCCACGAATAGGCGCACCGCCTCGCCGGTCTTGTCATCCGGCCTACCGACGCAGGCGCATTCGGCAACGCCGGGGCAGGCGGCGGCGATCGCTTCCACCTCATTGGGAAACACATTGAAGCCAGAGACGATGATCATATCCTTCTTGCGATCGACAATCTTGAGAAAACCCTTGGCATCGAACACGCCGATATCGCCGGTGCGGAAGTAGCCGTCGCCAGTAAACGCGTCGGCATTGACTTGCGGCTTCTGCCAGTAGCCGCGCATCACCTGCGGACCCTTGGCGCACACCTCGCCCGGCTCGCCGATTGCCGCTTCCCGGTCGTTGGCATCGAGCAGCTTGATGTCGGTCGACGGGAACGGCAGGCCCACGCTCGCGGAGAAGCCGTTCGCCGAGGGCGGATTGAGCGTGAGGATCGGCGAGGTTTCCGAGAGGCCGTAGCCTTCGAGAATGTCTTTGCCCGTCAGCGCCTTCCACTTGGCCGACGTGGTCGGCAGCACGGCAGCGCCGCCGCCAATCGCCACACGCAGCCGGCTGAAGTCCACCTCGGAAATTTTCGGATGCGTGACGAGTCCGCCGAACAGCGTGTTCACACCGGTAAAGGCGGTGCAGCGTGCCTGACGTAGAATCTCGACGAAGCTGTCCATGTCGCGCGGATTGGCGACCAGCCAGTTCTCGGCGCCGACCGAGAAGTAGGAGATGAAATTCACCATCAGCGCGAAGATGTGATAGAGCGGCAGCGCCGTTACCACCACCTCTTCGCCGGGGCGCAGGGTATCTCCCAAGAATGCCTTGAACTGCTCGGTGTTGGCGACGAGGTTGCGATGCGACAGCGCGGCGCCCTTTGAGAGCCCGGTGGTGCCGCCGGTATATTGCAGGAACAGCAGATCGTCGCCGCTGAGCGACACCGGCTTGAACGGGAGCTGCGCGCCTTGCACGAGCGCGTCGGAGAACGTGATGACGCTCTCGAGCCTTGCGTCGACCGGCGTTGCCGGCAGCGCCGCGCCGATGCCCTCGCCGGGCGCGACGCTGATCACCTGCTTGACCCCGGTCTTGTCGACGATCTCGGCAAGCGTCGCTGAGCCGCCGTTGAACACAACGATGGTCTCGACGCCGGCATCGTTGAGCTGATGCTCGAGCTCGCGCGGCGTGTAGAGCGGGTTGACGTTGACCTGCACGGCGCCCGCGCGGACGATGCCGAGCATGGCAAGCGGGAAGGCGGCGATATTGGGCAGCATCACGGCGATGCGATCGCCCTTGTTCACGCCGAGCTTGTTCTGCAGGAACGCCGCGAAGGTGCGCGAGAGCCGGTCGGTGTCGGCATAAGTCAGCGTGTGGCCGAACGAGCGAAACGCGGGTTTGTCCGCGAACCGCTGCATGGCGCCTTCCAGCATCTCCAGCACCGAGGCATGGGCATCCGGATTGATCTCGCAGGGAATCTTTTCGCCGTAGGTGGCGAGCCATTGCTTGCATGACATGGTCTTCTCCCTTTGCTCCGTGACAGCGACGCTCGGCATTCCGAATCAGTGGACCAGCATCCGGTGTGCATCCTTCAGTGACTCCGCGCCGCCGATCACGACGTCGGCGAGTCCCGCTGCACTCGGGGCGATGTTGTCGGCAAAGAACCGCGCGAGGTGTACGCGTCCGGCATTGGCGGGGTCGTTGTCGCCGGCGCTTGCCGCGCGATGCGCGGCGAGCGCGGAGGCGCCGAGCAGCGCGCCACCCTGCGCCGTCGCAAACAGCCGCAAATAGGGGGTGGCTCCGGCGAGCGCGACGGCGCCGCCGTCCTCGGCCAGCGCGCCGAGCAAGAACTTCGTCGCCTGCTCGAGACTCTCGACAGCCTTCGCGATCTGCGGCGCCGCCGCCTGCAAGCTCGGGCAGTCGCACTCGGCTAAGCGTCCGGCGATCGCACGCATCGTCTCGATCTGCCTGCGCACCCTTTCGCCGCCCGACAGCGGCAGCTTGCGTGTCACCAGATCGATGGCCTGAATGCCGTTGGTGCCTTCGTAGATCGAAAGAATCCGCGCGTCGCGCAGATGCTGGGCGACGCCGGTCTCCTCGATGAAGCCCATGCCCCCGTGCACCTGGATGCCGAGCGAGGCCACTTCGACCGCGATGTCGCTTGCGAATGCCTTGGCAACCGGCGTCAACAGCGCGGCGCGCTCGGCGGCAGCCTGCCGCTCGGCTGCATCCTCGCTCCGGTGCGCCCGGTCGATCGCCTGCGCGGTGGCGTAACAAATCGCACGCGCGGCGTTGGTCAGGCTGCGCATCGTGGCCAGCATGCGCTGGACATCGGCATGCTCGATGATCGGGGCCATGCCGCTGCCGTTGTGGCCCGGCGCGGCGCCCTGCCTGCGCTCGGCGGCGAACGCGAGCGCATCCTGGCAAGCACGCTCGGCGATCGCGACCCCTTGCAGCGCCACCGTAAGGCGCGCGCTGTTCATCATCGTAAACATGCAGGCGAGCCCGCGGTTTTCCTCGCCGATCAGCCAGCCGCGTGCGCCGCCGTTATCGCCGTAGACCATCGTGCAGGTCGGGCTCGCATGGATGCCGAGCTTGTGCTCGAGGCCCGAGCAGCGCAGGTCGTTGCGGCTGCCGTCCGGCAGAATTTTCGGGACCAGGAACAGGGAAATGCCGCGCGTGCCTTTCGGCGCGTCGGGCAATCGCGCCAGCACGAGATGGATGATGTTGTCGGTGAGGTCGTGCTCACCGTAGCTGATGAAGATTTTCTGGCCGTAGATGCGATAGCTGCCGTCGCCGCACGGCTCGGCGCGGGTGCGGATGGCGCTGAGATCGGAACCTGCCTGCGGCTCGGTCAGGTTCATGGTTGCCGTCCATTCGCCGGCGACCAGCTTGCTGAGATAGCGCTGCTTGAGATCCTCGCTGCCGTGTGCGGCGAGCGCTTCCACGCCGCCCATGGTCAACAGCGGGGCCACGCCAAAGGCGAGGCAGGCGCCGCTCCACATCTCGGCGCAGCCGGCATTGAGCAGAACCGGCAGATCCTGTCCGCCGTATTCGGCGGGAGCCGCGAGCGCGTTCCAGCCGGCGGCGGTCCAGGCCTGATAGGCGTCCTTGAATCCGGGCGCGATGGTGACGGCGCCGTCGGAGAGTTGCGCGCCGTGGCGGTCGCCGGGCCGGTTGATCGGGTCGAGCACCTCGCCGGAGAAGCGCGCTGCTTCCTGCAAGATATTTTCGACATCATCGGCCGCGAGATCCGGATAGATGCCGTCCTCGATTGCGCGCTCGAGCTCGCCCACGTGGCGCATCATGAACAGCATCTCATTGACGGGTGCGCGATAGGTCATGGCGTCACCTCTTCAGGGTCCGCTCGGTGCTGCGGGCTTTGGCGTCGCTTCTTCTTGGTCCGGACACCGCCCGCCGAGCGCGTGCCCCTTTAAAAACCATTTCCCGCGCTATGTCAAGCATACTTTAGATATATAAATTATCCTTTATTAAGCGACTGTGAAAACAAGGAAAATGAGCCAATGATCATTCGGCTTCGCTATTCGGAGCGCCATGCATAGCTGGTCTCTGCTAGCTAGCGTCCATTAAAGTTGACTTTGGAAGGCGAAAGCCGCACATTCCCGTCCATGATCGATTCGACCCCTTCCGACCGTTCGCGCTTCTACAGCGTCGCCGAGCTCGCCAACGAGTTTTCGCTGACCTCACAGGGCATCCGTTTCTATGAGGAGAGCGGGCTGATTTCGCCGGCGCGCGTGGGGCGCACCCGCGTGTTCAACTACCAGGATCGCGCGCGGCTCATGCTCATCCAGCGGCTGCGCCGTCTTGGATTTTCCATCGAGGCGATCCGCGAGTATCTGGGTCTGTACAAGGCGGACGCGACCGGGGCGACGCAGTACCGGCGCGGGCTCGAGCGGATCATCGAGCGCATCCGCGAGCTCGAGGAGAAGCGGCGCGATCTCGACGAGACCTTGGCCGGGCTGCGCACCCTCGAGCGCGAGGCCAAGGAGCGCCTCGATCACGCCCTCATCGAGGAAACCGGGCGACAGCGCAGCAAGAACAGCAACGGCAAGCGCGCCGCGCGCTAAGACGTCTCTCCGTATCGGTCGGAAGCGTCCGGTTTCGCGCCGCGGCCGATGGCAAATTGACCGACCGGGCCCTCGATGTGGAATTCGAGTCCGGTCATCTTGGAAAACAAATCGATATTGGCGGTGCCGATCGCGCAGGCGCCAAGCCCCATGGCAGTCGCCATCATATAGAAGGTCTGCATCAAGACGCCGGTGTCCTTGAGACTGAGCGCGTAGGCGAGCGAGCTGTACTTCCACGCGACCCGGCCGAAGCGCGCGGCAATCGTGATCAGAATCTGCGGCGCAGCGGGCGAATCCATTGCGAGCGCGGCTTCTCTTAAGATTGCGTCGAGCGCCTGCGCACGAACCTCGATCGGCATCAGCGCGTGGGCCCCGGCGTCATAGTGATAGAATCCGCGCGCCAGCCCTTCGCATTTGTCGACGGCGAGATAGAGCTCCAGCTCGTAACTGGCGCCGCCCGACGGATACGGCCGCAGCGCGTACGCGAGTAGCGAATCATCCTCGCCGAGGTCGAGTTTGCTTTGCCCTTTGGACACGACCCGAGCGGTACCGTCGAGAAAGCGCGCAAGCTCGGCAAGCGTGATCGGCCGCCGCTCATCGAAGCTGCGGGTGGAGTGCCGATCCCGCAGCTGCTTTGCCAATCGGACCGATCGATCGGCCGCTGTTCTGGACGCGGCAGGGGACGCGTCTGGCGCGTGTGCGGAAGCGAACCCGCGCAGATCGATTTGCCTTCCCGGCCAGCGCGGCCGCACCGCGGGAAGCGCAGGAATCGCATCCGCATACGGGTAAACACCGCCCACCGGATTGGCGTGCCGGCCCTGGGTGCTGCGCGCATGGAACAAGAGATCGTGAAAATCCCAGAGCACGAGATTGGCGTCGCCCTCGGCGGAGCGCAGGCCGCCCTCAAATGCCCGGCATGATGTGAACAAAAATGGCGGGCTTTTAGCAGGGAA
>Ga0306926_10007030_pt1 | contig 12178 bp, 15 predicted proteins | sample flu12Cox44000178_FD_203759 | JGI IMG/M metagenome (GOLD analysis project Ga0306926, IMG submission 203759) | Lab enrichment of tropical soil microbial communities from Luquillo Experimental Forest, Puerto Rico - flux8day.12C.oxic.44.000.178 (v2)... | ecosystem: Environmental > Terrestrial >... | reverse complement strand
TTTGAGATTCTCTTTGAGGGCAAACGCGCGGCGCTCGTTAGCTTCCAGGACTTGAGCGGCAGCAGGCAGGAGCGCCCGCAAAGGGAGATCGTTGTTTGCGCTGGCGCTATCGGTTCGCCGCAGTTGCTCATGCTTTCCGGAATTGGCCCGGCGGACCATCTGCGGACGCTGGATATACCCGTCCTCTGCGACCTGCCCGGAGTCGGCGCCAACCTACAAGACCATCCTGCCCTACCCATGGCCTATGAATGTACGCAGCCCATCAGCCTGGCTAGTGCTGAGAGCATCGCCAATTTGATCCGCTACATGGCTTTCAAGACCGGCCCTCTGACCTCGAATGTGGGCGAGGCGGGCGGCTTTATCAAAACCTCCGCCAGCTGCCCGACGCCGGATGTGCAATACCATTTCGCGCCCGGCTATTTCATCGAGCACGGCTTCCAGCAGATCAAGGAACACGCGTACAGCCTCATCCCCACGTTGATCCGCCCCAACAGCCGGGGACGCATCACCCTGCGTTCCAGCAATCCGCTGGATGCGCCCCTCATCCACGCCAACTACTTTGCCGATCCTCGCGACATGCAAGCAGTAGTCGAGGGGCTGAGAATCGCCCGGGCCATCGGCGAGACTAACGCATTCGCCAAGCACCGCAAACGCGAGCTTTGCCCGGGGCCGGGGATCAAGAACGACGAGAAGTCTCTAAGCAGTTACATAGAAAAGTACGCCCAGACCCTGTACCACCCGGTAGGCACATGCAAGATGGGACCTGCCGTCGACAAGCTGGCTGTGGTCGACTCCGAGCTGCGCGTGCACGGCGTGGAGGGGCTGCGCGTAGTGGACGCGTCGATCATGCCCGTCGTTCCCGGCGGCAACACCAACGCGCCTACCATCATGGTGGCGGAAAAAGCGGCTGATCTAATTAAGAGCGGCCCGCGGAAAGCGCAGCAGGAGCCGGTTCTCAGCCAGACGCTGGCATAGCGTCTGGGTTTAGCCGGAAATCCGAGCCAAAGTCCTGGCTACTTGCGTTCGGACGTCCATCAACTCCCGGATCGTCGGCTATACGGACACGATCCGGTCGCGAGTCTCCCGTCATCGGGCCGGAGCAGCTCAACCCGAACATCAAGCCAGCCTAACGATAGTGCCGCGTTGCTTTCCTCACCTTATTGATGACCCGTTGAGGATGGTCGGTCCCGTCCCGAATGGTCGGCAACCCTCCCACAACCAGTTGGCAAATCGGAAGTAATTTGAAGAACGAATCGCCCTGGCGAGCACAAGGACTGAGTTGCAGCGGATAAGTACGACGATAGGTGAAATTTCGGCCTAACTCGACGTTTTCGTTTGCTCAGTTCTGAATTCGCCACCCAGCACCGGGCTGAATATGAAATCATGAAAATCGCCCTTAAAACCGTTCAGCCGAAACACAGTTGCAATCTGGGCCCAGTGACGTATTTCGTGCGTCAGGACGTGGATAATAATCTTCTTCGGCGTCGCCTTCAGGGACCACCCAACAAACTCGAAATCCTTTAGGATGTCCCAGCTTGGGGCCGGGAAGCTTTCGATGAAGTCTTTGAGACCCTGCCGACTCTGTTGACCTAATTCAAAAAGGGCTTCAAGGTTGTCATTCGGAATCGAGGCGGTATCGGTGAGCGGTTCGTCACAAAGCCTTTCGATGTACCGCTTCTCAGCAGAAAAAATGTGCTTCACGACGTCGCCGACAGTTTGATTGTCGCCATGAGGCCCCATACTGGTCTTCAGGGCTTCACTATGATGCTCAAGCCAATCGTGCCATTTTTGCCGCTCCCAGTCCGTGTAACCAATGAGTACGTCGCCATCAATCTGCATTTGGCACCTCACCACGCGAGCCGGATGCTCTCAGCGCTTCATTGCAAGAGCAGACAGGAACACCAAGAATGCCGCCCCACTGAGGATGCTGCGAATTGCATGAAGCCTACCCCACCGCTGGAGGAGACGGCCTGCCTCTTCCGAGTGCAGGTCGAGTTCCGGGCTCTCCAGCCGTTTGTTGGTCGGCAGAATCACCGTAAGTGTGAACGGGATAACCAGCAGGAGAAGTAATCCCCCGATTAGCCAAGCCATCCGGTCTTCAAATCGCCAAGCAATGAAGGCCGAAAGCGAGCCGACCAAGGCTAGCGGAACTTGTACCAAGGTGGCTCGCTTATAGCTGGGTCGCCACTCCGTGACCGCAAGAGGCGTGCCACAGGAAAGGCGTGCAGGTTGTTCAACAAGGTTGATATACACCGCAGCACCGAAGAAAACACCGCCCGCGAACGTTGCCAATACTTGATAAATCATCGCCAAGAGCACCCTCGTGCCCCGACCTCGTCCCGCTATGGGCGTTTGAAAGACGGCGACCAGCCTTAATTCTGCATCCAGGGCGGATTGTCAGCAAACGAGAAACTCAGAATCGATAACTTCAGGATTGCCCGTCAACCGTCCAGAGCAATGGATTTGCTGGCGAAAGTCGCGCGACATATCACTAACGCTTCCAAGGGTCACCAGAGGCGACTACAATCCAAGCGATGACCACATTTGACATCGTTCCGTATGATGTCCGGTGGCCCCTGGCATTTATCGAAGAACGTGACCGAATTGCAGTGGCCCTGGGTCCGCTCGCCTTGCGGATTGAACACCACGGATCCACCTCTGTTGTTGGCCTCGCGGCGAAGCCGGTCATTGACATCCAGGTTTCGACCGCAACGTTACACCCTCTTGATCGCTACATCACGCCACTCGCCGTGCTTGGCTACGTGCATGTCCCTCACCAAGACGATGCGGTTTGTCCGTACTTCCATAAACCGAAAACGTGGCCACACACACATCATGTGCATATCGTAATGGCTGGCGGGGACAATGAACTCAAGACGCTTGCATTTCGGGATTTCCTTCGTGATCACCCGGAGGTAGCCCGGGAATATGAGAGCCTCAAACGGCATCTCTCTTCCAGATATGACGCCCGGCTTCTCGCCTCACAGCAAGCGTATGCGGAGGCCAAAGGTTCGTTCATTGCCGCGGTCACGGAGCAGGCCGTTGCACAAGGATATCCGCGAACCGCAACAACCCTGTAGCGTTTGCTGAACGGACTGACACCTGTATCGTCGGCAACCCTTCCCCTCTCTGATAAGGTGAGGCTTGCCCGTGATCCGCTCAGAAGGGAAATTCGCGGCAGACTTCCGGCCCCGATTCATGGCGCGGGCATGCCCCAGGTCACAACTACCGCGTTGAGTTGTTGTACCAACGCAGGACTCGGAGGGCCCGCAGTGTGTTCCATCGGCTTGCACTGCCGACAGTGGTCTCCATTCCAATGGAATACGTTCGCCATAAAGGGCATTGATGGGCCAGCGCCCGTTCTGGTGGCGGCGCTCGATCACGATTTCGATGGCCTCACTAACGCGCCTGTCTGGTCGCCATGCAAGGAGCTGCTCGATCTGCGAGCCTTGTTGTTACACCGTCACCAGTGGGTGCGCATGCGCGTACGCATGCAGAACGCGCTGCAGGCCATCGCCTTGGCGAATGGTTTACGGCGCGGTCCCGCGCTCTGGAGCTACGACGGACAAGCCAAGATCGCGTTCTTGCCATTGATGCCACACGCCGCCTAAGACATCTCGGAAGTTATCAGTCGTCCGTTGGGTTAGTAGCGATAAACGCGCTTGTCTTCAGAATTTCAATGGATTGAAGTTGGTTCCTTTGTCGAAGTAATCGACATTTTCGATTCTTTTGAGCCAGAAGGATACTTTGAGTGTTACCGGCAGCAAGAGAAGCTCCACGCTGACTTTTGTAAGGCTTGCAACGACAATGCTTTTTGTTAGTACTCGTGTCGGTATGATCCTCCACAGACCGAAGATGTAGAAGACGGCGGTATTCACCATTTACCCGCACAGGGTCGAGGTCACAAAACGCCCCGATATATAACGTCCGTTAGTCCATACCTTCATTTTTGCCAGGACATAGTTGTTGGCGATGTCGCCAGCAAACATCGCAAGCGCGCCGAATAGAACCAATCGAGGGGCGCTCGACAGCACATCAACGTACGATTGATTGTTCGTCATAACTGCGGAGGGTGGGTACGAAATTACAAATTCAAAGACTACGATGGTTAAAAGCTGCGCGGAGATGCAATACCACAACACACGCCGCGCAACCGCATAACCATAAACTTCAGTCAAGATGTCGGCAGAAATGTAGACAAAAGGAAAGTAGTAGATCGAAATCGAGAGGGGAATTCCCATGACGTCAATCAGCTTGCCAGCGGTGGGAATGCAAATGATGGCGAAGAAGACGTTCCAAAGAACGATGTGGTTCAGACATTTATAGTTCTGCATCCCGCGACCCTCCCTTCCGTAATCGAAATTATCCCAATAATGGAAATCTAATTCCCGTCTTTGCCCTATAGTGCGAGGCATAGTTTTTCCCTACTCTGCTCGGCAGTTTACTTAAATCAATTTCAGTCACAAGGGGAGCCAGAAATGAAAAAGTTGGTATTGCTTTTCATGCTCGCTGCCGTGCTGGGCGTTCAAGCCTCATTCGCACAAGAGTCGCAGCCTGCACCGAAACAACCTTCGTCATTCGCTGGAACCGATTCACCGGAAGCGTTGCGCGAACACGTTCCTGTGCTACCGGCGGTGAGGGCGAAATACTGGAACATCGATCCTGCAGTCGGATACGGGATGAAGGATTTCGGAAACGGTGTCTACGCACTTTCTGACAACGGTTGGCAGTCAGCGTTCCTTGTGACCGACGCGGGCGTCATCGTTTTCGACGCGCCGGCCAGCTACGGCAAACACATTCCGGAAGCCGTCGCTAAAGTCACGAACAAGCCGATCAAGATGCTGGTTTACTCGCACCTGCACAAAGATCACATTGGCGGCTCCATCGCGTTTAAGAATACCCCGGGCTTGCAGATTATCGCTCTCGATACCGTCAGCGACTTTCTGAAGGAAATGAACGATCCGAATCGCCTGATTCCAACGGAGGCGTTCAAGACCTCGAAGACGATCAAGCTCGGCGGCAAGACCGTGGAACTCACGCGGCACAACTACCACTCCAACGAAGGCGATCTTTTCATCTATGTCCCAGAGGCGAAATTCTTGATGGTTGTAGACTCGGTGACGTCGGGATACGTACCGTTTCAGGACTTCGACCTGTCGACCAACTTCCACCAATATTTGAAGATGTTCGACGAAATCCTCGCCTACAAATTCGACAACTTTATCGGCGGCCACCTCACCGATACCGGAACTCGGAAGGATGTTGAGATCACCAAGGAATACACGAACGACGTGTACCAGACCGTCAAGCGAATTCACAACGGCTTGAATGAAAGGGCCTTCGACGCTGAGACTGCGAAGAAGATTGGTCCCGACAACGAGTTCCTGATATTCAAGGCTTTGCTGGATAAGGTGACACGAGATTCTGTTGCTGAACTTGAACCTCGCTGGATCAATCGCCTAGCTGGTGTCGATGTCTGGCTGCCTAGCCATGTGCGTGCTGCTCTAATCTACGTCCGGTGGGACGATAAGGAATGAGGGATCGGCAACCGGGTGGCGGATCGGCCCTCAGGCCGGGAGTGAGGGGAAGAGCGTCGGCGCCATTTGGGCGGCGAATTCCTTGAACACGCGAACAGGCCGTGTGAGGTAACGATTGCCCACATGGACCACCCAGAGATTAAAGACTGTGAAGTGCCATTTCTGCATCACCTCAACGAGCCGCCCCTCGCGCAACAATTCAGGCTGCACTAACGGCGGAAGGTCGCCGATGCCGGTACCCGCCAGCAATGCAGTCGCAAGGCCAGCGTAGTCGTTCATCGCAAGGAAAGGCTGGAACACCAGCGTTTCTTTTTTCTTCCCGTTCGTCTGAACGAAGTTCCATGTCTTTGTAGGAGTCCAAAACGAGAAGGCCAGAAGCCGATGTTCAAGTAGGTCTTGAGGCTTTTGAGGCCGCTTGCACTTTGACAGATAGCTCGGGCTCGCCATGAGTTGGTGACGGTAAGTAAGGATTTTGCGCGCGACGAGCGACGAATCTTTGAGTTGTTCTCCGACCTTGAACGCCAGGTCGACGCCCTCCGCGATTTGATCGACAATCCGGTCCGTAATGAAGACCTGTACCCTAACCTTCGGATACGATGCCTGGAACGCGCCGATCAGCGGCGCGAGTAACGAGTCGGAGATGCTGGGTGGCGCAGAAAGCCGCAGTTCGCCTGAGACGTTCGACAGGTGGTTTGAAGCGATGTTGTCGACGGCCTCGTTGAGTTCGACTGTGTGGCGAGCGTGTTCGAGAACCTCGGACCCAACATCCGTCAGTCGCAGGCTGCGCGTCGAGCGTTCGAGCAGACGCACGCCGAGCTCACCTTCAAGGTCTGCGACGCGACGGCTGACTGTTGAGGTCGGCATTTTCAAGAGTCGCGCTGCTTCCGAAAAGCTTTTCGCTTCAACTACTTTGGCGAAAATCATGAGGGAATTCAGGTCCGTCATAACCCCGGCTCCAGCAGACCTCCGATAGTTATTTAACGCTAGACTCCCGAAAGATTTCACCGAACATAGTACGACCACTCGGATGCGCGGTTCCGTAAAGATTATCCCAGATTCGGAAAATACATTTGCTGTTTCGCCAGCTAGACGAACGGACGTAGCCCGTCTAGACTTCGCGTGAAGCCGCCACCCAAAAGGACCGGAATTATGAATGCAAACGAGAAGGCCGTTGCCGAAGTGCTTGCCAAGTATCAAGACGCGTTGAATCAATCGGATACCGATGCGGTGATGAAGCTCTATGCACACGACGGAGTGTTTATGCCGCAGAACAGCCCTTCAAGTGTCGGTGCCGGCGAGGTTCGCAAGGCCTATGACGCGGTGTTCAAAACCATCAGGCTGACCGTCCAGTTCAACGTAGCCGAGGTTGTGGAGATGGCTCCGAACTGGGCCTTTGCGCGCACCAATTCGGCCGGTACGGTCAAGGTTCACGCAACGGGCGCGGGCGGTCCGGAAGCTAATCAGGAGCTTTTCCTGTTTCAGAAAATCGATGGAGCTTGGAAGATCGCCCGCTACTGCTTTTCCACAACCAACCCGGCCCGCGAATAAGGACTAAGAGGGCGAACGATGGCCACTATGAAAGCGGCTGTGATTCACGAAGCCGGCAGGCCGGAGGTTCTCAAAATTGAAAGCCTTCCGATCCCCGCACCGAAGAGGTCCGAAGTTTTGATTCGCGTGAAGGCATTCGGGCTCAACCGGTCCGAGTTGTTTACCCGGCAGGGCCATTCGCCCAGCGTCAAGTTTCCCCGTGTCTTGGGTATCGAGGCCGTCGGTGTCATCGAGGCAGCGCCCGGAGGCGAGTTTCGCAAGGGCGATATCGTCGCGACGGCGATGGGCGGACTGGGGCGGCAATTTGACGGCGGCTACGCCGAATACACGTGCGTGCCCTCGAGGCAGGTACAGGTCATCAAGACCGAACTGCCGTGGGAAACGCTCGGAGCCATCCCTGAGATGCTGCAGGCAGCGTGGGGTTCGCTGTTCAAGTCGCTGCGCCTCGAAAAAGGAGAGCGTCTGCTGATCCGAGGCGGCACAACTTCCGTTGGGTTGGCGGCTGCGGCCATCGGCAAGAAGCATGGTGCCTTTATCGCTGCGACCACGCGAAACCCGGAGCGCGAGACCCTGCTGCGTGCCAGCGGTGTCGATCAGGTGTTCATCGATACCGGCTCAATCGCCGAACAGGTCATGGAAGTCTGTTCGAACGGCGTCGACAAAGTCCTCGAACTTGTTGGTACGACGACGCTGAAGGACTCGCTTCGCTGCGCCAAACAGCGCGGCATCGTGTGTATGACCGGAATCGTCGGCAACAAGTGGTCCTTCGAGAATTTCGCTCCTATGGAGGCGATACCGACTGGGGTCAGTCTGACAACGTATGCAGGCGAATCGGAAGACTTCATGCGGATGCCTCTTGAGGACCTTGTTGAGCAGATTGCGGCGGGCACGCTGCGCGTCCAGGTTGGCAAAACATTTCAGCTCGATGAAATCGTTGAGGCTCATCGCTGCATGGAAGAGAATAAAGCGGGCGGAAAAATCGTGGTGCTGACTTAGGCGGTACCTGGAGTGTCTCCGTTCGAAGAAGGGGTGGTCATCATGTCCCGATCGGATCCGAGTGCTGAACCGAGGTTTGTGGTGACAATGCTGCTCTGGAGGCGGGGTGGCCAGGCTTCGAGATCGGCAAACGACACTCACTGGCAGATATTGCGCGCGCACACGAGCTTGCGGAACGCCCGCTGCGCCGCGGGCGGATAGTCGTTGTGCTGTGAGTATCTGGAGACTTCAACGGCGTATCAGGTCAGATGACAAATGTCGAGTCCCCACTCACAGTTCCCAAGGGGAAATCGGTCGCGGGATTTTTTTGGCCTTGGTTTCGACCCGCTCGCGGACCCCGTGGCCTATCCGTGCCTTAATGCCAGCGAACTCGCGGAGGTTGTGCCATTTGGGGAACGATGCGCCATTGCTGAAAATGATCCACTCGTCTCCGCCGGGGACTATCCGTTCAACAGCTTCGTAATTCTTTCGGGCACGGTGCGAGCCGTCGATGTCTCGACCGGCGAACGTGTGGTGTTCGCTCGCTGCGGTGCCGGTTATTTCACCGGCGATATCGATCTGTTTACACGGCGACCCTCGATCGTCTCGGTCGAAGCCGAAACCGGCGTTGAAGCGGTTCGACTCACACCGAAGCAGTTGCGGGAAGACTAAGCGCGCATCTTTTCGCCCGATTATCCCATTCTTAGTGGGGTGAAACAACGGCGACCAGTTGTTGGCGTTTCTGTAGCTCGCGAAGGATCGGATGATCCGGGTCGGCGTAATCAGCTGCAATTCAGTTCTCATCCAATTCCAAGCAAAAGTTCAAGTTCCATACGAGCCAATCGGATTGGAATAAGCTCGTGGCTTCCTCGCCGACGCCTGCTGCAATACCGGAACGAGCTCGCGCCGGTGTACCACGGCGAACCTGGTCTTCGTACGTTGCGGAAACTGGCACGCACTCATCTGGCGATCACGCGGGATCTGACCAGGGTGATGGCACGGACAAAAGCGATCTACCGGAGTTAGGGGATTCCCTGTGTCGGCCAGCAGGTGTATGCGTCTCGTCATCGGACGGAATGGCTGGCGAAACTCGCGGAACAAGGGGTGCACCGCTTGGTGGAATTCTACTATCAGCAGTTCGACACCTTGGCGGGGTTGCGTCTGCAAGCCCGGCACGAACTGTTGATGGAAAGCCGCAAGCACTCCGCTGTGAAGTCGCTCCGGCGGATTCCCGCCAGTGGTCCCATCCGCGCCGCTGTGCTCGTAGCGATCCTGCAAACGCCCCATCGTTTTCGCACCAAGCGGCAGTTGTGGGCGTATATCGGCTTGGCGCTGCGAACTTACACGAGCGGCGAATACCGTTTTGAAGGCGGACAGCTCAAGCGCTCCAAAAAGACCTTGGCCATCCGCGGGCTGAACCGCAACTAAAACCATGATCTGAAAAATATTTTCAAGGGCGCGGCTACCTGGGCGGCCAGTAACAGCGGGCCTTTTAAAGATTTCTATGAGGCTTGTGTGGCCCGCGGGATGAAGCCTCACCTGGCACGCCTTACGTTAGCGCGCAAGATTGCCGCAATCACTTTGCTCGTCTGGAAGAAGGGAGTGTGTTTCGACGCTGAACATCTGAAACGACAAGCAGCTTGAGCGTTGGCTAGAGAACTTCCTCACAGGATTCCTTTCCGGTGACGGCTTTCGGTTCTTCCGGCGCTCTGGTTCGAGGGTGAGTATCCATAACCCCGTTACGGCGGAGCGTGTGCTTCGAGCACCGCCAGTCTCTGGATTAACCCAATGCCCCCTCGGACAACCAGAAAAAGCTACAGGCCACGAGTCTCAGACATAGAACCATGGTTGGCATCTACAACCACACTGCTTGCCTGCGCCAGAAACCAAAAGCGTCGTCACCACAGCCGAACGAAACCACTGAGGACAAGAACCCCAAGAGCCTCGCAACATGAAATGGGCTGGAAAGCACTTCGAACATTTGCGCTCCTTCCAGTCGCCGGGGAAGTTTTCCTTTTGACTTTCCCCTTTACAGAATGGGGTTACCGGAAAAGTAGTGTAAAGCTGCAGTGTAGTTGACCGAGTGGTTCTAAACCCGTACCATACCATCGCAAACGAATATGATTGGACATACCATCTCGCATTACAAAATCCTGAACAAGCTCGGCAGTGGCGGCATGGGAGTGGTTTACGAAGCTGAGGACATTCGGCTGGGCCGCAATGTAGCACTTAAGTTTCTACCGCAAGAAATGGGGCAGGACGCGCAGTCTTTGGAACGATTTCAGCGAGAAGCGCGTGCGGCTTCGGCACTGAACCATCCTAATATCTGCACGGTCCATGCGATCGAACAGCACGAGCGACAGCACTTCATTGTGATGGAAAGGTTGGAAGGCCAGACGCTGGCGCAGATGATCGGCCGCAACCCAATCGAGATAGATAAATTGCTGACGGTAGCAATCCAGATTGGGGACGCGCTGGAGTCGGCGCATGCCAAGGGCATTGTTCACCGAGACATTAAGCCGGCCAACATCTTTGTGACCGAACGGGGGCAGGTGAAGGTCCTCGATTTTGGACTCGCGAAGATGGAGGGAGCGCGGCGTACCAGTGGCGGCATGGATGCAAACTTGGATATGCAGACCGAGGCTAATACGAACGGCCTCACCCAACCGGGAACGACGCTTGGAACCGTAGCCTATATGTCTCCAGAGCAGGCTCGCGGGCAGTTGGCCGACGCGCGAACGGATCTGTTTTCTCTGGGCACTGTCTTGTATCAGATGGCGACCGGGATATTACCGTTTCAGGGCGATACCTCAGCGGTCATCTATGAAGCCATCCTCAATCGAGATCCACAACCGGTCAGAGAGAAAAATCCGTCGGTGCCATCTGAATTGGAGCGGATTATTGACAAGGCTCTAGAAAAAGACCGCAACTTACGCTACCAGACTGCTACCGACTTAAAGACGGATCTGGTCAGATTGAAGCGCGGTCTTGAGTCAGGTCGCAAACACACAGCCGAAAGAACTGAATCGCGCGGCGAAAGCAAGCAAAGCGAGAAATCCATTGCCGTCCTGTATTTCGAAAACATTAGCGGCATCAAGGAAGACGAATACTTTCGCGACGGCATCACCGAGGACATCATCACGGAGCTCTCCAAGATCAAGGGGCTAAGCATTTTTTCCAGGCCCACAGTGCTGGCCTACCGCGACAAGCGGGTCACACCAGCTCAGATCGGTCAGCAACTCAAGGCAACCTATGTTCTAGCGGGTAGCTTGCGACGCGCGGGGAATCGCTTACGCATCAACGCGCAACTGGTGGACACGCACACAGATTTTCCCTTATGGTCCGAACGATACGACCGTGAGATGAAGGATGTCTTTGAGGTACAGGACGAAATCGCGCGCAACATCGCTGAGGCCTTGCGGATCACACTCTCGCCGCAGGAAGAAGCTGCTCTTGCCGCTAAGCCGACCGAAAATCTGCAGGCCTATGACCTCTATTTGCGCGGCAAGAATTATGCCAGGCGCATGACACAGCAGGACTTGGGGTTTGCGCTGCAGATGTTTGAGAACGCAGTATCACTTGATCCCAATTTTGCTTTGGCGTATGCAGCGATCGCCAATGTGTGTGCACAGACGCACTACAATTACGGGCGCGATCCGATCTGGCTGAGACGTGCCGAGGCCGCTTCGCAACGGGCTGTTATCCTGCAGCCGCAACTGCCAGAGGTGCTAGTTGCGCAAGCATGGATTCTCTACGCGGCTCAGAATTATAAAGATGCGATCTACTGTGCGCAGAAAGCCATTGAGCGTAAACGCGATTGTGAGGGAGCGTACTACACCCTCTGCCGTTCGCTGTTCGCCTCAGGACAGTATCAGGAGATGGCCAGCATTGCAGATGAGGCATTAGAGGCGAGTGGCGAGGACTACAACTGCTACGTTCCTATCATGAATGCGCTTGAAGTGATGGGGAAGCAAGAAGCGCTTCGGAACACACGTCAAAGGCGAGTAGCTGCCCTGGAGACCCATCTCAAGCACGTGCCGGAGGATGCGCGCGCACGCATTCTTCTTGCAGGTGATTACGCAGGAATCGACCGTTTTGAGGATGCTGTCCGCGAGATT
>Ga0306926_10007028_pt1 | contig 12179 bp, 10 predicted proteins | sample flu12Cox44000178_FD_203759 | JGI IMG/M metagenome (GOLD analysis project Ga0306926, IMG submission 203759) | Lab enrichment of tropical soil microbial communities from Luquillo Experimental Forest, Puerto Rico - flux8day.12C.oxic.44.000.178 (v2)... | ecosystem: Environmental > Terrestrial >... | reverse complement strand
CCAGGGGCCGGCACGCCACAGCCACGCTCGCTAACCATCCCGGGCAGCTACGACCCACCTGGCCCCGGAAACAACGTCATCTTCAACTGGAACAACGCCGGCCAGCTACGGTGCTCCGGCTCGACGGAGACGAGGTGACCTCGATGTCCCAACGCGAGGACGGGATCACTGGCCGAGAACGGCATGCCCCTAGCCGCCGGGACTTTCTCAAGGCCGCCGGGGTAGGTGTTGCGGGGACCGTGGTCGTCGGCGGGGCTGTCACCGGGCTGGGACGCGGCGTGCGTCCCGCGTCGGCGGCGACGACCACGCTGTCGCTCATCGCCACCGATGGGTACGCCACCATGCCTAACCGGGAGAATGACCCGCTGTACATCTTCGGGTTCCGCGACGTGACGTCCGATCCCGACCAGTCCGTGTCCCACCTCGTGGCCACGTACAAGGGACACGCCCAGATGTCCGCGCCGACCCTGGACTTCGTCCAGAACGACGACATGAAGATCACGCTGACCAACATGGGGCTGGTCCAGCGCCCCGACCTGACCGACTCGCACACCATCCACTGGCACGGCTTCGACGTCCCGTCTCCGCTGAACGATGGCGTGCCTGAGGTCTCCGTTGCGGTGCCGATCGGAAAGCAGCTCACCTACTTCTACCGGCCGCACCGAGAAGGCACGTACATGTGGCACTGCCACTTCGAGGACGTCGAGCACGTGCAGATGGGGATGACCGGCATCGTGTTCGTCCGGCCGCTGCAAGACGGCACCACGATCAACGGGTTCTCCAGGTTTGCCTACAACGACGGGGACGGCTCGACCGGCTACCACCGCCATTTCGCGATCCTGCTCAACGAGGTCTGGTCCAAGTTCCACGATCACGACCGGGACATCCAGGAGACGATCATGACGGACTACGACCCGGAGTGGTTCACGCTCAACGGCCGGTGCTACCCGCAGACCACCCTGCCCAACGACCACCACGGCGAATCGTCGGGCATCACGACGCATAACGCCAACTACGACACGGAGGACGCCAGCCAGCCCAACTCGTCGCTCATCCAGGCGAACCCGGGCGAACGGGTGCTGTTGCGCCTTGCCGACCTCGGTTACCAGCAGCACGCGATGCAGCTGCCGGGCATCCCCCTGCACGTGGTCGGCCAGGACGCCTCGCTGCTGCGCGACGGCACGACCGACACCTCGTACTGGACGAACACGCTGTACCTCGGGCCGGGCGAAGCCCGCGACGTGCTCTTCGTCGCGCCCCCGTACAACGCGCTACGCCCGTCCGGCTCGGATGGCCGGGGTTCGTACAACGTCTACTACTTCAAGAACCGGGACTGGCGGCGGCTCTCGAGCCTCGGGGCTCCCGGTCCCGGCGGGGGGCCGAGCGGCATGATGACCGAAGTCCGCGTCTACCAAAGCCCGCTCCCCGCCCAGCAGTACGTGAGCCAGACCTATGTCTGAGCAGGCGGAGATGGTGCGCCGCGGAAGGAAGGCCACGATGGCGCGGAGAACTGTACGGCTCGGGCTTGCGCTCGCGCTCGCTGCCGGGTCAGCGGTACTCATCCCGGCGCACGCCAACGCGCTGCCGGCGGGCTTCCCCAAGATCGGCATGGTGTGCACCCCGGGGACCGTAGCTGGCGGCACCCACACGTTCAACCTGACCGCCAACACCGGGTACGCCGACACGCCCGACGGCAACAGCGTCTTCATGTGGGGCTACGCCAACCACGACGCTCCGGACAACGATCACTTCCAGACGCCGGGGCCCGTGCTGTGCGTCACCGAAGGTGAGACCGTCGTCGTCAACCTCACGAACACCCTGCCCGAGCCCGCCTCCATCGTCTTTCCCGGCCAGACAGGCGTGACGGCGACCGGGTCCGCGGGACTGCTTACCGCCGAGGCCCCCGCGAACGGCGGGACCGCCAGCTACAGCTTTACCGCCGGACACCCAGGGACGTACCTGTACCAGAGCGGCTCGGACCAGGCGAAGCAGGTCGAGATGGGGCTCTACGGTGCGCTCATCGTCCGCCCGAACGCGACCACCTGCCCTCCGGACCCCCAGTTCCCCGACACCAACTGTGCGTACGGCGCGAGCACCAGGTACAAGTCCAACGGCGAGTACCTGCTCTTGCTCGCCGAGATCGACCCCGTCCTGCACCATGCGGTCGAGATCGGCAGCGGCACGTACGACCTGAACGCACGGCGCGCCAGGTACTTCACCGTCAACGGGCGCGCATTCCCGGACACCCTCCAGGACAACGGCACCGACATACAGCCCAACCAGCCATACGGAGCGCTGGTCCGGCTCCAGCCGAACACCGCGGCCAACACGCAGCCTACCCTCATCCGGATGATCAACGCCGGGCTGCTCAACCACCCCTTCCACCCCCACGGCAACCACACCACAGAGATCGCGCAGGACGGCAGGGTGGTGCCACGGACCGAGCACTTCGGCGAAACCATCGGCTCCGGGCAGACCCTTGACTACCTGATCCGCTGGGACGATACGGACCAGTGGAACCCGGCGAGCAACCCGCTGCCGGTGCCCCAGCCGAACTACCGGAACCTGACGTTCAAGGACGGCAACACCTTCTATAGCGGCAGCCCCTATCTCGGCTACAAGGGCACGCTGCCGACGGGCACGGTCTCGCAGAACATCTGCGGCGAGTGGTACTTCCCGTGGCACAGCCACGCGCTCAACGAGTTCAGCAACTTCGACGAGGGCTTCGGCGGCATGGCCACCCTGCTCCGGGTGGACCCGCCCGGCGGCTGCTTCGGCGCACCGACCGCCACGGCCATCGTCGGCGGCACCCTCAAGAGCGGGTCCGTCGCGGCGCTCGCATTCGACGACAGCTCCTACTACCAGGTGAACCCGAAGACCACCACGACGACCGCGAACAGGACCGCCGGACAGACCACGCTCCCGGTCGCCTCGGCCGCCGGCTTCCCGGCCAGCGGGGACTACTACATCCGCATCGGCAGCGAGGTCTTGCGCGTCACCGGCGGGCAGGGCACGACCACCTGGACGGTTGCACGTGGGCAGCTCGGGACGGCGGCTGCCTCACATCCCAACGGTTCTGTGGTGACGGCGCTGGCGAACGACTGGTACGCGACCTTCGGCCTCCCGGCCGGCGCCGCGAACCTCAAGGTGACCTACAAGGGAAAGAACTGCGGGACCACGACGCTCACGACCTGTACGGCTCTCACGGCCAACGTCCCGCAGCAGACGGTCAAGGTCTGCAACTGGACGATCGCGGGGGCGGCCGGCTGCTCCAGCGGCACGTCAGCCGGGTGGGTCACCCTGCCGGCGCCACCGGCGCAGCCGCAGGACGTGGGCTCGGCCGACGTCAGCTCGACGTGGACGTTGCCCAGTCCGCAGTCGAACTACGTCGGCACCGGGGCGTACAAGGGACAGGTCCGCGTCCTCGTGGATACCCAGCGGTGGACGGGAACGTCGCCGACGCCCTTCTCGACCTGGGGCAACTTCATGAAGATCGTCTACGACGCGCCATGATCGGCCGCGAGGACACAGGGAGACCGGCGATGCGCGCAATCGCAGTCACGAAGAGCAAGATCCTGCTCGTGCTCGCCATAATCGCGGGCGGGCTCATGTACGGCGGGTCGACCGCCTCCGCAGCCACCACGACGATCAACCTGTGCGCGCTGCCGGGGACCGCCACGCTGACCGGCGCGGTAACGGTTAACATCTGGGGCTTCGGCATACCCACGACGCCGGGTGACTGCTCCACCGCAACCGCGAGCCTGCCCGGCCCGCAGCTCGACGTGACCATGAGCGCCACCGAGACCACCACGGTGACCTTCAATGTCACTAACGCGCTGCCGGCCGGGCACTCCATCACGTTCGAGATCCCCGGGATCACCTTCGACGCCGGAGCGGCCGACGTCGGTCCCGGCGCGACCCTCACCCGGTCGTTCACCGCACCGGCATCACCACCGGTGCCACCGCCCGCACCCGGGGCGGCCAACGGGCCGGGGACTTACCTCTACGGGAGCGGCGGTGACGGCGGCCGCCAGCAGGCGATGGGCCTCTACGGTGCGCTGATCGTCCGCCCGTCCACCGCCGGCCGGGCCTACGAGTCCGCCGCGACCGCCTACGACGTGGAGGCTCCACTGGTCCTGAGCGCGGTCGACCCCGATTTCAACAATGCCGCCGACCCGATGGCCTTCGACATGCACTCCTACCGGGCGACCTACTGGCTGATCAACGGCAAGGCGTACCCGGACACCACCGGCATCACGGCCGCGGCCGGCGCGCGGGTGCTTATGCGGTATCTCAATGCCGGATACGACAACACGACGATGATGCTCTTGGGGATGCACGAGCATGTGGTCGCGAAGGACGCCTGGCCACTTAACAACGCTTACGACGCGATCGCGGACACGATTCCTGCGGGCGCGACCGAGGACGCGATCGCCACCGTCCCGGGCGGGGGAGGGCCAAGCGGCAGCGGCTTCCCGCTGTTCAACCGCCAGCTGCATCTCACCAACGGCGACCAGGCGGGCCCGAGTCCCACGCCGTCGGCCGGGGGCGGGATGCTGACCTTCGTCCACTACCCGTGATGAGTGGCTCGTCGCTCACGCGGGCGAAGCCCGGGACCGGTTCCGCCGCCCCCGCTCGGTGGGGCCGGTTCCGGCCGCCCGGCCGAGTCCGGATCGCGGGGTTCCTGGCCGGTGTCCTCATCGCAGCCGGGATTTTGGTGCTGGCGCTTTGGCTGCCACAGCGCTCCAACGGCCAGACCAGCAGCGCCGGGCCGCCGCCCGAATGGCGGCGCCCTGCCGTGTCCGCGTCCGGCCTGGCCGAGCAGAGCGGCGTGCGGCTCGTCCGGGTGGCGGTCACCGGTGCCGGGGGACTTCTCGACCTGAGATATCAGGTCGTCGATCCCAGCAAGGCCGTGGCCGTGCACGAGGCCAAGACGCCTCCGGCGATCATCGATGAGCGCACCGGGCTCGTCCTCAACCGGCTGCTGATGGGCCATGCCCACCACGGGCAGCTGAAAGCCGCTGTCAGCTACTACCTCATTTTCGAGAACACAGGCAACTGGGTGCGCCGCGGCAGCGAGGTAACCGTCCTGCTCGGCGACGCCCAGGTGGAGCACGTCGTCGTCAAGTGACGGCTACGTGCAGTGCGGAACGAGGACCACACTAAGCGGGAGGGGGCCTCGGCGATGCGAATTCTCCGGCGGAGCGCTGCGCTCATCCTCGGCGCCGGGGCAGCCATGCTGCTGCTCGCCCAGCCCGCGAGCGCACACGCCGACCTGGTCCGGTCGGACCCACCCAACGGCAGCGTGCTGGCCCACGCCCCCAGCGTCGCCCGGCTCTGGTTCAGCGAGGAGATCTCACCGAAGTTCAGTTCGGCCCGCGTGGTGGACCGCACCGGTGAGACCATCGCCGGTTCCGGTGCCCACGCAGGCAGCGGCGATCCCCGGCAGCTCACCGTAGAACTGCCGAGCCTTGGCCGGGGGACCTACGGTCTGGTGTGGCGAGTGCTCGCCGAGGACGACGGCCACACCACCAGCGGTGTGATCGTGTTCACCGTAGGCGCGGCGGGAGCGGCGGGGACCATCCCAGTAGCCGCGACCGCCGGCCCGGCCGGCACGGCCGCGACGCCGGTGGGGGTCCTGCTCCGGTGGCTGGGCCTGTGCGCGCTCGCCGGCCTGGTCGGATGCCTCGCGGTGGCCGGTCCGGTCCTCGGCCGAGCCCGGGCTGCCTCCGCGTCCGATGCCGTCGCCGCCGGAGCGCGGCTAGCGCGGCGCAGGCTACTGGCGGTGGCAGCGGGCTGCGCGGCCGCGGCCGCGGCCATCGGCGTGGCAACTCTGGCGGAGGAAGCCTGGCGGGCGGCAGCGGCCGGTGGAGACTGGACGCTGGGCCAGTCGCTGTTCGATCTGCTCACCGGGACGCGGTGGGGGCATCTCTGGCTCGCCCGGGAGGTGGCGCTCCTCGCGCTGGTCGCCGTTATCCTCGGCATCCGGTCCAGGCTCGGCGAGCCTGCCGCTCGCCGTGCCACGGCCCTGCCAGTGTTGGCGGCGGCGCTCGTGCTCGCGGTCGCTGGGATCGAGGCGCTCGGCAGCCACTCCGTCGCCCTGGAATCCGCCCGGGCCGCTGCCGTGGTCGCCTATTCACTGCACGTCCTCACCGCACTGCTCTGGCTGGGTGCCCTTCCCGCACTCGTGCTGGTCCTCCTCCCACGCGTGCCCGGGCTCCCGCCTCGCGAAGTGGTGCGAGCCTGCGGTGGTCCCTTCTCCGCCCTTGTCGTGATCAGCGTCACCGTTCTCGTGGCCACCGGGCTTTACGGCGCTGGGCGCCAGGTCCCCGAGCCCGGCCAGCTGCTGACCACCTCCTACGGTCGCACGCTGCTGCTGAAGGCCGCGCTGCTTGCCGCGGTGGGCGGTCTCGGCCTGGCGAACTCGGCGCTGCTGCACGGCCGCCGTCTGAATAGGCAAGGGCGCCTCGTTCGCGCTCCCGGCGGCGGCGCGCCGTCCCGCCGACTCATCGTTGTCGAGGCGTCGGTGGGTGCCGTGCTCCTAGCAGCGGCCGGCCTGCTCGCCGACACAGCGCCGCCGCGCACGCCGGCCCCGGCGGTACCACTGGCTGCGCTGAGGGCGTACGACACCACGGTCCATGACCTGGTGGTGTCGGTCTCCGCGACACCCAACCGGCCGGGCGTGAACGGGTTCACCGTGCTCGCCGCGAGCTCACGCCGGCCGCCGCCCGCTCCGATCGACGGGGTCATGCTCAAGCTCGGTTCGCCTGGGGAGTCCGGAACACTCCCGCTGCGGCAGATAGAACCAGGACGATTTTTCGGCACGGCCCGGCTTGACTCGGCCGGGCCGGTCACGATCACCGCGGTCGTGCGGCGCGCCGGGCAGCGCCTGACCGTCACGGTGCCGTGGCGCGTGTCGGCCAAGGCCGCGCCGCCCACAGCGCCCCGGCAAGAGCATCGCCTCGCCCCGTACCTGAATGCCGTCGCACTGTGCGTGCTCTTGCTTGCGCTGAGCGTCGGCGTCTTGCGCATCGTGGTGCGCCGCCGCCGCCGACAGCCCGACACGGACTCGCCTGCACCGGCGGAGACGATCCTGGAGGACGCCCGATGAGACGAGCCAGCCTGCTCCTTGCCCTCACACTCCTGACAACGGTGCTCGCGTCGGGTACGGCAGCGGCCTGGGCCGCACCGCAGGCGGCGGCACCCCGAGCTGCTGTGATTGCCCCGCAGCTGCAAGCGCAGCTCGGCGCGGCCGGCCAGAACGAGATGGTCAAGGCGATCGTGGTGCTCAAGTCGCAGGCGGACCTCGCCAGCCTGCGCGGGATCGCCCGGAAGGACCGGCCAGGAGCTGCGGCCCGGATCCTGCGCGCCCGTGCCGATAACACCCAGCGGGCGCTGCGGGCGCTGCTCAAGGTCCGCCAGGCGCAGGGCCTGGTCTCGGACATCGAGCCGTTGTGGATCATCAATGCCATTGCGGTCACGGCCACGCCCGCAGTCATCAGCGAACTAGCGGCGCACCAGGACGTGCGCGAGATCCGTCCCGACCTCGCGGTGGCGGCCCCGCAGACCGCGGCCACGGCCACGTCGGCGCCCGCCGAGTCGAACGTCGCGCTGGTCAACGCGCCGGCGCTGTGGGATCTCGGATACCGCGGCCAGGGAATCGTGGTTGCGAACATGGACACCGGCGTCGACGTCACCCATCCAGACCTGGCCAGCCGCTGGCGCGGCGGGACCAACAGCTGGTACGACCCGAACGGGGAGCACCCGGCCACGCCGACCGACGTGAGCGGGCACGGCACCTGGACCATGGGCGTGATGGTGGGCGGTGACGCCGGTGGGAGCTCGCTGGGGGTCGCCCCGGACGCGACATGGATCGCCGTCAAGATCTTCAACGATCGCGGGACGGCCACCTCAACCGGAATCCATCAAGGGTTCCAGTGGCTGCTCGACCCGGACGGCAACCCGGCCACCGCGGACGCGCCTGACGTCGTCAACAACTCTTGGACGATGTCCGCCTCCGGCTGCCTGCTTGACTTCCAGCCCGACCTGGCAAGCGTGCGGGCCGCGGGCATCCTGCCCGTCTTCGCCGCCGGCAACTACGGCCCGCTGTCGGGGAGCTCCGCCAGCCCGGCGAACAATCCGGAAGCCTTCGCTGTCGGCGCCACGGACGACGCCGACGTCCTCTACCCCTATAGCAGTCGCGGCCCCTCCTCGTGTGGCCAGCCGGTCTACCCGCAACTGGTCGCGCCGGGCGTCGGCATCCACACCACGGACCTGTACGGCCTCTACGCCGACGAAACCGGCACGTCGGTCGCCGCACCGCACGTCGCCGGGGCGCTGGCGCTCCTGCTGCAGGCTTTCCCCGGCATGTCGGCAGACCGGCAGGCGGCCGCGCTGGAAAACAGCGCGATCGACCTCGGAGCGGCCGGCCCGGACAATAGCTACGGGGATGGCCGCCTCGATGCGCTCGCCGCCTACCAGTGGCTGAGCACCACACCGGACTTTACGTCGAGCGTCTCCCCGTCCTCGGCCAGCACGGCGCCCGGCGGCGCCGTCTCGTACACCGTCTCGGTCTCGCCGGTGAACGGGTTCACCGGCGACGTGTCGCTGACGCTCAGCGGACTGCCGGCGGGCCAGGCGAACTGGAGCTTCAGCCCGTCTGTTATAGCCGGTGGCAGCGGGTCCGCCCAGCTCACGGTCAGCACGGCGGCGTCGATCGCGGCCGGGACCTACCCGCTCACGATCACGGCGACGAGCGGCGCGACGGTGCACACCGCGGCGGCGGCACTCGCAGTGACGGCCCCGCCGGACTTCACCCTGTCAGCGGCGCCGGCCAGCCGGAGCGTCGTAGCCGGCGCCGGCGCCACCTACACGGTGGGCGTGGCCTCGCTCAACGGCTTCGCCGACAACGTCTCACTGTCGCTGACCGGGCTGCCCTCCGGCGTGGGCACGGCGAGCTTCAGCCCGCAGGTCATTGCCGGAGTGGGGAGCTCACAGCTCACCGTCACGACATCGCCGACCGCGCCTGGCGGGACCTATCCGCTCACGATCACCGGCATCGCGGGTGGCGTCACCCATACCGCCGCCGTAACACTGGCGGTTTCCGCGCGTGACTTTGCGCTGTCGGTCAGCCCCTCGTCGGTCACGATCTCCCGCAACCAATCCGCCAAGTACACCGTCGGTGTATCGGTGGCCGGTGGCTCTGTCGGCAAGGTCTCGCTCGCCGTGGCAGGCCTGCCGACAGGAACGACGTCGGTCTTGTCGCCCAACCCGGTCGGGTCGCCAGGCAGTTCGACGCTCACGGTGAAGGCGACATCGTCGGCACGGCGCGGGACCTACACGCTTCGGATCACCGGGACCAGCGGTTCCCTGCTGCATACGGCCACGGCGACGCTCACCGTCCGGTAGCGAACTCGTGCCGGAAACGAATGCCGGACTCCGGGCTGAAGGCCATCGGCCTGCCGCTGGCCATCGCCAAGTCCCACACAAGCTGTTCGCCCCGAAGAAGTATCGGTTCGTGGTCTACGCGGACGGGCATGCAAGAACGCCGCACGGCTCCTGTTGGCCGTAGCGGGCGTCCTTGCGGAACAGCTGCCCCGTTACGCGGCGAGCAGCCGCTCGAAGAAGGAACGGTACCGGCGCAGGCCGCGCCGTAGGTCTTCGGTGGACACGTCATTGCCGCTGGCCCAGCGGGATTCGAGCTGCTCGCGTTCGCTGGCGAACGTCCGGGCCATGTCGATACATCCGACCACCCCGCAGATGCGCTGACAGGCTGTCGGCGGCGCTGGGCACACCGGTGTCACCGGTGCCTGCGTGGCACAAGGCCAGATCTGACCTTTCAATTCGTGCTCAAGCTCCTCGAGGAGACGTGGAACCTGCCCACGCTCACCGCGCGGGACGCGGCGGCGACGTCGCCGCTCGGTGCGCTGGACCTCACCGGCCCGCGACTTCCTCGACCCCCCTTCCCTGCCCGAGCCCGGCCTGAACTGGGGGTTCCTGGTAGCTTCCCCGGCCGGGCCATGCCCTCGTCGACGTTTGACCTGGCGCTTGCGAGGAAGGGACGGGCATGCGATCAATGGCTACCGCCCGTGCGACCGGCACGGCAAGGCGCGCATCGAACAGCCCGGCGGCGCGGGCGCTGGCCCGGGCGGGCCTCACCGCGCGCGGGGTCCTGTACACCCTGATCGGCTGGGTCGCGATCCTGGTCGCCCTCGGCCAGGCCTCACACCAAGCAGACCAGCAGGGCGCCCTGCAGCTGCTGGCCGCCCAGCCCTACGGCCTGGTCTCGCTCTGGCTGCTCGGCATCGGGTTCTCCGGTTACGCACTGTGGCGGCTCAGCGAAGCCGCCTTCGGCGTCACCGGTGAGGGGAACGGCGCCGGCCCGCGGTTGAAGTCGTTGGCGCGGGCGCTGATCTACGCCTTCTTCGCGTACCTCACATTCAAGATCATCTCCGGAGTGAGCACCGGTAGCCAAACCAAGAAACAGCAAGACCTGACCGCCACGGTCATGCACGACCCGGGCGGCCAATGGCTGGTCGGCATCGTCGGCCTGGCCATCCTGATCGCCGGCCTGGTGCTCATCTTCGAGGGCATCCGCCCGGTCCTGGCAGGGCGGGTTTGGGAGCTCCGGTCCGGGGAAGCCGACGTGAGTCCGCTGTGCTGAATACGGCACCGCGGGAGGAGAAAGATTCTGATGAGTAAACGTGACAAGGCCAGGAATACGGCCGAGGCAGCCAAGGGCGCGGCCAAGAAGGCGGCCGGGAACCCGTATGCCCAGGCTGAGGGGGCCGCGAAGAAGAAGTCGGCCAACCTGAAGCAGGCGGGGGAGAAGCTGAAGGACACCGCCAAGAAGTAGGACCGGGAGGCGATCAACCTCGTTGGCAGCGGACATCCGGGTTCCGGTATGAGGACCGGTGCAGCTCACGGCCACGTGGGTCACTTCCACGAGGCTGGCTTCTACCGGTCCGATGCCGAGTTCCGTGCGCTCATCGTGCCGTTCGCTGAAGAGGGCATCGCGGCGGGCGAGCCGGTTATCCTCGCGTGCGACGCCCGCAAGAGCGGCCTGTTGCGGTCGTGGCTCACCCACCCGTCAGCTGTGGACTTTATGGGTGATAAGACCGCGTATGCTGCCCCGGCGCAAGCGATCGCAACGTATCGGCGGCTGTTTGAATCTCATGTCGCCAGCGGCGCCGGGCAGATCCGGGTTGCCGGGGAATTGCCCCAGCTGGGTAACGGGGGACCGTTCGAGGGATGGGACCGCTACGAATCGGCCGTCAACACCGTCTGGGACGACCTCCCCGTGTGGGGCCGGTGCCTGTACAACGCCACCACCGCATCCGCGGCGGTGCTTGACGTAGTCCAGCGAACCCATCCCTACATCGTCTCGCCGACAGGACAGCGCCACGCAAGCGACCGTTATCAAGATCCCCTCGCATTCGAAGGTCTCCCGTACGTACCGGACCCGCTCGAAAGCTCCCCGCCGCTTGCCGAGCTGATCAACCGGCCCGCAGCCGAGGCCCGGCACGCGCTCGCACAGATCGCCAGCGGCCGCATCCCCGACGCCTCGCTCGAAGACATGCTGATCGGCGTTACGGAGGCGGTCGCCAACGCTCAGCACCACGGCCGCCCGCCGGCCACCGTGCGCATCTGGGCCGCGCCGGACAGCATCCTGGTTACCGTTCACGACACCGGCCCTGGCCCGGCCGATCGGCTGGCAGGCCTGGTCCCCGCCGCAGGCAGCACCTCCGACCGCGGGCTCGGGCTTGGGCTGTGGGTCATCCACCAGCTCGACGTCGATGTCACGCTCAGGCACACCGGCGACGGGTTCACCGTCAGGCTTCGGCACCTGCCACGCTCTCCGGGTTCGGCCGCGACGGCGGGGTGAACCCTCAGCAGCCACTCTGGCCGCGGGAGAGCTCGCGCACCGATGAGTTGGCGTGGCTGGCGTTTGACATAGAACTCACACACAGATCACGCGTAGGCCTGAGGCCCGCACGAGAATATGTGACTCGTGCCTGGCCCAGGGGTCTTCCGGCTTCGCCGAAGCCCTGGTGGTAGGCGAAGAGCAGGGAGGATCGCGTGACACAACTTGGCTCCCCGGCGACGGAGAGCAGTCCCGGTGACCCCGGCCGGCAGGCGGTACGCGGGTCACGGCTCGCCCGGCGCCGCCGCGCCCTGTT
>Ga0306926_10007027_pt1 | contig 12179 bp, 9 predicted proteins | sample flu12Cox44000178_FD_203759 | JGI IMG/M metagenome (GOLD analysis project Ga0306926, IMG submission 203759) | Lab enrichment of tropical soil microbial communities from Luquillo Experimental Forest, Puerto Rico - flux8day.12C.oxic.44.000.178 (v2)... | ecosystem: Environmental > Terrestrial > Soil... | reverse complement strand
TCGCGCCGACGGGCCGATCGAGATGCGCCCGGTCGGCGAGATTGAGTTCGTCGCCGGCATCGCCGCGATGAGCGCGAGCGGCGGCTACGGCCCGATCAAGGTGGCGCAAGGCATCGTCGGCTACGCCGATCTCGCGCTGGGCGACCGGGTCGAGCCAGTACTTGAGGCGCTGATCCGCGCCGGCGGTGGCCGCCTCAAGGGGGTGCGCTATTCGGTCGGTTATGATGCCGATCCGACGATCGGCAACAGCCGCCCGAATTCGGCGCCTCATATCTACGCCCGGCCCGAAATCCGCACCGGGGTGGCCTGTCTCGCCGCGCACCGGTTGGTCCTCGACGCCTGGTGCTACCATCCGCAGCTCGCCGATGTGATCGCCTTGGCGCGGGTGGTACCGCAGGCGACGATCGTGATGTGCCATGTCGGCGGCGTGCTCGGCTACGGCGCCTATGCCGGCAAGAAGGACGAGGTTCATGCCGCGTGGCGGGCCAGCATGGCGGAATTGGCCACGTGCCCGAACGTCTCTGTTAAGCTGGGCGGCATGCTGAACCGCGGCGCCGCGCTCAACTTCCGCGAACTTCCGGCGCCGCCGAATTCCGAAGCCTGGGCCGCGGCCTGGCGGCCCTATGTCGAGACCTGCATCGAGTTGTTCGGTGCGGATCGCTGCAATTTCGAAAGCAATTTTCCGGTCGACAAGATGGGCACTGGCTACGCGGTATTGTGGAACGCGTTCAAGCGCATCACCGCCGGATGCTCTCAGAGCGAAAAGCTCGCCCTCTACAGCGGCACGGCCAAACAGCTTTACCACCTCGGCTGATGAATATCGATTTTCGTGGTGCGTCGCGCTCTGGGCAAGATCGAGTAGGAGGCTGGTGTCGCATGGCTGCGCGAGAAACGCGCTGCGGCCGATCCGCTGCGTTATGCCGGTGTCCCCAGATCTGGCGGTAAGCAGCGGCCCCGATTTTAGCTCTGACACGCAGAGAGGAGCGCTCCGTGAAGTTCAGTTTTTCAAGCGAGCAGGAGGAGTTCCGGTCCAACCTGCGCCGCTTCTTGACAGACCGTTCGCCGACCAAGGAAGTGCGGCGATTGATGCAAACTGACGATGGCTATGAACGCGACGGCTGGCGGGCGATCAACGCCGAACTCGGCCTGACTGCGGTCCGTATCCCGGAAGCCTATGGTGGCCAGGGTTTCGGTTTTGGTGAACAGTGCATAGTGCTGGAGGAAATGGGGCGCGCCCTGCTTTGCGCGCCATTCTTTGGGACGGCGGTGCTGGCCGCTGGTGCCATCCTGAATGCCGGGACCGAGGCGAAGAAGCAGGCGCTGCTGCCGGGGATCGCCGCAGGCGAGACGATCGCGACTCTTGCCTGGGTGGAGGACAATGGGCGCTGGGACGTCGAGGGCACGGCGCTTACCGCGACCACCATGGGCGGCGGGTCCGTGCTGAACGGGCATAAGACCTATGTGGTTGACGGCCACACCGCCGACCTGATCGTCGTACTGGCGCGTGCGCCCCAAGGCCTGTCGCTGTTCACCGTTGATGGCAACGCGGCTGGTCTGATTCGCCGCTCCCTGAAATCCATGGACCCGACACGGAAATTCGCACGCCTGGAGTTTGATGGCGTGGCGGCGCAGCCACTTGGTGCGGCCGGCGGTGCCGCGGTCCCGTTCGCCCGCACGATGATTGAGGCCGCAGTCTGCCTGGCCAACGAAATGGTCGGCGGCGCGGACCGGCTGCGCGAGGATGCGCTGGCCTATTCGATGATGCGCATGCAATTCGGCAAGCCCATCGCTTCGTTCCAGTCGATGAAGCATAAGCAGGCCGATATGCTACTCGAGGTCGAACTGGCCAAGTCGGCCGCCTATTACGCTGCTGCCTCATTGGATGATGGGGATGATAACGCGGTAGCCAACGCGCATCTCGCCAAAGCTTGTGCTGGCGATACGTATATGCAAACCGCCATTCATGCGGTGCAGATCCATGGCGGCATCGGGTTCACCTGGGACAATGACACGCATCTCTGGTTCAAGCGCGCAAAAAGCTCCGAGGTGTTGCTGGGTGACAGCACCTATCACCGCGAATTGATGATGCAGAACTGGGCAGCATGAGGGCGATCGACATGGCCGAGATCAACGAAGCCTCCGTTCGAGCCGAAGTCCGCGGCTGGCTGGAAGCGAACTGGAACCAGGACTATGGGCTAGTAGAATGGCGTCACAAGCTGGCCGATTCCGGCTGGGGCGTGCCGCATTGGCCGTCACGCTGGTATGGCCGCGACCTTCCTGTCGGCCTGGTTCCAGTGGTCGAGGAGGAATTCAACCGGATTGGCGCCATCGGCGTTGCCAAGGTGGGCATCCGCACCCTGGCTGCCGCGACCATTCTTGCGCATGGCACCGACCTGCAGAAAGAGAAGTTCCTTCTTCGCATTCTGACGGGTGAGGATATCTGGTGCCAGTTGTTCAGTGAACCGGGCAGCGGATCGGATGTGGCAGGTGCAGTGACGCGGGCCGAGTTTCGCGGCAATCAGTGGGTGGTGAATGGGCAGAAGGTCTGGACCACCAGTGCGCACAAGGCGCATTGGGGACTGTTGCTGGCGCGCACCGATTGGGACCAAAAGAAGCATCAGGGCCTGTCCTATTTCATCCTGGATATGAAGCAGCCGGGCGTGACCGTGCAGCCCCTGCGGCAGATGAACGGCCATGCGTCGTTTAACCAGGTGTTCCTGACGGATGCCAAGGTTGAGCCCGAGTTCCTGGTCTCCGAGGTCGGCGACGGCTGGGCGGTGACCACTACAACGCTGATGCATGAACGCCGCGGCGCCGACGGGCTGCGGAGCTGGGCGATCGAATCGGACAAGCCGGGCCGCGCCTATGATGAGGAGCGGGAGGAAATCCGCACGACGATGGAGCCATACAAATGGTATCCGCAGCGTGCGGGCCGCGTTGATCTGATCATGGAACGGGCCCGGGCGACCGGGAAGATCAACGATCCGGTGGTGCGGCAGGAGATCGCCAAGGTGCTGGTCATGTCCAAGGCCGCCGAATGGACCGCTCGCCGTGCCCGCGCAGCGCAGGAGCAGGGTCGGCCGCAGGGACCGGAGGGCTCTCTGGGCAAGCTGGCGTCGAGCCTTATTGCCCGGGCGGCGGCCCGCGTTCATACATCCCTGCTGGGGCCGAATGCGTTGCTGACCGGCGATGACACCCCGATGAACGGGTTGCTGGCGGAGATCCTGGTGTCGGTGCCGGCAACCTCGATCGCTGGCGGTACCGATGAAATCCAGCGGAACATCATAAGCGAACGGGTGCTGAAGATGCCACGGGAACGGACCGGCGACACGGATAAGCCGTTCAAGGATGTTCCGCGAAATATCGTGGCTTAGCCCCGGTTGCCGGGCCCGCACGAGTCGGGGCTGTACGTCTGGACTCAGACGCTCACCGGAATACCGGGGCTGGCACCGTCAACTTGTCAGATCGGGGTAGTCGGATGCAGGCGACCGGCAGTGGGCATTGGTGGCCGGCAATGCCACGCGAGCTTCGTCTCGATCTTCTTCCCCCGTCGCGCCCAGGCGCGCTCCGTTGTCCAAGGACCGGCCGCCGGATACCTTCCAGCCTTTGCCGGAACCCTGCCTTTTGCGCCGGATCGTAGCTAACGGGCTTCAGCGTGTCCGACCGTCCCACCTCCCGCTCGCCGACACTATTGCGAAGAACGCGTATTCGCCACGTACGTCGTGCGCTCGTCCGGCGACGGGGTGAGTCCGTTGGGATGTTCGCAATGCGCCAGCACGCTTAAGCCGTCGTGGGGCGCCAAACGATAAACGCACGCGCCATCCCAAAGGTTGTTGTCACCCTCAGACCCGGGATCCCGCGCTCGTGATAGGTGCGGCGCTTGTCCCGGTCAGTAAAATAAAGGCAGCCGTTCGAGCGGCAGATCACGTCGTTAGGCCGGTTGAAAAGCGCCCGTCTTTGTAGCTGTCGATCAACGATTCCATTCAAATTTCAGCGACGCAGATGGCGGTCAGCGAAAGCAGTCAGCGCAGGAAAGGCTGAGGCTATGCCCAAGTCGCGATCGCCGTCGCAATGACATGGTTCAGCGCCATGAGGTCCATGGGATGGTCGGTCTCGTTGCTGACCGCAATCGTCAGACGGTGGCGTCGCAAGATGAAAATGCGTTGGTCCGACGCACCCGATGCCCAGGCGGCGTCAGGCGGAAGGTCGGGGAACAGGCGATCGATGTTGGTATGAAAGCACGCCGCGTAGCTGGTGCCGGTGTGCGTCGCGGTCAGTGCGTAATCGGCCCAGCCCCGCGGCAGGAGCTGCTCGCCGTCCCACATGCCGTTCTGCAGATACAGCACCCCAAGCTTGGCGTAGTCGCGCAATGTCGCGAAGCCGGCGCCGGAGGCGATCAGATTGCCGGCAATATCGGCGGAGTGCTGATAGCTCGCCATGCCGAGCCGATCGACCAACAGGCCGTACAGGGTCTCGTGGTACGGCAGCCCTCGGCCTTCGATCCGGTCCCGGATGATCGCACCGAGCACGTTGAGGCCGCTGTTGATGTATCGGAAGACTGTGCCGGGTACCGTGGCGACGATCGAGCGCTGCGCCGCTTCAAATGCATCGCCGGCGTCCTGGTAGACCGCGCTGTTTTCGAAGCCGAGCGTCTGGCGTCCGTCGGCGTGGCACACCGGGAACCCGAGCCCCGAGCGCATGCGCAGCAGATGATCGAGGGTGATCATATGGTGAATAGAGCGCGGATCGCGCCATAGCGGCGCAAGCGCCCGGTCATGCACCGAAGCGAGCCAGCCTTCTTGGATCAACCGGCCGATCACGGTACAGGTGATCGCCTTGGTCATCGACCAGCTCGGTGTGGGGCGATCGGGGGAACCGAAATCGCTGTAGCGCTCGCACAGGATACGCTCAGGGGTAGCGATCAAGACACCGTACGCGCCCGTCGAGCGAGCAAAAAAGGCGTCCAACGCGCGAACCAGGTCGGCCGTCAGCGCCGGCAGTGTTTCGATAGCTTCGCCGAGCGGCCAGACGCGGTTGGCGTCCGGTCGCCGACGCGCAATCGGTCGCGGATCGAATTGCAGTCGCTGATGCGGCCCCATGACGATCGCGCCGTAGCCGGGACGCGCAACCGCCGAGCCGACGACCGACTCTCCGATGCTGGCGTCGTTCCAGCGGATGGTGACCCGGCGGTCGGTATCGTCCATGTCGATGCTGATGTCCCCGGCGCGATGTGCGGCGACCAGCTCCGCCTGCCCGTCCGGTGAGGCCCGAAAACCGAGCCCGCCCGGCGCTACCGCCGGCCGCCAGCGAAAGTGCCGCTCGACCGTCCCGCGGTCGAGCCCGCTGATATAGCGCATGTCGGCCCGGCGCTTGGCCGCGAAGTTGACGGTGCGTTGCCGCAGTGCGCGCGCGGACGCATCGTAGACCAGCGGGTCCGGCAAACCGACGCCAAATGGCTCCGGCGTGCGATCGAAGTAAGGCTCTACCGGCGCAACTTGTGCCCGAGGCTGGTCGCTCATCTCGCCGCTCCTCCCGCGATGTCGTGCAACAAGGTGCCGCTTTCGAGCGGCGCCGGCAATCGGCACTGCTATGCTGAGCCGGCATCAGGCCATGGTGTCGCGCTCCGAAATCCCCCCACGGATCCGTCCTGCCGACATGAATGCCTCCCGCGCCGGTCCGCCGGCCTCGCTTTACGTCGCCGGCCCGTTCAGCATGGGCTACGTCGATTTCTTCACCTTCCTGATCCCGCTTTATGGCCTCTTGCGGGGGCTCGATGCCTCGGAGATCGGCATCCTTGTCGGCGCACGCTCGATCGTCGCGATGTTCCTGTCGATCCATATTGGTGCCTTGATGGACCGTTTCGGTACGCGAAGAGTCACCTTGTTTTTCGTTTGGACTGGGATGGCCTTGGCGCCGCTGTTTCCGGTGGTGGCGGGGTTCTGGGCTTTGCTGCTGCTGCAACTGGTCAATGGCGCCGCGGTTTCCTTCTCCTGGTCAGGAGCCCAAACCCTGATCGCCCAGATCGCCGAGGGAGATGCCAAATATATCGGCAGGTTTAGCTTCTTTGCCCGGCTCGGCTCGACGACCGCGCCGATCCTGGCCGGCGCGGTGTGGGATTTTGGCGGAGCGTGGCCGGCTTATCTTCTCGGAGCCGCCTGGGGTGTGGTGCTGACGGTCGCGCTGCTGCGCATTCCGGGGGCAGAGTTCTTCGCGCCACGACCGGGGGATGGAACGAGCCGAGTGCGGTTCCGGGCCCGCGACGCCTGGCCCCGAGCCTCGGACTACGTCAACTCGATCATGCTGCTGGCGATCCCGGCGATTGCGCTCTCCATGGCCATCATATCGATGCGAAACACGACATACAGCCTCCAGACCTCGGTTTATGTCGTCTATCTCGACCAAATCGGGCTCGTCGGCACGAGGATCGGCATTCTCTTCGCAGCCGCGGAGATCGCGAGCGCGTTCGGCTCGCTTTTTGCCGGCCGCGCGATGCGCCTGGGCGATCCGCAGCGAACGATGCTGAGCGGCACCGTCCTCTCCATCCTCCTGATTGCGATGACGCCGCTGCTGGACGGCATCTTCGCGTTGCTGCTGCTGTTCCAGCTCGCACGTGGCTGGCTGGAAGGAGTGATTCAACCGGTCATCCTGTCGGTGCAGGCAAGGGCCGTCGGCCGCCACCAGCAGGGTGCGGTAGTGGGCCTGCGCCAGACCGGTCAGCGGCTCAGCTCGATCCTGATTCCGCCAGTCATGGGCGCCGTCGCCGATCGCTGGGGCACTGGCGAGGGCTTTTTCATTTTCGGCGCATTCATGCTGCTGTTGTGCGCCCCGCTGGCGCTGATCATCCGTCGCATAGCGGGGCTCCGATCTGCCGCCGACGGCCGCCGTGCACTACCTGATTGAAACCGTCTCGCTCGTCTCGCCGGAGCGGGGACGGTGCGGGAAAGCAGGCGCCGGGAAGCCTCGATACTGGTCGCTATGATCCCCATCATGGTTCGGAAGTCCGGGTTTCGTGAGTACGCCGCGCGGCGGCGCGAAGCTCGAAATCCGGCGCCGTGGCAGCTCATGCCAGCTGATATTGAACGCGGCAAGTTTCGGAAAAAACTGCAATTCGCTGTAGGGCAGATGGTCGTGGATCCACCACGCCATAGCCTGCCAGCTCACGCCTTTATCTAAGTGATCAACCAGCCACGGCACGACGATGCTCGCCATCGCTCCCATGCCGCCGTCTTTGCTGCGCTGATCCCAAATATGTCGCGCTCGATTGCGTTCATTGGAGCCGCGATTCTGGAAGTGCGCATTGCCGTATGCATTTACCTCCGGCGATCGGTATGCCGATCGGACCGCAAGGCGACCGAACGTGGCTTGCAGAGGTTCGAGCAGGCGCTCACAAAGCTTGCGTCCGGCGGCGATCGCCAAGTCGGGATCATCGGGCAGGTTTGGCATACCGGTCATCGCCGCAATCTCGCTGTGCAGAAAATCGCGCATGAAAAAGGATTGCGACAACCGAACGCGCCCGAATGCTTCAGCGCTTCTAACCGATCTCGGTGTCTTCATCGTTGCTTCAACGCAAGCTTCCGCTGACAGCCGGATCTAGAGGTGCCAAGCGCCCGGTTCCCAAACTTACGACGAGGCGTCGATTCCCTTCATCTGCACCAAATGGACAACGCCTGCCCGGTTACTTGGCCAGCTGCCTAGGTTGAGGATCGATCTGTACGGTCGCAGTCATCCCGGCTGACAGGACGACACCCTCGGGCACCTGGTCGATGTGGATGCGCACCGGGATGCGCTGCGCCAAGCGCACCCAGGTGAAGATCGGGTTGACCTGGGCGAGCCCTTGCCCGTTGGGTTGGGCGTTCGCGACGTTGATGCCGCGGGCGATGCTGCCGACATGGCCGCGGACGATCTGGCTGTAGCCCATCAGCTTGATCTCGGCAGGATCGCCGACCTGGATCGGCTCGAGATTGGTCTCCTCGAAATAGCCGTCGACCCAGAACGAATCGGCGTCGACCAACGAGATTTCGTTCATGCCGACAGTGGCATAGTCGCCGAGCTGCGCCAACAGGTTAGTCACCCAGCCATTAACCGGCGAGTGAATCTGGGTGCGTTCGAGGTTGACCCGCGCCTGGGCCAAATTGGCCTGGGCCTGCTGTAGTTGGGCTTGGGTGGCCAGCGCGTTGCTCGCGAAGGTCTGCTTTTCTTCGACCGTGGCGGCGAGATTGGACAGCTCCTGCCGGCGCTTGGCTTCTCTCTCGGCATTCTCTGCGTTGGCCTGGGCCTGCTGCACTGCCGCCTCGGCGAGGCTGACGGCAATCTTGTAGTTGGTCGGGTCGATGACCATCAACAGGTCGCCCTTGTGCACGAATTGATTGTCGGCGACCGGCAGCTCAACGATATACCCGGAGACCTCCACCGCCATCGTTACGACATAGGCGCGTACCGTGCCGTCGCGTGTCCATGGCGCCCCCATATAGGCGTTCCACATCGCCCACCCGAGCGCGCCCGCGACCGCGATCGTCGCCAAGGTGATAACGAACGGAAGGATACGCAGGCGCCGCCTGGGTGCCTCGCGAGGTGTGGGCTCGGGCGACCAGACGGCTGCGGGAGCGGCTACCGCCGCTTCCCGCTTCGCTTTGGTTTCGACATCCGACATGACGTATTCAGCGCGCCGCGACGAGCATCACCATCGATGACAGCACGATCATATAGACCGCGAATACGAACAGCGAGGGGTGCCAGACGTAGCGCAACAGACCGAAACGCGCAGCGAACCGGCGCAGCCCGATCGTCACCATCCAGGCGGCGACCATCATCAGCGAGATCGGCGCGACATAGACGCCGAACAGGTTGATCTCGGTGAATCTCACCCAGTCGCTCCATCGAAATAAGCGGCGTGTCGGGTCAGCGTCTCAGAAATGCCGAGAATGATGCCCCGCACCCGGAGTGCGCCTGCGTCTAAACCCGAGGTGAGCGCGCGGTCAAGGTCGGCAAGCCTCGCGACCGTCTTGACAGAGTTGCCTCGCGCAAAGGCGTGGAGCGCCGCATCGATATCGGAACCCAGATCGAACCGACGACAGAAATGGCGAAGCTTGATGATCTCGGTGCCGACCAAGAGCGCCGCGATCAGCTGCGCGCGCTGCAACGGTTGCGCCGCATCCGGCAACGCCGCGAGCCTGCCGAACAAGTGGTCCTGCCAATCCATGGCCGTGTCCGGAATCGGGCCTGTCGCGAGGCGACGCAGGTCGCGCAACGTCAGCCCCAACAACCGGCGCGCCCGGAATGCGGGTGACAGGGGCGGTATCAAGCGAAACGAAAACGCCGCGGCACTCGATCCTGCAACGATCGCCGACGCGGCATTATAAAATTGTTGAGTATCGTAGCTCTCCACATTGGCGGGTGCCAGCAGCGGCACAAAATTTGCCACCATTGCCATGAACATCACCGCCCGCCACAGCTGAGAGGACGAAGCCAACCCGGCGCCGGCGGGCACCAACACAAGGCCAATCGCAAGACTGAGACCTGCAAAAGTCTCCCGGTTCGGCAACACCGCGAATCCTATGATTGCAGCAAAACCGGCGGTAAGGCTGGTGCCCACCGTAAACCCCACGGCTGCAACGTAGGCCTGGTCCGCGCGCGGCGCGAGCAGGATGACCCCGATCGCGGCAAAGGTCATGGCACCCGCGCCATTCGGCCATTCGGTAACAATCCAGAAAAGCTGAGCGGCGCCGATCACGACAAAGGCGCGTCCCGCATTGACCAGGGGGGGGAGCCAATCGGGTATTCGGAGGCGGCGGAAGTCGCGCGCAACCGGCCGGAAGGGATCGGTGACCAGCAGAGCCAGTCCGTTGAGGGCGTGCGATATGCCCGCCAGCACGTCAGCCGTCTGGTCGGCGAGCAGCCGGAGCGACGGCGTGCGAGCCGGCAGCGCTACAAGCATCCCCACCGCGGCATCACAGATCCGCAGCAGACCCGCGGGATCGGCCATCCAGCGTGTCGCTTCGTCCTGCCCAGGCTGGGCGCGGAGTTCCTCCGGCACTTCCGCCAGCACGGCGCTCGCCTCTGCGCGGGCCCTCCCCTTCGGCAATCGCGCGAGCAGAACCGAGCAGCGCGCCCAGCCGGCCATGGCAGCCAATAAACCGTCGACCGCCCTCTGAAGCACTGGCGAAAAATAGCGCAGTTGGGCGGATTCCCCGATCGCCTCGTCGATGACCGGGTCGAGCGCGATGACGCGGCGGATGAATTCGCGCCGGGTCGTCTGAGTTTCCTCGAATCCCGCTCCGGCGATCATCAACGTGCTAGCAAACCGACAGGCGATCTCGGCCGAGAGGCCGGCGAACAATGTCCCCAAGCGTCGTCGCGCGCCGCCCAAATCCGTTCCGGCGAGGACGACGCCGGCGCAGACGATGCCGATGCAAATTTCGCTGGCGCGGGTGATCGCGAGCGTGAAGGCTAGCCCGTTCGGCCCCCCGGTTGCGCCAAGCTGGTCCATCGCGATGATCGCCGCCGTGTAGCCGGCAAGCGCCGCCGCATAGGCCGCGAAATTACGCAGCAGGGTGGCGACGAGAGCGCATGCGGCGCCCCATAGTGCGAGCCCTAGGAGAAACGGTGCGCGATCCTGCGGAAAGCACGCGGTCAGCACGACGATGGCGACGGCACCGATCACGGTGCCGATCATGCGGTACCAGCCCTTGCGCAGCGACGCTCCGAGATGCGGCTGACACACGATCGCCGCCGTGGTGCCGGCCCAGTACGCGTTGTCGAGCTCGAGCCAGAACGCGACGTAGAGTGCGAGGCACACCGAAGCCCACAGCCGCAAGCCAAAAAGCAGCGGCGGACCCGCGGCCCTCAACGCATCCGTCAGCCGGGCCGCACTTGATGCAACGAGTAAACCTCGCGCCGGAAGCCCTGCCTCTGCCATGAAATGAATTTAGCTCATGACATCACGGACGGCGATGCCGGTGGTCAGCGCGCCAGGAGCTGCAACAACCAGTTGTGTCGGCGATCCGTCGTCGCTGGATCAGCAGCGGATCTGCTGCGAACTCTCAGCCAATGGCCGAGTCGGTCCATGCGACGCAGCAAGTATCAGGGGGCGGCGTGTCTCCTCAGGGAGGTCTGAAACGCTTGCGCGCCATTTCTGTCGCCTCCGCGAAGGCGGGGGCCCAGGGCTGCCGGGGACGTAATTATCGTTCGCTGGATACCCGCTTTCGCGGGTATGACGGTGAGGTTCACGGTACCAACCGTCAGAACGGTACCACTAGCTCTGGTGGTTGACCATGAGAGCGTCGGCCTAAGAGGTGCCAGCTCTCGCGGAGCGACAGACGCTCTCAATCAGGAGGATCAGGCAACCAAACAGCACCACGGTACCGCCGACCAATGGGTCGAGTTCGGTGAAATCGACCAAGCACCCCGCCATGGTCACGACCGTCAGAACCGCTATCGTCAGCCGCTTCTCGGCGACGAACATGCCGGTCAATTCGGCAGCGATTTCCTTGAGCACGGTCATCGCGCGATCTCCACGCTGATTCTTCGGGCAAGAGCAGACCCGGTCAGGCCGGCAGCCAGGAACAGCGCAGCGAACAGCAGCAGCGCCAAGTCCTGCCCAGGCCAAGCGACCCCGAGCCCTTCGCCGGTCCAGAACACGCCGAAAGCCGACAGCATGACGCCGACACCGAATTTGAGAGTATTCTCCGGCACGCGGGACAACGGCCGATGGATGATGGCTCCCGCAGCAAGAACCAGCGCGCAGGCGGCGAGCGCGCCGAAGCTGGCGGGCATCAGCAGCCCGCGCCCGGCGCCTACGGCAATCACGATAAATACGACTTCGAGGCCTTCAAGCAGCACTGCCTTGAGCGCGGTAATTCCAGCCACCCAATCAAGGTTAGTCTGCTGGCGTCGCTGGTGCTGACCCAGTTGAGCCGCCTCGGCCGCGAAGATGGCGTCTTCATCGTGTAACGGGATGATGCCGGCTGCCCGCAACGATGCCTTTCGGAGCCACCCCATACCAAAGAGAAGCAGCAGGATCCCGATCGCGAGCTGCAGCGAGTGAAGCGGGATGCGATTGAGAAGCGGCCCCAGCAACAGGACAATGCCCGCCAGCACGGCGAGGCCGGCGATTGTGCCTAACGCCGCCGAGCGCCAGCCGCGCAACGTCGCGACAGCGAGCACGATTGTAAAGGCCTCGA
>Ga0306926_10007018_pt1 | contig 12185 bp, 9 predicted proteins | sample flu12Cox44000178_FD_203759 | JGI IMG/M metagenome (GOLD analysis project Ga0306926, IMG submission 203759) | Lab enrichment of tropical soil microbial communities from Luquillo Experimental Forest, Puerto Rico - flux8day.12C.oxic.44.000.178 (v2)... | ecosystem: Environmental > Terrestrial > Soil... | reverse complement strand
AAAGAAATAGTATCGGTTGCCAACGCCGGGGATCTGCAACTGCTCCCATTGTTCAAGAGCTCCGCCAAAGGTGGCCACCGGGTGGATGAGCGCCAGAAGCAGGATGGCGGTCGCGTAGGCCACGAAAACTTTCAATTCCAGCGGGCCGCGTACGACTGCGTAAGCCACAATCGCGATGCCGGCGACCATGGCGATTGATTGCAGCAACAACAAATAGCTGGCATGCCCAAAGAAAAGCCGGATAAAGGTCCGCACACCGAATGTCGCAGAAAGGAAGATTTGGCCTCCAACTATGGCAATCAGACGCGATAAAGAAGCGCCATTCGGCGCCGGACGTCGCGAATTCGACACCAAAAGGACGGCCGTCTGGAGCGCGGCTCCGGAAGCCAGGACCAAGAACCAGGCTTTGAAGCGCGCTTCTCTCCGTTTCCACAGCAGGAACCCCGCCACCGGGGCCAGCAGCATACCGGCCGCACCGTCAAGGACAGAAAAGGCCAGCAGCAAGGTATCCAGGATGCCCGGTCCCCGCCCAACTTTCCCGGGCGAGAGCAGTAACAGGAGACCAGCCAGCGCCAGGTGCCATTGCACGTTCGTCGCGTTGCCATGGACCTCGAACGAATTGGGGAGAGCCAAATACAGCAGGCTCGCGAGGAGTCGCGTGGCCAGGGATATGTTCGAAAAACGATTGGAGAGAAACAGACTGACCGGGAGGATCTGTACTGCCAATGCGCACAAATTCATGACCAGCGGAGCCACAGCGAACGGAAATAGGAGCGACAGCAAACCGATGATACGAGAGACGGTCTGCAGGTAACCCGAATCCGGTATCAATAGGCAGCGCCAGCCCATGTGATAGGCGTCGGCAAACCACCGTGCGCCGTCTTCGGCATAGAACTGCGCGTTCAAAATTGCGTCAGGCCGTCGCGAGAATAGGATCAGAAAAGAGATTAGGAAAACGCCGGCATGAAAAGCGATTTTGCTGGTCTGCGCTGCGGAGGCATTTCGTCGCGCCGTCGAATCCGGTGGACTAGCGGGCACCATCGCGCCGGCCCTAACGTTTAGTGAGCTGCATCGTAAATACCACCGGGTTGACGGGGACGGTGATCTTGGTCCCCGGTGCGGCCCGTTCAAAATGAGCAGCAACCTCCCGAAAATCTAAGTCCGGAAAAGGCTTATAGACCCAATCCCTGCAAATCCCTATGGGTAGCAGAGCCAGCAGTGCCAACGCCGCGTAGCGTGCGGGCCTGCGGCTTGGCGCGGTTCCGCTCGCCATCCAGACCAAAGAGGCCAGGAAGGCCAGCATCGGAAAGAACCAGTAGCGGTTGCCAATACCCGGGATCAACATCACTCGCCACTCCTCGTCGTAGTTGCCCTGCATAACCACATAGGGACGAATGAGAGCCAGGGTTACCACCGTGCCCGCGTACAAGAGAAAAAGCTTCAGTTCGAGTGGTCCGTAAAAGGCCGCGTATGCGATCACTGATAATCCGATTACCAGGGCCGTTACCTGAGCCAGAAAGAGAAAATGAACCTGAACAAAATAGAGCTGGATAAAGGTTCTAACGCCCATCAGCGAGGAGAGGAAAACCTGCCCTCCGAGAATCCTGGTAAGCCGCTCTATCGTAGCTCCGTTGGGGAGAGATGTTCTGGAAGTGGAAAACAGGATGACCAGAATCTGCAGAAATGCTCCTGGCACTAACACCGATAGCGCCGCAGTCGATTGTTTGTCCCGCCGTTTCCATCGCAAAACACCTGCCACCGGGATCAGAAAGATGCCGAGCGGACCATCCAAGACCGACAAGCCCCATATCCCCAGGTCGAAAATGCGCCCGGCACGACCGCATGCGGGCGGCGCGAGCAAAAGCAGGAAGCCGGCGAGCGCCAGATGCCACTGGATGTTGGTGGTGTTGGCATGAATTTCAAATGAGTTTGGAACACCGAGGTAAATCAAACATCCAAGTAACCTCGTGTCGATGGGAACTGTGCTGAACCGGGACGAAAGCAAAATGTTTACTGGGAGGATCTGTACTGCCAACGCGCACAAATTCATGACCAACGGAGCGAGCGCGAAGGAAAACAGAAGTGACAGCAAGCCGATCATACGACAGACTGTCTGCAGGTAACCCGCACAGGGCATCAACAGGCAACGCCAGCCCCAGTGATAGGCGTCGCCAAACCAGAACGGGCCGTCTTCGGCGTAAAACTGCGGATTCAGCAGCGCGTCGGGGCGGCGCGAAAACAAAATCAGTAGAGCGACCAGGAAGACTGTCGCGTGAAACGCGATTTCGCCATCCATGGTCGTTCCGCCAAGCTTAGGCCACTGGGCCTTGGCACCCGTTAGACTCTCACTCATGGTTTTCTATCACGTTATCGGCCTGCGGGGATTTCGGTCAACAAAGAAACAGGACGATGAGTCCCAAAATGACACATCGCAGCGCTTACCGCAGCTTCTATCGGAAGCTTCGGGCCATGAAATTACAATCGCTCCTGCACTATACTCTTGACCGCAAGTACAGGAGGAATGGCGTGCCGCTCAGAACTTCCCGAGCTGTCGTTCGATATTTCCTGGCGCTGCTGTTCCTGGCAGGCTCGTACCCGGCCCTACCGCACATTGCGCGCGCGCAGGAAGTGGCGATCACGTTCGACGATCTGCCCTCGCACGGGCCGCTGCCTGACGGCACAACCCGCGAAGAGGTGACGCGCAAAATCCTGCAGGCGTTCAAAGAAGCCGGGGTACCGGAGGTGTACGGCTTCATTAATGCAGGCAAAATGCGCGACCATCCGGAAGACAGGCAAGTGTTGCAGTTGTGGCGCGAAGCAGGCCAGCCGCTCGGCAATCACACGCTCGACCATATGAATCTGAACGACAACACTCCTGAAGCGTTTGAAGCAAATATCGCCAAGAACGAGGACGTGCTGGAAAGCCTGATGGGCAAGAACGACTGGCATTGGTTCCGCTACCCGTACCTGAATGAGGGCAACACGCTTGAAAAGCGCCGCGCTGTCCGCAGCTACCTGAAAGACCACCATTACCGCATCGCTCAGGTGACGCTGGACTTTGAGGACTACGCGTGGAACTCCCCTTACGCGCGTTGTTCCGACCAGAAGAACGAAAAGTCCATTGCCTGGTTGCGGGAGAGCTATCTGAATACGGCGGCCGAGTACATGAAGCTAGGTCGGCAGCTCTCCCAGCAGATCTTTCACCGCGACATCAAATACGTCCTGCTGATGCACATCGGTGCGTTTGACGCGCAGATGCTGCCGCAACTGCTGGCGCAGATGAAGCAGCAAGGCTACCGATTCATCAAGCTTAAACAAGCGCAGGACGATCCAGCCTATGAGACGGATCCTGACTTTGCGTTCGAGACTGGCGGCACGCTGCTCGACCAGATCACCGAAGCGCACCAGCTTGAGTTTCCGCCCCACGCCGAAAAGCCCATGAAAGCCCTCGCGGCGACGTGCCGGGCGCAGTGAAGCCTAGGGCAGCCTGCCCGTGGAGTGGGCTGGCGCCGCCTAAGGACGTTTTCGGCCTAAGCGTTGTTCTTGCTGCGTCGGAGTGTTCCGCGCGGGGAACAGCACATCGAAGAGAATCAGAATGGCGCCAATGGTGATCGCGGAATCGGCCACGTTGAACGCCGGATAGCGGTAGGAGCCGAACCACACTTCGAAGAAGTCGGTAACCCCGCCGTGCAAAATCCGGTCGGTCAGATTGCCCGTCGCTCCGCCGAGCAGCAGCGCCAAGCCCGCGGCGACCCGAACGGAAACCTCGCTGCCCGCCACCAGATACCAGGCCAGAACGGCGATCACCGCTAGCGATCCGAAGATCAGCGCGTAACGCACCCAGGGTGACGCGCTGTCCGCGAACAGGCTGAACGCAATTCCCGGATTCTTGCTGTGCACCAGATAAACCAATCTGTGGATGAGCTCGTGCCGCCAGCCTTCCCCGGTCCTAGCTTCGATGGCCGCCTTCGAAAGGCGGTCCAGAAAAACCACCACGAAGGTGAGGATCAGCCAGCGCAGGCGCGAAGCGTGGATCATAGTGCAAAGTTGGGGCGCCGCGACCCGAGCGGGCGGCGCGCCGCAGCGAGATACGCTGGTTGCCGCCCCGCTAGGGCCGTGGCCCCTTCAAGCATTCTCGATCTCCGCCAGCGCCTCGGAACACCGCTCGCACACGGTCGGATACCGGGTGTTTTCGCCCACGCGGGTCGAATAGTTCCAGCAGCGCTCGCACTTTGCACCTTCCGCTTTGTGAACGCAGACTTCGAGTGATGGAACCAGCTCCGATTTGTAGTCAGCCGCGCCGGCGCTGAAGAAATCCACCTGGGAAACAATGAACAAGCCGGGCAGCTGCGCCAAATGACTTTTCAGCTTGGCCTTCAATTCCGGGTTGCCGTTCAGCAAAACCTTAGCTTCCAGGCCGGAATTGATCTTCTTTCCGTTGCGCGCCGCTTCGAGCGCCTTCAGGACCTCGCCGCGAACCTTGCCGAGCAGATCCCAGTTCGCCGCCGCCGCGGGCGCAAGCCCCGAACGCAGTTCGCTGTCTTCGGCAAAGAGCGCGATGTGCACGCTCGATGGCTGGCCCGCGGCTTTCGGCAAATGCTTCCAGATCTCTTCCGCCGTGAACACCAGAATGGGCGCCATGATCCGCACCAGCGCGCTCGAGATCTTGTAGATCGCCGTCTGTGCCGAGCGGCGCGAAGCATGGTTGGGCGCTTTGGTGTACAGGCGGTCTTTGAGCACGTCGTAGTAAAACGCGCTCAGGTCCACCACGCAGTAGTCGTGTATGGCGTGGTACACACGGTGGAACTCGTAGGCGGAGTACCACTCGCGGCACTTCCTCACCAGCTCGGCGGTGCGGTCGAGCATCCACCGGTCCATCTCTTCCATCTTTTCGTTCGGCAAAAGATTCCGCGACGGATCGAAATCGCTCAGATTGCCGAGCGCGAACCGGAAGGTGTTGCGGATCTTACGGTACGCTTCGCTGAGCTGGGTCATCACCCGCTCGCTCATTTTCACGTCGGCCTGATACTCGACCGAAGTCACCCACAACCGCAGCAGGTCCGCGCCCCACTTGTCACAGATTTCCGAAGGCTCAATCGCATTGCCGAGCGACTTCGACATCGGCCGGCCCTGCTCGTCGAGCGTCCAGCCGTGCGTGACCACGCCGCGGTACGGTGCGGCGTGACGCACGCCCGTCGCCACCAGCAGCGAGCTGTGAAACCAGCCGCGATACTGATCCGGCCCTTCCAGATAGACGTCCGCCGGCCACTCGTCCCCCTTCAGCACCGCGAGATTCGACGAACCTGAATCGAACCAAACGTCCAGAATGTCGTGCTCCTTGCGCCACTCCGACGCGCCGCACGGGCATTTCGTCCCCGGCGGCAGCAACTCCTCGGGCGAATGCCGGTACCAAGCGTCCGCGCCCTCTTTCTTGAACCACTCGACCACGTTGTGCAGCGCCGGGTAGTCCCGCAGCTGTTTCCCACAGCCTGCGCAGAAAAACACGATGATCGGCACACCCCAGAACCGTTGCCGCGATACGCACCAGTCCGGGCGCTTTTCGATCATTTCGTAGATGCGGTCCTCGCCCCAGGCGGGAATCCACTTGACCTTGTGGATTTCTCCGAGCGCCTCCTGGCGCAGCGATTTCGGGCTGTCCGTGGGCACCGTATCCATGCCGATGAACCACTGCTCCGTGGCACGGAAAATCACCGGGTTGTGGCAGCGCCAGCAGTGCGGGTAGCTGTGCTTGTACGGATGATTTCCAAGCAGTGCGCCATGTTTGGCCAGCAGGCCTACGATGATGGGGTTCGCCGTAAAGACATCCTTGCCTTTGTATTCCGGCAAGCCCTCGAGGTACACACCGCGGTCGTCAAGCGGTGCGTAGATTTCCAAACCGTATTTCTGCCCGGAATTGAAGTCGTCGACACCGTGGCCGGGAGCCGTGTGCACGATACCGCTGCCCTGATCGAGCGTCACATAATCGGCGAGAATTCCGGGCACCTGAATGGGCAGGAACGGATGCTCGAACCTCATGCCGTCAAAGTCGGCGCCGCGGAACTTTGCCAGAACGTCGGCTTGCTTGATTTCGCACTCCGCCGCGAGTGCGGCAACGCGGTCGGTCGCCAGCAGCAGCTTGCCTTTTTCCGTCTCGACCACGGCATATTCAAAATCCGGATGAAAAGCGAGGGCGCGGTTATGCGGAAGGGTCCAGGGCGTAGTCGTCCAGATCACCGCCGCAACATCGGAAGCGATTTCGGCGGCCAACCCTTTCCCCCCGCCCGCCACCCGGAACTTCACCCAGATCGAAGGGCTGACGTGGTCTTCATATTCGACCTCCGCTTCCGCTAGCGCCGTGGAATCGACGATGCACCAATACACCGGCTTGCGTCCGCGATAAACGTAACCCTTTTCCATGAATTCCAGAAACGCCGCGGCGATGGTCGCTTCGTAATCGAAGCTCATGGTCAGATAGGGATCATTCCACCGCCCGAAGACGCCGAGCCGCTTGAAATCCCGTTTGTGCTGCTCGACGTAGCGCCCAGCAAACTGGCGGCACAGTTGCCGGAACTCCGCCGGCGGTACGCGGCCTTTGCCGCCCAGTTCCTTTTCCACCTGCGTTTCGATCGGCAGCCCGTGGCAATCCCAGCCCGGCACGTACGGCGCATAGTGCCCGGCCATACTTTTGCTCTTCACGATCAGGTCTTTCAGGATTTTGTTGAGCCCGGTGCCCAGATGAATCGTGCCGGTCGGATACGGCGGCCCGTCATGCAGCACAAACAGCGGTTTTCCCTGCCGTGCATCCAGAATCTGCTGGTAGAGATTCGCATGCTGCCACGCCTCGAGCTGTTTCGGCTCGTTCTGCGGCAGTCCCGCCTTCATCGGGAAGTCCGTTTTGGGCAGGTTTAGCGTGGTCTTGATCGCGAGTGGTTCGGACATGGATGCCGTATGACAATTCCCTTCTCAGCCTAGTTTTCGCCGGAAGCCCTGGCGGGAAACTTCGGTAAGTGTAATCAACGATTTTACCCTACGTACCCGTTCGGGCGTAAAGCCCCGTCCTTGAGGACGGGGCTTTACCGCCCCTTTTCAGCTGGCTTTTTGCTGCCGGACAGAGCGTTAGGTTAACCGGGTTCTATCGACCGGAAGACGCGGCGGGTTCGCATTCCACCGCACCGCCGGGAGCGCGGCTTCATCGCAGCCTGCGTTCCATTTCCTCAACCAGAAATTTGGCCTTGGCAATGGCGTCGCTCGCGGCGGCAACCGCCCGCGGCGAACGTCCCCCATCCCAATCGGTTAAACCGCGCGCTGCGAAAATGGCTGCTGCCACGAGGATAGCCTGGTGGCGGGCCTGCTTTTGCTGATCTTCCATGAACTTTCTCCGGGGAGGACGGGAGGTGTCGCAGAGGAGTAGGGATGGTTCAGTCTACCACGTCCCCCGGGCACAAGGCGCGGTCCCTTCCGGCGAGCGCGCCGCCGCCCACGGCGCTGGCTTAGGGAGGCTACCTTTGCGCGCTTTTTGACTTACTTGTCGTAGATTCTTGTCCAGCCGGTTGTTAGAATAGAGGCAGTACGTTTGTAACCCGGCGGCGATTGCAACCTTTCGAGGTTGCCGCGAATCGTACCCGAAGGTGCACCCGGACCGATTGAGCCGCGTCTAATCGATAGGGCGGAGAACTTTGCCAGTCACACTTCTCAACTTGGAGCGGCCGCGAACTCCGGATTCTCCCACCTCCGGCCAGACGCCACCCGTGCCATCGCCTGTGGTGCCGCGCTTCGGCCGGCCCGCCATGCTCATGCCGGACCACTTCTGGTCGAACCTGCAGCAATTTCTGTTCGAGCGTCCGGTAAGACTCCATGGGAACGTAAAGTCGCCCCTGATGCCGACCCAGTACGGCGAGGGCTTCTGGAACAACGTCCATGAATTTTTCAACAAGCGCCAGGTCCCCAAGGGCCCTTCGACCAGCCGGCTGGGTACGGGTTGGGTGGAGGGTTTCGGCGGGTTTCGGGAACGCATCAAGGAGTTGTTCTCTCCCACGAAACAGGCGCCGCTACCCTTTGAAGTAAAGACGGTGCGGGTAAAAGAGATCTGGACCAAAGACGAGAACTTTGGCTGGACTCAGGTGATTTCCATCGGCTTGCACGTCGCACTCATCGCAGCCATTCTGATACCGCTGATCTTTCACATGGGTCGATCCTCGACGCAGGCCAAGAGCAAGACCGACGTGGGGATGATCGACATTTCACCCTACTTAGCCAAGCTTCCCGCGGGCACCAAGCCGGCGGGCGGAGGGGGTGGCGCAAACGATCACACCACCGCTCCGGTGAACCGTGGCAAACTCCCCAAGTTCGCATGGACCCAGTTCACACCTCCCCAGGTCAAGATTCAGAACCCCGACCCCAAGCTGCCCATGGATCCGACGCTGCTCGGGCCGCCTGACTTGAAAGTTGCGAACATTCAGGCGCCGACGTTCGGCGATCCCCTGGCAAACGGCGTCAGCGAGTCTCTCGGCCACGGCAACGGAACGGGCATCGGCAGCGGTACTGGCGGGGGTCTCGGTCCCGGCGAAGGAGGCGGCACCGGGGGCGGCGCGTTCCGAGCGGGCGTCAATGGCGTGGGCATGCCGAGCTGCATCTACTGTCCCGACCCGCAATACTCTGACGAAGCACGCAAGGCCAAGTACCAGGGGGTGGTCGTGCTGATGGTGGTCATCACGCTCGAGGGCCGCGCCACCAACATTCAAGTCGTTAAGAGCCCCGGCCTCGGCTTGGATGAGAAAGCGATCGAGGCGGTCCGCCAATGGAGGTTCCGCCCCGCGGTCGGGCCCGGCGGCAAGCCGGTGCCTGCGCAAGTGCCCATCGAAGTCACTTTCCGCTTGTTCTGAACCTCCTAGAAAACTTCCCGACGGCAAAAGGAAACTGCTGCGAGCCAAGCCGGAAACCTGGCGTTTTCCGAAATCGTCCAGGCTTGCTGGCCCGCAGTTCACTTCTGGCACCGGCCAGAGCGCGCTCTTTTTAGCCGCGCAGTTCAAGAAACATCCGCAAAGAAATGCGCAGCGCCCCTCTGCCCGTTTGCTAGGATGGCGCCATGAAGAGAATTCTGTTTTTGGCACTGTTTTTGTTCACCGCGCGCACGGCCTGCGCTCAAGCGCAAGGCGCGAGCGGGGCACTCGATTTCAGCGCGCAGGTTACCCCCACCGCTGCAAAGGCAGAGCCGGTGCGCATCTTCACTTTTTACCTGCTCACCAAGAGCTACGACCAGATTGTCAAGGAGCTCGGCGAGCGCGATGCCCCTCCGTCGCGGGAGAAGTTTATCGACGATCTTAAGATCTCCCCGGAGCTGCGCGAATGGCTGCACAAGCACGATGTCATGGACCTGACGCTCCCCGACGTGGACAAGCTCTTCACGCCGGACGACGTGCTGCATGTTCCGGAATTTCTCCTGGCCTATCAGCGATCGAACAGCGGCGGCGTCACCAACGGCATACCGGTACCGAAATACCGTGAGACGGACAAGACGGATAATCCGGCGCGCTACGAAAAGCAGAAGCAGGAATATATGAGTGCTTTGAAACACTTCATCACTTTGTGGCCCGAGACCATGTCCGGCATGGAACTGGAGCTGGACGCAGTAAACCCCGCGCGGAAATGGGCGGAAGCGCAGAACGCGCAGCGGCGGCGGGTGCAGCAGATGGCTCCCGCCGAGGCGCAGACCAAGTATCTGGCCACCAAAGTCGACACCGATCTCGATGGACGCGCGCACGTTGACGGCCTGCCTCCGGGCACCTACTGGGTCAGCTCTCTCGGTATGACCGCGGCCGCAGGCGATGTGCAACTGCGCTGGGACGTGCCGGTCGAGATCTCCTCCGGCCGTACAAAGCGAATTGAGTTGACGAACCTAAACGCCACAGACAATCTATCCTCGAAGACACGCTGAGCGGACCGCCGCCCTGCCGCGTCTGGCGCTGCCGGCTTTCTGAGCGGCGGGCGGACCAAGCCAGCTCGAAGAATTGGCGAGGGAGATGGACACGCCGCTTCACTGGATTGCCTTCACATCGTTTGTGGTTATCGCAGTGGCTCTGGACCTGACGGTTTTCCGAGGCCGGGCGCGCAAAGCCACGATGCTGGAAGCGCTGTTGTGGAGCGCGGTGTGGATCGCCCTGGCCATCGCCTTTGGGCTGTGGATGCTCTATCAATACGGCAGGCAGCCGGCGCTTGAATACTTCACCGGCTATGTGATCGAAAAAGCCCTGAGCGTAGACAACCTTTTCGTTTTCCTGGTGCTCTTCCGGGTATTTGCGGTCGCCGAAGAGTACCAGCAGCGCGTCCTGAGCTACGGAATCCTGGGGGCACTCGTGATGCGCGGCGCCATGATCGCGGCGGGCGCTGCGCTACTGGAGCGCTTCGCATGGATCCTCTATGTTTTCGGGGCGTTCATCATCGTCGTTGGATTGCATATGCTTCTGACGGGCATGCGGGAGAGCCATCCGGAAAAGAATTTTCTGGTGCGCTATTTCGGCAGGCATCTGCGGCTGACGGAAGAATATCGGGGAGAAAAATTCTTTGTGAAGGAAGCGGGCGAGTGGTTCGCGACCCCGCTGTTTCTGGTGCTGGTGGTGGTGGAAGTGACCGATGTGACCTTCGCGGTGGATTCGATTCCGGCGGTGTTCGGCATCACGCGGGATCCGTTCATTGTGTTTACCTCCAACGTGTTCGCGGTCCTCGGTTTGCGCGCCCTGTACTTCCTCCTGGCAGGAGTGCTCGAAAAGCTTGCCTACATAAAGGTGGCGTTGGCGCTGATCCTAATTTTTGTTGGAGCGAAGATGATCGCCGAACCCTGGCTGCACATTCCGGTGGGCGTTTCGCTGGCGGTGGTGATGGCCATGCTGGCAGCGGCGGTGATCGTTTCGCTGCTGGTAAGAAGAAAGGGCCAGCGCCACACCGCTACCGAAGCGGCGGAGACGGAAAAGGTTCATGGGCGAAATTAAGGAAGAGTGGATTGTGGGGCTGGCGGCAGAAGAGGCGGCCGTGCGCGCCAAGGCAGCGGGGGAGATTTACCGGGCGGGGCGTGAGCGTGCCGACAGCGCCGTCCAAGGCTGGTGGCGGAATAAGGAATTGGCGCGGCTGTGCGGCGACAAGCCGGCGGTGACGGTGGGGCTGGCCGTCGAGCCGCCGACGTTTGCCGAGATTCGCAAGGCCAACGGCTTTCCAAAACTGGCACGGGTGCCGCCAGAGCAGGATGCCAACGAGTTTGCGCTGCACTTCCCGGAGGGAATTGCGCTCGATGTTCTGACGACACGGGAGCCCGGAGGGCTGGGGGCGATCGCAAGGTTCCTGGCCAGGCAGGGCGAGGGAGTGCAACAGGTCGAGTTCCGGTGCGGGGACGTGGACCGGGCAGCGGCCATCCTGCGGGAGGAGTTTGCCGTTGAGCCGGTCTATCCGGCAAAGACGGCGGGGGCCGATGGGACCAAGGTGAACTTTTTTCTGGTGGCGGGAGCCGAGGGACGGAAGGTGCTGATCGAACTGTACGAAGCGGAGCAGTGATCGCGCCGTGCGGTCTGGCCTGGCGGGAGGAGCGTTCACCGCCGCCAGGCGGTTCTTGTACGGAAGCCCTGGCCTCCGATGGCTGCCTATTTTGCGCGCCTCGGCTGCTGCCAGGCCTTCCGGCTCAGGCAGAGGAAGAGGTCCGAGACGACAGGAGAAGCCAGGAGCGGAGGAGTTCGGCGACCGTCCAGGCTTGCGAGACAGCGCCACGGGGGCGATGGGGCGTGTCGCCATCGAAGATTTCACCCAAGGTCCCGACGCCGTAGCTGTCAATCGACCGGGCCAGTGGCTCGAGGAGAGCAAGGGCCCGGGCGGAGTCGTGGTAGACGCGGTAATGGGCCAGGACAAACGGACCGAGGAGCCAGCCCCAGACAGCGCCCTGATGGTAGGAGGCATCGCGCTCGCGAGGCCCGCCCGAGTATGCGCCGGAATAGCTTGGCTCGCCGGGAGCAAGGCTACGCAGGCCGAACGGGGTGAGGAGGCGCGCGGCGCACACATCCACGACTGCTTTTTGCTGATCCGCGGCCAGAGGGCTTACGGGAAGCGAGACCGCGAAGATCTGGTTGGGACGGATGGAGGTGTCGTTACCGATGCCGGGAGAGTCGATGACATCAAAACAGCAGCCGCGGGCGGGGTTCCAGAAT
>Ga0306926_10007016_pt1 | contig 12188 bp, 8 predicted proteins | sample flu12Cox44000178_FD_203759 | JGI IMG/M metagenome (GOLD analysis project Ga0306926, IMG submission 203759) | Lab enrichment of tropical soil microbial communities from Luquillo Experimental Forest, Puerto Rico - flux8day.12C.oxic.44.000.178 (v2)... | ecosystem: Environmental > Terrestrial > Soil... | reverse complement strand
CAGCAATCCGGTTGCCATGTTGCTGCCGCGCAATGGCGCCGCGATAAATATGACGCGGCCGATCTCCGGCCGATGCTTAAAGAAAAGTTCCTGGCGAAAATATTCGCGCACATGGGGTGACAGCGGCACTTCGTCGAACGAGCGGCCAAAAATTTCCTTACACATCTTGTCCCCACTATCTGTCAACAGTAACGGGCTGATACAGCCGCCCATGCTGTGACCGATTACCACCATCGGTTTGAGGTGGGGAAACTGTTTCTCTACCTCATCGAGTTCCCGGCGCAGGATCGCCGCAGAATACGGAAAGGGATAACCACTCGGGTAACTATAGAACCAGAACTGGTAATGTTTTCGGATGACGGGATCACCGCGCAGTTTGTTAATCATCGGAGTCCACGTCGCCTGCGAATCCTTGAGACCGTGGATCACGAGGACGACCGTTTTGTTCGGGTTGAAAGGCTGAAGCCGCTCAATCCTTGCGGTCTGTGCATATTTCTCCGGATTAAGAACGCGCGATAACTCGTGCTTTGCGGGTTCGGTCTGCTGGAGCATCACCGCTAACGGCACAGTGAAATCAGCTGCGAGCGGCACGGTGCGGCCATAAAAACTGACTGTCTCCTGATCGAGGGGATCGAAAAATTCGAGCACGCATCGGCGACCCTGAAACTGCGCGATCACACTAACAGTGCGGTAAATCCGTGACGGCGCGGCGCCCCCGCGCGCGTTTTTGTTTTCCTCTCGCTCCACCGCAACGATGGGAGCCCCAATGCCATCTCGGGTGGTGTGTTCCTTGACATATTTGCCGCCCACATCGAATTCGTCAGCGGGCGTGAAATCATAAAGCGCCGGGTTCCACTCGGGTCTTGGATCAGGTTTATATGTCAGCGTGTACTCGCCGTGATGCCCGGGAACGGTAAGCGGTTTGCTCCAGGGATCGATCTTCGCGTGCTGGATGATCTGAAAAATGCGACTGACGCCAAAATTGTAATCGCGAGTGGCTGTCGCGTTGCCAGGATGGCGCTTCAGTACGTCCGATGCGGATTGCAGCGCATCCAAACAATCATTCAGCGCTTGGATCGGCTCTCCTCCCGCTTCATGCATCGCTTTTGCGAGGGATTGCTCAACGGAAGCGAGCGGTTCGGGGCCGCGCGGCCCCGTCAATTTCGGCCTCTTATGCCGGACCTCTGCGTAGCGACTGGTCGCGCAACCGCTGAGAATGAGCACGGCACCCAAGCCGGTCAGAAGCCCGCGCATGCGCATGATTTACTGGGCTGCGAAATAGGTGGAGTCAGCGACTGGATTTCGCACTACTTGCTGATCTGTGACAATGACTGTTGTGCCGGGTTTAATCTCGTCGGCGAGCTTCTGAGCAAACTCGGTGTTGAATCTAATTCTCGAAGCTACTTGCTCTGCTTCGACCGGGCGACCTGCGCTACTCACACGCATCCATCTGCCGGCTTCGTGCCCGGGCGCAAGCTGACTCGGCTTGCCCGTGCTCCCTTCGAGTAATGTAAAGACGTGGCTGCCGAGACGGTCGCGTCCGCTCAGGCCACGACCATTAATCTCAACTGCGGCGCGCCCGATGGGGTTGCCATTGCGGTAAACGTAGAGCGCGCGATCGGCTGAGCTAAGCACGATCGTGATCGGGCCTTCAGGACTGCGCTCAGGGCGCCAGTCGTACTCGTCCTTCGCGAGACGACGGACCATTTCCGGAGAAAAATCTTTCGGCGCCAGTAGCAGACCGGGATTCGAGGCGAGATGCGGCGTTGGCGTTTTGCCGTCACCGACCACAACCGTCCCGCCATTCGCCGTCGCATTGAAGAGCAACTGTGAGAAATCATAAGGCAAGCGGACGCAGCCATGGCTCGCGGGATAACCGGGCAGTTGTCCGGAGTGCATGGCAATGCCACTCCATGTGAGCCGCTGCATGTAAGGCATCGGCGCGTTGTCGTATTTTTTGGAACGGTGCGTCGATTTCTTTTCGAGAATGCTAAACACACCGCCGGGCGTGGCATGGCCTTTCGAGCCCGTGCTCACCGTTGTGCGACCGATGAGGACGCCATTGCGATAGACGTGCATGGTCTGCTGCGGAATGCTCACCAGCACGACCACCGGTCCGCTGGGCGAGAGTTGCGGATTCCACCAGTACTCGCCCGGTTTGAGCGTTCCGGTCGGTTTTCCGGTGGGCGTGCCTTTGGTGTGAAACGATGGCTTCTCCATCGCCTGAGAGGCGGTGAGAAGTCCGACGGAAACGGCAAGAACGGTTAGGAACTTCATAGGTTAATAAAAAACTGAAATGTCATTACAACAGAATGGATTTGATTCAAGGGTCACTGCGATTGTTCGAAGTGGAGAAAATTAGTTCACGTTTTCTTAGTTGCCGGTCCGGTTTCCTTCAGGAAAACGGTGAGGATCAACGCCACGATTATTCCATAGAGCAATGGCTTGAAACCGGCTTGGTAGTGCGCCAAGGCAAGGCCGGTGTCGCCTTCAGGGATTTCCACAAGTCGTGCCCCAAATACCGGACCGAGTAATGCGCTAAAAGTAAAATTGATGAAGTTGATCACTCCGGTCGCCGTCCCTCCCAATTCCGGTGGGTTCGCTTCCTTGATAACAGAGTAAGGCAACATTGCCGCACCGGATGCAATCCCCATGAGAATTCCAACTGAGTGACCGCGCAGAATATCCGGATTGCCGAACAGAACCCAGGCGACCACGGCCAACAGCATGATTGTGCCACCGAAGATCACTGGCTTGCGACGACCTAGTCGATCCGAGATGAACCCGAGCAGCGGGCAACCGATCATCCAACCCAAAGGCACAGTGGCCGCGAGCGTCACAGCCGCTTCGTACTCACGGCCACGCGCCTCCTGCAGAAAACGCACACCCCATGTCATCCCAAGGATGGTGGTCGGAATGAAGAGCAAACCCGAAATAAAACCGCACAGATACGATTGGGGATTTCGAAAAACCTTTCCCAACGAACGTAGCAATGTCGCGAAAGCGCCGGCTCCGCTCGGGATCGCCTTTGGAGTTTCCTTCGGCAGAAGAATCAACAGCACTCCGCTGATTAGCAGACCGAGAACACCAGTATAAATCCAGAATCGATCCCACGACAGCCCCCCTTTGATGATTGGTCCGACGAGAAACTGGCCGGCTGATCCGCCGGCCATGCCAAACATCTGTGTTACGCCGATGAATGAAGCGGCGACTGAAGCGGGAAAATTTCTTGTGATCAGATAAACAGCGCCGATAAGGGCGAAGGCGCCGCCGGCGCCTTGCAGGAACCGTCCAATGTTTGCAAGAGCCACGTTTCCACTGCCGAACATCAGCGCACCGATTCCAACAACGGCGGCGCCGATTGGGATGACTCGCTTTGCGCCAAAACGATCCATCGAAGCGCCGGCGACGAGGCTAAACGGCGAATAGCCGTAATAAAACATCCCAACGATCGCCGAAACGCCGAGCGCGTTCACACCGAATGCTTCGGTCAGTTGCGGCATCATCACACTCGGTGACGAGCGCAGCGCGTACTGATAAAAGTAATAAAGCGCGACGAGTAACCACGCACCGATGGCCGCGACCGGGAGCTTCGAACTCATGTCGCGAAGTTCTGTCTCAAACTGCGTTCAACCCGGCCGCCCGAAAACGTGAAATCGCTTCGTTCATCGTTTCGCGTGATGGAGGTTGGGCGTCACGCATCTGGTAATCCATCCCGAGCTTCTCCCATTTGAAACGACCCATTTGATGGAACGGTAGTACGTCGACGCGCTCCACGTTTCCCAAACTGGCTGCGAATTCAGCCATGCGATCTACTTCGTCCATGTTGTCAGTCCAGCCCGGCACGATCACGAAGCGAATCCAGACTGGATGTTTTCGCGCCGCGAGTCGACGCGCGAATGCATGAACGGGTTTGGTGTCCATTCCTGTCAACCGTTTGTGCAAATCAGGTTCTATCGCTTTCAGTCCGAGCATCACAAGATCGATCGAGGCAAGATCATCATCCGTGAGCCGCGCACCCAGATAACCATTCGTTTCGAGCGTTGTGTGGATTCCACGCTCGTGAATTGCGGGAAATAATTTTGAAAGAAATCGATATTGGATCAGCGGCTCGCCACCACTAATGGTCAGGCCGCCTTTCATCGTTCGCAGACTTTGGCGATACTGACTTACGACTTCCACAGCGCGCTCGAGCCGGACCGGTGTGCCGTTCACCACTTTCCATGTGTCCGGGTTGTGGCAGAAGACGCATCGAAATTGGCAACCACTTAGCCAGCCGACGATGCGCACGCCTGGACCGTCGACGGCTGATCCAGTCGTGAATGAATGGATAAATCCCCACTCCCCGCTCTCCATCGCTGACCGAATGTCAGTTTCGTCGACTTTCTCGCTGACCCCAACGCGTAGATCGAACGGACTGCCGATCGGCGGAGCTGTCGGCGGCATCGCTTCCAGCTTCATAGTGGTAAATTACGCCGCGCCGTGAAAGGTGCGATTGATCACATCCATCTGCTGCTCGCGTGTGAGCCGGACAAAGTTCACCGCGTAACCGGAAACGCGTATGGTGAGTGATGGATATTTTTCGGGGTGCTCCACCGCATCGAGCAGCATCGCGCGATTCAGCACATTCACGTTCATGTGATACCCAGTCGCGCCGAAGAACGCATCCAATACGCCGACGAGATTGTTAACCTGATCTTCCGACGTGCGGCCCAAACCCTCTGGCACCATGGTAGTCGTCAGGGAAATTCCGTCTGCGGCGTCGCGATATGGAATCTTTGAGACCGACGCAGCTGACGCCATGATGCCGTGCGAGTCCCGTCCATGCATGGGATTCGCACCCGGCCCAAACGGTTCTCCTTTGCGGCGTCCGTCGGGCGTGTTGCCGGTGCCTTTACCGTAAACGACATTTGACGTGATGGTCAAAACTGACTGCGTATGGATCGCGTTGCGATACGTAGGATGCTTGCGCAGCTTACTCATGAACATGGAGACAACAGTCGCGGCGAGTTGGTCCACGCGATTATCGTTGTTCCCAAACATCGGAAATTCGCCTTCGGTTTGGTAATCGACAATCAGTCCTGTCTCGTCGCGGATTACTTTTACGCGCGCGTAGCGAATAGCCGACAAGCTGTCGGCTACGACTGACAAACCAGCGATGCCGAATGCCATCGTTCGCACCGGCGCATAATCGTGCAGCGCCATTTCGATTCGTTCATATGAATATTTGTCGTGCATGTAATGGATGACGTTCATCGCATTCACGTACACGCCCGCGAGCCATTCCATCATCGCCTCGAACTTCGCGGCGACGTCATCAAAGTCGAGATAGTCACCCTTGACGGGATCGACTTCGGGTCCGACCTGTTTTCCGCTGAGCTCGTCGCGTCCGCCGTTTATGGCGTAAAGCAGACACTTCGCGAGATTCGCGCGCGCACCAAAGAACTGCATCTGCTTGCCCATAAGCATCGGCGAAACGCAACAGGCGATCGCCCCGTCGTCTCCCCACGCCCCGCGCATAAGCGAGTCGCTCTCGAATTGCAGCGCACTCGTATCGATGGCGACCTTCGCGGCGAACTTGCGAAAATTATCCGGCAAGCGCGGTGAGTACCAGATTGTAAGATTCGGTTCCGGCGCAGGTCCAAGGTTGTAGAGTGTGTGCAAAAATCTAAAGCTGGTTTTTGTCACCAGCGGGCGTCCATCATCGCCCATTCCCGCAATCGATTCGGTTACCCACGTCGGATCGCCGGCGAACAGCTCGTCATATTCCGGCGTGCGCAGAAAGCGAACAATGCGGAGTTTAATCACAAAATCGTCAATGATTTCCTGCGCTTGCGATTCTGTGAGCGTGCCTTCCCTGAGATCGCGCTCGAAGTAAATGTCGAGAAATGTTGAGACCCGGCCCAACGACATCGCCGCGCCGTTCTGTTCTTTCACCGCCGCAAGATAAGCAAAGTAGAGCCATTGCACTGCTTCCTTTGCGTTGCGCGCCGCACCCGAGATGTCGAAGCCGTAGTTCTTCGCCATTTCCTGCAATTCTTTTAGAGCGCGGATCTGCTCGCTCAATTCTTCCCGGTCGCGGATGATGCTTTCCGTTGACATCTCCGCGTCGAGAGCGGCTTTTTCGCGTTCCTTTTCTTTGATCAACCGCGCTACACCGTACAGGGGCACGCGCCGGTAATCTCCGATGATACGTCCCCGGCCGTAGGCGTCAGGCAATCCGGTGAGGACATGGGAGCTGCGACACGCACGGATGTCCGCAGTGTAGGCATCGAATACGCCGTCGTTATGCGTTTTTCGATACTTGGTGAAGGTGTCTACCACCGACTGGGGCGCCTCATAACTATAGGTTTTGAGAGAACTCAGCACCATTCGCCAGCCTCCGTTCGGCATGATCGCGCGCTTGAGCGGCGCATCGGTCTGAAGTCCCACAATAACTTCGTTTTCCTTGTCGATGTAACCCGGCGCGTGCGCGGTGATCGAGCTGGGGATCAGCGAAACGTCGAGCACGCTTTTCTTGCGTTCCTCGACGAACAAGCCTTCCAGTTTTTTCCAGATGCGCTTCGTACGTTCGGTCGCAGGCGCGAGGAAAGAATCGTCGCCATCGTAAGGCGTGTAGTTCTGTTGCAGGAACCAGCGAACATTAATATCGCGCTGCCACAACCCCGGTTTGAATCCGCGCCAGGCTTCCTTTGTATCGGGCTCTTTTGTATCCGCCTTTTTCTCTGCGGATGTTTTCGATGGCTTTGTTAGAACTTGTGTTTCCATTGGTTCCCCCTGAGCGTTCCCGGATAATTTTCAGCAAAGAGTGAGGTTCTGAGCCAGGCCGGCTTCGCTCGTCTCCTTGTACTTCGCATTCATGTCCTTGCCGGTGTCGGCCAAGGTTTTGATTGTCGTGTCGAGGTCAACGCGATGCCGCCATCCGATCTCGTTGGTTGCGATCATATAGGCGATCCAGGCTTTGACCGCGCCGAAGGCGCAGCGCTCGATGCAGGGAATCTGCACGTATCCGGCGACGGGATCGCAGGTCATTCCCAGGTGATGCTCGATTGCTGACTCAGCTGCGTTTTCGATTACCTGCGGTGAGCTATCAAAGACCTGGCCAATTAATGCCGCAGCCATGCCCGAGGCGACGCCGATCTCCGATTGGCAGCCACCTTCAGCCGCGGCAAGGGTCGCGTTGTGCTTGCACAAATAGCCAATCGCGAGACCTGCCAGCAGACCCTCGCGAATTTTTTCCATTGGCACGGCCCGCTTGCTATTGACTAGGGCATATACAACGGACGGCATCACGCCAGCTGAACCGCCTGTCGGCGCTGTGATGACCAGATGGCCACGCGCGTTTTCCTCAGACGCGGCGAGTGCGCAAGCCGCGACCATTGCAATCGCGCGATCGCTTTCGTATTTTTCATCCTGGGCGCGCTCCCAAACAGTTGCCGCTTTGGAATGCAGTTTGATTGGCCCGGGCAACACGCCTTCTTTCACCGACAATCCCGACTTCACAGTCGCAAGCATCGCGTTCGCGATCTTGTCGAGAAACGCGTTGACTTGTTCCTCGGTCTTGCCGGATACGGCCACTTCGTTCGCCATGATCACCTGCGCAACAGAGAGATTGTTTTTCTCCGCGTGCTGACGCAATTCCTTCATTGTGGCGTATGGATACTTCGGTTGGCCCTTCTTCGGCGGCTGATAGCCCTTCCATTCAATGAACCCGCCGCCGACCGAGTAATACTCCTGCTCGTAGATCGGCCTGTCCCCGCCCATCAACTTGCATGTCATCGTGTTCGGGTGCGGAAAATCGCCCTTGGTTGCATCGTAGACGATATCCGCCAAGGAAAGATTGAAAGTTTTATCTCCCAGCCGCAACGGGTACGTTTGGTCCGGTTTCTCTTTCATCGCGTCGAGGAACAGGGGATCGACTGTGGCCGGTTCTTTGCCTAACAATCCTGCCAGTGCGGCGCGCTCGGTACCATGCCCCTTGCCAGTGGCGCTGAGACTGCCAAACAAATGCACTTTGAGACCAGTGGCCTTGGCGAGTTGGTCAGCCGGCAATTTTGTGCAGCGCTGGTAAAAGTCGTAAGTGATTCGCATCGGCCCGATCGTGTGCGAGCTCGAAGGACCGGGACCCACCTTATAGAATTCATCGGCCACAGTCATCACTGGACCTTTGGATTCCTTAACAACGTTCAAGTCGGGAGAGAGCGGAGTTACACCAGGTTTACCACTTGGTTTGCTCCCCGCTTCCTTTGCCGCTTGTTTGGCGCGTGCTTCGGGCGTCCACACTGTTCCAGTCATCGCCGCGGCGGCGCCAATGACGGCGTTGCGGATGATGAATGTTCGGCGGTCAATATTCTCTGGAAGATCCGATTGGGCGGGTAATTCCGGGAACGGGTTTTCGTTTTTGTCTGAGGATGTTTTGCTCATAGTTTTGTCTGTCTGGTTGTTTTTGGCTCTCTAGTGGTTGCGCTCGGCGCACTGCCCGAAGCCGGCGCCATCCGTGTGCACGGACGACACGGATTGACCGAAACGTGCCCTTGTCTCAGCGCGGCGTTGAACGCGGCGGATAAAATTGCGACATCGATGTTTATGGTCGCCGGAGCCAGGCCAAGCGAGTGGCGGTGGTCGCGGAAGCTGGCGATGTCGCGGCTCGTTATCGCCGCGATATTGAGCTTGGCGCGATGTGCGAGAAACGCTATGAACTCGCGCATGGTCTGCGCATGCCGCTTTCCCGTCGCGGCGGCGCGTGACTTCTTCTTTTGGTTTACGAAGTGGCCGAACCACTGTTCGACGGTGAACACGTGCAGACCTTCGCCATTGACGCTCTGGAGCACTTCGCTCAGTAGCTCGCGTGTCCGCGCTTCGGTCAGCGCCCCGCGGCGCGCTTCGTCCGCCGCCTTCTGTAAGGCCAGCGCCATTTGCAGTGCCTTGCTTCTGCTCGTTAAACCCGTCGATCTTTTGACGCGCCTGCCGTTCGCGTCAACGTAACTGGCATACCAATACGGCGAGCGGCGTTTGCCGTTCCGCACCGCTTTGTCTTTGACCACGCAAGCGATGTCCGAACAGTAGTCCGAACGAAACATGAAGTCAATGACGTTTCTTAACGTCTTTTCACGAGGGAAGGCGGGTTGCTGCCTCGCAAAAGGTGGAAGGGCGCCTTCGTTTCCGAAAGCGCCCTTCATAGTTTCGATGGCGATAAGCCGAATTCTGTCGGCCTAGCACTCTGCTAGCAAGGTGCCGGGCGGATGATCATTCATCTTCCAGCCCCAGTTTTGCGAACAATGTGGCGCAAGCTTTTAACTTGCGATCTTAATCTCGTTCCCTGTTCCTTTCATTCGCAAAACTAAGGCTGGACGGGCCTCCATTTTCATTTCGGCCGCGTGCGACGATACCCGAGGATTAAATCGGGCTGGCTACCCTTCCTCTGTTTTGTCTTGCACCGCATGGGGTTTTTCCTGCCTCGCGAATTACTCCGCGAGCGGTGAGCTCTTACCTCGCCTTTTCACCCTTGCCCGTTCCAGACACGGGAAGCTGTCAGCTTCCCCTACAGTCGTTGTTGTCAAAGAACCGGCGGTGTCTTTTCTGTGACACTTTCCGTCAACGCCCGTTCGGCTGCTGCCAGACGAACATTGCCCGCGTATTCTACGCGGCATGCTGCCGTATGGTGTTCGGACTTTCCTCCAGTGAATCCCGCCAACACGGGATTCACCAGCGATCATCTGCCATCGACGGTTAATTTAGCACAATCTGAAAAGCAGGAAACCAGGAAGGCACTCTGCAACCAGAGCGGTTGCCCTACAATTGAAACGGTGACGGAACGGCGATGAGGAAAATCGTGATCATCGCCAATGCGATGATCAGCTTGCCGATCGTTGCGCCGATATTTCCGAGCAAGCTTCCCCAGCCGGCACGTCCGGCGTCAATCATCCGTTTTCCGGCGATGAATTCGCCTGCGACGGCGCCAACGACCGGGCCGACAAACAAGCCAATGATTCCAAAGAAGAGCCCGACTAGCGCACCTATGATTGCACCGAACGCGCCCCATTTGGTCGCGCCGAAATATTTCGCGCCAAAATAGCTGCCGAGAAAATCGAACACATAGGAAACAACCGTCAGCAGCACTAGAACGACGATCGTTTTCGAGCCGACGCTCTTGTCCGCGCCAAGCACGAGACGATGGATGATTGCTGCGGCCAAAATGATTGTCGTGCCGGGAACGACCGGTACGATCGTGCCGATTAGACCGACAGCAAACAGCACAATGGTGAACAGCCACCAGAACAATTCCATTTTGAACGTTGAAACGTTGAAGTGGAATCCGCTCTTTGTCATTCTGAGCGAAGCGAAGAATCTCTGGTTGTTTCTGGTCGCTCAACCGCAGCGAGCCTCAGTCAGAGATGTTTCGCTCCGCTCAACATGACAGAGTCATCAAACGCTTCAACGATTCAACGCCTTAACGATCTCTTTGACCGGTCACATGCCGATCATATACTGAATTTCGCAAATCAAGCTCAACTTCAGAGGATTGTTTATGGCACTCACAGTTGGAACCAAAGCGCCAGATTTCACGTTATCGACCAAGACCGCTGACGGGCCGAAACAAATTAAATTGGGCGACAATTTCGGAAAGAAAAACACGCTGCTGCTTTTCTTTCCGATGGCGTTCACGAGCACGTGCACGCAGGAGATGTGCGAGGTCAGCGCCGGCCTGAACGCTTACACGACGTTGAACGCCGCGGTTTACGGAATCAGCGGCGACAATCCGTTTGCGCAGGAAGCTTGGGCGCAAAAGGAGAAGATCACCGTGCCGTTGCTGAGCGATTACGAACACAAAGTCGCGAAGGACTACGGCGTTATGTACGACTCGTTCCTGCCGCAAATGAATCTCGGAATGGGCGGCGTGCCCAAACGATCAGCGTTCGTTGTCGATAGGAATGGCGTGATCCAGTACGCGGAGAGCAACGACGACGCCAGGCAGTTGCCCAATTTCGAGAGGATCAAGGCGAGGCTCGAAGAACTGAAGTAATGCTTGTCATGTCGAGCGAAGTCAAGACATCTCTTGTTAAAAGCGAGAGATGCCTCGGCTCCGCTGCGCTCCGCTCGGAATAACAGACGTTGTATGCGCGACGAATTCAAAACGCTGAGAAAATTCGACGCCGGCAAAGGGCGCGAAGGTTTTCTGTTTTCGCTGCCGGCGCTGGAAGAGCAAGGCGTCGGGAAAATTTCGCGCCTGCCGGTCAGCATCCGGATAGTGCTCGAAGCGGTGTTGCGCAATTGCGACGGAAAAAAAGTCCGGCGCAAAGATGTTGAGACGCTGGCAACCTGGAACGCGAAATCGCCGGCAAACGCAGAAATTCCGTTCGTCGTCGCGCGGATTGTTTTGCAGGATTTCACCGGAGTGCCGCTGATTGTTGATCTTGCGGCGATGCGCAGCGCGGTCGCGCGGCTGGCTCGCGAGCCGAAAATTATTGAACCGCTCGTACCTGTTGACCTCGTCGTCGATCATTCGGTGCAAGTGGATTTCTTCCGGTCGCCGCGCGCGCTGGAACTCAATTTGGACATGGAGTTCAAGCGCAACCGCGAGCGCTACCAATTCTTGAAATGGGGCCAGCAGGCGTTCAAAACTTTCCAGCTCATTCCGCCCGGCATTGGCATCGTGCATCAAGTGAATCTTGAGTACCTGGCCAAAGGCGTTCTTTGCTCTCAACCCTCAACTCTCAACTCTCAACTTTTTTATCCCGATACTCTGGTCGGCACGGATTCGCACACGACGATGATAAACGGTCTCGGCGTTGTCGGCTGGGGCGTCGGCGGGATTGAAGCGGAAGCCGGAATGCTTGGGCAGCCAGTTTACTTTCTAACGCCCGAAGTGGTTGGCGTGCACATGAGCGGACAGTTGCGCGAAGGCGTTACCGCCACCGATCTCGTCCTGCACATCACTCAGCTGCTGCGTGCGCAAAAAGTCGTTGGCAAATTTGTCGAGTTTTATGGCGAAGGCGCGGCGTCGCTGCCTGTCCCTGATCGGGCGACGATTGGGAACATGTCGCCCGAGTACGGCGCGACGATGGGATATTTTCCAATCGATCAGGAATCGGTGGACTATCTGCGGGCCACGGGACGCAGCGAAGAACAATGCCTTGCGTTCGAAAATTATTTTCGCGCGCAGAAAATGTTCGGCATGCCTCTCAGGG
>Ga0306926_10007015_pt1 | contig 12188 bp, 12 predicted proteins | sample flu12Cox44000178_FD_203759 | JGI IMG/M metagenome (GOLD analysis project Ga0306926, IMG submission 203759) | Lab enrichment of tropical soil microbial communities from Luquillo Experimental Forest, Puerto Rico - flux8day.12C.oxic.44.000.178 (v2)... | ecosystem: Environmental > Terrestrial >... | reverse complement strand
AAAATAGTCCCACGCCTTCTCGTGGCCGTAATACACAAACGGGCCGAGCACAAAGCCGGTAGCCGAGAGCAGCACGGCGGATGCGACGTCGCCGACCACCACATAATTGGTAGTGAAGTCCATGGCGGTCGCGAGCGTGCGGAAGGTGACGGTCTTGGCGAGCGCGCGGCTGACAGTCAGACCACGGCTCTGCCCTTCGCTCGCATCTTTTGAGGTCAAGGCTGCAAAATCGACGTTCTCACCCGTGCCAAGATAGTTCCAGACCACCTCGTGGCCGAGATAGAACAGAGGACCGGCCACCAGGTTGAAGGTCGACAGGCCCGCGGCAGTCGCAAGCTCGCCAATCACCAGGTAGTTCGTGGAAAAATCCAGCGTCGTGACAATGATGCGGTAGGTGATCGTCTTGGCAACCGCCTGACCGAGCGCAAAGCGCGGCGGCAGCGCGCTTGCGGCTTTCACGAGTTGTCGGCTGGCTTGACGCTGATGCGCTGCGGGTCGGCGCCTGGTCGATTTCGTGCCCGGCAGCCGCACGTATCGGGTCAACCGAGGCGCCAGCACGGCCGCACCGCCGAGCAGGATGCCCGGGATCAGCGCCGTCTCGAGCAGGGCTGCGCCCGCAAGCACGGTCAGTCCAACGGTGACATATTGTTTCATCGCTTCCGCTCCGCGCTTACACTCTACGCCTTGGTAGCTATGTTGCGTGTAAGAAAAATGTCGCATTTGAGCTGGGGCGGTGAGCGATCGGGCGCCGCCGCCCAGTTGGAGCCATTTGATCGTGTCGTTGGCCATTTGGCGACGGCGCATCCAATTGCGCGAAAATCAGTCCCGTGCGATTGCAACCATATCGCGAAGTCCCAAAGAAGTGACATGGAAAGATTGAGACGCGTCAATCGCTCAATACTGGCAACCATGGTTGGAATAGTGCTGTTTGTGGTACGAGCAGGATCATTCATAGGCGCAGCCACACAGCCCGTTGCTCCCAAACGGATCGCTAAGACCAAGACCACAAGTCGAGTGTGAGATTTTGGATCGTAACTTGGGAAACCTATCAGGGAACACTATGGATCGGCCGGCCTCCCGAATTAAATCCGAAGGCATTTGACGGGCTCACCGGCTGCCTCGATTTTTCCGGCACGCCCCCACAACGCCCTGCACCCCTTCAATGGACAATCAGGTCTGCATACGACAGTCGCGCTGTTGTTCAAGGCAAAGCTATCCCGATCAACCCTTCGGCCGACGATTGCTCATCAACAAAGGGGGGACACCTACTCTCGCTTGGCAAGCTCGCGCTAGAGCCCGGAAGATATCAATTCGATTTGAAACTCAGCGACGAGATTCCGGACACAATAAGCTTTCCCATAGAGCTCAATATTCAGTGCTGCGGAAAAATCGCCCACACTCGGCTCGGCGGCCTTGCCCTCTTCTTGGCGTTCTTCCTGCTTCCGATTCTGATCTATGTCGTTGCGTTTCTTGTTCTCATCCTCCTCGTTCGCGGAGCACTATTCTTCTACGCAACGCGTTCCCAAACGCAGCGCAGATGAACCCTACAGGCTGGCTTCGCGCGACGCCACATCCGCTCACGCCGCTCCACCCAGATAGAGCCGCTTGATGATCTCGTTGGTCTTGAGCTCCTCGACCGAGGCGGCAGCCACGGCGATTTCGCCGTGGACGATGACGTAGCCGCGGTCAGCGATCCGGATCGCCTGATTGAAGTTCTGTTCGGCCATGAGCACGGTCAGGCCAAAGCTTCGCTTCAGCTCGCCGATCTTGGCAATCGTCTGTGACACCAGAAGCGGCGACAGGCCGACCGATGGTTCGTCAACCAGCAACAGCCGCGGCGACGACATGAGCGCGCGCGCAATAGCAAGCATCTGCTGTTGGCCTCCGGACATGGTACCGGCGAGCTGATCCTTGCGCTCCTTGAGCACCGGGAAGGTCTCGAAGGCAAGCGCCAGGTTATGACCGATCATCTTGCGGGCGGCCCTGCGGAAAGCACCGAGCATCAGGTTCTCGACGACCGTCAGTCTTGGAAACAACCGCCGCCCCTCCGGCACCAACGCCACGCCAAGGTCGACAATAGCCTCAGCCGGCAGCCGTGTCAGCTCATGCACCCTGCCATCGATCGAAAGCGACACGCTGCCGCGCTGCGGACGGACCAGGCCGATCACGCACTTCATCAGCGTGCTCTTGCCGTTGCCGTTGGTGCCGAGCAAGGCAACCGTCTCGCCGGCCTCGACGTCGAGCGAGACATCGCGCAGCGCCTTCACCGCGCCGTAGCCGGCATCGAGGCCCTTGATGGCGAGGCTAAGTGCCAAGATAGGCCTCCTGCACACGCGCATTGCCCATCACCTCGGCGGGCGTTCCGACCGCGATGATACGACCGGCATCGAGACACATCACCCGTTCCGAGAAGCGCATGACCGCCTGCATGATGTGCTCAATCATGATGACCGCAATGTCCTCGCCGCAGAGGCCGATCAGAAGATCGAGTACTTCGTCGACCTCTGATGTCGACAAGCCCGCCATCGCCTCGTCGGAAATCAGCAGCTTTGGGCCCGTCGCCATGGCCCGGGCGAGCTCCATCTTGCGGAGCTCGACCTGCGTCAGCGCCGTTGTCGCAACGTCGGCCTTGGCGGCCAGCCCGATCCGGTTCAGGACGGCCATCGCTGCGTCGCGCCGGTGATCGGCCGATTCCAAACGATGGCGATGGGCGGCAAAGTCAAACGCCACCATCAGGTTCTCGATGACTGTCATGCTTCTGAACGGCCGTGGGATCTGGAAGCTGCGCGCAATGCCGCGATGCGAACGCTGACTAGGTGGCAACAGCGTGATGTCCTCGCCACCAAATACCACAGTGCCCTTGCTTGGCTGCAGCGCCCCCGAAATGCAATTGACGAGCGTCGTCTTGCCCGACCCGTTCGGTCCGATCAGGCCGAAGCGTTCGCCCTTTCCGATTTCGACATTGATGTTGTCGAGCGCAACAAAGCCGCCAAAGCTCTTCGTCAAAGCCTCGATCCGCAGCATCGGCCCCTGCTCGGCTCGCGTCATGGGCGGCTCCGCCTGCGCAAAGGCAATAGCTCCAACAGACCGAGGATGCCTTTCGGCGCTGCGACTACGAACACCACCAGCGTGATGCCAAGCACGAGCACGTTGACCTCGGACGAGATTGTCACCGCCAGCAGCTGCTGGGTCACCCCGAGCAGGATCGCGCCGAGCACCGGTCCGATCCAATGCGCGGTCCCTCCGATCAGTGACATCGCCAGCACCGAGACGGAGTAGTTCAGATTGAATGCGGACTCGGGATTGGCATATTGCAGATAGAGAGCGGCCGGCGCGCCGCCGGCCGATATCAGCGCCCCCGAGATCACGCAGGCCAGAAGTTTGAGGCGCAAGGTCGGCACGCCCGTGCATTCGGCGGCGAGCTCGTCATCTCTCAGCGCCTGCAGGCCACGGCCGATCCGGGAGTTCTGAATCGCGCGCGTCGTCGCGATCACGACCACCGCCAGCATCGCCTGGACGAAAAACAGCATTTTGACATAGGACTCGAACAACGCCATCACCGGCGGTCGCTGCAGCTGGATGCCGGCCGCGCCACCGACATAGCGCCAGTTCATCACCGACGTCTCGATGATGATCGCCAGCGCGATGGTGGCGATGGAAAAGAAGATGCCGCGCATGCGCAGCGTAAGCAGGCCTACGCCAAGGCCGAGCAGGCTTCCGGCCAAAGCCGCGGCCACAATCTGCACCAGGAGCGGCGCGGCGAACGCCTTGAGCAGCAGCACCGCGGTATAGACGCCGACGCCGAAGAAGGCGCTGGTGCCGAAATTGACATAGCCGGCATAGCCGCCAAGGATGCTCCAGGCCACCGCCAGCACAATGAATTGCAGGATCACATAGCCGGCAAAGAACGGATATTCGTTGCCGATCGTCCGCGTCAGCAAAAACACCATGGCCAGGAAGGCCGCAGCGCCGCACCAGAAGGCGATCGAGCTCTTCCGCATGGGATCACCTGCCGAGCAGGCCTTGCGGCCGCACGGCAAGCACGCCGAGGAGCAACGCAAAGGAGATCGCCGGCGCCCAGGACGCGCCATACATCGTGAGCACGATGGTTTCGGCGACGCCAAGGATGATGGCGGCAATCAGCGTGCCGGTAATGCTGCCGAGCCCGGCCATGACGACAATGCAGAAGGTCCGCCCGATATAGACGCGGTCGAGCGTGGGCTCCACCGGCGCGACCACGATCAGAAGCGCGCCGGCAAGCCCGCCCACTGCGGTCGCGATGCCGAATGCGAGCTGCTTGATGCGGATCGGATTGGCGCCCATCAGGCGCAGGCCCTGCTCGTCCTGCGCCACCGCGCGGATCGCCCGCCCCAAGAAGGTTTTTGACAGATACGCCGCAAGCGAGACCGTGAGCACCAGCGCGACCGCGAATGCGATGAGCTGGCGGATCGGGATCCTGATGTCAAACAGCCGCCAGGCTTTGCCGATATAAGGCGCGCTGACGGAGCGCTGATCGACCCCAAACTGCAGAATGATCATAACTTCGATGATGAAGACGACGCCAAAAAAGAAGGCAATGCCCCGTACTGCAGCGTCGCTGCCACGCCGCTCGAAGGTTTCATAATAGATCCTGTAGGTGATGATCCCGAGCAGAAAAAATACTGGCATGATCAAAATCCCACCCAGCAGCGGGTCGATGTCATAGCTATCGTTAAGCAGATAGACGCCGTAGGAGGCCAGCACCAGGAAGGCGGGATGGGCGACCTGCGGCACATCAAGCAGCCCAAACGAGATCGACAGCCCGACGCTGACAGCCGCGTAGAAGCAGCCGAGCAGCACCCCGAGCACCACCGCGTCGCGCAGCAAGTCGAACGAAAACACTAAGACCCTCCTCCCCCTTCAGGGCCGGCCGCCCCTCTGCCGGAGCGAGCTAGTTGCGAGCGGCCTCGAAGGGGAAGACGAGGTCACCAGTCTTCAGTCGGTCGGGGAACAGGATCACTTGCTTGCCGGCGGAGCGGAACTGTTCGATGTTCTTGTCCTTGACGCCTCGGAATTGCGCCTCCAGCGTTGCACTTTCCTTCCATTCACCGTCCTCGGCGTAGGCGATCGGCCCGACGATGGTCCTGTGCACGTTCTCGCGGATGAATTTTGCAAGCGTCTTCTGGTCGAGCGATTTCGTCGTGTTGACAGCCTCCGCGATCATCTGGCCCATGGCGTAGCCGTAAGGCGCAAGATAGTAGCCGAGCGGATCGACCTTCGCCGCGACGGCGCGCTTGGCGTATTTTTCGAAAAACTCCTTGGTGCCGTCGTAATACATGCTCGGCTCCGGCAGCCAAGTGTTGTAGTTGACGACGCCGTTGAGCAGCGATCCCATGTTCTCCATCACCGCCGCAAACTGCAAGCCGACCATGGCGCCGCCGAAAATCTTGACGTTGTCGCCGACGCCGATCTCATTGACGGCCCGCAAGATGGCCGCCGAATCCGGTGGATAGGATGCGACGAAGACGATGTCAGGCTTTGCGGCGTTGAGCGCGCGAATGATGCCGGAGAACTCCGCCGTGCTCGGCGGATAGGTTTGGTCGAACACGATGGGCATGCCAAGCCTCTTGGCGACGTCGCGCGCGGTAGACGCCAGGTTCTGGGCGAATTCCTGATCGGCGGAGAGCAGCGCCATGGTCTTGCCGCCCGCCCTCTGGCCAAGCGCCAAAAATCCCGTGGCCCAGCTGTCGGCTGGCCCCCACGGCGCGTTGTTGAACCACATGTCGTGATGAACCTTGCTGTTCACCTGGAAGGAGAAATTCCCCACCAGCAGCATGCCGCGTTGCTTGACCAGCGGCATGATCGGCGCGGTCGGCACGGTCCCATAAGGCGCAAATAGCAGGTCGACCTTGTCGACGTCGAGAAGTTTTGCATAGATCGCGGGCGTCTCCGACGAGCTCGACTTGTCGTCATAGACAACGAGCTCGACCTTGCGGCCGAGCAGGCCGCCCTTGGCGTTGACGTCGTCGCGCCAGATTTCAATGCCGAGCAGCGAAGCCTTGCCGCCGCCGGCAAGCCCGCCGGTCTGAGGCATCGACATGCCGATCTTGATCGGTCGATCCTCGGCGCGCGCGCCCAAGGCAAGTCCGAGCAGGACGATCGCCGCCGCCCAGCCGAAAGCGTTCCTGTGATTCATCAGTCCCCCCTCATCGGCAGCCTGTTGTTCCCTTTGTGGTCCGAACTCTCAGTCCGACACCCAACACCGGGCCGATTTCGGCGCGGGCAACGCGGTCGTCAGAATTGCCGACGGATCGGCGGCCGCCATGATCTCCTTCAGGCGCAAGCAAGGTGTGCTCGCCATCTGCTCAAGCACGGCATCCGTGATGCTATCTGCCACCAGCGACCTCCCCTTGCCCTGCCGGCTCAACCGGCCGCGGCGTCAAACCTACCGCCCCCAGCCCGACAAGGTCCAGAGCGCCAACAGCCTAGAGGGGAATTTGCCTGGCGCCGAGAGCGGTTCCGCACGCCTCGCTCAGCTGCAGCGGGCGCTCAGACCGGCCGCCCCGAGCCTGGCCATCACCTCGTCCCGATGAGCGCGGTCACGCGTTTCGATCACCAGTTGAAGCAGGGTCGCCTTGGCCGGCAGATCGGAGAACGTCCGCTGATGCGAGACCTCGATGATGTTGGCGCCGGCTTCGGCAAGCAGAGCCGCAACCGCGGCAAGCTGGCCGGGCCGGTCGACGATATCGAGGGACAACTGGGTCAGCCGTCCCTCACGCGCCAGCTCACGGGTCAGAACAGAAGCAATCAGCCGCGTGTCGATATTTCCGCCGGTCAGGACCAGGCCGACACAGCGGCCGGCAAACAATCTTGGATTCGCCATCACGGCTCCCAGGCCAGCCGCGCCGGCGCCCTCGACAACCGTCTTTTCGATGGCGATCAGGGTTGCGACGGCGTGCTCGATCTCATCCTCGCTCACAAGAAGGATCTCATCGACCAGGCGGCGAACGATCTCGGTCGTGATCTTGCCCGGCGTCTTGACGGCAATGCCCTCGGCGAGCGTGTCACCGCGTATCGGCAGCTGCGCGCCGTGGACAGCGTTGTACATCGACGGATAAAGCTTCGCCTCGACGCCGATCACGCGCAGGACCGGGTTGAGCGACTTTGCCGCGATCGCAATGCCCGAGATCAACCCGCCGCCGCCGATCGGCACGACCAGCGTGTCCAGCGCCGGCACGGCATCCAGCATCTCAAAGGCAACGGTCCCTTGCCCGGCGATCACGAGCGGGTCGTCATAGGGATGGATCATCGTCATCCCCTTCGTATCGCCAAGCTTGAGCGCGAAGGCGGCCGCCTCCTCCAAAGTATCTCCAAAGATCATCACCTCTGCGTCGTGCCGTCTGGTGTTCTCCACCTTGATCATCGGGGTGCCGATCGGCATGACAATGATCGCCGGAATCTTGAGGCGGTTGGCATGATAGGCCAGGCCTTGCGCATGATTTCCCGCCGACATCGCGATCACGCCGCGCTGCCGTTCATCGGGTGAGAGCGCGGCGAGCCGATTGAGCGCCCCGCGTTCTTTGAAGCTCGATGTAAATTGCAGGTTTTCGAATTTGAGCCAGATATTGCAGCCGCAGATCGCGCTCAACGTTCGGCTTTGATTGCAGGCGGTCGCGATGACCGAACCCATGATGGTCGCGGCCGCGGCTTTGATGTCGGCCGACAAGACCGGAAGCGTTCTCAGGACACTGTCTTTGGGAAGGCCCGGCATCGTTCTGTCACCTCCTGAAGGCGCTTGACTTGGAGGCCCGCCACAGCGTCCAAAGGGTCGAAAGGCGCGAGGCCGTGCGCGGCACAAAGGGATCGCTGTCGGCTCGCGACATCCGCCCAAGATCGTGCCGGACGACGGCCAGCGGCAAGAACATCGCTCTCGCCTGCGGCGCAATATCGGCCAGCAGGGAAAGCGCCGTGTCGAGATGGAGGCGGGCCTCCCCGATCAGTTGATCAAGCGCGGCGCGCACCGGCGGCGTCTCCTTGGCGGCAAAAATCGCTTCAACGCCGATACCCTGCTTTGCCAGCAGTTGCACCGGCACAAACAACTGGCGGCGTGCCGCATCGCGGGGCAAGGCCGCAATGACCTGCGCAAAGCCCTGCGCGAGGCCTGCATGGCGCGCGGCGTGATCGATCTCGGCCGATGCTGCTGCGGCAATCCGCGCAGCCAGCGCAAACAGCGTCGACGACGTGTCGGCGACATAGCCCTCGAGCGCCGCCAGCGTCGGCATCGGGTCGTTGTAGAGATCGAACTGGTGCTCGAAGATGAGCCGCGTCAGCGGTTCAGTCGGAAGCCGGAAATGACGGATCGCAAGCAGCAGTTCGGAGACAACTGGATTGCCCTCGACCCCGCCATCGCCCTCGCCTGCCAACACCTCGCTCCACCATTTTAGACGAACCTCGCCGGGCAGCGGCTGGGTGATTTGATCGCGCACCCGGACGATCTCGACATTGAAGGCGTAGAGCGCAAGCAGCGCGCGGCGCTCGTCGGGCGATACAAAGAGTGTTGAGGCATAGCGCGCAAAATCATGGCCGCGCACGAGATTCGCGCAGAACGCGGCTGCGTCCTGGCCGCCGCCGCTCATGGCACGGCAATCAGCGCAGCGGCGACGCGTCGTCGCTCGCCAATCATGATGTTATAGGTTCGGACTGCAGCACCGGTCTGCATCGCGTCCAATACCACCTTGACCGCGCGCAACGCAGCACGCAGTTCCGACGGCGCTAGCCACACCTCGGTCCCAGTGCCGATCAGCAGCGTGTCGACACCCTTGGCCGCCGCGAACACCCGTTCCAGCGAGTGGCGGTCGATTTGTTCTGGCCGCGTCACCTCCCAGGCCCAGATCCCATCCGGTAGACAGAAAAGCGAGCCGCGATGCGACATGCCGGCAAAAGCAAAGCCGCCCTTGCCATAAGCATCGATCGGCGCTGACCTCGGAAGATGCGGGTCCGAGGGAACTGGCATCGCTATTTCTTTGTCGGTCTATCCGGGAGGTCGGCCCGGTGGGTGCCAACGCCCAGATAGATCAGGATCGGAGCCGCGATGAAGATCGAGGTGTAGGTGCCGACCAGCACCACGCCAAACATCATGACGGCCGTGAAGCTGTGGATCGCCTGGCCGCCGAACAACAACAGCGCGAGCAGCGCTAGCGACACCGTCAAGTGGGTGATGATGGAGCGCGACAGCGTCGAGTTGATCGACTCGTTTAGAAGCTGTGGCATCGGCATCTTCTTGTAACGGCGCAGCATCTCGCGGATACGGTCGTAGATGACGACGGTGTCGTTCAGTGAATAGCCGAGAATGGTGAGCAGCGCCGCGATGCTGGTGAGGTCAAAATCGACCTGCGTGATCGACATGAAGCCGATGGTCAGTACGATATCGTGCACATTGGCGATCATGGCGCCGAGTGCAAACTGCCATTCAAAGCGGAACCAGAGATAGATCAGGATCGCGACAATCGCGAGCATCAACCCGATCATGCCATAGGCCAGCAGCTCACCGGACACGCGCGGGCCTACGACCTCGACGCGACGATATTCGACGGCATCGCCGAGCGCGCCGCGGACCTTGTTCACAGCCTCCTGCTGCGCCGCGTCGCCGCCCGGCTGCTCAGCCACGCGGATCAGGACGTCGGCAGGTCCGCCGAATTGCTGCAATTGCACCTCGCCGAGCCCGAGGATGCTCAAGCTCGCGCGCATCGAAGCGATATCGGCCGCGCCGGATTTGGCACGCACTTCCATCAGCGTGCCGCCCTTGAAATCGATACCAAAATTCAGGCCGTGGCTGAAGAACAACGCGATTGCGACGATCGACAGCGTCGCGGAAATCGGGAAGGAGATGCGGCGGAACTGGGTGAAATCAAAATGCGTGTCGTCGGGGACGATGCGCAGCGACGGAAGGATCCCGAGCGCGCTGACCACGGTCAGCACGGCAATCAGCACGCCAAGCGAGATAAGAACGATCTGAGTCACGGCCGGCCAGAACTCCCTAGATCGGCACGCTATGCGGCCGCTTCCACCATACCCACCAGGCGACGATCAGGCGCGTTAAGGTGAAGGCGGTGAATACTGTGGTCAGGATGCCGATGCCGAGCGTCACGGCAAATCCGCGCACCGGTCCGGTGCCGATGTAGAACAACACGGCAGCGGCAATAAAAGTCGTGATGTTGGAATCCAGAATGGTCGCGAGCGCGCGCTTGAAGCCCGCATCGATCGCCGAAATCGCGGTGCGGCCGCCGCGCAACTCTTCCCGGACACGCTCATAGATCAGCACATTGGAGTCGACCGCGATGCCGACCGTTAGCACGATGCCGGCAATGCCCGGCAAGGTCAGCGTTGCGTTGAGCAGCGACAACAGGCCGAAGATCATCGCAACGTTGATGACGACGGCAATGTTGGCGAACACACCGAACAGCCGGTAGGTCACCAGCATGAAGACAATAACCATAATCGAGCCGACATAGGCGGCACGCTCGCCCTTCGCGATTGAATCCTGGCCGAGACCCGGACCGACGGTGCGCTCCTCGACGACGGTCAGCGGCGCCGGCAGCGCGCCCGCGCGCAGCAGCACCGCAAGGTCATTGGCGGATTGAACCGTGAAGCTGCCGGAGATCTGACCCTGGCCGCCCGGAATCGGTTCACGGATAACGGGCGCGGAAATCACCTCATTATCGAGCACGATCGCAAATGGCTGGCCGACATTCTCTGCCGTCGCCTGCGCGAATTTGCGCGATCCCGCCGAGTTGAATTTGAAATTGACCACCGGCTCGCCAGTCCGCTGATCGAATCCCGGCTGGGCGTCGGATAGCTCGCCGCCAGAGACCAGCACCTGCTTTTTGACGACATAAGGCACCTTAGGCGACGTCGCACTCAAAAGCAGGTCGTCCTCGGGCGGCAAGCTGCCCTTTTGCGCCTGATCCGCCGGGACACTGGTGTCGACCATGCGGAATTCCATTTTGGCGGTCTTGCCGAGCAGCTCCTTCAGGTGGGTCGGATCCTGCAGGCCAGGTACCTGCACCAGAATGCGGTCGGCACCCTGCCGCTGGATCAAAGGCTCGACGGTGCCGAGCTCGTTGACGCGGCGTTCGACGATCTGGATCGACTGCTCGATGGTCTGGCGGATGCGTTCGGTAATGGCGGCCGGCGATATGGTGAGCCTGATCAACCCACCCCCGGCATCTGTGACCTCAAGCGAGCTTTGACCGCTGGAGCCGAGCAGACCGCCGAGCGGTTGCGACAGCTCGCGCAGTTTAGAAAGCGCAGTCGGCAGATCACCCTCGTTGCCAATCCGCACCTCGACGGCGTCGTTGCGTACAGCAAGACCCGTATAGCGGATCTTGGCATCGCGCAGAGCTCGCTGGGCGTCAGATCTGATCTGGTCAAGCCGATCCTTCTTCACCGAGTTGGAATCAATCACGAGCAGCAAATAGGAGCCGCCCTGCAGATCGAGGCCGAGCACGAGGCGCCGCTGCGCCCAGAGCGGCCAGCTCTTCACCGTCGCCTCGGAGAAGAAATTCGGCACGGCAAAAAGGCACACGACGAGCGCCGTCAGGATGATGGCAAGCGCCTTCCACCGCGTGAAATACAACATCGAATGGACTCGTCAGCTCGTGAGAGAAAATAAGGTCGACAGGCAAGCGAAACTGATCAGCTCGCCGATGTCTCGGCACTATCCGTCTTCTCCTTGGCGGGCTCTCCCTTGGAGCGCACGCCGGAGATCATCTGCCGCATCTGCCGTACGCGTACGCCCTCCGAGATCTCGAATTCAATCTGGTCGTCATCGACGACCTTGGTCACCTTGCCGACCAGGCCACCCGAGGTCACGATCGTGTCGCCGCGACGAATGTTCTTGACGAGCTCGGCGTGATCCCGGACCTTCTTCTGCTGCGGCCGTAGAATCAAAAAATACATGATCACGAAGATCAGCGCGAACGGCAGAAGCGACATCAACATGCTGTTGGTATCGCTGCCGGCCGCGACCTGGGCATAGGCAGGGGTGATCAGCATCAGGACAAACCTCGTGAGACGGGAAAGATCCGGCAGGGCGGCGAACGCACCGGGCCGGTTCGGGTAAATTCGCGCGGGACTATAGCGGCCGCGGTCCCAATTGCAACGCTGCCCAGAGCCTTCCTCTGGTCCGCTTAGCGGGATCGGTCAAGACC
>Ga0306926_10007009_pt1 | contig 12194 bp, 10 predicted proteins | sample flu12Cox44000178_FD_203759 | JGI IMG/M metagenome (GOLD analysis project Ga0306926, IMG submission 203759) | Lab enrichment of tropical soil microbial communities from Luquillo Experimental Forest, Puerto Rico - flux8day.12C.oxic.44.000.178 (v2)... | ecosystem: Environmental > Terrestrial >... | reverse complement strand
GGTCGCTGCATTCAGCTTCATGCCGGGATCGGGAATCGCAAGGCCAAGATACTGGGCTTGCGGCACCGTCGCATCGACGAATTTCTGACGCAGCTCGTCATTGGAAAAACGCTTGATCTTCCATTTCGTGGAAGTGTCGCTGTGCTGGCTTGCCTGGTCGGGCGGCCCGAACATCATCAGCACCGGCCACCACCAGCGATTCAAGGCATCCTGCGCCATCGCCTTCTGCTCTTCGGAGCCGCGCGAAAGCGCCAGCATGATCTCGTAACCTTGCCGCTGATGAAACGATTCCTCCTTGCACACCCGGATCATCGCGCGCGCATAGGGACCGTAGGAGCAGCGGCACAGCGGGATCTGGTTCATGATCGCCGCGCCATCGACCAGCCAGCCGATCACGCCGATATCGGCCCAGGTCAGTGTCGGGTAGTTGAAGATCGAGGAGTATTTTGCCTTCCCTGCCAGCATCTGATCGACGAGCTCTTCCCGGGAAGAGCCGAGCGTCTCGGCGGCGGCGTAGAGATAAAGACCGTGGCCGCATTCGTCCTGCACCTTCGCCAGCAGGGCCGCCTTGCGGCGCAACGTCGGCGCGCGGGTGATCCAGTTTCCTTCCGGCAGCATGCCGACGATTTCGGAGTGCGCGTGTTGCGAAATCTGGCGAACCAGCGTCTTGCGATAGGCCGCCGGCATCCAGTCGTTCGGCTCGATGCGGTCTTCGGCGTCGATGCGCCCCTGGAACTGCGCCGCGCGCGTGGCATCTTCGAGATTGCGGTCTTCGGCTTCCGACGTATTGAGCGCCTGGGTGTACATGCGCCGATCTCTCCGGATGGGTGCGGTGGAATATATAACAAAAATTTCAATATGCAATATAATTCTGTAACATATCAATCGCCGAAACGGCGGGTCAGTTCCACGCCCGCAGGCGGTAACGGGCCATTTTCGTTCAACCCGTTCCGGTCGAGCCATTGTTCGGAGGCCGGTAACAGTCCGCGGTAGATCTCGCCGCAGAGCCGGCGGGCGGCCCGTCCGGGCCAATCCGCAGGCAGCAGAGCCGGAGGCAGCAGCGGATCGCGCAGCACCACGCGGCGGTAATGATGGATCAGCAGCACTCGCGCGGTGAAGGCGTCCCCATCGGTCAGACGGCCGCGCCGGCCGATCCAGCCGCACAAGGGCTCGAAACTCCGCATGAATTTCAGATAGGCTTCCGCCGTGCGATCGAGCGGCCAGCTCTCGCGCAGAAGACGGCGACCGCTGTCGTCTTCGGCCGATACTTCGAGCCGGATCGCAGACGCGGCTTGCTCGGGAATCGGAACGCCCGATGGTGCGACCCAAACGCCCGGCAACGGGCTTCCGAAACCTGCGTTCTTGAGCGCCTCGCGCGCGATATCGCGATCCTCGGCTCTCCCGATCAGCAGCAGCTCAAAGCGCCCGGTCCAGTCGGAGGGCGGGGAATCGTAGATATGCGTGGTGGCGGCCGCGAAGGTGCGCCGGCCGTTTTGGGTCAAACGGTAAAAACTGTTACGCCCGACCTTCTCGCGTTCGAGCCAGCCATCGGTCGCAAGGCGCGACATCGCGGTGCGCACCACGCCGCTCTCGATGTCGAGCGCCTGGAAGAATTGCAAAAGCGTTCCGAGCCACACCGAGCCGCCGCGCGGCACGATCGCATCGCCGAATACGGTGACGACGATCGAGCCGGTGCGCGAGGGTTCGCGCTTGAGCTGGTCGATGATGCGGACAAGCGGCTGCGGCATTTCAGACGCATAGCGCGTTTTCGGGATTTTCAAAAATGCTCGTTCAGGTCGACTCTCTCATTCCCGCTTATATGAGCAACGCAGCCCAAGTTATTACGGGTCGATCGGCCCGGATTAAGGCCTCATGGTTCGAGACGCCAACGCAAGAAGCGCGGCTCCTCACCAGGAGGGGCTGACGTCCACTAGAAAGAACGCCCTCATCCCGAGGAGGCGCGTCAGCGCCGTCTCGAGGGATGGGCCGTAAGATCGGCCGATCTGCTCGGGGCTTAGAGGTAAGACAACCAGATTCTACCTTGAGGGATCCGGATAGACGAGGCTGCGCCAGCCGCTGCGGTCGAACGGCTTCCATTGTCCCTCGGGCTGGGCGAGGCGATCGGCGACCGCATAGACGACGGCCGGATGGTGCCCCATGCCGCAATGGCTGCTTTCGACCTCGATGCTTTCCGACATCGCGGAGGACTTTTCCATGCAGCCTTGCCAGGCACAGATGCCATCCGTGCGGCTGAAGATTGCGGTGGTCGGCACCGGCGGTGCTTCCGACAGCCTTCCGCCAAACCGCGGGTCCTGTTCGTCGGCGCGGCGCCCGCTCGCCATCTCGTAGACGCGCCAGGCGTTGGTTGCCCTTGGGTGGCTTGCGAACGGGCTGCCAAGCGTGATCACCGAACGCACGCGATCGGGCATCATCTTGGCGAGCTGGCGCGCATAAAGGCCGCCGAGACTCCAGCCGACCATGCTGATCTTGCGTCGATGGGTGTCGGCGAGTTCGCGCACGAGATCGATCATCGCCTGCTGCACGCCCTGGCGCAGGCCGAGATTGCGACCTTGCCGCCAGCCGGTCACCGCATAGCCCCGGTTTTCCAGGAAGCTGCGCAGCGGCCGTGTCGAAACGTCGGATGCGATCAGGCCAGGCAGCACCAGCACCGGGTGTCCGTCGCCGCTTGGCGCAAGACCCAGCAACGGCAGCGCGCCGAGAAACGCGCCGAACTCGGGGATCGCGCGCCCTTCCAGAAACATCAGGGTTCTTGACGGCGGGCTCAGCGTCTGGGCGGTGGCGGACATCGTATTCCTCTCCATGACGGGCTCGTGAAAGCGGCCATTCAGTCGTTTTTCGGAAAACGCGGTTCTCACACAGTCGTTCTGCAGTGCAACAACATCTGTAAAGCTATGCTGCTGATTCCAACATTCAAGCGGCTGCCTTCACGGCCGACAATAGGTCTCCACGAATTAAGACCACCTAGTGGTTTAAAAGTCACAACAGGCGCAGCAGGAATTCGCAGGTGTAAAGCGTAAGCCCTGCGAGTCCGCCGATCAACGAGCCGTTGAACCGGATATACTGCAGGTCGCGGCCGACATTGATCTCGATCAGCGAAATCAGTTGTCCCATGTCCCAGGCCTTGACCTGATCGGCGATGAACGTGGAGACGCCACTCTTCTGATCTGCGACGAAACTGCGCAGCACGGTGACGAATCCCCCGTTGATTTCACCGCGCAATTCGGAATCGGCGGCAAGCGCCTCGCCCGCTCTCACGAGCATGCCCGAAAGATGCTGTTGCAAGACCTGGCTCTCGCCGCTGGCACTGCGCTCGATGAACGAGCGCGCGTTCGACCACATGGTTTTGGCAAGCTCGCCGAGCTCCGGACGCGCAAGGAAATCACGCTTGAGAGCATCGATGCGTTTGGAATAACTCTTATCGTTTGAAAGCCGGTCGACGAAAGACAGCACCATGCGGTCGAATTCGGCGCGGAAGGGATGATCGGGATCGTTGCGGACCTCCTCGAGGAATGTGCTCACGGACGCGACCAGCTTGTTCACCAGGAACTTGTCGGCGCGATAGAGCTTCAACAGCGTCGGCAGTTCGGCGCGGACTTTCTCGCGGATCATGGCCATGGTCTCGGCCTGCGTCAGCGCCTCGTGCACGCCGCGCAGGAAGTCATCGAGCAGGCCCTGATGCCTCCGCTCCGCCACGAACGCCCGCAGCGTTCCGGCAGCGAGCGGCGCAAGGTCGATGCCCTGCAATTGGCTGGTGAGGCGACGGCTGATGAAATTCATCAATCCGGAAGTTTCCGTCGCATTCACCGCCTCGGGCAAAAGACGGAGCGTGAAGCGAGCGAGGTCGGCGCTGCGCTTGCGGTCGCGCAGCCAGTCGGCGATGAAGGAGCCGAAATCGATCTGGCGCAACTTGGCTTCGACCGGTCCGGGCTCGAGAAAATGTGCCTCAATGAATTCGCCGAGTTTATCGGCGATCCGGTTCTGATTGCTCTGGATGATTGCCGTATGCGGGATCGGCAGGCCGAGCGGCCGCTTGAACAGTGCCACCACGGCGTACCAGTCGGCGAGGCCGCCAATCGTGGCGGCTTCCGCAAAGGCCGCAACGAAGCCGAAGACGGGGTGGATCGGCAACAACAGCCTTGCCGTGACGAAAAGCGCAAGCGTGCCGGCTAGAACGAGCGTCGCCAGCGCCTTGACGCGCCGCAGTTCGGCGGCGCGTGCGGCATCGGCGGGGGCGAAAGAAGATGTGCCGGAGACGGTCATGGCTGGAGAGTATCAGCTTCCGTCATTGCGAGCGAAGCGAAGCAATAAAGACCGTTTGCCTGACTGGGATTGCTTTGGAGCTCAGGCTCCTCGCAATGACGTATCGCCAAAAAAAGAAGGCCCGCAAGCGGCGAGCCTTCGAAATACGCAACCAATACTTAAAGCAATCAAGCCGACTTGCTGTAGACCTTGGCGAAGTTGTCCTGAGCAGTCTTCGCGCTCTCGGTCACGAGCTTGCTCAGATATTCGGTCGAGGCCTTGGCCCTCGACACCAGCACCTCTCCGCGCGAGCGCAGGAGGTCGGACTGGATCTGCACCGCCTCGTTCAGCGACTTGGCCGAGGCCAGCTTGTCGATGCCTGCAAAAAACGCCTCGGCGTCCTGGTACAACGCCTGCTGGATGTTGCGGCTGATCTTGGCGACTTCGCTGACCGAACCGGCAACAGCGGACTCGATCGCATCGGTAGCCTTCTCCGAACCGGCGTAGAAGTCGGCGGCGCGCTCCTTGGCAGTCTCGGCCTGCTTCTTCACGAACTCGCGGGCAGCCTCAGGCACTTCCAGGTTCTGGAAGTTCTTGAAGGCTTCGGTGACGGGCGCAAAGGCTTCCTTGACGCTGTTCAGCATGGGATTCTCGGTGCTCATTGGGGGTCTCTCCATCCTCAGGTTTGAGCTATGGGCTCACCCCGTCCGGATTGGCCCGGGGCATGGGTCATATGGCATCGCCTTTGTTGCGACGCAATACGTATGCTGCATCGCGATATCACAAATTCGTGATAATTAGAATTTTGGTGGAATTTTGGGCGATCTGCCTCGGGAACCGGCGGATTTCCCGCGCTCAGCCGTGGGCTACGGCCCCAGGAACCCCGTAGGCCTCCAGCTGCGCCCGAACCTGCGCCACATTGTGCCCGAGCACGACAATGTCGTGCTCCTTGCCGTCGACGTCGCGGACGTGGTCGCGCAGCAGTGCTTCCGCCTTGAAACCGAGGCTCTCGAACAGCGCGATCGCCGCCCGCTGGTCGACCGTCATCTGTACCGAAAGCTTCTCCAGGTCTGCGCCAAGTGCGATCGCAAATGTCTCTTGCGACAGTGCCCTCCCCACGCCCTGGCCGCGGACATCCAGCGACACCACCATCCGGATTTCGCCGACGTGAGGCGACCATGAGTGCGGGTCGCGCACCAGCGTGCCGCAGCCGACGACGACGCCCTGTCTGATCGCGAGCAGGCTGGTGATGTCGCCGCGCTCGATCTCGTTGATCCAGGCCGAAAGCACCTTGGGCTGGCTGATGTTACGCGGCAGGAACAACAGATCATGGGTTGGCAGTTTTTGCGCGAAGGCGAGCACCGCGGCCTCGTCGGCGCGCGACATCAGACGGAATTCGATTTCACCTGCATCTGTTTTGACATGCCGCGGGTAGGTGCGTTTCTCGCTCATATCGATCTCTCGCATAACCATGAATCCAGTTTGGGCCACAATCGCCGGATCGCGTTGGCCCCGGCGACCAGGCTGACATGGCCGCCCTTGAGCATCACCTCTTCCTTGTCGGCCGAGCCGACCTTCTGGATCAAGGGCTTGGCCGCGCCATAAGGGACGATATGGTCGTGCTCGGCCACCGCATGCAAAATCGGCACCTTGATGTTGGCGATGTCAGCCTTGCGCCCGCCAACCGTCATGGTGTCGTTATAGAGCTTGTTGTCCCACATCAGGTCCTTGGTGATGGTGCGGAAATATTCGCCGGCCAGCGGCAGCGTGTCGGTCGCCCAGCGATCGAACATCCGGTACGATTTCACGAACTCGTCGTTCCAGATGTTGTCCCAGAGCTGCACCTGGCTTGCAGCGCGAGAGGCCGGCCGCAGCATCTCGAATGATGAAAGTATCATTTCCGGCGGCACGTTGCCGATGCTGTCGACGAGATGATCGACGTCAAAATAGCGGCGGTCGGAAAAATTCTGAAACAGCTTCATTTCATGGAAGTCGATCGGCGTGGTGAAGCAGATCAGGCTCTTCATGGGCCCGTCGTTGAAGATCGAGCCGTAAAGCAGCGACAAGACGCCGCCGAAGCAATAGCCGATCACGGTGACGTCGTTCTCGCCGGAATCCTGTTGCACACGGCGTACGCAGTCCGGAATGAAATCGAGGACGTAATCCTCCATCCTCAACCGCTTTTCTTCCGGCCTCGGCGCGGTCCAGTCCAGCATGTAGACGTCGTAGCCGCGCTTTAAGAGAAACTCGATGAAGCTCTGGCCCGGCACCATGTCGAGGATGTAACCGCGATTGGTGGTCGCCATCACGATCAGGATCGGCACGCGGTAGATCTCATCGGCAATCGGCCGGTAATGATAGAGATTCATCGTGCCGCGGACACTCAACACATCCTTGGGCGTCGAACCGAGCGACGGCCCTGAGGTCGAGATATATTCGACGCCCTTGATGCTGCGCTGAATCGCGCGCTGGACTTCGCTCTGAATCCGCTCCGGGATCGACGCCAGGTCGAAGCCTAGCGGATTGAGGCCGGCATCGGCGCTCATTTTTGCTCTCCGCCTCCGGGCGAGGGCGGCGCAGGCGGGCGCCTGGTGCGCGGCGGCCGCGGCGTCGGCGGAGCGTTTGTCGCGCCGGTATGGCCGTGGGTTTGCTGCAGGAGCGTCTTGATCTCGTTCAGCTGCGCCTCGATCGAGGCCAGCCGTTCCGCCATGCTGACCATCTGCGCCCGGCTCGGCAGGTTCATGGATACCAGATACTTCTCCATCAGGTCGGCGAGCTGTTTTTGTGCTCCCGCCGTGGTCCCGCCCACCTGGTTCATGACCTTGCTGAATTGTGGCGAGGCCATCGCCTGATTGGCGAAGGCGTTAAATCCCTTCTCCATCTCGCCGATCAGGTTTTGCCACAACACGACGGGATCGTTGCTCTTGTCTGCCATCGGCGTCCTCCGGCATGATCGCGAAAGTCAAATCCAGAATTCCACTGGTGTGGCGGTTCAGAAGTCCGCATCATTATTGCCGCGAGTTCGTCGTGCGGACTTCTGAACCCAAAGCCACACTAGAATCAAGATGATGCCAGTAATCCTTTGATTCCAACATTCGCAACAGGTGTCCGCAGCAACGGGACGCGAATGTTAGAATCGGACCACTAGCCGGTCAACCTGAAGAGCCTTCTGTGCCGCGAAAAACCGTGTCATAGAAATTCCTTCCAAAGCCGATCAGAGGGAATGCCGAATTGAACCCGTCACCTCATCAACCGCCACAGATCGCTCGCACCAACGGTATCGAGCTTTGTTACGAGATCTTCGGCGATCGGGCCGCCGAGCCGATGGTCTTGATCATGGGGTTAGGTGCCCAGATGATTCATTGGGACGACGATTTTTGCCGCCAGCTCGCCGCGCGTGGCTTTCGCGTCATCCGCTTCGATAATCGCGATATCGGCAAGTCCAGCCACCTCTCCGGCGGCAAGCGCCTCACCGCGGTGGAAATGCTCAAGCTGCGTTTCCTCAGGATCCCGGTCCAGGCACCCTACAAATTACGCGACATGGCGGAGGATACGGTCGGCCTGATGGACGTGCTCGGCATCAAATCGGCGCATCTCGTCGGCGCCTCGATGGGTGGCATGATCGCGCAGGAAATTGCAATCTCGTTTCCGCAGCGCGTAAGCTCGCTGACTTCGATCATGTCAACCACCGGCAATCCCAGACTGCCGCAGGCAAGCCGTGAAGCGATGGCGATCCTGACGGCGCCGCCGCCCGCCACGAGGGATGAATTCCTCGATCGCTTCGTCAAGACCTGGAAGGTTTTGCGCGTCGGCAGCTTTCCCGAGGACGAAGCGCTTGATCTCGGGCGGGGGAAACGAACTTATGAGCGCGGTCTCAATCCGGCCGGCGCCGGACGCCAGCTCCGCGCCATCCTCGCGTCCGGCAGCCGCAAGGAGCGGCTGCACGCCGTCAGGGCGCCGACGCTGGTGATTCACGGTACGGTCGATCCGCTGGTGCGACCCGAAGGCGGCAAGGACACCGCTGCCTCGATTCCCGGCGCAAAACTCCTGATGATCCCAGGCATGGGCCATGCGCTGCCGCTTCCGTTTTGGCCACAAATCATTGACGCCATCGATGAGCACGCGCATGCTGCATCCGCAAGAGCGGCGTAGCCGTGGCCTTTCGGCAGGTTTTCCATTCGCCGCTGCGCCAAATGGGGCCATGCCCATCGCTACGAAGCATGGGCTGATTTCTCAAAATCCTTTCCCACGAATGACCCTCGACGAGCTTACTGCTTCACTTCCAAATGGCTTTCACGATGCCAAGCTGAAATCGGTATCGATCGACTACGTAAATCGTAACGCCACGCTGGAACTTGATATCTGGGTAGGTGAACTCGATGCCTCTTCCAAACGTGAACGTGAAAAATATCGGCCCGGACAATTGCGGCTGCTGGGGCTGATTTTTTGGGTCTCCGAACCCCCCTGCGTTGGCTATCCTTACGACATCGGCGGCGAGCTCAGGATTGACGTGGGCTCGATTCAGACCCTCGATACGCAGCCATCGCTGCCGTTGCCATCTACTCCTCAGGAATGCTTCATTAACTGGATATTCGTCACCGACTGGAACGCGTTCATCTATGTTGCCGCCCGCCATGCTCAATTGACGTGGCATGCCTGAGGCTACCGTGCGAGAGGAGACCTGGATTTTCCGGTCATTCAGGCTCCCTACCCGCAAACAAAACGGAGGATTGTCATGAAACTGGAAGGCGGGTGCTATTGCGGCAGCGTGCGCTATGTCGCCGAGGGTGAGCCGAAGTTGAAGGCGCAATGCCACTGCCGGGAATGCCAATATTTTTCCGGCGGCTCCCCCAACATGTTCATGCTGATGCCGCTCGATGGATTCAGATACACCAGGGGCAGGCCGAAGCAGTTCACGCGCAGCGACCTCGAGGGTGCCGTCACGCGCGAATTCTGCGCCGAATGCGGAACGCATTTGCTCACGCGGCGGCCCGGATTGCCCCCCGTGATCATCAAGGTCGGCACGTTCGATGATCCCGCGCTGTTCGGCGGCCCACAAATGGCGATCTACACCTGCGACAGGCAGGTGTTTCATGCGATCCCCGAGGGAACGCCAAGCTTCGAACGCTTGCCGGCGAAGCGGTAGAAGTTACCCGCCTGCCCAGACGTCGAGCACGTAGCGATTATTGGTGCCGAGATCATCGATCCAGCGCTGGGCGGTGTCCCGGGCGGCGCCGGTGCGCTCACGATAGATCGCGACAAGCGCGGCCTTGACGTCCGGCTCCATCTTGGAGCCGTCGCCGCAGACATAGATGATCGCTCCGTCCTCGATCAGCTTCCAGATGCGATCTTTTTCGGCAGTCACCAAATTCTGCACGTAGGTTTTCGGACCTTCGCCGCGCGAGAACGCGGTAAATAGTTCAGTAATGCCGTCAGCCTCAAAGGCCTTCAGTTCATCGGCGTAGAGATAGTCCTGCTCGGGATGACGACAGCCGAAGAACAGCATCGCCGGACCAAGGGTGGCGCCGCCGGCTTTCGAGGCGGCGCGCTGCTGCAGGAAGCCGCGGAACGGCGCCAGCCCCGTACCCGGACCGATCATGATGATCGGCACCGTGGGATCATCGGGCAGGCGGAAACCGGCCTTCGTTTCACGCACCGTGGCATGGATGGTTTCGCCGACGCGGCGGCTGGCGAGATAGTTTGAGCAAATGCCCTTGTAGATGCCCCGCCCCGAGCTTGCGGGACCTTCGACCACGGCAACCGTCGCGCTGCAACGTGACGGTTCGACCGATGGCGCGGAGGAAATCGAATAGTAGCGCGGCGCAAGCAGCGACAGCATTTCGAGATAGGCGTGCAACGGCAATTCGCAGGCCGGATATTCCTCCAGCAGGTCGAACACCGATTTGCGCTTGCCGTGGATCTCCGCGCGATAACGCTCGACGGAGGCGGCGTCATCTCCGACAAAGGCAAGCAGCTTCGGCTTGGTGACCGGGCAGTTGGTGTGCTCGGACATGATCTGGATTTGCTTGCGGGTGGCGACCTGCTGCAATTCGACAAAATCCGCCAATAGCCTGCCGACCGACACCGCTTCGCCGACCGGCAATTGCGCGCGCCGGCCTTCGGCGACCTTCAGGCGAATCTGGTCGGAGGGAAGAAAGCCGAACCGGCGGGCGACCGCATCGACCAGCGCCGGGTCATTGCGCGGCACGACGCTCAAATGATCGCCGACCCGGTAAGCAAGACCGGGAGGCAATTGTACCTCGATGTGCCGGGTCGACCTTTCCGAGGCATTCGCGCCAATCTTGTTTTGCAACTCGCTATTGGCGAGCACCTTCATGGGCGAAGCGCCGCCGAGCGCGACCACCGCGTTGACCACCGACGGGGCAACCGGTTCGATGCCGTACAGCGGTTCGTCCTCGGCGCTGCGGGCGAAACTGGATTCGATGCCGAATTCCTTGGTCGCGAGCGGGGCAAGCTTGGCAAACCAGCTCTCGAATTCGCTGTCGAGGTCGCCGCGCGCATCCCCCTCGCCGCGCGTAAAGACGCCGCGGCCGCCATGCGTGGCCAATTTCTCGTCGATGAAGCGCGGTACGGCCTGATAGGTCGCGGCCCAATCGCTGTTGCCGCAGCCGAACACCGCGTAGCGCAGTCTGGAGAACGCATCCTTGCGCAAATCGCCGCCCAGCCATTTGACGAATTGCGTTGCGTTGTCCGGCGGCGCCCCGTTATAGGACGCACAGAAGATCAATACGCCGCCTTCGCCCGGCAACTTGCCCACGAAATCGTCGAGCGGCGCCAGCCTCGTTGCAAAGCCGTTGACCTCGGCAAGATCGGCCACGCGCGTTGCGAATTCCTCCGCGGTGCCGAGATTAGATCCGTACAGTACAAGCAGCGGCGTGTTGTGTCCGGGCCGGGTCCGCGCTCGCGGCGGCGCCGCGCCAGAAGCAGTTGCCGTCGTGGCGTGGCCGGCAAAGGTGCCGCGTTCCTTGTCCGCGCGCGGCCGCACCTTGATCTTGAAACCCTCCGGCTTGATCGTCAGCGTTTCTTTCAGGTGCATCTGGTATCGATGGACGTCGATCAGCCTGAAGCGCTGCAGGATCATGCCGATCGCGAGTGCCGCCTCATGCATCGCAAAGCCGCGACCGATACAGGCGCGCTGGCCGTTGCCGAACGGCTTCCACGCATTGACTGGACGCGCCGCTTCCGCCTCCCGGGAAAAATTCTCCGGATCGAACGCATCGGGATTGGGCCCCCAGACCGAGGGATCGCGGTGAAGCGCCAACACCAGCACGGTGACGAACTGGTTCTTCTTGAGCTTGTATTTGCCGCCGATCACTTCATCGGCCAGCGGTCCGATCCCGTAGGCCGGTGCCGGCGGCCACAGCCGCAGCGCCTCTTTCAGAACCTGCGCGATATAGGTGAGTTGCGTGATCTGCTGAAAGGTCGGTTTGGTGTCGATATCGGGTCCGAGAACCCGATCGACCTCCTCGTAGGCTTTCTTCAGGACCTCCGGATGTTTCAGGAGTGCGTAGATCGTGCAGGACAGGAGTCCGCTGGTTGTTTCATGACCCGCGATCAAAAACGTGTTGATCTGGTAACGGATGTTGACGTCGTCGAGCTGTTCGCCGGTAGCGCGATCGACGCCGGTCATCATCGCCGCAAGCATGTCTTTCTTGTCCTCGGTCGCCGCAGCATTGCCGCGACGCTCGGCAACGATCTCGTCGACCATCTTGTTCATGAAGGCAACGTCAGCCGCCAGATCGCGCCGTCGCCTCTGCATCCAGAGATTTTCCAGCGGCAGGCCGCGGATCATCATGATGGTTTCGAGCGAGCGCACCAGCGATGCCACGAACGGGTGATAGTCGCGCCGGTAAAACGAATTGAACCGGTAGTCGAACCCGCACAGGCCGATGGTGTCGAGCGTGAGCGCAGTC
>Ga0306926_10007008_pt1 | contig 12194 bp, 13 predicted proteins | sample flu12Cox44000178_FD_203759 | JGI IMG/M metagenome (GOLD analysis project Ga0306926, IMG submission 203759) | Lab enrichment of tropical soil microbial communities from Luquillo Experimental Forest, Puerto Rico - flux8day.12C.oxic.44.000.178 (v2)... | ecosystem: Environmental > Terrestrial >... | reverse complement strand
CAACAGCGCGTTGACGAAGTCGCCCGGGATATCGGACCACCAAAGCATCGGGTTCTCGAATAACAGCAATCCGAACAGGCTCGCGAGGCCTGCGAAAGCGGTGAGCAGGATCGCGCCGGCATCGTGAATGATGCTGCGGCTGCGCACGCGCAGCCGCTCCAGCCCGATCGCCATCGCAAGCGCAACGCAGACCTGGAGTGCGGCTTCGGTCAGCGAGGCGGTATCGCAATAGACGTCGCCGCCATTGATGGCGTGACGGATTTCCATGAACGCCAGCAGCACCGTGAAGAGGATGGCCGCGGATTCGACGATGCGCAGCGGAGCATCGTCGGCGCGGCGCCGCAGGAAACGGCTTGCGGCCCAGAACGATGCTGCTGGAATGCCGTAGCCCCATAGCAGCCAATTGAATATCGGCGTGATGCCGACCTCGTTGCCGACGATGCGCGGCTCATAGCCGACCCTTAACACCACGATGGCAGCGAGGATCGCAGCCAGCCAGCGCAGGAACGGGATCGGCCGCTGGATTGAGACCCACGCGGTGCCGACCGACATCAAAGCGATCGCGATGGTGAGCCAGCCCTTTTCCAGCGCGAAAGTCAGCGCCAGCGCCAATGCGGCGAGGCTGGCCGTGGCAAACAGCGCGGTCGAGATCATCAGCCCGGGCCGGCTGTTGCGCCGGGCGAGAATTTCGGTCGCGGCAGCGAACGCTGCGGCCAGCAGGATGGCGAGTATCGCAAACGGCAACGAGCGGTCGAGATGGGCAATGCGGGCGTAGAGCGCGACCAGCAGCGCCAGTGGCGTGAAGGTCGCCGCCGCCGACCAGATCACCGGAATGATGGCGCTGGTGAAACGGCCCTGGAGCCAAAATCCCGCGCCGCCGAATGCGAGCGCGAAAATCGCGGCCGCAATCAAATGCAGCGCGACCGATGGCTCGGTGATCGCAGGTCCCCCCATGCCGGGAAGCGGCCCGCCGGGTATCACCAGCACGTCCGGATTGCCGCGCACTGCCCACTCGGCGAACACGACAAAGACGAACAGCGCCGCGGCGCCGACCGCGCCCGTGGCGGCCGGCGCGCGCCATGCAACCGCAAGCGTAGCCGCCACCAAGATGGAGAAGGTTATCATCGCCGCATCCGCATGTGCGCTCGCAAGCACGATCAGCATGGCGCCGAACACATAGGCTGCGAGCGAGGCGGATGAGATCGGCTCGAGCTGGCCCTCGTCAATGTCGGGGCCAAACAGAAAGCCGCAGACAACGAGCAGCGCTGCGAGGGTGAACCCCGCGATCACATGGAAGGCGTGTGGAGGGACCATCGACGGGCCGCATTCCAGGCAGGGAAACGTCCAGAGCAGCGAGAAGGCGATTGCCGTGACGATCAGCCAGCGCCAAAGCCGGATGCGCGCAAGACCGAAGGATGCGGCGGTGACAATGGCCAGATAGATAAAGAGCGCCCAGAAATCGGGCTTCTCCGACGAAACCAGGATCGGTGTTGCGAAGGCGCCGACCACGCCGAGACCGGCGAGCGCCGGTCCATGCAGCAGCGCGGCCGCGAGCGTGCCGAGCGCAACCAGCCCGAGCAGGATGAAGGCGGTCGCCGGTGCGAGAAAATCATAGAGCGCGTAGGCGGCGTAGATGGTGGCAAAGGCAACGGCCGTGCCGGCTGCGGTGAGGATAGCCGGAATGTTGGCGATCGGCAGCGCTTCGATGTCCGCGATGCTCTGCTGGCGCCGCGTCCATTCGCCGCTTGCCAGCAGGGCGAGCGCAAAGAGGCCTCCGAGCAGCACGCGCACGCGGGGGCCGATCAAACCGGCTTCGATCGAATAGCGTACCAGGAAGAAACCGCCGAGCGCGAGGGCGAGCCCGCCGATCCAGACCACCCAGCGCGTGCCGATGCGCTCCTCGAAACCGGGCTTTGCCGGGGGCAGCGGGGGCGGAGGGGTCGTTGCGGCGGCATCGGCCGCCGGTGCTTCGGCTGGGCTCTCGCCGGCCGGCACGGTGGGTTGGCCAACGAGAGGCGATTGCTCGGCGATGGGCGACGGCGCTGGTGGCTCGCTCTCGAACGCTTGCCCAGTGGGAAGTGGAGGCGGCGTCGGTGCCATCGTCGTTGCGCGTGCGGGCGCCTGCGCTTCCATCGCATCGAGCCGTGCCCGCAGACGGCTGGCATTGACATGGGCCTTGCGGGCGAAGATCAAGGCGGCGATGGCAATCGCCAGCGAGAAGAAATCCGACGGCCAATAGAACATCTGCCTCGCTTTCCGATCTCTAGCGCCGCCCTCGCACGCGCAAGCCCGGGGCGGGGCGTTCCTGCAACACGTCGCGGCGGAAGCGGAATAGCGCCGCAGGCCGTCCGCCGGTTTGAGTCGACATCACGCCGGTAGGTTCGACCAGGGCGCCCGATTCCACCAGGCGACGGAAATTTTGCTTGTGCAGGTGCCGGCCCGAGATGGCCTCCACGGTGCGTTGGAGTTCGGTAAGTGTGAATTCGGCCGGCAAAAGTTCAAACACGACGGGGCGGTATTTCAGCTTGGCGCGCAGCCGCGCGATCGCAGTTGCGAGAATGCGGCGGTGATCGAAGCGCATGGAGACGCCGAGCGCGGGGATCGACTTGCGCGCTAAGGCCGCCGGCCGGCCGTCACGGCGGGCCTCCTCGACCAGGCCCGCCTCATAAAGCAGCTCGTAACGGTCGAGCACGCGCTCCTCGTCCCAGTGCGTACCCTCGGTGCCGAAGAAGATCCGCATCCGGTCCTTTCGGCTCAGCGCGCGCGCAGGCTCCGCCGCTTCGACCTGGTTGGCCCATTTTGAAAGTTCGGGAAGGATGTCGCGCTCGATGATTTCGGGCTGCGCCTGCCGCCAGTCTTCCCAGGGGAAGAAGCGATACCACGGCTCGAAAATGGCGCCACGCGCGGGCGCGTTGTCGTCGGCGACACGCGTCAGCGCCAGATAGCCGATCGAGGCGACGTGGGCCTCGGTGTCGCCGGGCTGGGTGTGCCGCCCGCGGTCGCCGAACGTGTAGAGCTGCTCGACATAGCCGAGCTTCAGCCCTGCCTGCTGTTCGACCCAGGCGCGCAGGCCGATCTCGAAGGTGCGATGCGAGACCGCATCGAACGGGCCGAACGGCAACCCGGCAAGCTTGTCGCCGCTGCTCGACGCGGTGAGGATCAGCGGCTCGTTGTCCTCGATCGCGACAATGGCCGCGGTGAGCCCGATCTCGATCGGCGTCAGAAGCTTGTCGCTCATCTTGCGCCGCAAATGCTCATGGAGACTATTCGAGCTCGATACGGAACGGCCGGCCTTCCACCATCATGGTGGCGGGTCCCATCTTGTCGAGCGCGCGCAGCATGCGGCCATCACGCCCCAGCGCCTTGTCGGCGTGCGCGACGATCAGGCGGTTCGGCGAGGCGATCGGGGAGGCGGAGCGGATCTGCCGCGCAATCTCCATCTCGTCGCGATGCGGGTTGAGCAGGCAGGCAGCGGCGAACGCGCTTGCGGTCGAGCGGCTGACGCCGGCATAGCAATGGATGACGAGCGGTGCGCGGCGGTCCCATCCGCGGACGAAATTCAACACCTGCTCGACATGCGCTTCCGAGGGGGCGACATATCCCTGCATCGGCTCGATGATGTCGTCCATCGACACTTTCAGGTGGTTGGCGGGAAGCACCGATTCCGGCCGCTGCACCTGCTCGACATTGGCCATCACCGTCAGGACGTGGCTTGCACCGGTCAGTCTCACGGTTTCAGGCAATGCGGCGAGCGAACAGACGTGAATCATGGTGGTTTTTTCTCCTGACGGGCCGCCGCCTTATAGGCGCAGTTGCCATGACGTGGAAGCAGCTTCGCCCGCCCGTTTCAAGCGCCCAACGCCTTGAATCGGGCCAGATACCGCTTCTCGGCCTTGGCCGCATTCCAGGGCGTCAGATAGTCACGGCGGGTCGCTTCGGGCAGGCCGGGATCGCGGCCGAACAGACGCTTGGCTTCGGCCTCGGCAAAGCCGGCAAGCTCGGTTGCTTCCAGATAGGCCGCGCCGCGGTCCGCGCTCTTGATCTGCCGCTCGATCTCGGCGCTGAGCTGGGGCGGCAGGCCAAAGCGGATGTGGATTGCGGAGAGCAGCCGCTTTTCCACCGCCTTGTAGTCGCCGCCCAGCACCGCCTTGAATGGTGAGATCATGTCGCCGATGACATATTCGGGCGCATCGTGCAGCAGGGCCGCAAGCCGCAGCCGCGTATCAATCCGCGGGTTTTGCACGCGCATGACCGCTTCGACCAGCAGCGTGTGCTGGGCCACCGAAAAAATATGCGCGCCGCTGGTCTGACCGTTCCAGCGCGCGACTCGTGCAAGCCCATGGGCGATGTCAGCGATCTCGATGTCGAGCGGGGAGGGATCGAGCAGATCGAGCCGCCGTCCCGACAGCATCCGCTGCCAGACCCGCGCATTGGCCGCGGAAAGCTTTGCCGTCATTTGGCCTTGAGGCGCGGCGTGCGACGCTTGGCGCCGCATGTTTCATGGCAGAAGCAGCCGACCAGATGATCGTTGACCATGCCGGTCGCCTGCATGAAGGCGTAGACGATGGTCGGGCCGACGAATTTGAACCCGCGCTGCGAGAGGTCTTTGGAGATCTTGATCGAGAGCGGGGTCGACGCCGGCACGCGTGCGGTCGTCTTGAAATGGTTGACCTTGGGCCGGCCGTCGACAAAACCCCACAACAACTTTGCAAAGCCTTCGCCGCCGTCCATGATCTTCAAATAGGATTTTGCGCTCTCGATCGTGCCCTCGATCTTGGCGCGATTGCGGACGATGCCGACGTCGTTCATCAGCGCGTGAATCTTCTTGGCGTCGTAACGTGCGATCTTCTCCGGGCGGAAATCGTCGAAGGCGCGGCGGAAGTTGTCGCGCTTGCGCAGGATGGTGATCCAAGACAGGCCGGCCTGAAAGCCGTCGAGGATCAGCTTCTCGTAGAGCGCACGGTCGTCATATTCCGGCACACCCCATTCGGTGTCGTGATAGGCCACATAGAGCGCGTCTTCGCCCGGCCAGGGACAACGCGTCTTGCCGTCGGGATGAAGGCGCGGCGAGCCGCTCATGCGATGGTCTGCTTCGTTGCCGGTTGCACCTCGTTCGCGTCGGCAAGACGGAGACCGAGGCCGCCGGCGGTCAGCGATAGCCCGGCTTGCAGCGCGTTCGCGACGCGGTCGGTCCGGACCAGGGCAAGACCAGCCCGGCCCGCGGTTGAGCCGATGGTGCCGACTTGCTTGTCACCGGCAAGGATGGGTGTGCCGGGCTCTGGCGAAAAATCGTCCAGGATCACTTTCACCGTCCGCGTCCGTGCCGTGCCGCGATGCTGCATCCGCGAGACGACCTCCTGTCCGACATAGCAGCCCTTGTCGAAATCGACGCCGTGCAGGCGATCCATGTTGGTCTCGTGTGGGAACGCATCGCCATACATGAAGTCCAGCCCGCCGCGCGGTGCGCCGCAGGCGATACGGTGGGACTCATAGGCTTTGCTGTCGACGAGTTCGGCGCCGATCAGCTCGGCGACCTTTGCCGCGAGGGCCTCGGGCGCGAGGATGCGCAGGCCCAGCGTCTTGCTGCGCGGATCGGGATAAGCGAGGTCAGGCTTGATCGCCGGCTCGCCGTCCCAGGCCGCGATTACGCCGAGTTCGTCGGACAGGTTTTGCACTGTGACCTTGGCGCGCAGCTTGTAGAAGCCGAGCTTATCGGCAAGCCCCTGCGCAAGCGCGCGCGGGCAGTCGATCAGCAAGCCGCCGCCATGCCCGCTCGGCGCCTCCGTGATCAGGAAATCGACGACGATCTTGCCCTGTGGGGTGAGGAGCGCGCCGAACCGGCCGAGCCCCGGGCCAGCCAGGGTGACGTCAGTGGTGACGAGCCCGTTGAGAAAGTTGCGCGCGTCCTCGCCAGATACCTTGACAACCCCCCGGTCGGGAAGAACCGCTGCTTTCATGGTCTCGAAGTTCTCTTGGTGTTCTTGTTGAAACGCAAGTCGCCGATGTTGCAGTGGAACGTAAGCCGCTAGAATGCCACGAACAAGGGCTGATGGACCACTAGAGTTCCCTGATCTGGACACTGAAGGACAATGAATCAACGGTTTGATACCATTCTAAAATCCGGCACCGTGGTCAATCAGGACGGTGAGAGCCACCGCGACATCGGCATCACGGCAGGCCGCATCGCCGAGATCGGCTCGCTGGGCCGGGCCTCGGCGGCGGAGATCATCGACTGCAAGGGATTGCACATCCTGCCCGGCGTGATCGACACGCAGGTGCATTTTCGCGAGCCGGGCCTGACCCAGAAGGAGGACCTGGAGACAGGATCCCGCAGTGCGGTGATGGGCGGCGTGACGGCCGTGTTCGAGATGCCGAACACCGATCCGTTGACCGTGACGGAGGCGGCCTTCACCGACAAGGTGAAGCGAGGGCGTCATCGCATGCACTGCGATTTCGCCTTCTTCATCGGAGGCACTCGCGACAATGTTGCCGCTCTACCTGAACTGGAACGTGCCGAGGGATGCGCCGGGGTGAAAATCTTCATCGGCTCCTCGACCGGTGCGTTGCTGGTCGAGGACGACGAAAGCCTGCGGCGGATTTTCAAGGTGATCCGGCGCCGCGCCGCCTTCCATGCCGAGGACGAATATCGCCTCAATGAACGCAAGCCCTTGCGCGTCGAAGGTGATCCACGGTCGCACCCGGTCTGGCGCGACGAGACCGCTGCACTGATGGCGACGCAGAGGCTGGTTGCGCTAGCACGCGAGACCGGAAAGCGCATCCATGTGCTTCACATCACGACCAAAGAGGAGATCGAGTTTTTACGCGACCACAAGGATGTGGCGTCGTGTGAAGCGACGCCGCATCACCTGACACTGGTTGCGCCCGAATGCTACGAGCGGCTCGGCACGCTCGCCCAGATGAACCCGCCAGTGCGTTCGGCCGATCATTGCGCCGGCATCTGGCGCGGCATCGAGCAGGGCATCATCGACGTGCTCGGGTCCGATCATGCGCCGCACACGCTGGAGGAAAAGGCAAAAACCTATCCGGCGTCGCCCTCGGGGATGACCGGCGTGCAGACGCTGGTGCCGATCATGCTCGATCACGTCAATGCCGGACGATTGTCGTTGGCGCGTTTTGTCGATCTGACCAGCGCTGGGCCAGCGCGGCTCTACAACATCGCCTGCAAGGGACGGATCGCCGCGGGATACGATGCGGACTTCACCGTGGTCGATCTCAAGCGCAGCGAGACAATTACCAACAAGTGGGTCGCCTCGCGCGCCGGCTGGACGCCCTATGACGGCGTGCGCGTCACCGGCTGGCCGGTCGGCACCTTCGTGCGCGGGGAGCGCGTGATGTGGCAGGGCGAATTGGTGACGCCGGCGACCGCAGAGCCGATACGTTTCCTGGAGACGCTGAAACCCTAAGCCGGCCTACTGTTTCGCGCGGGCGACGGAAAACTCGCCGTTGCGAATGCGCGTTGGCAGGCCTTCGGCGAATTTTGCCACCGCGTCCTCGCCATAGGTGCTGACGAACTCCGCCATCGCCGCAAACAGGCTCGCTTGCGCCAGACAATCGCCGTCGACCCCATCGTGGCGCGCCTCGGCCCAGGCTTCGCTGAGATAGCCGAGCGCGGCGCGCTTCTGCTCGTTGTCCGGCAATGGCGCACGGTCGATATGAGAGGTCAGAGGATAACTCATAAAACCCGAACGAAATTTCCCGGCGCTCCCTGGCGGAACGCACCCCACGCACGGAGGTGTAGCACGGTGTGCGGGGCCGCCTAGGCCACTTCTTTAGGAAAGGTTAACGGGGGTCGAAAAAAAATCGGCCCATTGTTCCCGATGCGTCAGTTGGCGTAACGCGCGGTGAGATCCTTCGATATTTTAGATCCCTCGTCGATATAGCGGCGGATCGCGACCAGGGCGGCCGGCGTGCAGGTACGATAGGTCTGCTGGAAACCGTTGTAGCCGCGGTTGAAGCCCGCAATCATGCGAGCGCGACGGTCGCCCGTGGGCGTTTCGGCGTCGATCAGAGCCTGCATCTCGTTGCGCCACTTGCCGCCTTCATTGCTGCCGCAAATGCCCCGGAGATAATGCAGGGTGCCGAGGATCTCCGCGAGCCGCTGCAGGTCGCCGTCGAATGGCGCGGGCGCATCCTGGGCACGCGCTGGCCCGGCAAGGCACGCGAAAGCAAGAAGAAGTGCTGCGAGACGTTTGGTCATCAGGGGTTCCGAAATCCCGCGTGATATGCCCCCTCAAGGCGCAGGAAGCAAGGCGCGGGAACAAGCGAAATGCCGCCTATAGTAGCCGTTTCGCTGCTTCAATGACCTCCGCCAGCCCGCCGGTGAGCTTGAGGCCGGACATCTCCTCCGGGAGGAGCCATTTGAAGTCGTCATGCTCCTCGTTCAGCACCGGCTCATGCGCCGTCCATCGCGCGGCGAATGACATGATCAGATAGTGCCCGCTGCCGCCCGTGCTCGGCAGCACCTCGCGCCAACCGGCGAGGCCCAAAATTTCAATCCGAAGCCCCGTCTCCTCGTCGACCTCGCGGTGGAGCGCGGCATGCAGCGATTCACCAAATTCCACCCGCCCGCCTGGCAGCGAATAAAAGCCTTTGCCGGGCGAGCGCGCGCGCCGCACCAGCAAGACCTTGCCGTCGCGGAAGATCACCCCGCTCACCGCAAGCTGCGGCCGCGCCGGGGGAGTTTGGGATGCCTCACCCATCAATGCGTCATGATATAGTCGATGTCGGTATCCAGCCCCCCATTGATAATACCGCCGGCCGCCGTCACCAATGGCTTGACCCAGGAGGTCGCTTGCTCGGCGAGCCGTGTGCGGGTCTTGTCCTGCTGCGCCTCGCGCATGGCGTCGCCGACCGCGGTCAGAATCGAGGTCATGGTGCCGGTGACGTGGTCGAACTCGGCGCGGACGGTGGGATCGGCGGACTCATAGGCGCCGATGGCAAGGTCGCGCGCCTTGAAATTGGAGGCGGTGAAATGCTCGGCGTAGGACAGAGGGCGCCACTGCAGAAAATCCTCGGCGCAATCGGGCATGTCCGGGACCATCTCAAGAAGCATGACGGCTTCGTTGAAATGATTGAGGTAATCGGTGGCAAGACCGGTCCGGGGATTGATGTTGGCAGCCTTGAGCTCCGCCGCCCGGGCCTGTTCCTCGGGCGTGCGTTCGCGGCGCGCGGTTGGTGTGGCCAACGAGGTCATCGTTTGGAGTGTTAGCATTGGGGGTTAAAAGGTGCTGAACGGATAGCTATTTTTGGTTTCAAATGTGCGGACGCTTTGTCATTACCTCGCCACCGGAGGCCCTGCGGCTGATCTTTGGCTATGTCGAGCAGCCGAACTTCCCACCCCGGCACAATATCGCGCCGACACAACCTGTGCCTGTCGTCATCATTGAAAATGGCGCGAAACATTTCCGCCTGATGCGCTGGGGGCTTGTCCCATCCTGGGTCAAGGACCCCCGTAAAATTACGCTCCTGATCAATGCGCGCTCCGAGGGGATCTCGGACAAGCCGGCGTTCAAGAACGCGATCAGGCGGCGGCGCTGTCTGATCCCGGCTGACGGCTATTATGAATGGCAGGCGGCCTCTGGCGGCCGCAAGCGGCCTTATTTCATCTATCGCAGGGATGGCCAGCCGTTTGGGCTGGCGGCGATCGCGGAAAGCTGGATGGGGCCGAACGGCGAGGAACTCGATACGGTGGCGATCGTCACGGCGGCTGCGAGCGAGGATCTGGCGGTGCTGCATCATCGCGTGCCGGTGACGCTGACGCCGGCCGATTTCGCGCGCTGGCTCGATTGCAGTTCCGACAGTGCTGAACCGGTGATGGAGCTGCTGGTTTCGCCCGAAGCCGGCGAGTTCACCTGGCATGAGGTGTCGACCAGGGTCAATCACGCCGACAATGACGAGGCGCAACTGATCCTGCCGATCAGCGACGAGCAGCGCGCGGCAGAGGACGCGCCCAAACCTGCCAAGCGCGCCGTGCCGCGCAAACCTGCGCCGGCGCCACGCGACGACGGGCAGGGGGATTTGTTCTAGTCACTCGTTCGTCGCCCCGGGCAAGCTCGTCACGCGAGCGCGACCCGGGACGACAGAACTATTTGAACACATGTAGCGCCGCGTATTGCAGAAGCATGATGGTCTTGGCGTCGACAATGCGCCCGTCGGCAATCATCGCCAGTGCGTCCTCGATCGATAATTCCAGCACTTCGATGTCTTCGCCCTCGGAGGCAAGCCCTCCACCATCGGAGACGCGCATGTCCGGTTCATATTCAGCGACGAAGAAATGGATCTTTTCCGTCAGCGCGCCCGGGCTCATGAAGGCCTCGAAAATCCTTCGGACCTCGCGCAAGCAGTAGCCGACCTCCTCTTCGGCCTCGAGGCGGATGCGCTCTTCCGGCGCGGCATCATCAAGGAGCCCAGCCGCCGCTTCGATCATGAGATCGTCGTAGCCGCTGGCGTAAAGCGGATAGCGGAACTGGCGCACCAGCACGACCGTGCGCCGGGCGAGGTTATAGGGCAGGATGGTCGCGGCGCCGCCGCGGTCATAGGTCTCGCGCGTTTGCGTCTGCCATTCGCCGCTCGCCCGGCGCCATTCGAGTGTCGTGCTTTCCAGCTTGCCATGGCCGTCCGAGAGGACACGGACTGTCTTGATGCGGACGCGATCGGAAATGCTCATGCCAGGGTGACGCTCAAGGTGTCGGCGCGCGGCCGTCGAGCCATTTGGCAAACGTCACGCGCTCCTGGTTGTAATAACCAAGGGATTCATAGAAGCCATGAACCTTGGCGTTGTCTGGCCGGACCATGAGCTGAAGTTTCTTGATGCCGCGCCGCCGCAGCCAATCCTCGGCAGCCGCCATGATCTCGCGGCCGTAGCCCTTGAGGCGATAATCAGGATCGACGCTGACATAGTAGACCCAGCCGCGATGGCCGTCATGGCCGACCAGCACGGATGCCATCAGCGCACCCTCATGGCGGCCGAGCAGGACGGTGGAATTGCTTTCCTTCCGCGCCATCGCGATGTCGGCTGCCGGATCGTTCCAGGCGCGCGGCGAGCCGCAGCGCTCCCAGAGGCGGACCAGCTGCGGAATGTCGCTGTCCTCGATGGATGTGATGGTCAGGGTCTGACCGTTTGATTTCGCAGTCACAACACTTTTCCCGGATTCATGATGCCGAGCGGATCGAGCATGGTCTTGACCTGCCGCATCAGTGCAATCGCAACCTTGTCTTTTACATCGGGAAGCTCTTCGCGCTTGAGCACGCCGATGCCGTGCTCGGCCGAGATCGATCCGCCCATCTTCAGCACGATGTCGAAGACAACAGCGTTGACCTCGTGCCAGCGGTCCAGAAAGTCCGCGGCGTTGGCGCCGATCGGCTGGCTGACATTGTAATGGATATTGCCGTCACCGAGATGGCCGAACGGCACCGGGCGCGAGCCCGGGATCAGTTTGATCACGGCGGCATCGGCCTGTTCGATGAAGTCGGGCACGGCGGCGACGGGGACCGAAATGTCGTGCTTGATCGAACCGCCTTCCGGCTTCTGCGCCGCCGACATCTCATCGCGCAGCTTCCAGAACGCTTGTCGCTGGCTCAAGTTCGCCGCGATCACGGCATCATCGATGATGCCATTTTCAAAGCCCTTCTCCAGGATCGCCTCCAGCGTGGTGCGGGCGTCGTCGCGCGGCGACGACAGCTCCATCAGCACATACCACGGGTGTTTGTCCTCGAGGGGATCGCGCACGTCGATGCCGTGGCGGATCGAGAAATCGACCGCAATCCAGGACAACAGCTCGAAGCTCGTCAGCGTGCCAGCCGCCTCGCTCTGCGATAGCGAGAGCAATTTCAACGCCTGAGCCGGCGACTTCAGACCAACATAGGCGGTTTCGATCGCGCGCGGTTTTGGAAACATCTTCAGCGTTGCCGCGGTGATGATGCCTAGCGTGCCTTCGGCGCCGATGAAGAGGTTGCGCAAATCGTAGCCGGTGTTGTCCTTTTTCAGCTTAGACAACAGGTTCATGATGCGACCGTCAGCGAGCACCACCTCCAGCCCGAGCGCCATATCGCGTGCCACGCCATACGCGAGCGCGGTGGTGCCGCCGGCATTGGTTGAGAGGTTGCCGCCGATGGTACAGCTGCCTTCGGCCCCGAGCGACAGCGGGAACAGCCGGTCGACCTCGGCCGCGCGC
>Ga0306926_10007005_pt1 | contig 12195 bp, 14 predicted proteins | sample flu12Cox44000178_FD_203759 | JGI IMG/M metagenome (GOLD analysis project Ga0306926, IMG submission 203759) | Lab enrichment of tropical soil microbial communities from Luquillo Experimental Forest, Puerto Rico - flux8day.12C.oxic.44.000.178 (v2)... | ecosystem: Environmental > Terrestrial >... | reverse complement strand
TCGCAAAGTACAGCACAGCTGTGCTCCTGCAGGGGTGTCTCCCGACGGCCATAGAAAAACCAAAATGCTCTCTTGACACGGCCGGCTTCGTTAGACATATCCCCTATCCCGTCAAAGCGTTGGGGGGTTAGGTTACAGGGCGGGGAAAAGTGATACACCTGCCGTTCGGCTGCGTCAGCGCTAGATAAACCTCTTCTGGTAAATTCACGCGTCGCAACAGCTTCGTGAAACGCGGGTCCGGGCGCAACGAATCGAATAGCGGATCCACTTTGAGGAGAATAACGTAAGCTGCGCGGAGCTCGATAGCCTGCTCCAACGCGCCGAATCCAAGAGTTTCCGCATCACAACGCAGGCCACTGCGGCTCACGACAGACTGATCCCAACGGCCCGCGCAATTACAGAACAGTGGTCATTCGAAGTTTCACTGTTTCGTAATGGCTTAATGTCGTCCCAGCCATTTTTGGAAGCATTCAAATATCCACCCCTCGCTGGCATGCCCACATGCGTCGGAATCAGCCGCGTTTTGTTTCAAACGTGTGCCCTTTAATTCCATCAGCAAGGTCATAGGGCCGCCTTCAACCGAAACTTCGGACGTCATCAAAGCAGAATCTGGGGTGGACACCTTTATTGTGTAGCGATTCTTAACCATTCTTCCGCCGATCTTCGACTCGCCGTCGAACGTCCAGGTATCACCGTCAACCGTGCCTTTTGCTGCGCCGCTCCACCCAACGCTGTTGAATTCATGTAACGCGTAGTTCTTTTCTTCGGGATCGTACGTCAAAACCGTCAGCGTCTTCACTTGGCCCAAATAACCGGTCGCTTCCGTGTGGCACACTAAGCTGAACCCGCCGGTGAACCAGGCGCAGGTCTCTTTAAGGTTTATCTTTCCCCCAGGGCCGAACGGCCCGGCCTTCATCACGGCTTCATCACTCCAAGTACCGGCGAACACCCCCAGCTTCTTGTGCTCAGGACTCGGTTGTGGCGGCTTCGCCGGCTCTTGCGCGGCCACGGTGACGACACCGAACAGGGTCCAGGAGACAACCAGGATCGTACTTCTGCGCATGTCTACCTCCTAATTCGGCAAAATCGGCTCGCGTGGGAGTCGCTCGTCTTGCGGGAACTGATCCTCTTCGATCGCGGCCCTATATTCCGAGATATCTTCCGACGTCGAACCCAGCAACGTTTGGGGCGGTCATTCCGCCTCTGCACCTCGGCCAGTTTTGCCGGATGCGCACAGATTTGCTCGCAGCCGCTCCTTTCTTTCAGCTATTTCATGCAACACAGCGCGAATTTCCATGATCCGTCGGACTGGCGTTTCAGCAGTCGCATGCCTTTGGTCCTCGGGACATTGATTGGAGCGGCGTTCGCGGACATCCTGTAGACAGCATCAGTACGAGCGCCGACCTCAATCGCCCAGCCATCCACACTTGCGGTTTGCATGTATTTGTAGTCGGGCGCGTATTTCAAGACCTTGAATTCGGGATATTGGGTACGAAACTTCCCATACATCTCCCCTAAGGCCTTTAGTCCCACCACAGGCCCACCGGGAACGTCGACCTTTACACCGTCGTCCGCCCAAAGCGCAGTCAAGCACTTCGGATCTTGCGTCAGAGTGCACTCTTCGTCGGCTCTATGGAGTTTTTCGATGGCAGCCAGGTCGGCTGCATGCACGTCGTTTTTCTGGGACGCGGGCACGGCAGCGGTTCGGATGAAGACGCCGACACCGAGTCCTGCGAGAAACGCCACCGTCGCAAACAAGGAGTTTTGTCTCATAGCTGAATCGTCGATGAGCACAAGTTAGCTGCGGGCTTTCTCGATGACAATGACAGGCCTATCAGATTCGTCTTAGCGGATTGTTAGAGTGCAAATATCTGAGAAGTCGGCGTTTGCTCCGAATTTCGCCTCGTTCATAAGACTTAACCCGGGGAAAAGCGATGTAGAATGTCCGACGTCCTGCTGGGTCATCATGGCTTCGCCGGCTCAACCCTTCCGCTTGATTCGGTTTGGCGCGTTCGAGCTGGACGCGGTGAACGGAGAACTGCGCAAAGGCGGGGTTTCGCTAAAAATACTTCCGCAGCCACTCCGAGTCCTCCTATTGCTTGCTGAACGCCCCGGACAAGTTGTGACGCGGGAGGAAATCCAGCATTGCCTCTGGGGTGAGAACACCTTTGTGGACTTCGAGCGCGGCATCAATTTCTGCGTCAATCAAATTCGCACAACGCTGGGAGACGATGCCGAAAAGCCTCGGTATGTTGAAACCCTCCCTCGCCGTGGCTATCGCTTTATCGCTCCTGTGAAGATTGAAGCCGCTCCCACAGCACCTGCCGCTCGGGAACGTATTTCTGAACGCTCGACAGACCGCGGCTTCCGGTCGCTCGCGGTGTTACCGTTCAAAAATCTTTCTGGTGACGCGGCACAAGATTACTTCGCTGACGGGATAACCGAGGCCTTGCTCACCGAGATGGGCAAGATCAGCGCACTCCGGGTAATTTCTCGGCAGTCCATGATGCAGTACAAGGATACGAAAAAATCAGTGCCGCAGATTGCAGGTGAGATGAAGGTCGACGCGGTCGTGGAGGGTTCGGTCCTGCGGATTGGTGACCGCGTGCGCGTCTCTGTGCAGTTAGTTGAGGCAGCGCCGGAAGGCCATCTTTGGGCCGATAGCTATGACCGGGACGTGTGCGACGTTCTGGCTCTACACGGGGAGATAGCCCGGACAGTTGCAAGGGAGATCAAGGTCACTCTAACGGCGCAGGAGGAAACACGTGTGTCTGGCGTCCGAGCCACAAACCCCGCCGCCAACGAAGCGTATTTCCGGGGCCGCTATTTCTTGGACAGACGGACGAAAGAAAACCTCGACAAAGCCCTTGCTGATTTCCAGCAGGCTATTGAGCTTGACCCCACATTTGCGCCCGCCTATGCCAGTCTTTCGGAGGTGTGCATCTCCCTTGTAGGGTACGATCCAGCCCACAAGACAGAACTATTCGAGCAGGCGGAGGCTGCATCGCTGAAAGCACTAGAGCTGGACGACAGCGTGAGTGCAGCCCACTACACCCTGGCCATCATTCGTCTGACTACCTGGGATTGGTCTGGAGCCGAAGTCGAGGCCCGACGTGCGATAGAGGTTAATCCAAGCAATGCCTCAGCGCACTGGTGGTATTCAGACCTTTTGGTCTTCCAAGGTCGGATGACCGAAGCAGAGGCAGAGATCCAACGAGCTCGAGAATTGAACCCCGTCTCGGTTGAATTATACGTCGGTGCCACCGCGCGTCTCTACTATCAGCGACGCTACGACGAATTCATCGAGCGATCGCAAAGATGGGTGGAGAGAGATCCGAGCCTGGAATGGAATTATCATCACGGCCTAGGGGCAGCGTACGTGCAGCTGGGCAGGCAGGAAGAAGCAATTGCCCAACTCCGAGAGGCGCTCAAATCCTCCACGATGTACGACTTTACCGCCACGGAACTGGCCCACGCGCTAGCTGTGGCGGGTAAACGAGAAGATGCGATGAAGCTCCTCGACAGAATGGAGTATGTACCGTGGAAAACCATGTGCGCCGCTCTAGTTCACACCGGTCTGGGTGAAACGGACGAAGCATTCTGCGCTTTGGAGAAGGCTATCGGGCTCCGCGCACCTTACGTTATTCTCCTCAAAGTGGATCCGCGATTCGATTCGCTGCGCCCGGATCCGCGTTTCACGCAGCTGTTGCGACGCATGAATTTACCAGAATAGGTTTATCTAGCGCGGACGCAGCCGAACGGCAGGTGTATCACTTTTCCCCGCCCTGTAACCTAACCCGTCAAAGCGTTGGGGGCGTTATGCGGAAATGGGTGTGAAAAAGGGACCACCCTGGCATTGCCGCTTTTCCTTCGCCCGTCAGAGGTCCACCTCCGATTGGACAAGTCCATACTGCTGGGATAGCGGGGCTCTACAAATCGATCACGCTCATTGACGGAAATTCATGCATTGTGCATCGTGCCAGTGCGCGTAGATTATGTGTCGCTCTGATGCCCCCACTGCACCTTAAGATTTCCAGCCCTTTCAGCGTCTGAGGCTAGTTCAGCATCTACAATCGCCGTGTTTGATTCTATTTTGATTTTGCGGGCCATCTGGCGAGTAGTGCGGAGCTTCCTCAAGATTCCGTCGAGCGCGTGACGCTCCTCTTCAGTCAGCCCTGCTAGCCGGGGATCGCGTCGCGCCAACAGCACAGCCGCACCAGCCCGGCTTCCTGCCGGCCCTTGGACGCCTGCCGCGTCGCCTGCTAGTCGTTTCCTCACGCATAGTTCACTCATAGTCTTCTGTAACTTACTGATTCCATTGCCTTAATACTGGCGCGTTAGCCTAACCATCAAATGAGTTTCAGCCTTTCTTGGACGATCATTCCAACTGTCTGCCTTAAGCTTGGAGTTAAGCTGCCCTGTTTTAGGCGTGTAACTCGACTGCTGTCGTCCGAACGGCAGTACTCTCGTACTCTTGCCGCCAAATCCTCCAACCGGGTATATATCAGACGATGGGAATTTCCGAGCTTGCCATGAACGCTCAAAAACGAGTTAAAGGGTGCGGAAAAACCGGCCAAAGTTTCACGCTCTATCACGTCAGCCTCTTCGATGGAACGGGCCGCCCGATGTCGCAAGGCTTCAAAAACCTCGCTTGTGGCTGCTGCGCTTCGACTTTCCAAAAGATGACCTACGGAATCGTGCTTTGCACGGACTGCGCTGAACACCTTGGCTTCGCACCCCTCCCGAGGGCCACGTCGGCCACGACGGAGTCCGCTAAGACTTCGCGGATGGCCTGAAATTGTCCGTGTTTTGTCCGTGTTCCGCGCCGCAAAGTGTATTCCGCCCTTTTATCGTTCTGTCTAACGTGGACGATTTTCACAAGTGTTTCGAGCGGGTTCCCGTCTGCGCCACTGGCTTCGATGGATTGCGACGGCCTTCCATACCCGTAGGCCAACAGCAGCTCGCCTTTTTTCGTATCACCCTGTAACGCTCGGCGAAGCCAAAACTCGAAGCGACTTTGCAGCCCAGTCTTTCTCCGCTTGGGATCTTCTTGCTCAAGAATCGTCCTTGCGGCCTGAGAAACCTCCGCAGTGCGCGGCCGGCCTTCGGGTTCGGGCCTTGGCAGCCCTTTTTCCGGCGCGTTGCCTTTGGTGGAACGTTACTGTTGTTCGTGATGGCTGTCCTTGTCCCTTTGTTTTCACCACGTCATCCGCTTGCGTAGATTGATGTCACGTCGAGCAAATTGAATAGGCTGGCTGCGGCGCTCTTCCTGCCGTTCCCATCTTCTCCGTCAGATCATCTCAGACGTGCGGTCGGTAAATTTCCGCCAACGCAACTCTCTCTTCGATGCGGTCAGCTTTTGGTGCCTGGCGAGTGTTCAGTCGTGAGTAGAGCAGATATCGAGTGACGTCCAGCGCATGATGCCATCCTCGGGTTTCTTTTCATCGCGGGTGAGCATCGGGAGTGTTTCAATCAATGCTTGGCAGTTGTCGCCGATTTGCCAGGTGCCGTTCTGCAACATCTCGCACATGAGCATCCAGCCGCCCACACGATCGTTACAACATCGTGTCTGAGTCTGATCTTGCTGAGGCTGCGCTGAAAGTAGAGCGTGGCGCTAATGCAGAGCTCGCCCGGGCCGATTTCCATAGTTTATCCATAGGTGCACCAAATCAGGGAAGGAGCAGAAGCCTTCATAATCAGCGAGTTAAGCCAGTTTGCCCGGGTGGCGGAATGGCAGACGCTGAGCACTTAAAAACTAATTCAGCTGCGCTGCAAGCAAAGGACCTATCGCTAAAACAAGGAAGTTAGGTCGCCAGACTTGACCGGACTTCGTCGGTCCTAACGGCTTTATTACTCATAGTTAATGTATAGACTCTGGGTGCTGGCCCCCGAGGCTTCCGGACGAGAGTATCAGCAACCATCACAGCCAGGCTATTTGCGGCAGGCCTGAGAGCCTAGGCACCGCTGCTGGAAGAAAACGGCCACCGTTAGTGCGGAACGCTGGCTCAAGGCCTTCAAACTGTCAGTTTCCAACGGAACGCACGCTTTCCCAGCCAACCAGCCCAGCGTGCGTTCCTAACTTCTGTCCAAGGGCTGAATTGAACACAAGGTGAGTTCACATTTAGCGCCTGATCGAATCGGCGGTCAAGTACTCTGACTGTGCATAAACCGGGGTGCCAGGCAGGGAGAATCGCACTTTGCCTCGTAAGTTTGGATCTTCGTCCATGACATCCTCGTGCCCCCACCGGATCCGCCCCCGCCGCCTCGTCCCCCTACCTCCGAGGAAGCCCGGCGAATTGGACGCGAGGATCAGGAACTAAGGGCCGCGCTTCGTCGTGCGTTCTGTAGGAGAGCTCCGGAGTTCCAGGAAATGCTCGCGAAGCAGCAAAACATAATTGTGGAGGAGATGACTCAAAAACAGATCGACGCCTGCGTTGATGGTGGCTGGGGCGAAGCATTCCAATTGTACCTCGCTAGGCACGGTCGTTATCCCGACCACACGGAGATTAACGATGCGGCAAATCTGTCTCAGGAAGAATGGATGACGAGATGCAAAGGCTCTAGCTAGCTTAGCTAGTGCGTTGAGCAGCAATCGAGTTCTCTGAACGAGCGCCAGTTTTTCGCCACTTAGAGCAATTCCCGCCGGACGCTAGTGGCTTAACTGATCTGATGACGAAACATGATCCAATCGGCCTCCCTCAGGCTGGCAGGTATTATCGTCTCGTGTAAGTACCGTCCGTCCATTGGCCAGTGCCCGCTAAGGGATTTGCAACGAAATTTGGGCCAAACTCCCTATACATAGATATACTTTCGGAAGCCAGATGCAGGTTTGCCTGTGAAAGCTGCAGTTGTGGCGGTGAAACTGGATCGCGCGCAGTCAGTCTATGGATCATCCCGAACCAAAAGGTGCCGGTTCCCAGGGTTCAGGTGCCGGCCGGCCGTCGGGGGCCCGGGCGCCCACCAAAGGAGAAAGCTCGGAAAGCGACCTTCCTCGCCCGGACCAGGCAACACCTACTAATCACCCGCCCACCCCGCCTGGCTCCGAACCAAACACTTTGGTCGATGACGTGACGCTAGATGGTTCCGTCCGGCAGGGAGCAGCCAGGTCGCGGCGCGTCCTCGGTCATCACCGTCTGCGTCCCGGCGAGCTCTTCGGCGGACGCTATAAGATTAGGCAAGTACTTGGTGAAGGAGGGATGGGCACGGCCTATAAGGCCTGGGACCGTGAAGTAGAGCACCTGGTCGCGCTCAAACTTATTCGTCCGGACCTGGCAGAGGAGCCGACGGTCGTGGCGCGGTTCAAACAGGAGCTTTTGACGGCGCGGCAGGTGACCCACCGCAACGTCATCCGCATCTACGATTTGTCAGAAATCAACGGCACCAAATTCATCACCATGGAGTTTGTCGAAGGGTGCGACCTTCGCAAGCTGCTGCAAGAAAAGGGCAAGCTGACGCCTGAGGAAGCTGTCGCGATTATGCGGCAGGTGTGTTTGGCGTTCGAAGCCGCGCACGGCGCGGGCGTCATCCACCGCGATCTGAAACCGCAAAACATCATGCAAGAAAGCAGCGGGCGCATCCTGGTTATGGATTTCGGGCTGGCGCGTTCGCTCGTTTCTGATGGCATGACGCAAACCGGCGCGCTGCTCGGAACCGTCGATTACATGTCGCCTGAACAGGCCATGGGCAAGCATCTCGATGCCCGGTCGGACCTGTTTACGCTCGGTCTGATCTTCTACGAGCTGCTCACCGGCAACGCCCCCTACAAGGCCGATACCGCCGTGGCCACTCTCTTGAAGCGGAATCAGGAGCGCGCCATGCCGGCCAGCGAGCTCGATAGCTCCATACCCAAGGGGCTCAGCGACATCGTCGGCAAGTGTTTGGAGCGCGACCTGACCGCACGCTATCAGAGCGTTCAGGAAATCTTGGCGGATCTCGACGCATGGGAAGGAAAGCGCCCGGTCTCGGCCTCGACGGCAGGTGCGGCGCCGCCGGAGACGATAGTCACCCAGGTTGGAGGTCGCACTACGCCCTGGAAGTGGATCGCTGCGGGCGCACTGCTCGCAAACACCTTCGTTGACCGGTTCGCTTGCGAATTTTTCCTCATAGAAATAGCTCCTTACTGGGTTAGACCTCTCGGCTCTCAGGCGGGGGGCAGAGACTCGTACAGGTCCTGTGGGAACGGTTGCACTGCGGCAAGCGAACGGCCCTAGAAGTAATAGAAAGTAAATGCAGGGTCCAAACAGTTGCGGGGAAGCTTACCGCCGACCGATGGCCTGCGTTGTACCCTTGGGAAAATGCGCTGTCAAGCGAAAAGATGGCCATAAATCGTTGAAACTGGACCCAATTGATATGCTTCTGCGCGTCGCCGTTCGGATTCCGCCAGTGACCGCATGTAGGTAGTGCAGATTCCGTGTAAATTGTTACGCCGCTGCTCGCATCTAGGTTAGGCCCGCTGCCGGCTGAAAAGGTGGTAGCCGTGGGGCGACTTGCCCCCCGGCCAAAGACCAAAAAAAACAATAGCCGGGCCAGCTTCGACCGAGTCTCGATTCCAGCTGCGCGGCTACGAGCCTGTTCTATCCTCGCTTTGGAAGAGTGGCAAACAGCTGAGGTTGATTCATAGTTCGTTCATAGTTCGCTTTAAGATACTCATTCCTTTCGGTCAATTGCGGTTGCAGCCAGATTGACTTGTTTAGCAGAAGCATCCGCCTCAATCCCGGCGAGACAAAAAACGACGATGGCCGGTTGGTTACGCTCACAGAGGAGTGCTTCCAGCTCGTAGCGCAAATGGTAATCGGCAAGGGTACGGATGACTTTCTACTGACAAGATCAAACGGGAAGCCGATTAAAGATTTTCGAGTTACGTGGGATGCGCTCACAGGATCGGCCAGGATGCCAGGCCTGCTATTCCATGACTTGCGCCGCTCGGCGGTTAGGAACCTAGTGCGCCGTGGCGTGCCGGAACGAGTAGCCATGCGAATCTCGGGTCACAAGAGTCGAAGCGTTTTCGACCGTTACAACATCGTTTCTGAGTCTGATCTGGCCGACGCAGCGCTCAAGGTAGAGCGTGGCGCCCAAGCAGAGCTGGCTCAAAAGGCCGATATTCATAGTTCATGCATAGATGCACAAGATTGCAGCAATTCCGAGAAGGGCGAAAATGTCGGTAAGCCTGTACAATGAGTGAGTTACTGCCAGTTTGCCCGGGTGGCGGAATGGCAGACGCTGAGGACTTAAAATCCTCCGGGGATTTTTCCTCATGTGGGTTCGACTCCCACCCCGGGCACCATTTTCTCCCTTGTTCAATTCTTTGCTCGACGCCGAACCTGGCGGTTGTGCTCCCTTCAATTTCGGCGCTTTCTCGACTGTGCCTGGTATTGTGCCCACCTGCGAAAAGACCCGATTGATAGCCTCGGCCTGTGGATGGATATAGCGCTGTGTGACTGCGATCGAACTGTGGCCCGCAATCTTGGCGAGTACAAACAAATCACCCGCTGCCTTTTGACCAAGGTTGGTCAGTGCCGTATGCCGGAGCGTATAGGGCACAAACGCTTCCACGCCAGAATCGGATAGAGCTTTCCTGTGCTGGTCTTTTGCAACGTCGCCATTGAAGTGGCCGCATCCGCTTGAACTCGGAAAAATCCATCCCTCGGTTGGACGGCCCGCCCATTCGTGACGATGTAGGAGTAGTCCATAAACTCTTGGAGTCATAGGGAGCATACGATGAGCGGCCTTTGACTTTCCTTCCACCACTTGAACTAACCCTGTGCCGTTCTCGTTGAAGAACACATGGGGCCACCGCAATGCGAATACCTCGCTCGGACGGAACCCTTCCTCCAAGATGATTGTGGCGCAGTCCTTCCAAGGCTGCGGACAGGCTGCGAAATATTTATTGATTTCCGTGTCATTCAACACCCGGTCTCGCTGGTGCTCACCTGTTGCGAGCACGACTTTGACAGGTTTGTCCAAGGTCTTCCATTGGAACGCCAGATTCAATGCACGACGCAGTGTTCGCAATCCTCGATTGATGCCGGAGGGAGAAAGTTTGGAATGCTTTCTGGCGAACTGTTGCGCGTGCTGGTCGGTCAATTCCTCAAGAGTTAGGCGCGCAAGTTCCGATCTTGTCAGCATCACGCTGAGTTTTTCCACCTGCGCGCGCAATTCAGGTTCGAGGCAGAGGCGCGCGAGGAAAGAAGCTCGCTTGGCAGGCGGCTGCTGCAAGGCGGCTTCAAACAGCGCCTTAATTCTTTCCCAATTTTCTGACGTCAGGTCCATGGCGCGTTGTCAACTCTCCATAGAGCCAGGCTTTGGCCATACTCCATTCCCGCTTCACCGTCTTCGGCGAAACATCCAACACCTTTGCAACATCCTCCATGGTGAAGCCTTCAAGCGCATCTCCACAATACGGCTCGGTCGCGCCTCGAGCTTCCCGAACCTTTATTGTCAGGGAGGAATTTCAGCGCAACGTGGCGATGCACGCGCGTGTCCTCGGCTTTGTAGACGATGCCCATTCCGCCACCCCCCGAGCTTCTCGATGACGCGGTAATGCGAAACGGTCTGGCCGATGAGCGACTGGGACGCGGGCATTTGCCGAGCATCTTAGGTCGCATACCAGAAGAGTGTCAAAGGTAAGGGCGCGCCCAATTGGCGCAACAGGCTCAATAATGTTTACCTCTTGGCGTCGCATCTGAGCTAATTGCCCGATCCCGCGTTAGACTCCAAGGATGAAGTATGCAGTCCTAATACTCCTAGTACTATATGGAGAGGCCACGCAGCGCACCGCTCGCGAATACTTCGACGAGATCTATGAGACGGGTCGTCTTGATCGCTTTGCCGCGGGTGAAGTGTGCTTCGATGAGGATCCTGCGCATGAAGATTTCTTTATATTTGAGCAAAGCAAGTACCTGCGCCAGTACATGGCGATGCGAGGCACCTTTCAGAATTTGTCCAAAGAGATGCAAGAACATCTGAAAGGCGATTTGCTTGTCGTCCGCGGATATCATAAGGGTATTGCCTCCAAAGGCGAGGAGTTTTACACCGAAGATGGCAACTCATGGATTAGCGATGTTTACGAATTAGATGAAGAGAATAGCATGCGCATTCGTCTCACAATCAATTGGCAGACACACCGCTTTAAGTGGGCCGTTGAAATGCTCGACCACGAAATGCATTTCCAGCGCGAGATATCGCGATTGGGTCAGTGCGTGGATGTCTCTGCTGAAGTTCCACAAACCGCCGGCCCCGACTGAATCAGTACCCAGGTAGAAGCACGACGAGTAGTTATGGCAGAAAGACATTTGATCTCTACCTGTCGGCTTACCCTGTGTACCCAACACTACATCCCTTCCGGCGAGCAAAATGCGGTCAAAGTGAGGAGCCGGTGGTACTAGGGACCCACCAGCCTCTCGTGCAATAGACATCAAGCACCCTTGCCTCTTACCTTGGCCGTGGCTGTCATCCTCATGTTTCGGGTGCCGTGAATACCACCTTCGGGAAGCCCACGGTGCCCCGCGTCCTTTCGCGACAAATCCTCGTGTACATCGCGAGGCAGCACACTGGCGCGACGCTGCCGGAAATTAGGCGCGAGTTCGGCGGCAGGCACCACAGCACGGTGCTGCACTCTATCAACAAGGTCGAACGAATGCGCCGCTCCGACACTGCGCTGAACGCAACGATCACGCAGTTGAAAAGCGCCTTTGCTCTGCGCTTGCCCTGACCATAGAGAGTAGGCTTGTCGTACTGAGACACGACGCGAGTGCGGGATCACAACGCGTCGCCATTAGCTAAAAATTTTCGAGCATGACCGCGTTGGCTTCCCACGTCCGCAGCGTGTAGGCCAGAAAATGCTCGTCGGGGGAAGGACCGTGGAGGAAAAGCCAGCCCTGGAAAGCCGGCACCTCTGATAACTCTGTGAACTTGCCGTCGAGTCCCACGCGCAAGATCACCCAATTTGACCCCAAAGTGCCGGACACATAGAGATGCTCATTGTCAGGGGACCAGGCCATGGTCTGAACGTTTGCATTGTTCATGTCAATCTCACGTGGGGGACCGCCATCAAGTGGAATGATCTGAATCTTCCTTTGCTCGGCGCCGAGGAAGAGGGCAACGTTCCTGCCGTCGGGAGAAAGACGCCAGACCGAGGAAGTGCTTGCTTGAGCGACGTCGGGTCCGCGGCCCTTAAGGGGATCAAAGATCGCAAAC
>Ga0306926_10007001_pt1 | contig 12198 bp, 15 predicted proteins | sample flu12Cox44000178_FD_203759 | JGI IMG/M metagenome (GOLD analysis project Ga0306926, IMG submission 203759) | Lab enrichment of tropical soil microbial communities from Luquillo Experimental Forest, Puerto Rico - flux8day.12C.oxic.44.000.178 (v2)... | ecosystem: Environmental > Terrestrial >... | reverse complement strand
GCCGTGCTCACCGAGGCGCGGGCGGTGCTGACCGAGGTCGACAGCCCGCTCGACGCCGAGCTGTGGGGCTCGGACATCCTGGCCGCGTTCGGATCCGAACCCGGGCAGGCGGACGAGATCGTCTCGGCCGCCGAGCGGTCGGGCACCCCCGAGGCGCTGGCCACCCTGCGGGTGCTCGGCGCGGTCGGCTCCGGATCCCTGCGGGACACGGCTTCCGCCGCCGCCGACCGGCTGGCGGCCACGGGGATCAGCGAGCCGGACTGGGCCGGGTCCATCGGCAAGCCGGTCCCGGGCGAGTGCTGGTCTTACGGCGACTCGGCCGGCCAGCAGGAGGCGGTGACCGCGAGTTTCTGGTACGCCGAGCTGGGGCACGTGGTGTCGGTGCTGCTCGACCGGACCCAGGGCGGCGGCATCAAGAACGTCTGGGTCGGCGAGGCGGGCGACGTGCTCGAGCGGACCAGGGAGATGGCGGAGCTGGACCCGAAGATGATCTTCGAGATGATCACCCAGGCCGACGCGGGAGTCCGGATGAACCGGGCCATCGCCGCGGGGGAGTGCCCGCAGCGGCCGGAAGAGATCAGCAGCGTCGCGTCGAGACGGGCCATCCTGCGGGCGCGGGCCGCCCGGCTGAAGCCCTGAGCCGGCTGGATCACCGCGGTGCCTCCGCAGATGCGGCCGCTGGCCGCGGGCCGCTCCGCCGACGTTTATGACCTCGGCGGCGGGCGGATCCTGCGCCGGTACCACGACCGCGCCCGGTCGGCCGCAGGGGAGGCCGAGGTCATCTCATGGGCCGGCACCCACGGCGTTCCCGTGCCCGAGGTATTCGACGTGGCCGGGCCCGACATCGTGATGGAGAAGGTGGACGGGCCGACCATGCTGGCCGACCTGGCCCGCCGCCCGTGGCGGCTGTTTAGCCACGCCGCCCTCCTGGCTCGCCTGCATCAGCAGGTCCACGCGGTGCCCGGCCTGAGCAGGCTCTGCGCGCCGTTCGGCGACGGCGAGGCCCTGCTGCACCTGGACCTGCACCCGGAGAACGTCCTGCTGTCGTCGCAGGGACCGGTGCTGATCGACTGGGAGGGAGCAGGCCGCGGGCCGGCCAAGGCCGACCTGGCCTACTGCTGGGTGGTCGTGGCCCTGTCCACGGTGCCCGGCTCGGCCTGGCAGCGGCTCGTCGGCCGGTCCGGCCAGCGGCTGTTCGCCGACGCCGTCCTGAGGCATTCCGGCCTGACCGTGGACGCCGGCTGGCTGGCCCGGGCCGGCCGATACCGGCTGCACGACCCGAACCTGCAGCCCGAAGAGGCGGACCGGATCCGCCGCATGCTGGCCAAGCGCGACGGGCCCGGCGACAGCCTCAGGGAAGGCCGATGAAGTCGGCCATCTGCTCGACCGCGTAGCCGAAGAAGGCGTCCGCGGGGTCGGCGCTGCCGACGAACTGGCCGAAGAGCTCAAAGCTGATCATGCCGAACAGCTGTGTCCAGGCGATCAGCAGGCGGGCGATCACGGCTCCGGGCACTCCCGGGGCGATCGCGTCGGCCACGACGGCGGCCTGCTCCGCGAGCTCCGGCGGGAGCGGCGTCAGCGGCGCGGCGCCCCCGCCCGCTACACGAGCCTCGCGCCAGGCGTCGGCCACCAGCCCCCCGGCGACGCGCGCGATCCGGGCCGCCGGCACGACGGTGGCCTGCGGCGCCTGGTACCCGGGCACGGGCGAACCGTAGATCAGCGCGTACTCGTGCGGATGCGCGAGCGCCCAGTTCCTGACCGCGTGGCAGGTGGCGGCCCAGCGGCCGCGGATGTCCGCGGCCGGCCGCCCGGCGTCGGCGGCCTCGGCGGCGTCTCCGAGCGCGTCGTAGGCGTCGATGATCAGCGCGGTCAGCAGCTCGTCCCGGCTGGGGAAGTAACGGTAGAGCGCCGAGGAGACCATGCCGAGCTCGCGCGCCACCGCGCGCAGCGACAGTCCCTGGGCGCCGTGCGCGGCCAGCTGGCGGCGGGCCTCCTGCTTGATCTCCCGGGTGAGCTCGGCCCGGGCCCGCTCCCGGGCTGTCCGGCTGGCGCTCGTCGTCGCGGTCATGGCGCCCAGTGTGCCATATTTGAGAGCATCGATCAATAAAGAGAGCAGTGCTCTTGACAGTTCTGACCTGGCCGTGCACACTGCTCTATATAGAGAGCACTGCTCACCAGCAGAGGAGAACCCGATGTCCGAGAGTCCTTCGCACCGATACGTGATGCCGACGACGCCGATGGGCCGCCGGATCGGCCGCCTGTCCAACGAGATCGTGGCCACGCTGACCCGGCACGGGATCAGCCTGCGAGGCAGCCGGGTGCTGTCCGTGCGCGGCCGCACGAGCGGCGAGTGGCGCAGTACGCCGGTGAACCCGCTCACGTACGAGGGTCACCGGTATCTGGTCTCGCCGCGCGGCCAGACGCAATGGGTGCGCAACATGCGCGTGGCGGGTGGCGGCGAGCTGCGGCTCGGCCGGCATGTGGAGGAGTTCACCGCCACGGAGCTGCCCGACGAGCAGAAGCCGGAGCTGTTGCGCGCGTACCTGAAGCACTGGAAGTTCGAGGTCGGGATGTTCTTCGACGGCGTCGGCCCGGATGCCCCGGACGCCAAGCTGCTGGAGATCGCCCCCGGCTACCCGGTGTTCCAGATCAGCGCGCCCTCGCGGTGACCCGCCTACGCCGTCAGCGCCAGCGTGGCGCCGGCGGCGTCGGTCAGCCGGTGGTATCCCGCGCTCCCCGGGAAGCTGGCCCGGGAGCCGCGCACCCGGGCCAGCGGCCCGTCCGGGCCGACCAGGATCGTGCCATCCGCCCCGGCCGCGACGAGCTCGCCGTCCACGCGGAGCAGGACCGGCCCGTCCCGGCCCGCGGAAACCGCCGTCCGTCCCCGGCGCAGCCCGTCCAGGACCGCGCCAGGGCCGTCGCCTTCGCACTCGACCCAGGTGGTCGGCGATCCAGGCGGGGCGTCATCACCTGGCCGGTGCCAGTCGCTGCCGCCGACCGGGATGGCTGCGGGGTCCCAGGCCAGCCACCAGGCGAGCGGCGTCGTCCAGTGCGGGTCCATCCAGCTCCAGTGCCAGATCTCGGCCAGGGGAGGGCGCCGGGCCATCGGGATGGTCCAGCTCAGGTGCCCGCCGATCGGGTGGTTGACGGACAGCAGCCCGCCCCGGTGCTCGGTGGCCTCCAGCCAGGAGTCGGCAGGCTCGCGGAAGTCGATCCAGCCCACGTCGCCGAGCGCGCCCGCGTGGCCGCCCGGTACCGTGACCTCCTGGCCGGGCAGCAAGACGATCCCGTGCGCCGCGGCGGCGGCCGGCAGCTCCGCGTGATGACTGATCGTGTTGTGATCGGTGATCGCCAGAAAGTCGAGGCCCTGCCCGACCGCGAACCTGGCCAGCTCCGGAACGGTCATGACGCCGTCCGAGTGCACGGTGTGCGTGTGCAGGTCACCCGCCAGCCAGCGCCGCCCGGGGCCGGCGGGCAGCTCGCGGCGGGGGCGGCGGTCGGCCAGCGGGGGCAGCGGGTCGGGCGGCGGCGGCGGGACCAGCTCCCCGGGCGAGCTGCTGACCTGTACCGTCAGGCGGTACTCGGCCCCCCCGAGCGGCACCCGGTGCAGCCCGATCATCATCTGCCACCGGCCCGGCTCGACATCGCCGGGCAGGTAGCCGGGCGTGGCTGCGTCCGGGCTGATCACGAACGACCGGCGGGCCCCGCCGGACCAGCCGCGGAACCCCCAGGGCGCGAGGCAACCGAGGTCCAGGACGGCCCCGGACCGCTCGTACTCGAGTTCCGCGCGCAGCCCCCGCGCACCGTCCGGGACCTCGACCGGCAGGTACTGCCAAGGGGAGGCGAAACGATCCTCCAGGGTCCACCGCCCGCTGTGCCGCGTGATGATCATGCGGGGGTCAGTCCTCCGGCTCCTTGCGCGGGCGCCCGGGGCGGCGCACGGGGGAGACCTTGTCCGGCAGCCGCCCGGCCTCGGCGAGCGCCCGGCGCAGCATGAACTCGATCTGCGCGTTGGTGCTGCGCAGTTCATCGGCCGCCCAGCGGGCCAGCGCATCATGCACCGCCGGGTCCAGCCGGAGGAGGATGCTCTTGCGCTCGGTTGCCACGCGTCGGCCTGGCAGGATTACTGGTAGAGGGTGCCAGTATTGACGACCGGCTGGGTTGAGTGGTCGCTGCACAGGACCACGAGCATGTTGCTGACCATGGCGGCCTTGCGCTCGGCGTCCAGTTCCACGAGCCCGTCGGCATCCAGCCGGGCCAGCGCCGACTCGACCATCCCGACCGCCCCGTCCACGATCTTCTGGCGGGCGGCGACCATCGCGCCGGCCTGCTGCCGGCGCAGCATGGCGTGCGCGATCTCCGGGGCATAGGCCAGCCGGGTCAGCCGCGCCTCGACGACCCTTACCCCGGCCGACGCCACCCGCTGGATAATCTGATCGGCCAGCCGCTGGTTGATGTCTGCGGCCGAGCCCCGCAGGGACAGCCCGCCCTCGTGGTCGTCGTAGGGGTAGTCGTTGGCGATCTGCCGCACGGCCGCCTCCGCCTGGACCGCGATGAACTCGCTGACGTTCTCCACGCCGAACACGGCCTTGGCGGTGTCCTCGATCTGCCACACCACCACCGCGGCGATCTCGATGGGGTTGCCGTCGGCGTCGTTGACCTTGGCCGTCGGAGTCTCGTGATTGCGGATCTTGGTGGAGACCTTGCGCCGCTTGGCGTAGGGATTCACCCACAGCAGTCCCTCGGCGCGGATCGTTCCCGCGTAGCGGCCGAACAACTGGACCACGCGGGCTTCGCCGGGAGCCACCGGCGTCAGCCCGAAGCCGACCCACAACGCCACCGACACCAGTATCGCGCCGACGGTGATCAAGGCCGAGTTAGTCTCCGAGATGCCCGACGAGAGCAGGCCGATCCCCACGACCCCTGTGGCCACGGTGACGCTGAGGGCCAGCCGGCCCGGCAGCGTCCAGGCGGCGCGTTCACGGATCTCCGGGCTGGACGAGCGCGGCGCCGTGGCGCCCGTACCGGCGGTAGCCGTGGCGCCCGTACCGGTGGTATCAGCACTCACCGACCCACCTCCTTAGCTGCGGACTGCACTATATTGATATCACCTTTTCTGCCGCACCTGCTGACGCCGCGCGCGGCGATGCCCCGGCGCGCCGGCCGTGCGCACCTTCCGGCGGGAGTGGCTAGGACGGCCCGGCCCCGGATAGCCAGCCGAACGCGGCGAGGTCGGGCTCGACCCAGTCCGCCCTGGCCTGCGGCGAGGCGAGCGCCGCCGAGGTGTAGTGCCGGGTGAGCAGGCGCTTGTCGAGCAACGCCGGGTAGCGCTCGGCGAACGCGTCGAAGTCGGTGACAGACCCGTCGGCGGCCACGTGATGCGCGACGATCTCGGTCCACGCGCGGGTGATCGTCGCGTGGTACTTCTGCGGCGCGTGAGCGGTCAGGCACCGGATCCAGCTGCCGACCTGCTCGGCTGCCCGCTCCGGCCCGTAGCGGCGGATGGCGATGAACGCCAGGTGGACGTGCTGGCGGTGCCGGAACGCCCCGGGCCCGCTTCCGGGCCCGCCGCCGGGGGCGATCTCTTCCAGGATCTCGGTCAGTTCGGCCGGGATGGCGTGGGCCATCGGTGCACCTCCGTCGGGGCGGGTCACCCGGGAACCTCGGACAGGGCCTGGGTAACGGCGCGGAATCCCGCCAGGTCGGCATCGCTGATCGTGGCCAGGGCCATCCGCTCCAGGTCTTCAGCGGCGGCGCGGGCCACAGCGGCGACGCGGCGGCCGTCGGCGGTCAGTGAGACCCGGAACGAGCGCCGGTCGGCCGGATCGAGTTCCCGGGTCACATAGTCCTTGCGGACCAGCCGGTCCAGGACGCTCGTCAGCGTGGTCGGCTTGGTCGCGGTGTCCGAGCCGAGTTCCCCGATGCTCCGGGTCCGGCCGTCGGCCAGGTTCGCCAGGACGTTGATCTCGGAGGCGGTCAGGTTCAGGTCGGCTAGCCTGACCGCGAGGGCGTCCAGTGTGGCGTGGGTGGCCCGGTGCAGCGCCAGGATCAGGGAGCCGGAGTCTTGCTCGTGCACCACGAAAACAGACTATACGAGATCGTATTGATTGGCGAGGCCCCGGGTTCAGGAGGAGTTCGCCTGCCACCAGCCGGGGCTGCTGCGCAGGACGACGGCCCGCGGGCAAGACGGCGGCTGGATCGTTATCGACCTGTGGCGCTCCGCCGCCGACGCCGATGCCTGCGACGCCCGCTGGGAGGCCGACCCGGTGACCCAGGCGTTCATGGCGCTGCTGGACCGGTCCTCGGTCACCACCGAGCGTTACGAGCAACTGGACTAACGGCCGGGGCAGCCGCCGGGCTACTGCCCGGCATGATCCTGGCATATCCGGCCGGCGTTACCATCCACGAGTGGACGCGATGCTCGGGAGCTGTTCGCTGGAGGCGCTCAGGAAGCGGAAGAGCTACAAGTGGCGGACGTACCCGGACGATGTGCTGCCGGCCTTCGTGGCCGAGATGGACTTCGACCTGGCCGCGCCGATCGTCGAGGCCGCGACGGCCGCGCTGGCCGCCGGCGACTGCGGCTACGGCCACCTCGGCGACCTGGGCGAGGCGTTCGCGGCCTTCGCCGCCCAGCGGCTGCGTTGGTCACCGGATCCGGCCCGGGTCTACGCGATCCCCGACGTCATGACCGCGATCACCGAGGTGATCCAGGCGGTGACCCCGCCAGGATCCGGAATAGTGATCAACCCCCCGGTCTACCAGCCGTTCTTCTATCGGATCAGGCTCGCCGGGCGGCGTGTCGTCGAGGCGCCGCTGCGGCGGGAGGAAGACGGCCGGTACGACCTGGATCCCGAGGCGCTCGACCGAGCGCTAGCGGACAGCGACGTGCGCGCCTACCTGCTCTGCAGCCCGCACAACCCCGCCGGCCGGGTCTGGTCACGGCAGCAGCTGCTGACCGCGGCCGATATCTGCCAGAGCCGCGGCGCGTTCCTGCTGGTCGACGAGATCCACGCGCCGCTGGTCCTGGCCGGCGCGCAGCAGGTGCCGTTCCTGTCGCTGAACCACGAGATTTCCGAACGCGCCGTCTCGTTCACATCGTCCTCCAAGGCGTGGAACATTCCGGGGCTCAAATGCGGGGTCGCCATCGCCGGATCGCCGCGGCTGGCCGCCGTGCTCGAGGAGCGCTGGGAGGCCCTGATCCCCGGCCAGGTCGGGGTGGTCGGGTCGGTCGCGGCGTTCGCCGACGCGCTGCCCTGGCTGGACGCGCTGCTCGCGCAGCTGGCCGAGAACCGCGCGCGGCTGAGCCAGCTGCTCGGCGAGCACCTGCCGAGGGTGCGGTACGTGCCGCCCGAGGCGAGCTTCCTGGCCTGGCTGGACTGCCGCGCGCTCGGCCTCGGCTATGACCCCGCGGCCGCGTTCCTGAGCCGGGGCCGGGTCGCGCTGAGCGGCGGCCCGGGCTTCGGCGCCCAGGGGCGCGGCTTCGCCCGGCTCAACATGGGCACCTCACCGGAGCTGATGGAGGAAGCGGTCCGGCGGATGGCCGCCGCGGTCCCCGGCTGAGGGGAGCAGCCATGCCCGATGCCGCCGACCGCTACGCCCGGCTCGCCGACGGGTTCACCGGCCGCCAGCGGGGCCACTAGATTCGCAACCATCAGGATTAGCGCGGGGAGGTCGACGTGGCCAGTTCGCATGTGACCGTCGGTTCGGGTGAGCACCATGTCCTGGCCCTGCACGGCTGGTTCGGCTCGGCCCGGGGATGGGGCTCGCTGCCCGATTACCTCGACGGGGCGGCCTACACCTACGTCTTCATGGACCTGCGCGGCTACGGCGGCCGCCAGCAGGTCGCGGGCGACTTCACGATGGAGGAGGCGGCTGCCGACGGCCTCGCGCTCGCCGACGAGCTGGGCTGGGACCGCTTCTCGGTCATCGGGCACTCCATGTCCGGCCAGGCCATCCAGCACGTGCTGCTGCAGGCTCCGGGCCGGGTGCGGCGGCTGGTGGCGCTCAACCCGGTCCCGGCCACCGGGGTGCCGTTCGACGCCGATGGGTGGGCCCTGTTTTCCGGCGCGGCCGCCAGCCGCGGCAACCGGGCCGCGATCATCAACTTTTCCACAGGCAGCAGGCTGCCGGCCGCCTTCGTCGATCATGTCGTACGGCACTCGCTCGACCATTCCGCGGCCGGGGCGTTCGGTGCGTACCTCGAGTCGTGGGCGAAGACCGACTTCTCCGATCAGGTGAAGGGCAACCCGGCGGTGGTCAAGGTCATCATCGGAGAGCACGACCCGGCGCTGCCGGCGCCGGTGATGGAGCAGACCTGGATGGCGTTCTACCCGAACGCGGAACTCGACGTGCTGCCCAACGCGGGGCACTACCCGATGTACGAGACCCCGGCGGCGCTCGCCGCGTCCATCGAGGAGTTCCTCGGGCGGGACTGACCGTGATGGCCCGGCCCGACACTGAGATCGTGTTCGATCCCGCGACCTACGTCGACGGAGTGCCCTTTGACGCCCTGGCCCGGCTCCGCCGCGACCGCCCGGTCGTCTGGGTCGACGAGATCCCCGTCCTCGGCTGGCCTGCCGGGCCTGGCTTCTGGCTGGTGCTCCGCCACGCCGACGTCGAGTCGGTCATGAAGCGGCCGGGGCTGTTCTCCTCCTGGCTCGGCGCGACGCAGATCCGCGACCCGGGCACCCCGGCGGCGCTGGGCTACGTCCGCAACATGATGCTCAACATGGACCCGCCGGAACACTCCCGGCTGCGGCAGCTGCTGTCCAGGTCGTTCACCCCGCGCGCGGTCGCACGGCTGGATGAGCGCATCCGCGCGCACGCGCGCGCCCTGTGCGACCGGGCCTTCGCCGGACGGCGCGGGGAGTGCGACTTCGCCAAGGACGTCGCCGCCGACCTGCCGCTGCTGGCCCTCGCCGACGTCCTCGGCATGCCGGAGCAGGATCGCTGGCTGCTGTTCGACTGGTCCAACCGGGTCATCGGCTACCAGGATCCCGACTACGCGTCGTCGGCCGACTTCGACCCGTCCGGCGGAACGCCGATGGCCGCCGAGGCGGTCTCGCTGCGGCCGGTCCCGGGGCCCGACGGCCGCCTGCCCGACCCCCGCACCCGTGACGGCATGCCCGACCTCTACGCGTACGCCCACCTGCTGGCGGACGCCAAGCGGCGCCGCCCGGGGGACGACGTCATGTCGATCCTCCTGGCGCAGGTCGACGACGACGGCGGCCGGGTGTCGGTCGAGGAGTTCGAGAACATGTTCTGGCTGTTCGCCGTGGCCGGCAACGAGACGTTGCGCAACGGCCTGCCGGGCGCTTGCCTCGCGCTGCTCGAGCACCCGCGGGTGCAGGACGAACTGCGCGCCGACCCCGGGCTGATGCCGCGAGCGGTGGAGGAGATGCTGCGCTGGTGGACGCCGGTCATGACGTTCCGCCGGACGGCGACCGCCGACGGCCAGCTCGGCGCGCAGCGGGTCCGTCGGGCGGACAAGGTGGTGGTCTCCTTCACCTCGGCCAACCGCGACGAGGCGGTCTTCGCCCAGCCGGGCCGGTTCGACATCCGGCGGCATCCCAACCCGCACCTGGTCTTCGGGCACGGGCCGCATTTCTGCCTCGGCTCGCACCTGGCCCGCGCCCAGATGCGCGCGCTGTTCGACGAGGTGCTCCGGCGCACGTCGGTGCTGGCCCTCGCGGGCGAGCCGTCCTACCTGCGCTCGAACTTCCAGCGGGGCGTCAAGCGGCTGCCGATCGCCTGGGCCGCGTAGGACGCCGTCAGGCGACCCAGGCCGGGACCAGCTTGTCGCCGTCGGGTACCGCACATCCGGGCGCGACTCTGGTGCCGTCGAGGGTGTAGGCGCGGGTTCCGGCCGGCGCGACGGCGATGGCGGCCAAGCCCGCCTCGGGGTCCGCGCTCACCCGGCGCGGCGCGTCGGCCGGCAGGATGATGGTGTCGCCCGGCCCGAGGGTGAGCGCCTGCCCGTCGAGCTCGACGGTCGCGCCGCCGTCGAGCACGGTCCATACCTGCTCGGTGTCGATGGCGTGCAGCGGCCCGGCCTGGCCGGGCCGCATGTCCACGCGCCAGACGGCCTGGCCGGCGCCGCCCTGAATCGGCGACGCGAGCGTGGTCATGACCGCGTTAGGGGTCTCGGTTCGGCGGGTCTCGGCGCGGCGGATGACAGGCATCGCAGAACCTCCTAAGATAGACAACATGGTTGTCGAATGTGCGATGAGCAAAACAGTAAACCTGGTTGTCGTTTATGTCAACTGAGGCCGGGTCAGCCGAGGCCGTGCCCGCTGGGGCCGTGCCCGCTGGGGCGGTGCCCGCTGGGGCGGTGCCCGCTGGGGCGGTGCCCGCTGGGGCGGTGCCCGCTGGGGCGGTGCCCGCTGGGGCGGTGCCCGCTGGGGCGGTGCCCGCTGGGGCGGTGCCCGCTGCGGCTGTATCTGGGGGGGCCGTATCCGCTGAGGTCGTGCCGGCTGAGGCTGTGCTGGCCGAGACGCCCGGCTTCGAGCTGCCGCTGCGGCTGCTCCTGGGCTTCCGCGTGCTCATCGACGAACTGCACGCCGAACTCGCCCGCCAGGGGCATCCCGGCCTGCGGCCGATGCACGGGTTCGTGTTCCAGGCGATCGGTCTCCACGGCACCACCGCGGCCGGGCTGGGCCGCCGGCTGGGCATCTCCAAGCAGGCCGCGGGCAAGACCATCGACGCGCTCGAACAGCTTGGCTACGTCGAGCGAGGGCCCGACCCGGCCGACGCGCGGCGCAAGGTCGTGCGGCTGACCGGACGTGCCGTCGACGCGCTCGAACGGTCAGCGCGGATCTTCGACGACCTGCGGGCCAGCTGGGCCGAGGTCATCGGGGCGGAGCGGCTGCGCGCGATCGAGGCCGACCTGCGCAAGGTCACGCCGCCCGACGCCTTCCGGCTCGACGCCCCCGGCTGGTTCGCGCGGTCACTGGCCGGCGGATCGTAACCCGGCCCGGCGGAATGACCGGCGCCGCGGCCGGGTTCTCACCGGCATGACGACGACTCGGCAGACGGGCGGGGCCAGCCCGGTGGACTTCGCGGCCTTCGGCGACTACGGGGACTTCCGGCGCAAGCAGACAGCGGAGGCGGCTCGCCAGCCCGGGGAGTTCGTGCGTCCCGCCTACCCGTTCCAGGGCCGGATCACGGCGGACGGCTCCAGCGGGTACCCGGCCGTGCCCGGCCGGTACCACCTGTACATCTCGTGGGCCTGCCCGTGGGCGCACCGGACCGCGATCGTGCGCCAGCTACTCGGGCTGCAGGACGTCATCTCGCTCTCGGCGGTGGACCCAGTCCGCGACGGCCGGGGCTGGGCCTTCCGCGAGGGCCCGGGCTACTCGCTCGACCCGGTCAACGGGTTCGCGCTGCTGCGCGAGGCCTACGAGGCGACCGAGCCGGGCTACGACGGGCACATCTCCGTTCCCGTGCTGTGGGACCGGGAGACCAGCCGCATCGTCAGCAACAACTTCCCGGACATCACGATCGACCTGGACACCCAGTTCGGCGCGTACGCCCACGGGGACTACGACCTCTACCCCGAGCGGCTGCGGCCGGAGATAGACGCGATCAACGCGACCGTCTACCAGAACGTGAACAACGGCGTCTACCGGGCGGGCATGGCCACCACCCAGCAGGCCTACCACGACGCGGTGACCAAGCTCTTCGCGACCCTGGACGAGCTGGAGGAACGGCTGGCCGGCCGGCGTTACCTGCTCGGTGACGCGATCACCGAGGCCGACGTCCGGCTGTGGGTGACCCTGGCCCGGTTCGACGCGGTCTACCACTACCACTTCAAGGCCAACCTGCGCCGGCTGACCGACTACCCGAACCTGTGGGGTTACGCGCGGGACCTCTACGCGCTGCCCGCGTTCTCTGGCACCACCAACTTCGACCACATCAAGCGGCACTACTACACCACGCATCCGCACATCAACCCCAGCCGGATCGTCCCCGATGGCCCGTTGCTGGACTGGGAAGCCCCGCACGGCCGGCCCGCCTGACTCGCCCCTGATCGGCCCTTCTCTGCCCTGGTCACGGGTTCCGTGACGTGGGAAGGTTGGGAAAGGCTGCCCATGGCCTGGTGAGTGGAGGGGACCGATGGGCAGGGATGTCCCGGCCATCAGCGTGAGCCAGCAGGACCGCCGTGCCTACCGGGAGAAGGTTCGTTCCTGCCTGGACGTG
>Ga0306926_10007000_pt1 | contig 12198 bp, 10 predicted proteins | sample flu12Cox44000178_FD_203759 | JGI IMG/M metagenome (GOLD analysis project Ga0306926, IMG submission 203759) | Lab enrichment of tropical soil microbial communities from Luquillo Experimental Forest, Puerto Rico - flux8day.12C.oxic.44.000.178 (v2)... | ecosystem: Environmental > Terrestrial >... | reverse complement strand
AGCGGGAGGCGGGAGGGGATCCTGGGTGCCGTCACCACGCTCCGTTAGGCCAGAAAAAAGAGGTGCGCTGCCGGACACAAGCTCCCGGACCAGGACGTACTGAGCATGGTTGGTGTCCTGGTACTCGTCCACGAGCACATGCCGGAACCGGCGGCGGTACTCGGCCGCCACCTCGGGCAGGGCCTGGAACAGGTTGACCGTGACCATGATCAGGTCGTCGAAGTCCATCGCGCCCGCCGCGACCAGACGCCGCTGGTACTCGCCGTAGGCCTCGGCCAGGGCCTTGTCCCGGGCCGTGGTGGCCTGGGCGGCGAACGTCTCGTAGTCGATCAGCTCGTTCTTCAGGTTCGAAACCTGGGCGGCCATCATCTTCGGCGGGAACTGCTTGGGGTCGAGCTCGAGCTCACGGCAGGTGAGCGCCATCAGCCGCTGTGAGTCCGCCTGATCGTAGATGGAGAACGACGAGGGATAGCCGAAGCGCTTGGCCTCCCGGCGCAGGATACGCACGCAGGCGGAGTGGAAGGTCATGACCCACATGGACCTGGCCCGCGGGCCGACCAGGGCGGCCACCCGGGACGCCATCTCGCCCGCCGCCTTGTTGGTGAAGGTGATGGCGAGGATCTGATGCGGCGTCACGTCCCGCGCGGCCAGCAGGTAGGCGATCCGGTGGGTGAGCACGCGGGTCTTCCCCGAGCCTGCGCCCGCCACGATGAGCAGCGGGCTTCCCTCGTGCACCACGGCAGCGCGCTGCTGCGGGTTAAGTCCGTCGAGGAGGGCGTCTATCGCGAGGGCGGCCACGTCCCTAGGGTAGGCGGTCGCGCCGACAAACGCGGGATGCCGAACGGTCGGGTACCGGTGGCATTCCCCTTGCCTGGTACCGGCCGTGGGTCTACAGTAACCCGGAATACTCCTGAAGTACGGATTCGTACTTCTGCTCGTGACCCGCCACGGACAGGAGATGCGCGCCGCGAGAAGTACCGCGCGTAGCGCGGAAACCACATTCCGTTGGGGCCGTAAAAGGACCACGGCGGGAAAGGACACAATGACAGCAACCGGCGAAGCCGCATTATCTTCTTCGCCTCCGGCGGATGCCTGTTATGGGCTAATCTGGCCGTCTTGACCGTTCGCTTTAGTCGGCTGTGACAGGGGGGGTCCTCGCAGGCCGGCGCCTCTGCAACGTGGGAGTGTCATGGGATCGCGTGGCCGGTCCATCCGGCTCCGAATCTACTTCCTGGTGGCGATTCCCCTGGTCGCCATGGTCGGGCTGCTCGCCTACGTGGTCGGCACCTCGGTCAATTACGCCATCAGCGTGGACCGGGTGCCCAACCTGATCAACGCGTCGGGGATACCGGCGGCCAAGTTCGGCGTCGTCGTGGAGTCCGAACGCGCTGCCGCCGTGGTCTACCTGTCCGACCCGACCGCGGCCAACCTGGCGGCCTACCGGGCGGCGACCGCGGCGACCGACAAGGCCGAGCCGGCCTTCACCGCGGCCATGACTTCCCCCGCCGTCGTGGGCACCGAGTCATCCAGCGGGGCACAGCAGATCCAGGTCATCTTCGGCGGGCTGAAGCAGCTCCCGACCCTCCGCAGCGCGGTCCAAGCGCGAGCCATCAGCCCGCTGGCCGCGCTCGCCGCCTACAGCCAGGGACCGGCGGCCACGACCAAGCTGTTCCTGATCCAGACCGACAGCGTGGTCGCCACCGACCAGCTGGGCCCGGCCGTCGGGCTGATCGCCACCGTGCAGGCACGGGAGGCCCTCTCGCAAGAGTCCGCGCTGCTCGCCGGGATACTGGCCCGCCACCGGGTGACGCTGGCCGACCGCGCGGCGTTCACGAACATGGCCGCGACCAGGCAGGCCAACCTGCAGGACGCGGCTAATCTCCTGGGCCCGGCCGACCTGGCCGCCTATAACGCCCAGCGGGCCAAGTCCGGGGCCATGCAACAGAACCTCGCCAACATCGAGCAGGCGATCGCCGCGGGCACCCCGGTCAGCAAGCTGCCGGTGACCGCGGCGCAATGGCAGGCGACGGCTGGCACGCTGCTGACGGACTATTTCAACGGTGGCGTTGCCGTCGCGACCGCCATCCTGGTCGCCGATCATCAGATCACCCATGCGGCCTGGGTACGCGTCGCCGTCGTCAGCATCGTCGGCCTGCTCGGGCTGCTCATTACCATCCTGGTCACCACGCTCGTCGCCCGCGGCATCATCCGCCGGCTGGGCGGCCTGGAACGCAACGCTCTCCAGCTTGCCGAGGTCCAGCTGCCCGACGTCGTGAGCAGGCTCAGGCGCGGCGAGGATGTCGACGTGAATGCCGAGGCGCCGGGCCTGCGGGTGGGCGGCGACGAGATCGGGCGCGTCGGCCAGGCCTTCGAGCTGGTCCGGCAGACCGCCATCCGGGCCGCCGTGGAGGAGGCCAAGCTGCGACGGGGCCTCAACGACGTGTTCCGCAGCCTGGCCCGGCGCAGCCAGTCGCTGCTGCACCGCCAGCTGACCCTGCTCGACCAGATGGAACGGCGGGCCACCGACCCCGAGGCCCTGGACGACCTGTTCCGGCTGGACCACCTGACCACGCGCATGCGCCGCCACGCGGAGGGCCTGGTCATCCTGGCGGGCGCGCCGCCCGGCCGGGCCTGGAGCAGCCCGGTCCGGATGGTCGACGTGATGCGCGGCGCCATCGCCGAGGTCGAAGACTACGCCCGGGTCTCGGTGGCGACCCGGAGCCAGGCCGCGCTGGCCGGCTCGGCCGTGGCCGACGTCATCCACCTGCTGGCCGAGCTCATCGAGAACGCCACCACCCTGTCGCCGCCGTACACGTCGGTGCGCGTGTCCGGGGACACGGTGGCCAACGGGTTCGCGATCGAGGTGGAGGACCGCGGGCTGGGGATGAGCCCGCAGCGCATCGACGAGCTCAACGAGCGGCTGGCCAGCCCGCCCGAGTTCAACCCCTCCGACAGCGAGCAGCTCGGGCTGTTCGTGGTCAGCCAGCTGGCCAAGCGGCACGGGATCCGGGTCACGCTCAAGGCGTCCCCTTACGGGGGCACCGCGGCCATCGTGCTCATTCCCCAGCACCTGGTGGTCACCGAGGAGGCGTTCCGGGCCGGGCTGCCCGGCGAGCCCGCGGCGATCGGCACGGCCGCGCTCGGCGCCAACGGGAATCGCGCCGCGGCGAAGCTGGCGGACCCGGCCGGGTTGCTCAGCGGTGCGGGGCCGGGCGGTCCGGGGCCGGGCGGTCCGGTGAACGGCGCCGCCGGGCACCCGGACTTTGACGCGTTCACGCCGCGGCGGCGCGATACGGGCGACGAACCGGTTCCGGCCGAGGCCGGTCCCGCGGCCCCGGGGTCTGGTCCCGGGCGGCCGGCCGGCGCCGCCGGCACGCCGCAGGCGGGCGCCGAGGCCACGTCCTACGTCACGTCCCCGCCCCCGGGTTCCGCGCCGTACCCCGGCACGGGTGCCGTGCCCTATGCGGACCAGCCGGCCCCGTTCCCGGGGTGGCCGGGACGCACTGTGGCGGGGGGTTCGGTCACACCGCCGACGGCAGCCACGCCGGGTGCGCCCGGTGCAGGTGCCGCGGCGGTCGCGGGTGCCGCAGCGGGTGCGGGCGCGGCGGCGGGCTCGGGCGGCCCAGGCGGCCCGGGCGGCCCGGCCACGTCGATGACCCCGGTGGCCTCGCCCCGGCCCGGGAAGAGCTCCGGCCCGCCGTGGGAGCTGTCGCGCCAGAGCGGACCGCTTCCGGCGATCGACACCGACGGTGACCCGGGAACCCGGCCGGGCGGCCCGGGCGCGGGTGGCGACGTACAGGGACTGCCGCGGCGGGTCAGGCAGGCCAGCCTGGCCCCGCAGCTCCGCGACAACCCGCCGCACCGCCGGACCGCGGCGGCGCCGAGCGCAAGCACGACCAGCGGGCCGACGCCAGCCGAGATCCGCCAGACCATGTCGGCGCTGCAGCGCGGCTGGCAGGAGGGCCGCACGCAGCAGGTCGCCGGCCCCGCCGCGGGGGAGGCGCCGTTCGGGGGACCGTCTCCGGGCGCGGTGCCGGCTAAGGGTGCCCTGCCCTCTCCCGGGCCGTCTCCCGGCGCCGACCGGCGGCCGACCACGGACGAACCACGGGGGGAATCCGATGGAACCTGAGGCCAGCACCTCGATCCGCATCGGCCAGCTCGACTGGCTGCTCGATGACCTGGTGCGGCGGGTCGCGCACATTACCAAGGCGGTCATCTTGTCGCAGGACGGGATGACGCTCGGCGCGTCGGACACGCTGGAGCGCGACGACGCCGAGCACCTGGCCGCGCTGGCGGCCGGCTTCCAGTCGCTGGCTCGCGGCGCCGGACAGCACTTCGGCGGCGGTGCGGCCCGGCAGACCATCATCGAGATGGAGTCGGGCTTCCTGCTGGTGACCGCGGCCGGGAGCGGGACGTGCCTGGCCGTTATCACCGAGCCGGGCGCCGATCTCGGCCTGGTCGCCTACGAGATGGCTATCCTGGTCAAGCGGTCCGGAGAGCATATCCGGGTCACTACTCGCGAGACCGCACTGCGTGGCCGGGACTGAGAAGCGCCATGCCGTCCAACGAGGAGCGGTGGCTGGACGCCGAGGCCGGGCCGGTGGTCCGGCCGTATGCCCTGACCCAGGGCCGGACGAGGCACACCGGCGAATCGTTCGACCTGGTGGCTACCGTCAGGGCCACGCACGCCTTCGCCGACCCGAGCTCGCTCGCACCGGAGCATCTCAGTGTGCTGCAGCTCGCCCGGGTGCCGACCACGGTCGCGGACATCGCCGCGGACGTGGACCTCCCGCTCGGCGTGGTCCGGGTCATCCTGGCCGACCTGCGGGAACTCGGCCTGGTCGTGATCAGCGTACCGGTGGTAATGGCGGAGCGCGTGGACAAGCACACTCTGAGGGAGGTGCTCAATGGACTACGGGGTCTCTGATGCCAGCGGCGCGAACCGTCAGTACCGTGCCATCAAGATCCTCCTGGCCGGCGGGTTCGGGGTGGGCAAGACCACACTGGTCGGCGCCGTGAGCGAGATCAGGCCGCTGCGGACCGAGGAGCCGCTGACCGAGGGCGGCCTGCGCACCGACAGCACGGCCGGCGTGGAGGGTAAGACCACTACGACGGTGGCGATGGACTTCGGCCGGATCAGCCTGCGCAGCGACCTGGTCCTGTACCTGTTCGGCACACCCGGCCAGCAGCGGTTCTGGTTCATGTGGGACGAGCTCGCCATCGGAGCGCTCGGCGCGGTGGTGCTGGCCGACACCCGGCGGCTGGCGGACAGCTTCCCCGCCATCGACTATTTCGAGCGTCGGCAGATACCGTTCATCGTCGCCCTGAACTGCTTCGACGGTGCCCGCCGGTACGACCCGGATGACGTCAGGAAGGCCCTGGACCTGGAGCCCGATATGCCGATAATCCTGTGCGACGCGCGCAGCAAGGAGTCGGCCAAGGAAGTGCTGATCTCACTGGTCGAGCACGTGCTGATGACCGCGGACGAGCCACTTTCAGGGATCGCTTGACGTCCTCCTGCCTGGCGGCGGGATGTCCTGCCGTGCCCTGTCATGCGGCACCTGGGAGGGTTCCTGTTTCTGCAGCGACTGCGGGAAGTTCCCGTCTTACACCGCCTCCACAGGCGTTTAGCCTCTCCCTGCGTCCCAGGGCGAGGATATTCCTCGCGGCGTTAAGGTCGCGATCGTGGACGGTGCCACACGCCGGACACGTCCATTGGCGGACGCCGAGCGGCTTACGGCCGTCCTTGACTCCGCAGGCCGAGCACACCTGACTGGTGGGCTCGAACCGCCCGACCTTGACGAAGGCTCGGCCATACCGGTGTGCTTTGTACTCAAGCATCCGAGTAAAGCCGGACCAGCCTGCATCGTGGATGCTCTTGGCCAGTCGGGTCCGCGCGAGCGCCGTCACGCACAAGTCCTCGACATACACCGCTTGGTTTTCGCGGATGATCCATGTCGAGACCTTGTGCTGGAAGTCGGCGCGCTTACTCGCGACTCTGGCATGCATGCGGGCCAGCCGGACCCGCGACTCCTCCTTGTTCTTGCTCCCGCTCTGCTTGCGGCTGTGGGACCGCTGGGCACGCTTGAGCTTCCGCTCTGCGCGACGCAGGAACTTCGGCGACCTAACTACCGCGCCATCCGACAGGACCGCGAACGCGGTCAAGCCTCGGTCGATACCCACCTCGGAACCCGCTGCCGGGAACCGCTCTGCGTCGGCGGCGGGATCAGCCTGTACGACGAAGCTGGCGAAGTACCGGCCCGCTGCGTCCTTGATGATTGCCACGCTGGACGGCGCGGACGGCAAGCTTCTGGACCAGCGGACCTCCACGTCCCCCACCTTCGGTAGCCGCAACTTTCCGCTCGGCAGCACCGCGAATTGGGCATTCGTAGTGAACCGTGCCGACTGCCGCCGGTCCTTACGCGACTTCGGCCGCGGCCGCCCGATCTTCGGCCCTTTGCGCGCGCCTGACCGCGACTCGAAGAAGTTCCGGTACGCGGCGTTCAGGTCGGCTAGGGACTGCTGAAGTGGCACCGCGGACACGTCGTTCAGTCGACGCTGTCCTCAGGCGGCCCGCCGACTAAGTCACGGTCAGTAAGACGCTCATCGACGACTCACAGCAAGCGAGCCTCAGAAAGAGGATGCACGCCCAATGGGGCCTAAGAATCAGGGCTGAATGATTACGTTACGGTCCTGTGCCAGTACATCGAGCTAGAAGGCCAACCGCCCGATGAGGCTCGCAGTCGGCGCCTCATCACCAGCCTCAAGGTCCGCGCGGCGGATCGCGTAGGACGGCCCACACGGCCTTGCCGTGGCCGGCGATGGGGCTCCAGCCCCACACGTGACTGAGCGCGCCGACGATCTGCAGGCCGCGGCCGCTCTCCCCGCCCCAGTCGGGCTGCCGGGGAACCGGCGTCTCGTTCCCGGGATCGACGACGGCCAGCATTACCTCGCCCGCGCGCCGGAGCATGCAGAGCCGCAGCACCGCCCCCGGGCTAGAGTGCGCCAGGCCGGCCCGGGTCCCGTGCAGAACAGCATTGACCACGAGCTCGTCGACGATCATTTCCGCGTCGTCCGCCAGCGCCTCCAGGCCCCAGCAGGTCAGCAGCTCGCGGACGAACCGCCGGGCGGTCCTGGCCTCTTCCGGCCGGGCGCTGAGCGCACGCGTGGTAACCGCCGGGGTCTCCCACCAGGCAGACGGCACCGGCAGCAGCCGCGGCTTTCCGTCTGACACCGGCGGCCATGAGATGTCCCCTCCCTCGTCGTCATCTCCGCTACCGGTCGCGACACTGAGATGCGCCAACGCACCAGCTTCCTGCATGTCAGGGGGCAAAAACGCTTGCCTATCACGGTGTTAACTGCGTGCTGAGTGACATGCTGCCTGATAATATGTGCAAATGCAAGGCCAGATGCACGTTCATCCGCACTGTGCACAGGTCTCCGTATAGACCTACGGGGGGCCACCAGACAGTTGAAACGTATCCAGACACTTGCTCACCACTTGCTGATCCAGGACTACAGCGAGTGAATCTTCACCGGGGTCTGGAGGCGTTGAAACGGTCAGAAGGGGAGAGAACGGCCATGATGTACAACGGCATGCCTGCCGGCGAACTCGGCGAGGTCTGCTGGCAGAAGAGCCAGCACAGTAATCCCAACGGGGCCTGCGTGGAGCTGGCCGCGCTGCCGGGCGGCGAGATCGCCATGCGGAACTCGCGGTTCCCGGTGGGCCCGGTCCTGCTCTACACTCAAGCAGAGATCACCGCATTCCTGGCCGGAGCCAAGGATGGCGAATTTGACCATATTCTGCGCGAAGCGGCACATCTTACTCGCCGGTAGCAGCGCTACCGGCGAGCATGCGGCGACACCTCAAATAACAGGCCTATTAGCGTGAGCGCTCATGACCTGCGGAATACGGAGAGATCTGGGCTTCTGTTGAATAGTCACAGAAGCCTCTTCCGCAGGCATGAGAAGGCATGGGAGACTGGTCCACACCCCGCCAGGCTCAGAGTGTAAAGATGCGAGGAGCGCCGATGGTCTCATCCGAAGACTCGGCCTGGGATGTCCCGCCCAGTATCTTCGGTACGCGCGCGGGCGGGCCGACCGTCCAGCGACTGGTGCTCGGCGGTCAGCTGCACCGGCTGCGCGAGTCGCGCGGGATCAGCGCCGAACAGGCCGCTGAGGCCATCCGGGGCTCCCACTCCAAGATCAGCCGGATGGAACACGGCCGCGTCGGCTTCAAGGAGCGCGACGTGAGCGACCTGCTGACGCTCTACGGCGTGACGGACAGCGAAGAACGCGCCGCCTTGCTGAACCTGGCCCGCGAGGCCAACACGCCCGGCTGGTGGCACGCTTACTCGGACGTCCTGCCGACCTGGCTGGAGCCGTACGTGGGCCTGGAGGCCGCCGCCTCCGTGCTCCGCACCTACGAGGTCCAGTTCGTACCAGGCCTGCTGCAGACCGAGGAGTACGCGCGGGCCCTGATCCGCCTCGGCTCAGCGGTCAGCGAGGACGAAGTCGACCGCCGGGCCGAGCTGAGGGTCAGCCGCCAGGAGGTCCTGGGCGGCCCCAACCCGCCGCAGCTGTGGGCTGTCGTCGACGAGGGCGCGCTGCGCCGGCCGGTCGGCGGCCGCGAGGTCGCGCACCGGCAGCTTCAGCACCTGATCAAGATGGCCGAGCACCCCGCGGTCACGCTGCAGATCCTGCCGTTCACGGCTGGCCCGCACTCCGCTATGGGCGGCCCGTTCACGATCCTGCGGTTCGCCGAGCCGGACCTGCGCGACGTCGTGTACATCGAGCAGCTGACCAGCGCGCTGTACCTGGACAAGCCGTCCGAGGTGGACAGCTACCTCGAGGTCATGGAGCAGCTGTGCCTGCAGGCCGAGCCGGCCGGCAACACGGTCAAGATGCTCAACCAGATCCTCAGCGAAACCTCCTGACCCGCGTTTCGCTCGACCCGGCCCGGTGACGTGTGCCCGGCGCCGGCGCTCAGGCCGTGTCCAGGACCTGGAAGGACTCGGCTAGGTGACCTTCGGGCAGGCCGCCCAGGGCGGCCGCGCGGGTGAGGAAACCCCTGATCCGCTCCTCCAGGTCGTCCAGGTGGCCGATCTGGCTCTCGTGCGCGCGCAGCGCCGCGATCTTCCGGCCGAACGTGGCGGTCACGTCCACGAAATGGGTGGGCGACGGGGAGCCTGAGATCCAGACCTCGCGGACCTTCCAGGGGGCCAAGCCCTCGACTTCGCGTAGCTCGGGGAAGGCGAAGGGGTTGCGGGCGTCCGGGTACACGGCGTCCAGGGACGCGGAGCCGACCGCCCGGTGGTCGGGATGGCTGGCGCCCGTCCGGGCGTAGTTCCGCTCCGGGCTGGGGCACACAATGCGATCGGGACGGACCTGCCGGATCACCCGGGCCAGATCCCGGCGCAGGTCCAGCGTGGCCTCCACCCGGCCGTCCGGGTAGCCGAGGAACCGCACGTCGTGCACGCCCACGCACTTGGCCGCGGCGACCTGCTCGGCCCGCCGCAACGCGGGCACCTCGGCGCGAGGGAAGTCCTCGTCGGTCCCGCCCGCGTCGCCGTCGGTCACCACGCAGTAGATGACCTCGATGCCCGCGTCGGTCCACCGCGCGATCGTACCCGCGGCGCCGAAGTCGACGTCATCGGGATGCGCGGTGACGGCCAGGACCCGGGCGATGTCTGCGTCGTCGAGCACGCCCGCCATCCTAGCTGGCGGAAGGCCCGGCGAGGCTGAGCAACCGCGGCGCCGGGTCAGCTACTCGTCGGGGACCAGGGTCGGGGTCGCGCGGGTGAGGGTCTGCCCCTTGAAGAAGGGGGCGCCGGGCCGCACGTACCGGCAGTAGAGGAAGAAGACCACCCCGACCAGCGCGGCGCATATGGCGATCACGAAGGCGCCGCCGATCTGCCAGTGGATGCCCGGGACGGTCCACATGGTGTAGTCGTTCGCGGTCGCCACGTCGTAGTCCAGCCAGATGCTCCAGCCGCCGAGGAACCACAGGATCAGCCCGCCGGCCACAGGGAGGATGCCCTGCATGAACAGGTTGCGCGTGCTGCTGGTCAGGTTCTTGCGGTAGTACCAGGCGCAGGCGAAGCCGGTCAGGCCGTAATAGAACGCGATGAACAGGCCGATCGCGATCACCGCGTCGCCGATCACGCCGCTGCCGTTCGAGGTGTAGTTCAGGCCCACGTAGACGAGGATCGAGATCGCTCCCATGGTGACGGTGGACACCGTGGGCGTCAGGAACCGGGGATGGATCCGGGCGAACGACTTCGGCAGCGCCTTGTAGGCGGCCATGGACAGGGTCGTCCTGGCGGTCGGCAGGATCGTGGTCTGGGTGGACGCGGCCGCTGAGGAGAGCACCATGAGCAGCAGCAGGTGGTAGAGGGTCGTGCCGAGGCCGCCCGAGCCGAAGACGGCGTGGCCCTGGATCGACAGCACGTCGCCGGCGTTGTTGATGTTGCCCAGGCCGTTACCCTTAGACCCGATCCCGGCGAACGCCTGCATGGAGAAGATGACCAGGGCGTAGGTGACCAGCAGGATGAACGTGGACAGGATCGCCGCCAGGCCCGGCGTCCGGTTGCGGTCCTTGGTCTCCTCGTTGACCGAGACGGCCGTGTCCCAGCCCCAGTAGATGAAGACCATCAGGATGATGCCGCTGGCGAACGCGCTGAAGCTGGAGATATTGAACGGGTTGAGCCAGTCGATGCTGGGGGTGAGATGACCGGGCGGCGCCGTCCCGTTGCCCACCTTGACCAGGGCGGTTATCGAAAGGGCGAACAGCATGGTGAGCTCGATGCCCAGCAGGATCTTCTGGAAGTTGGCCGAGACCTCGATGCCGACGTAGCAGATGGCGGCCATCAGGATGATCCAGATGACGCCGGCCAGCAGCACCCAGCCGCTGGTCGGGTTGGAGCCGATGCCGTCGGCGCCGAACAGCAAGAACACGTACTGGCCCGCCACCTGGGCCAGGCTGGCCATGACCAGGATGTCGGCCGCGACGATGGCCCAGCCGCCGGCCCAGCCGGCACCCGGCCTGAACGCCCGCGTCGCCCAGGTGAATGTGGTGCCGCAGTCGGGGTCGGCCTTGTTCAGCTCGCTGTAGCCGATGGAAGTCAGCAGCATCGGGATGAACGCGAGCACGGACACGGCCGGCGCCTGGAGCCCCACGGCGAGCACCACGAACACCAGCGTGGCGGCGATGCTGTAGGCGGGGGCAACAGACGCAGTGGCGATGACCGTGCTAGAGATGAGCCCGAGAGCGCCCGACTTGAGGCCTTTTTCGAGCGGCTGCTCCTGGAGCGCTACTTTAACTCTCTCCTCGGCGGTGGCCATGCCTCATCCTCCTTGCCGTGACCGGCCAGCAGAGGCGGGCCAAGCACTCGAGTCCGGCTGCGCGGGTACCTAATGTGACGATTCTGGCACCGACGATTCTGGCATCAAGGTTGCGTGAGCGTCCAGTACCCAGATGGTCTACGGTTCTAGCACATATTGCGGCAGTCCACAACGATTTCAGTTGTAGAATATGCCGAGAACAACTGGTCTCGTTGGCTGCTTCTCGCGCGAGGGCTAGGATCAGCCTCATGCGCATTCTCCTGGTGGGCGCGGGCGGAGTGGGCACGGCGCTGGCCCGGATCGCTGCCCGGCGCCCCTTCGCCGAGCTGGTCATCGCCGACTACGACCTGGCCCGGGCCCAGCACGCGACGGCGGCCCGCGACGGGTACGAGGCCGTGCAGCTTGACGCCCGCGACGAGCGGGCCGCCGCGGAGCTGCTCGCGCAGCGCGGCTGCGACGTGCTCATGAACGCCACCGACCCCCGGTTCGTGATGCCGCTGTTCCGGGCCGCGCTCAGCGCCGGCGTGCACTACCTGGACATGGCGATGTCGCTGTCGCAGCCCGACCCGGATGACCCGTACCGCAGGACCGGCGTCAAGCTGGGCGACGAGCAGTTCGCGCTGGCCCGGCAGTGGGAGGAGTCGGGCCAGCTCGCGCTGGTGGGCATGGGGGTGGAGCCGGGCCTGTCCGACGTGTTCGCCCGGCACGCCGCCGACGAGCTGTTCGGCGAGATCAGCGAGCTCGGCGTGCGGGACGGCGCGAACCTAACGGTAGCGGGGTACGACTTCGCCCCCACGTTCTCCATCTGGACCACGATCGAGGAATGCCTGAACCCGCCGGTCATCTGGGAACGGG
>Ga0306926_10006998_pt1 | contig 12201 bp, 13 predicted proteins | sample flu12Cox44000178_FD_203759 | JGI IMG/M metagenome (GOLD analysis project Ga0306926, IMG submission 203759) | Lab enrichment of tropical soil microbial communities from Luquillo Experimental Forest, Puerto Rico - flux8day.12C.oxic.44.000.178 (v2)... | ecosystem: Environmental > Terrestrial >... | reverse complement strand
CGCCGAGCTCGAACCGGCCGCCGCTCATCTGGTCGAGCATGCGGATCTCGTCGATCAGCCGCAGCGGATGATAGAGGTTCACGGTGTAGACCAGCGGGCCGAAGCGCAGCCGTTTGGTGCGCTGGGCGACCGCGGCGAGGAACACGCTGGGCGAGGGCGCCATGCCGAGCGGCGTCGCATGGTGCTCGGCGATGTGATAGGCGTGGAAGCCGTTCTTCTCGTAGAGCTCGATCAGCTTCAGTCGCTCGTCGAACTGCCGGCCGAGATCGCCGCCAGCGCGGTCCATGTGATCGAAGACGCCGAACTTCATGTCGTTTCCTCCGTTGCCGGCGATGGTACAAGGTCGGCATGAAGAAGTATCTCTGTCTCGGCTGCGGCTTCTCGTACGACGAGGCGCTCGGCCTGCCGGAGCATGGTATCGCGCCGGGCACGCGCTGGGCCGACATTCCCGACGACTGGGTCTGCCCGGACTGCGGCACGCCCAAGTCGGGCTTCGAGATGGTCGAGATCCCTTATTACGAGCCAGCGAGGCCGCAGTGAGTGTGCGGTTCGTGCTGCGCGCGGCCGAGCGCGGTTATAGCCGGCTGCCGTCGGTCGGACTGAATGCCAGCTATGTCGCGGGCCATCCCGATGGCGTCATCACCCGGCATTCGAGCTTCAACTTCCACGAATACCAGTCGGGTATCCCGGGGTTGGGCGTGCTGAAGGTGTTCGGTGATGAGGTCTTCTCGCCCAACGGCACGGGCTACAACATGCACCCGCACCACAACTTCATCATCATGGCATTCGTGCTGGGTGGCGCGCTGACGCACATCAACACCATCGGCAAGATCGATGAACTGAAGCGCGACGACTACTACGTTTTCTCGGCCGGCTCGGGTGGCAAGCACAGCGAGCTGAATATCGGCGATCAGGACATGAACGCGATCTACGTCTGGGTCTTACCCGGCCGGCTGCTCGCCCCGCCGTCCTACCGGCGCGCCCGGTTCGATCGAAAGGCCAATGCCAACCGCATCGCCTGTCTCGTCGGTGACACACCCGGCGCGCTGCCGATCGACCAGACCTTCAAGGTCTCGCGGCTGGCAAGTGCCGCCGGCAGAACGCATCGCTGGCAGACGTCGCGTGAACTTGGCCTCTATGCGTTCGTATTGGAAGGTAAAGCCGACGTCGCAGGCACGACCTTGGAACGCCGCGATTCGATGGCGTTGGAAGACGAGAGCGCGGTCGAGATCGCCGTCACTGCCGACGGCACCGACATGCTGTTGGTGGAATCCAGGCTCTAGAGCGCGCGCTTCCTGCTGCTGATGACGCCGCTCGCGATGCCGTGCCATTCGATGGTGCCGGAAAGCCGCGAGTGTTCGATCTTGGGGCAGCGGTTCATCACCACCTTGAGGCCGGCCTCCTCGGCCCGTTTGGCCGCGGCGTCATTGCGCACGCCGAGCTGCATCCACACGATCTTGGCGCCGTGCTTGATGGCGTCGTCGGTGATCGGGCCGGCTGCCTCGGAGTTGCGGAAGATGTCGACCATGTCGGCCTTCGCCGGCAGCTCGGTGAGCGAACCGTAGACCTTCTGGCCGAGGATCTCCTGGCCCGCCGCGGCGGGATTGACCGGGATCACCTTGTAGCCGCGGTCGAGCAGATACTTCATCGCAAAATAGGACGGCCGATTCCAGTTGGCCGACGCGCCCACCATGGCGATAGTCTTGGTGTCGCGCAGGATTTTGCGCAGGTAGGCGTCGTCGTAGCGATCGTGGACGATTGCGCTCATGCGGGGAGTATACATGGCGGGGCCGCTGCTGTTCGAACCGATTTCGATTCGCGACGTGACGCTCAAGAACCGCGTCGTCGTGGCCCCGATGCACCAGTACTCGGCGGTCAAGGGCTTCGCCACCGACTGGCACCTGATGAATGCCGGCCGCTATGCCGCGGGCGGTGCGGGCCTCGTGATCATGGAATCGACCAAGGTCGAGCGCCGCGGCTGTGGCACGGTCGGCGATCTCGGTATCTGGGAGGACGCGCACATTCCCGGCCTCAAGCGCTGCGTCGACTTCATCCGCCAGCACAATGCCGTGCCCGGCATCCAGCTCGGCCATTCCGGCCGCAAGGCCCGGCGCTTCCGGCCGTGGGAGGGCGGAGCGCCGCTCAAGAACTCGCCCGACGTCTGGGACTGGGAGGGCTGGGAGCTGGTGTCGTCGAGCGCTGTCAACGCGCCCGAGACCGATCCGACACCGCGGGCGCTCACGCGCGACGAGATCCCGCAAGTGATCGAGCGCTGGGGCCAGGGCGCGCGGCGCGCCCACGAGGCGGGTTTTGACGTGCTCGATCTCCACATGGCGCACGGCTACCTGATCCACCAGTTCCTCTCGCCGTTCTCCAACCTGCGCAACGACGAGTACGGCGGCAGCGTGCTGAACCGCATGCGCTTCGCCATCGAAGTGGTTGAGAGCGTGCGCGCGCACTGGCCGGCCTCCAAGCCGCTGTTCGTACGGTTCTCAGTCGAGGACGATGCGGGGTGGGGGCCCGACCAGAGCGTGGCGCTGGCCAGGATCCTCAAGCCCAAGGGCGTCGACGTGATCGACTGCAGCTCTGGCGGCATGCGCGGCTCGCCGGTGGTGAGCGCCGGGCCTGTGACCTACGGCTATCAGGTGCCCTATGCCGAGCGCCTGAAACGCGACGCCGACATCATGAGCATGGCGGTCGGCCTGATCGTGCACGCCGACCAGGCCGAGCAGATCCTGCAACAGGGACGCGCCGACCTGATCGCGCTCGCCCGCGAGCTGCTCTACAACCCCAATTGGCCGATGGACGCCGCGCAGAAGCTCGGCGTCGACGGTCAGTTCGGCTCGGTGCCGCCGGCGCAGGCCTATTGGCTGGCCACGCGTGCACAATCTGTGAAGAGCGTCGTGCCCTCGACCTACATGAAGGGAATGAACGCGCGCTGACAGTAGAAGTCACTTTGACGTGACGACTCGCGAGCGCGCAACGCCTCTATGATCGCCGCCGTTTCATAGGGGTGGAGAAGATCATGAAGCGTGCTGTGCCAACTACCTTGGTCGTTGCCGGTTTACTTGCAACGCCGTCGTTTGCGGCCATGAAGCCAGGTGACGTCGCGCCAACCTTTACCGCCCAGGCGGCGGTGGGCGGCGAGGAGTTCACGTTCTCCCTGGCCGATGCCCTGAAGAAGGGGCCTGTGGTGCTCTATTTCTTTCCCAAGGCCTTCACCAAGGGCTGCACGGCCGAGGCGCATGACTTCGCCGAGGCGGCCGAGCGCTACAAGGCGGCAGGCGCCACGCTGATCGGCATGTCGGCCGACAACATAGACACCCTGCACAAGTTCTCGACCCAGGAATGCGCGGCCAAGTTCCCGGTCGCGGCCGATCCCGACTTCAAGGTCATCAAGTCCTACGACACGGTGCTGACCCTGCAGTCGGGCGCCACCGTGGCCGACCGGGTCTCCTACGTGATCGCGCCGGACGGCAAGATCGCCTACACCTATGCCAGCCGTGATCCCGACAAGCACGTCGCGAACACACTCGACGAGGTCATGAGGCTCATGAAGAAGTAGCTGTCCGGGTCTGGTCGATGCGCTTGCGCAGCAGGTGAGCGCTGAACAGCAGGGCGGCGGTGAGCACGATGGTCAACGTCGACACCGCGGCGATGGTGGGCTCGATCTGGAAGCGCAGATCGTCCCACATACGCCGCGGCAGCGTGATCGCGCCCGAGCCGGACAGGAACAGCGAGACTACGAGTTCGTCGAACGAGGTGATGAAGGCGAACAGGGCGCCGACCAGCACGCCCGGCCGGATCAGCGGCAGCGTGACCTGCCAGAACGTGCTGCCCGGCGTGGCGCCGAGGCCGAGCGCCGCCTGCTCGAGCCGGGGATCGATGCCGGCCAGGCTCGCGCTGACGCTGGTCACCACGAACGGCACGGCGAGGCAGGTATGGGCCAGCACCATGGCGATCGGCGTACCGATCAGGCCATAGCGCGAGAACGAGTAGTAGATGCCGATCGCCACGACGATCACCGGCACGATCAGCGGCGAGAGGATCAGTCCGGTCGCCATGACGCGCAGCGGCCGCGGCAGTCGGGCGATGCCGAGCGAGGCGAGTGTGCCCAGGACAGTCGACAACACGACCACGCAGGCAGCAACCCAGATGCTGAGCCAGGTCGGCCTCAGCCAATCCGCGCTGCCGAAGTAGGCGGCGTACCAGTTGAGACCGAAGGCCGGCGGCGGAAAGGTGAGGTAGGTCGCCGACGAGAAGGAAACCACACCGACGACGACGATCGGCAGAGCGAGAAACAGCAGGATCAGCCCGACGACAACCGCGGAGAAGAGGCGCTGTGCACTCATCGCATGTTCATCTTGAAAGCGTTGCCGACCCCCGGCAGGCGCTGTGCGGCGGCGATCAGGGCGAGCGCGGTCGCCAGCAGAACGGCGGCGAGCGTCGCGGCATAGGCCCAGTTCAGCTGGTCGACGGACTGGGCAATCAGCATCGACAGCGTGATGTCGCGCGGTCCGCCGACCATGGCCGGCGTGATGTAGAAGCCGAGCGAGAGCACGAACACCAGCAGGACACCCGCGGCGACGCCCGGCATGGAAAGCGGCAGGGTCACTTGTCGGAAGGTCCGCCACGGTGTGGCGCCCAGTCCCGACGCGGCGCGCTCGAGCGACGGGTCGATCTGGCGAAGCGCATTGGCGATCGGCAGGATCATGTAGGGCAGAAGAATGTGGGTCATGGCGATCTGGGTGGCGAGCGGCGTATTCAGCAGCCGGATCGGCCGATCGATGAAGCCGGCGGCCAGCAGCGCCTCGTTGATCAGGCCGTGACGACCCAGCAGGACCATCCAGGCGTAGCTGCGCACCAGGACGCTGGTCCAGAAGGGCAGCAGGATGACGATCAGGATCAGGGGCGCCATTGTTTTGGCCCGCACCAGCCCCAGCGCCATCGGATAGCCCAGCAGCAGCGTGGCCAAGGTGACGATGAAGGCGGTGTTGAGCGTGATCGAGAAGGTCTTGATGAACACCGGGTCATCGGCCAGCGCGGTGTAATTGGCGAGCGTCCAGGTCGGCTCGTTGACGCTGCGCAGCAGCATCGAGATCACCGGGACGGCGTAGAACACCAGCATGTAGAGGACCAAGGGCGCCACCAGCAGCAGCGGCACCGCGCGGCGCCACGAGAACGACACCGTCGGGGCCGTGAAGGCGGGTGTTGCGACCGCGTCAGACAAGGATCGTGTCCGCGACCGACCAGGCGATCTCCGCCCGCTCACCGACCGAACGCCGCCGGATGGCGGCGCTCGAGGGCTCCTTCAGCACCATCGACGTGCCGTCGGCGGCCTGCAGCATGTAGCGGCAGCGCTCGCCGGCGAACACCGCTTCGGTCACCGTCACGCTCAGCCGGTTCTGCGAGGCGCTGCCGTTGGCGAGGCCATCGGTGAAGCGCAGGCGCTCCGGCCGCGTCGTCAGTGTGACCTTTTCGCCGCTGGCCGGACGGGCGGGACAGATGGCACGGATCAGCACGCCTTCGCATTCGGCAACCACCACGCCGTCCTCCATGCCGCGCACGATCGCCGGCAGGAAATTGGACTCGCCGATGAAGCCAGCGACGAAGCGGCTGGTCGGCCGGTCATACAGATCCTCCGGCCGTCCGATCTGCGCCACCTTGCCGTCGTTCATGACGGCGATGCGGTCCGACATGGTGAGCGCTTCTTCCTGGTCGTGCGTGACGTAGATGAAGGTGATGCCGAGGTCGGCGTGCAGGCGGCGCATCTCGAGCTGGAGGTTCTCGCGCAGCTGCTTGTCGAGTGCGCCCAGCGGCTCGTCCATCAGCAGCAGCCTGGGCTTGAAGACGATGGCGCGCGCCAGCGCCACGCGCTGCTGCTGGCCGCCAGAGAGCTGGCGCGGATAGCGGCCGCCATAGCCCGGCAGGTGCACCAGCTCCAGCGCCTCACCGACCAGCCTGGCGCGCTCGGCCTTCGGCACGCCGCGCTGCTTCAGGGGAAAGCCGATGTTCTCCTCGACCGTGAGATGGGGAAACAGCGCATAGTTCTGGAACACCATGCCGATGTTGCGGCGATAGGGCGGCATGGCGACCACCGACGTGCCGTCGATGGCAATGTCGCCCGCGGTCGGCATCTCGAAGCCCGCGATCATCATCAGGGTCGTGGTCTTGCCCGAGCCGCTCGGCCCCAGCAGGGTCAGGAACTCGCCCGAGCGGATGTCGAGCGACACGCCGTCGACTGCGTTGACGCGCTCGAACTTCTTCTCCAGGTCGGTCAGCGCGACCGAGGCGCCGCGACCGGCTCCGTTGGTCGACTTCAGCTCAGCAGCCACTTGTTGAACTTCGGGATGACCGCCTCGCGGTTGTCGATCCACCAATCGTAGTTGTAGTTGACCAGCTGCTTCTTGATCTCGGGCGCACTCGGGAGCACCGCCAGGCGCTCGGGCGGGATGTACTTGTTCGAGTCGTTGTTGACCGAGCCGTAGGGAATGGCCATCGCGATGCGCGCCTGCGGGATCGCCATGGTCGAGAAGGCGACGAACTTCATCGCGTTGACCTTGTTCTTGGCGCCCTTCGGGATACCCCAGGCGTCGCGCTTGGAGAGGCCCTGGCTCCAGCTGATCTCGGCCTTCACGCCGGCGGCCTGCAGCGCCGCCATGCGGCCGTTCCACACCGTGGTCATCGTCACTTCACGGTCGGTCAGGAGCTGGATCGGCACGGCGCCGGTGTCCCACCACTTGACCACGTCCTTCTTGATCTTGGTGTAGCTCGCCAGCGCCTTGTCGATGTCGATCGGATAGATCTTGTCCGGCGGCACGCCGGCCGCCATCAGGGCGAATTCCATCTCCGGCCATCCGCCGCCCGACGTGCCGAACATGGCGCGGTCGCCGGGGAACTTCTTGGTGTCCCAGAAGTCGGCCCAACCGACGGGCACGGCGCCTTTGAAGGCATCGGTGCGATAGGCCAGCACCTGCGCCCACACCAGCATCTCGAGGCCGTACTCGAAGCGGTATTCCTTGTCGACGCCGTCGTCGACGATCGAGTAGTCGATCTTCTCGAAATAGTCGCCGGTCTTCTGCAGGTTCATAATCGAGCCGCGGCTGAGCTGCGCCAGGTCCCATTCGACGTTGCCAGTGTCGACCATCGCCTTGACCTTGGGCGGGTTGGCGTCCGGCAACGGCCGCACCTTGATGCCGGAGAGTCTCTCGAAGGACTCGTAGTAGCCCTTCATCTGGGCTTCCTGCATGGAGCCGCCGTAGCCCGCGACGCGGACCTCGCCCGACCCCTTCAGGATGTCGGGGATTGTGGTCTGCTCGGGCCAGGCTTGCTGCGCCAGGCTGGGGCGAATGAACGGCGCCGCCAGGCCGGCGGTGATCAGGCCAACGGCGCTCCGTCGGCTAAGGCGTGAACGCGGATCGTCGTTGCGCATGATGGTTCCCCTCAGAAGGCGAGAAGGTTGTCGCGGAACTGCTTGTGCTCATACGCTTTACGCGTCAGGCCGCGATCCTGCAGGGCAGGGACCAGCCCGTCTTCGATCTCGGCCAAGGTGCGGCGATTGACGTTGGACATGGAGAACAGGTAGCCGTCACCGCCCACTTCCTCCATGACCTCGCCCATGCGCGCGGCGACCGCATCGGGCGTGCCGCAGAGCTCGACCGAAAGGTCGACGTTGTTGAAGCTCGCCATGGTCTCGCGGATCGATCGGCCGTTGGCGATCTTGCGATATTGCTCGAGGTTCTGCTGGTGCCCGTTGGTGGTGACATGGTCAGGCAGCGGCTTGTCGATATCGAACTGGCCGAAATCGATGTTGGTCACCTTGCCGAAATGGGCCATGCGCTCTTCGACATGCTCCCTGGCATAGGCCAGCTTCCGCTTACGGCGTTCGATGGCATCCTCCATGGTCTCGCCCAGAATCGGATTGACGAGGAACAGCACCTTGCAGTCGTCCGGTTTGCGGCCCATCGCGACCATGTGCTTGCGCACATCGTCACGGTACGCCTTCATTCCGTCGACACCCTTCACGTGCGCGACGATGGTGTCGGAGTGCGCCGCCGCGAACTTGCGGCCGCGCGGCGAGCCGCCGGCCTGGGCGATCACCGGCTGGCCTTGCGGCGCGGGGCCTGAATTTAACGGGCCGCGCGTGCGGTAGTATTTGCCGTTGTAGTTCACGGCATGGACCTTGGTGTGATCGACGAGGGCGCCGCTCTTGCGGTCGGCGATGATGGCACCCGGCTCCCACGAGCCCCACAGGCCGCGGCACACCTCCATGTATTCGTCGGCCATGTCGTAGCGCAGGTCGTGCTCGGGCATGCCCTGCATGCCGAAGTTCATCGCCGCGAAATCGGAGCTGCCGGTCACGGCGTTCCAGCCGATGCGGCCACCCGACACCTGGTCGAGCGTCGCTACCAGCCGGGCGAGCAGGTAGGGATGATAGGCGTATGTGCCGAAAGTCGGAACGATGCCGATGCGCGACGTCACCTGGGTCATCAGCGCCGCCACCACCGACGGGTCCTGGCGCGGCACGGCGATGGCGTTCTTGAGGTAGATCTCGGTCGAGCCGTTGAAGCTCTCGCCGACGTAGGAGGAATCCTCGAGCAGGATGTAGTCGAAGCAGGCGCGCTCGAGCGAACGCGCCATGTTGAGGAACAGCTCCGGCATCATCCAGTTCTCGCCGATGTGACCGGTCCAGGCTTCTCCCCAGGCCTGGGCGCTCGAACCTTGGAGGAACCAGGCGAGATGAAACGGTTTGGGCACTGCACGCTCCAGGGTGATTTCCCCGGCAGACTAGCACGCAAATACTGTGCCGGGGTCTCAGCCGCGGTGCGGGACGGCGGACCCTCAGAGAGTCGCGCTGGCCCGGGAGTTGCACTAAAATCCGCACAAACGACTTGAACCTCGACCGAGGAGTCCGAGATGAACGTTGCGGTGAATGTCGAGCGTCCGAACATGACCGAGGCGGAGTGGGAGGTGCGTTGCGACCTCGCCGCACTCTATCGCATCTGCGACCTCTACGGCTGGACCGACACGATCAATACCCACCTGTCGGTGCGCATCCCCGGCGAGCCGACGTGCTTCCTGATCAACAACTATGGCGACCTGTTCGGCGAGATCACCGCGTCGAGCCTGGTGAAGATGGATCTCGACGGCAAGGTCTACAGCAAGGCCGGCGCGTTCAACGCTGCGGGCTTCACCATCCATAGCGGCGTCTACAAGGCGCGACCCGACGGCAACTGCGTGATGCATACGCATACGCGTGCCGGCACGGGCGTCTCGGTGCTGAAGAAGGGGCTGCGCCCGATCAGCCAGGACGTGCTCGCGGTCTACGACGAGCTTGCCTACCACGAGTACGGCATGCCGGCCTCGCAAGAGGAGTGCGACGCGCTGGGCGTGACCTGCCAGCAGGGCGAGGCGGTGGTGCTGCGCAACCACGGCCTGCTGACCGTCGGCAAGAACATCCCCACGGCGCTGCGGCGCATGTACATGCTGGAGCGCGCCTGCGAGGTCGAGATCATCGCCCGCGGCCTCGGCGAGGAGCCGAATCCGATCGATCCGGAGGTGATCGAGAGCTACGCCACGCGCGCCAAGGCGCAGCGTGCCTCGCCGGAATTCGGCATGGCCGACTGGCGCGCGGCGGTGCGCCAGGTCGAGGGTCACATCAAACAGAATAGTGGAACGGACTGGCGCCAGTAGGCGCTCAAGCCGGCTGCGAGCGGAGCGCGATCCAGAACGAGATCTGGGCGATTGCGCCCGCGATCACCAGCACGAGGGCGGCGGACAGGGCGGGGTTCGACCCCAGGCCTGTGAGCGCGGTGCAGATCGCGCCGACACCCATTTGGCTGAAGCCGTAGAGGCCCGATGCCGAGCCGATGACGTTGGGATTGACGCTGATCGCCTGGCTGAGCGCGCCCGGCGAGGCGACGCCGACACCCATGGCGAAGACGACCATCGGCCCGATGACCAGCGGCACCGAAAGATGGCCGGTCAGTACCACGGCCAGCAGGACCAGCGATGCCAGCACGCTCAACAGGTTCGAGAGCACGGTCAGGCGGCCGATCGGGAAGATCGGAATGAGCCGCGTCGCCGCCACCGTGCCGAGCCAGATGCCGGAGACCAGCACGGCGAGATAGAGGCCGACCTCGTAGTCGGGCCGGCCCAGCTGATGGGTGATGATGAAGGGCGCGGCGGCGATGAAGCCGTAGAGCGAGGTCGTGGCGCAGCCGCCGCCCAGCGCGAAGCCGAGGAAGGCGGGCGAGCGCAGCAGGCGGCCGTAGTTGCGCGCCAGCTTCGAGGCGTGTGCCGCCGCCGCATCCGAGCGCGTCTCACGCAGCAGCCACAGGGTGAAGGCGAGGTTCACGACGCCCAGTGCCGCCAGCAGCACGAAGATCGAGCGCCAGCCGAAGCCGGTGCTGAGCGCGCCGCCCAGCAGCGGCGCCACGCCCGGCCCGACCGCGACCATGAGGTTCATCACTGCCAGTCGGCGGGCCGATTCGGTCGGCAGCGACGTGTCGCGCACGATGGCGCGGCCGATCACCATACCCGAGCAGCCGCCCAGGGCCTGCAGCAGGCGAACGACGATCAGCATCTCGACGGTCGAGGCGAAAAAGGCCCAGATGCCAGTCACGGTGTAGATCGACAGCCCGACGATCAGCACCGGGCGCCGGCCGAAGCGATCGGCGAGCGGCCCATAGGCCAGTTGGCCCACCGCCAGGCCGAAGACATAGACGCTCATGGTGAGCTGCATGGCGCCGATGCTGGCGCCGAGATCGCGCGCCGCCTCGGGCAGCGCCGGCACGAAGATGTGCATGGCGAGCGTGCCGCTGAAGGTGATCAGCGTCAGCAGCCAGAGAGGAGCGCTCATGCCGCTTCGGCTTGCGTTTCGCCCTCGAGCACGTGGCAGACATGCTGGAGCACGCGGACCGTGGTCTCGATGTCCTTCGCCGACAGCCCGGCGAGGGCGTCGTTGCGCACGCGCCGCGACACCGTCTCGACCTTGTCGGCGATGGCTCGTCCGCGCGGCGTCAGGTGAATGGTCTTGGCGCGCCGATCGGTCTCGCCCTCCTTGCGCTGGATCAGGCCGGCGGCCTCGAGATTGTCGAGCAGGCGCACCACCGAGGAGCCGTCGACGAACATCGAAGCGGCGAGATCCTTCTGCCGCGGCGGCGTCGGGGCGCGGCCGATATGAACCAACGGCAGCCAGGTCGCCTCGGTGAGCTCGAAGGGTTGCAGGTGGAGGTCGGCGGCGCGCCGCCACTGGCGATAGGCACGTCCCAGCAGCGCACCGAAGGCGTTGCGGCCGGAGGTTTTCAGGTAGGGCATGCTTCAGAATTAGATGACTCATCAATAAATGACAAGTCATCTAATTTGACGGAAAAGCGGCAGTGAATGAATTCGCGCATCGATGGATGGGAAATAGCCGCCTAGCGGCCGGTCCACTTGGGCTTGGGCTTCTTGTTCACAAAGGCGTCGATCCCGGTGCGCGCGTCCTCGCTCTGGATGGCGCCGGCCATGAACTCGGTGGCGTAGGCGTAAGCCTGCACGAGGTCCATTTCCATGTGCTTGTGGAACATCGCCTTGCCTTCGGCGATCTGGCCGGGCGGCTGGGCGGCGATCTGGTTGGCGAGTGCCAGCGTCTCGTGGTCGAGCTTGTCGGGCGCCGCGACGCGGCTCACCAGCCCGTCGCGCAGCGCGGTCGCGGCGTCGATCGTCTGGCCGGTGAACAGCATGTCGAGGGCGCGCTTGGATCCGACATTGCGGCCGACCGGCACCGAAGGGGAGCCGCAGAACAGGCCGTTGTTGATGCCCGAGGTACCGAAGGTCGCCGCGCTCGACGCCACGGCGAGGTCGCAGGCGGCGACCAGCTGGCAGCCCGCGGCCGTGGCGACGGCGTGCACCTTGGCGATCACCGGCTGCGGCAGGCGGTTGATCGACAGCATCATGCCCGAGCAGCGCATCAGCAGGTCGTGGTGGAAGGCATAGGCGTCGCTCGACGCCACCTCGCGCAGGTCGTGGCCGGTCGAAAAGGCGCGGCCGGTCGCCTCGATGACCACCACGCGGATGGACAGGTCGCTTGCGAGCCTGTCGAATTCCGCCTGCAGCGCGTCTATAAGCTCGCCCGAGAGGGCGTTCATCGCGTTCGGCCGGTTGAGCGTCAGGATCGCGACGGGCCCGTCGTCGCGGCGCAGCAGGACCGGTTCGTTG